>Ga0207674_10003311_pt1 | contig 19808 bp, 14 predicted proteins | sample KBSCornC72_FD_184303 | JGI IMG/M metagenome (GOLD analysis project Ga0207674, IMG submission 184303) | Corn rhizosphere microbial communities from Kellogg Biological Station, Michigan, USA - KBS Corn C7-2 (SPAdes) (version 2) | ecosystem: Host-associated > Plants > Roots > Rhizosphere > Soil ... | reverse complement strand
GACTTCCTTTACATCCTTCACCTCGCCTCCGCACGCGGCGGCGATGATGGCGATGGTGGGCAGCGTGAAGGTGCGTGCAATGCGGGTGGTGCGGGCAGAGCGAAGCATGACGTCCTCCTATGGACAGGCGCCTCGCGTGAGGCGCGCCTTGGTTGAGTTGCGGGCACTCGTTAGGGCAAGCGCGGGCCCACGCCTCGGCAGGACGTCGCGGATGGTCTAAGTGCTTGCCTCCTGGGTAGATGGATTACTGCAGTCGAAGGCCCTGAGGAACAGTCGTGTTCGGGTGGACACGCTCGACTCGATGGCAGTGTGGCCGCGTGGACACGGGACAGTCGCCAGTCGCCTACAGACCCTACCCACCCTCTGCCCGCTTCAGTCCATGCCGCCGCATGATCTTCAACAGACTCGCATGGTCTGCCAGGCCGAGCTCCTCGGCCGTCCGGGTGATGTGCCACTCGTTCCGCTCGAGCGCCGCGACAACGATCTGGCGCTCCGCCTCCGCCTTCCGCTCCACGAACGTCCTCGGCTGCGGGCGCGCCGATGAATCCGGCTCGGTGCTCACGAGCTCCGGCGGGACGTGCTCCGGGCCGATCACATCCCCGTCACTATCGATGACCATCCGCTCCACCACGTTCCGCAGCTCGCGCACGTTGTTGCGCGCCCAGTCGTAGCGTGCGAGCAACTCGAGCGCTGCCGGAGCGATCGTCTTCCGACGCATGCCGAACCTCTGACAGATCGCAGCCACCAGGTGGGCGGCCAGCTCCGGCAGATCCGAGAGCCGATCCCGCAGCGGCGGAACTCGAAGGACGTGCACGTTCAACCGATAGAGCAGGTCCTCGCGGAAACGGCCGTCCCTGACGTCGCCATCGAGATCACGATGGGTGGCAGCGACCACACGGGCCGGCACGTCGATGCCCTTCACGGCGCCGACCCTAACGACCGACCGTTCCTCGACCACTCGCAGCAGCTTCGCCTGTGCCGGTGCCGGAAGCTCGCCGATCTCGTCGAGAAACAGCGTGCCCTTGCCGGCGCTCTCGAACGCGCCCTTTCGCGTCGCGTGGGCGCCGGTGAACGCACCGCGCTCATGGCCGAACAGCTCACTCTCCACGAGGTTCTCGGGCAGCGCGCCACAGTTGATAGCCACGAATGGCTCCTTCGCGCGACCGCTCAGTCGATGAAGGTCGCGCGCCACGAGCTCCTTGCCGGACCCGCTCTCACCGATGACGAGCACCGGGCTCGGGATCGGCGCCACGCGTGCGATGCCCTCCTTCAGCTTCTGCATCGCCGGGCTGGCGCCGCGGAGCACACTGTCCTCGGCCGCATAACGCCGCAGCTCCGCTACCTCGGCGAGCAGGGCACGACGCTCGATCGCCGTTTCGACCTCCCGCGCCACCCGTTCCACAGGGTCGGCCTTGTCGATGAACGTGTAGGCGCCGAGTCGCATTGCCTGGACGCATCGGTCGAACGTCCCGGTCCCGGTGTACACGATCACCGGAACATCGACGCCTCGCTCCTTGAGTGCACGCAGCACCGCGAACCCATCCTTGCCCGGCATCTCGAGGTCGAGGATCATGCAGTCTACCGATTCGGCGGCGACCGCCTCGAGTGCATCGTCACCGCTCAGCGCGATCCGCGCGTCGAATCCGGCGAGACGACGCAGATCGTACGCATATTGCTCCGCCATCGCGGGGACGTCGTCGACGATCAGGACGGTGTACATGACGGCAGCTCGATGGTGAACGCGGTACCCCGGCCCGGCGCGCTCTCGACGCGCACCGATCCGTCGAGGTCGGTCGTTAGGCGCCGGACGACCGACAGTCCGAGCCCGGTTCCGTCCGGCTTCGTGGTGAAGAAATCATCGAAGGCGTGAGCCAACTCCTCCTGACTCATGCCCCGCCCAGTGTCCGCGACAACGATGCGCACGGCTCCGTTCTGCGCGCGAGACGTGCTAATGGTGACGTCGCCGCCTCGCACGTCGAGACTCTCGACCGCGTTGCGTACGAGGTTGTCGACGATGCGGCGAACGACAACCGGGTCGCCGAGGGTGCGAGGCGCCGGCTCGGCCAGTCGTGTTTTCACTTTGATGGTGCCCACGACCGCGATGGAGGTTGCAACCTCGGCCACGATCGCATTGACGTCCACTGCACGCCGCTCGACGCTGGGCGTTAGACGCGCGTAATTGCGTGCGAGCGTGTCGAGGTAGCCGACACTCGATTCGAGGGTGGACCGGCGTTCGGCGAACACGGTCGCAAGGTCCTGAGGCTGCTGTTCCTGCACCTGCACCAGGTGGCGGAGGACGTTGCGAATGGGAATGAGCCCGTTCTTGATGTCGTGGTTGACCTGCCGCGCCATGTCCCCGACGGTGGCCCGCCGCTCGGCCTGGCGCAGCCGGGCGGCGCTCGCGCGCAGTCGCGTGGACATGGAGCCCAGTCGGCGAGCGAGGGTGCCGATCTCGTCATCGCGGCTGGCGGCGACGGAGAGCTCGGGGCCCTCGAGGTCGATCGTGGACGCTGCGTGAGTCAAGGTCGCGAGCGGCTCACTGAGGCGGCGGGAGAGCCAGATCGCGAGCGCGAGCCCTGCGGCGATGACCACGCCGAGCGCGGCGACGAACCACTGGTCGACGTCGCGGCGGAGCGTCGCAAGCTCGGGAATGCCGTAGGACATAACGAGCCGAGCGGTCGTTAGGCTGTCGGCGAGATACGGGATCGGCAGCTCGGCGACGACATTATCGGCGGCGGAGTCATCCCGAGCCGTGGTGTCATCCCGAGCCGTCAGGCGAGGGATCCTCGTCGTCCCGACCGAGGGGCTAGTCTCTCTACCGGGAGCCTGAGGATCCCTCCCTTCGTCGCTGGCGCTCCTCTGGGCAGGCCCTTCGCGGCTGGCGCTCCTCTGGGCAGGCGCTACGCTCGGGATGACAACGGTGACATGGAGCCCTTCCTCGCGCGCGAAGCGCTGCAGGAACGCGCTGTCCACATTGATGCCGCCTACCAGATGAAAGCGGCGATCCGCAACAGAAACCGAGTCGACGCGTACGAGCGCGAGGAACGGACCTTCGGGCGCTCGCGCCCGCACCAGCACGGCGCTCTTCGCCAGCGCGAGTGCTCGTGGCAACTCGGGCTCGAGCCGATCGAACTCGTTGCGGAAGTGCCCGGAGCTCACGATGCGCCCGGCACTATCCTGCAGCTGCAGCATGTCGAGCCCTGTTGTTCGCATTGCCTGCTGGGCCCAGTCGAGCAGATACGCGCGCTCACCCGCGTCGCCACGAACCGCTGCTAACCGGAAGCGATCGTCGGTTCTGAGCGCGCTCGCGAGCGTCGACAACCTGGACGCGATCGATGCGCTCTCTCTGTCCACATCCTGTGCTGCAACACGAGCCATCCCCTCCACGCGCTGCTGATGCTGCGCGACCAGACGCGCGGTCAACTGTCGTCGCACGCCGACGCCGAGCATCGCGAGCGGCACGATGGTCGCAAGCGCGAAGGCGATCAGGAGCCGCGATCGAAACGTCATGGGTGAGCCGCCACGATGGCGACCGAGCTGTCCCACGTGAAGCGAAGGGCCAACCGACCTCGCCTGACGACCGCGCGAAGGCGCGTGTCGATGAGCGGCACGATCGCACTTTGGACGCCGAGCCACGTGATATTCCCGACCAATTCCGCGATGCCGCGGCAGCGGTCGCGCGTCGCCCGCGGCAGCGGAAGGACGTAGGCGTGCTCCGAACCTGACGTCAGCGCCGATGCGAACGCGTTAGGCGCGAGTCCAACGGCCGTCGTCCGGTCGCCGAGGACGGCGACGAGTCGCTCCGCCAGGGCACGGGCGACGGCGTCGTCACGGGAGTACGCAACGCCCTGCGTGCCGACTGGCGCCAATGCGGTCCGTGCCGTCGGCGTCGCGCAACCGGTCGTGTCGGCCCACCAGTACGGTCCTTCGGCCGCTCGCGCGTCCGCGCGCACGGCATCGCGCGCGAGTCCCGCGCGAAACGCTCGCGACGTATCGATCGCGAGCGATCCACGCGGTGTGACGATGACCCAGGTCCGATCCCATCCCAGCGGTAGCGACGTGACGTCGTCGCGTGTCCCCGCGTACGCCGCGAGAGTCGGACTGTCGGTCAGCAACAGATCGACTCCCGCATCCACGAAGTCCCGTGCGTTTGCTTCGCTGGCCGAGTGAATCGTGAGGCGCGGGCCACGGGCGCCGGCAAGAGGCTCGAGCAGCAGCGTCGCGTGACCGACATCGCGAATGCGATACGGACCAGCAACATCGGGCGTGGGCCGTCCGCGACAATCGAGCCTCGCGGCGGTATCGTTCGCGAGATCGAAGACGAATCGCTCGCCCCACGTCGTCGGTCGTGGGGCGTTCTGTACGTTCACCGGCGACGTGACGACGATGGACGCTGAGTCCACCGCCGCCGAGCTGGCGGTCACCAGACACGCATCGCTCGCGGCCAGTGGCGCAGACCTGTGCGATCCACCACACGCTGTTGTCAGCAGCGTGGCGAAGGCGACGATTACGAATGATCGAAGCACGCCTCGTGGAGTCACCCGCAGGGAACCAATGCCCGGGACGTCAGCGGCCGGAGCTCTGACGCTCGAGCTTCTCGAGCTCCGCTCGTACGGTTGCGACATCGCGATCGAGCACGGGTTCGTGACGCGCACGCAAGCGAAGGTAACGGCGATACGCTGCGATGGCTGCCTCGCGATCGCCGACCAGCCCTCCCAGTCTACCCTGTTCGCGCAGGTAGGTTGCGAAGAGGATGCTTTGTTCCGGGCTGGTCGTGATTGCCCAGCGCTGTGCCGCCTCGTAGGCACGCGGCACATCGCCCGCGCGTTCCAACAGTCGACTCACCACCAGGTTGCCGGCTAGTCGTACGTGCTCGCCGATCGGCCCGAGGCGCATGAGAGAATCGAGTGAACTGAGACGCTGGCTTGCGTCTGCGCGGCTGGTTCGCGCAGCCAGCTGCGCGTCGAGAATGAGTGCCAACCGCCCGGGTCTCACCGATTCGACCGGGTCGTGTGGAACGGCAGGAAGCCCGCGCAGTTGGGTGATGACGCGCCCTGCGCTCGTCGTATCGCCGCGCGCGAGCTCGTACTGTGCCGCGTCGAAGACCGTGGTGATCCAGGCGTGCCTCGCGTTAGGCTCAGCTGGTGGCTCCGCGGAAACAAGGCCTCGTGCCTCGGCGTACTGTCTCGCCCCGGCCGTCGAGTCCCCGTCCCAGAACGTTGCCGCGAACATCCGGTCGGCGAGTCGGTTCGGTAAGTCCTTCGCGATCCGCGCCGCGCGGCCAGGCTGACCCGCTTCCATCGCGACGTCGTACTGCATTTGCGTGAGAAAGTCTCGGTCTATCGCGGTCGCACTTCGGATCCGCGCGCGGCTGAGCAAGTCGTCGACAAACGAAAAGTCCCCGTCGGTGATGATCGAGACCAGCGCGGCGTAACCGGCCAGGAATGGCGACTTGGTACTCAGGTCGCCGATGGCCGCGGCGCGAGAAGCGGAATCGGCGGCGTAGATCACCCGGTTGGCCGGGTAATAGAACGCCGCCGTATCCCGCATCAGCCTAACGGTCGCGAGCCGGGCTTTCGCCGTGTCGCCCAGATACCCGTAGACCATCGGGAGATGTTCGAACAGGGGCGCGTCGGTCGAATCCAGCGCGAGCCCTCGCTCCAGCGCGGCCGCCCCGCGACCCCAGCCTTCCCGCGTGCCGTTGACCCCACCTCCATAGTGGATCTGGTAATCACCAAGTCGATACCAGAGGTCCGGTGCATCTGGTGCCGTCTGGATCGCCGTCTCGCGTCGCGCGAGTCCTTCCGTATAGGTTGTTACTGCGCTGTCGGGATCGGTGGGCCCGAGATAAAGACGATCGCGCGTGCCGAGCTTGTCGGCGTACTTCGCCGCGATGTCATGCCCGTGGTTGCCGCGAGGATCGAGCGTCCACCCGGAGGTCATCGACAGCGCAAGCCCCGCGAGCGCGAACGTCGAGTCGATCCGAATCGCCTCGGCAAAGCGATCTGTGGCGTCGGCATAGCGGCCGGCTCGATAGTCAGCCTGGCCTCCCAGGTACGCCTCGAGCGCAGCCAACGGCGTGCTGGCGAGCGACGCCACTCGCTGCTCGCTTTCTCCGGCATCGATAGCCAGCAGCTGTGCCATGACCGAGTCGACGAGGAGTGGGAGTTGCGTGGCAACGCCGGTTGCGCTCGCACGTCCGCGCCGCGAGCCGTTAGGCGCTGACGCCAGTGAAGCGCTGATCGTCAACTGATTCGCGCTGCCGACGATGTCGCCCTCGATCAGCCGGCCCGCACCGAGCCCCGCGGCGACGCGCGCGGCCGCTGCGTGGTCGATATCCTGCGTTGCGCTCCCGCCAGCTCGCCGCCAGGCCGCGAGCAGCGAACGCTGATCGACGGTACGAGGCGATCGAACGAGCTTGGCGGCGATGAGGTCCACCATGCCCTCGCGCAGATAGCCGAGGGACGCGTCGGCAGAGCTGACGCGGAATGGCAGCACGGCGATGAGTGCGGGATCGGTGTTCACCGAGTTGGCGGAACGACGCGCCACGAACATCGCGCCGAGTGCGATTCCCGCTATCACTACCGCGGCTACGATCATCCAGAGTCGACGCCGATCGCTCCGCGGCCCAGTTGCTGCGATCGCCCCGCCAGAGAGCTGGCTCGAGATGGTGTCCAACGCTGCAACGACGTCGCGCGCGCTCTGGGGTCTCGCGTCAGGCTCCTTCTCGAGGCTCCGCATCACGAGGGCATCGAGTGCGGCCGGCAGATCGCGGCGGTGACTGCTCAGCGGCGCAGGCTTCTCACTCAAGTGGGCGGCGACGAGCTGCTGGCTGGACGTCTTACCGGCGAACGGGTGACCGCCGGCGAGCAGCTCGTACGCCATTACGCCCCAGGCGTACAGGTCGGCGCGATGGTCGACGGCGTCGCCGACCGCCTGCTCGGGCGCCATGTAGGCCGGCGTGCCTAACGATACGCCGAGCTGCGTGAGCGTCTGGAGATCCATCGCGCTGCTGCGCTCGGGACGTTGGTGGCCGCCAGTGCCAGCGGCCACCAACGCTTTCGCGATGCCGAAGTCGGTGACGACCGCGGTTCTGCCTGACAGGAGAACGTTCTCGGGCTTGATGTCGCGATGCACGACGTCATGCGCGTGTGCGTACTCGAGGGCGAGCGCAACGTCCCGAAGCACGGCAATGGCCTCGGTCGTGGGGATGGCCCGGCCAGACGTGGCGGTGCGCGCCATCCGTGTACGTAGTGACTCGCCGTCCACGAACGGCATCGTGTAGTAGGGCAGGTTGCCGATGCTGCCTGCGGCCAGGACGGGCACGATGCGCGGGTCCTGAAGTCGGGCCGCGAGCCTGGCTTCGCGGGCGAACCGTTCGCCGCTCAGTCCCTCGGCCAGCTCGGGCGCCAGCACTTTCACGACGACGCGCCGGCCCAGCGCAAGCTCCTCCGCCACGAACACGCGCGACATGCCGCCGCCCCCGAGCTCGCGCTCGATGCGGTACTGGCCGCTCAGGATCTCATCCAGGCGGACGCGGAGGTCGTTCGTGGTAGTCAGGTGGTGGCGTGTGGCCGGGTGGAGACGACTAGACGCTACCGCTCGAAAAAAGCCGAGTCAACCGGGATCTCTGATGCACTGTCTCCGCGTTAGGCTCCAACCCGGTGGCATCAGCACGTCATCGGTGTGAGCTAGCGCACGAACGACTCAGTCATTGTGTCGCGTGGGTGACGACGCGTGGTGCCGTCTCGTCCGTCAGGTGAACGAACCTGAACAGCTGCCAGGTCGCAGCGAGCTTGCGGCCCGAACTCCTCTCAACCCACCGGCCCATGTCGTACTCGTCCCGGGTGCTGCGCGCCTGCGCCTTGCTCGCATTGCCAACCAGTGCCTTCGCGCAGTCAACGAAGGGCCCAACGATCTTTTCGCCTGCCGCGCAGGTCGGCACCGTGAACCTTCGGGCCGCTATCGTGCTTCAGGACTACACGGTGAAGCCGCTGCCCCTATTAAAGGTTGTGGCGCGGAACGCCGACCGCGCCGATTCCGTGGCAGCGCAGACCGACCTGGACGGACGCACGACGCTGACACTTACCGTCGGCGTGTACACGGTTCGCGCGCGGACGCCGCAGCCTGTCGGCGGACGGATGTACGAGTGGGCCGTGAAAGTCGTCGTGCGGCCGCAGCAGTCGCAGTCGATGGATCTGACGAACTCGAACGCGTCGCGGTCGGACAGCGTTGCGACGACGCCGGCAGTTGTCGCCGAAGCGAAGCCTGCGCCGCAGCCGCCATCTGCAGCGCCTCAGCCCACTCCAGTTCAGCCTGCGCCGGCTCAGGCCACTGCAGCGACTCAAGCTCAGCTGACGTCGGCCCAGCCCACCTCGGCTCAGTCCACGCAGCCGCAAACCAATCAGGCGAAAGCAGCGCAGCCGAAGACCGCCCAGCCGAAGTCCGCCCAGCCGAAGAGCCAGCCGCAATCCGCTCCGACGCAACAGGCTCAATCGCAAGCCGTCACGGCGCAGTCCACCACGCCAAAGACCGTCGCGTCGCAGCCAGCTCCGGCACCGGCTGCGCCGACGAAGGTGACCGCGCCCGTGAAGGCCGAGGCGGTGGCGAGCGCGCCCACGAAAGTCGAGACGGCGGCGGCTACGCCTGCCAAGTCCACCACGCAGCCGAAACCGGCGGCCCCGGTGAACGTCGCCCCGGCGCCGAGCACGGCGGAAAAGGCGGTCGTCGCCAAGTCCGAGCCACCGAAGTCGGCGCCAACAACCGCAGTTGCTTCGGCAACGCAGGTTGCCGCCGCACCGTCGTCCGTACCGTCGTCCGCACCGGCGTCGAAGCACGCTGACGCCGCGCCGCGTCCGCATCGCCGCACGAGCACGTCGGGTCTCATGGTTGGTCTCGCGTTCGACGCATCGAGCATCCGCTCCGATGACCTCAACAGCAGGACCGAAAGCGGCCCCGGCGTCGCGGGCATGATCGGCTGGGGCATCACGAAGAACATCGCGATCGCTCTCGACGCGAGTGGCGCGCAGATCTCGAGCGTCGACGGCAACTACAACCTCGGGCACGCTGACATCGGCGCACGCTGGCACTTCGTCAATCGGACCGCATTCGTCCCGTTCGTGGACGTCGGCTACGCCGGCCGTGCGCTCATGAAACGCGACGTGACCCTCACTGACAACCTCGGCAACACCTCTACCGGGACCCTCACCTACATGGGTACCGGCCTCTCGTATGGTGGAGGGCTCGAATACTTCATCACGCCGGGTATCGCGTTCGGCGGCGCCTTCAAGTGGACGACCGGCCGCTTCTCGCAGGTGCGGTTCGAGAACCTGACGGTCGAGGACCTCCAGCTCGATGCCAGCAGTGCTCGGCTCAACATGGGGTTTACTTGGTATCCCATGGGTCGGTGATGAGCCGGGATGGCCCGAGATGAGAAGGTACTAACCTGAAGTCGAAGGCTTTCGATCCTAACGAACGGATTTATATATTGAAGGCTGGCACCAACGACGGCGCCAGCCTTCTTTTTTCTGGGCGTGGGGCGTTGCATGATCGGAACCGTCGCCAGCCATCCGTTCTTCCTCACGACGCGCGTCGACGATGTGTCGCTCGACGCCGTGCTTCGTGCCCATCCGCGACTACCCATCCCGGTCGCGCAGGCATTGCTATTCCGGCTCTGTGCCGCGTTGCAATACGCGCACGACCACGGAGTACTCCACGGGGACGTGACACCCGCCAACGTACGGGTCGATGTTCATGGCGATGTCCACGTGAAGGGTTTTGCGATCGCGCGGGACACGGAGTACCAGCGCATCATGCGGACGCTCATGAGCGTCATGACGTCGGAGTACACGAGCCCTGAGCAGTGCCTCGGCCGCCCGACATCGTTTGCCGCGGACCAGTATGCGGTGGGGACGATCGGCTACGAGCTGCTGACCGGGCGTCCGCCGTTCGTTGGCCCGTCGCTCGAGGTGGAACGGGCGCACGTGAACGACCTGCCAGCCTGGCCGGGTTTCCTGCGACGCGAGTGTCCCACACCGCTCGCCGCGACGGTCATGCGGATGATGGCGAAGGAGCCTAACGAACGCTGGCCGACGCTCCGGAGTGCGATGGCGAGCCTTGCGAGGACGAGTGGTGGCGATGTGGACGGAGGGCAGGCAGCCGTCGCGCGGCTCGTCCGCACCACGCCCTCGACGCGGCCCGTCATGATGGTGACGTCGCCAGGCCAGGTCCCATCGGAGTTGGTTGGGCAGTCCGTCAACGAGCTCACTATCTCGAGCGCTCCGCGCGCAAAAAGGCCTGTGCCCGTGGCTTCGCTGCGTGTCGCCCCTCGATCACGTGCGCCGATGCTCGTCGGGAGTGCGCGGGACCTCGCCGCTGAAATCCGGTCGGTCGTAGCCCGGGGAGGCCGGTGGTCGCGACGGGCCGCAATCGCCGCAGGCCTGCTGACCGCGGCGACAACGGTAGCGTTGCTCGAGCTCCTGGCGAACGCGCCGAAGATCTAGGCGGCTGGCGGCTGGCGGCTGGCGACTGCCGTCCCCCGTTGGCTTGGCAACGTGCCCCTGTTCCGAAAGTCCCGCCGCGAGCGCCTGCGCGCCGAGCCGTTTCCGGAACACTGGCGTCGCATTGTGGAGACTCGCGTGTCCGTCTTCGCGCGACTGAGCGAGGCAGACCAGCGCGAGCTGCTCGGTCACGCGCGCGTGCTCGTCGAGGAGAAGCATTTCGAGGGAGCCGGCGGGCTTCTCATGACCGACGAGGTCCGCCTGACGATTGCGGCGCAGGCCGCCCTCCTGCTGCTGCACCGCGACACGGACTACTTCCCGCGCCTAACGTCGGTGATCGTGTACCCGAGCGGCTACGTGGCGCCTAACCAGCGCGCCGAAGGAGGCATCTGGTCCGAGGATGACGAGCATCTGTCAGGTCACACGCAGCGTAACCTGCGGGCGCTCGTGCTGGCGTGGGACGACGTGGAAGCTGGAGCTGCAGACCCGGACGACGGCCGCAATCTCGTCCTGCACGAGTTCGCACATCAGCTGGACTTCGAGGACGGGAGCACGGACGGAACGCCGCCCCTCGAGAGCAGCGCACAGGCGCGGGCGTGGGCGGAGGTATTCGGGAATGCGCTCGAGGCGCTGCGGCGCGCGGCGGATGCCGGGGAACCGACGCTGCTCGATCCCTACGGCGCCCAAGACCCCGCGGAGTTCTTCGCCGTCGCGACGGAGACGTTCTTCGAGCGAGGCCGGGAGCTCTCCGGCCGGCATCCCAAGCTCTACGAAGAGCTGAAGCGGTACTACCGGCAGGATCCCGCCGCCTGGTAGTCGACCACCCGCTGCCTCGCAGGTCCGGCAGCGCCCCACCTGTGGCACGTCGCGACGCCGGTTCCTAAGTCGAAGGTGTTAGGCGTCTACGTCACTAGACGTATCGAGCCGCTCATCGGCATAGCGCACTTTGCGTGCGCCTGAGTGACAACACTCCAGGCTGTGGTTGGGAAGGCCGTCCAGCGAGTCCCAACGCATTCCCGGCGCAGCGCCACTCTCAGGAGGAACCATGAAAGCTCGCCTGATCGCACCTGCCGCTCTGACGCTGACGCTTGCAGCCTGTGAAGGAACGATCCTGCCGTTTTGTGGCGGCAACATGATCGATGCCTGTTACAAGGCACGCGACATCGCCGCGGCAATGTCGACGCAGCTGGCGGACGAAGCCGTCGCCGAGGGCAACGCCATCGTTGCCGAGAGCGGCGCACTGCACAACGAGGGACGGGTGGAAATGTCGTTTCGTGCGAGCGCAATGTCGCGAAACAGTCCGACCTTCGACAACGTCACAGTGCGCACTGATGCCAACACAGGTGCCTCGAGCTTCGGCGCGGATGCCGGAACCGCAGCGTCGCTCGCGGGTGAGGTGGCGCTCCGTGTTTCGCGAGGCACTCGGGTAGGCGACACGCGCATGTTGGGGTTGGACCTGCTGGGCGGCCTGCGGCTCGCGCCCCACATGGACGGGGGGAGTGTCCACACGGATGGCGGCATGGTCGGCTACTCGTACGGGGCTCGGCTTGGAATCCTTCAGGAGACGGACAGGCTTCCCGCCGTGTCGCTCACGGGCATGGTGCGGGAGCTCCCGAAATTCTCGCTGACGAGCGAGCCGTTGCCGACCGATAGCGGAGCGACCGTCTCGCTATCGCTGCACAGTGGTTCGATCCAGACGATGGGGTGGCGGCTCGCGGCATCCAAGCGGCTGGGACGTTTCGGCCTTTCAGGTGGGTTTGGCCGCGAGAGTTACTACACGACTGTCGATTTCGATGCGGGACCCGCCGGGAGCGAGAACACCGACTTCAGTGCGACGCGGAATACGGCGTTCATCGGCGGATCGTTAGGCGTCGGGGCCACGACCGTCGGGGTGGAGCTCGGAAGCGTTTTCGGGGGCGACGCGCCCGCGATGACCAATTCCTTCGGCGACGGGAGCCCTACCGCCGCGCGAACGTTCGTGTCGTTGGGAGTGCGATTGCCCGTCGGGCGCACGCCCGCTCCAAAGTGAAGGGCAGGAGCACGCGAGGTCACGCCCAGATGATCGGCGCGGCGTCGGTCAAGTAGGGCGAGTTCCAGGCTCCGTGGTCCTCTCCGCCGCCCATCCGATAGCCGAGTCGAGGGCATCGAACGGAAAAGTCTTCACCTCAGCCTGGACGAAATGCTCGCCGAGCCGTGGGCCGAGCTTGGCGAGCTCGCCATCCGCAGCGAACGCGACGCGTTTGATCTTCCGGTGATGATCGCGGACGAACCGTATGTGGCTGATGAGCCCACCCAGGCTCTCCCACCCCGGGAACCGGCGTGCGTGAATGACGAGACCCTGCAGCTGGCCGTGCGCTTCGATCCACCTATCGGCGGTGACCGCCAGCTCGTCGAAGTCACTGGCTCGCACGGCTTGCGTCACTTCCACGACGATCACGCCGATGTCGGCGAGCAACCGGTGGGTGAAACTGGCAGGTTCCATCACCAATCAGTCCTCCTCGACCATGTCATACGCATCGTACGCCGGGATCTCCGGCTCGTGCACCGCCGGCAGCTCGACACGTCGATAGATCGCCTCCAGCGTTAGGCCCGCGTCGAGGCACGGAACGGAGATCGCGGCGGGCGCGTCACCAACGATCTCCTCGCGCATCCACACCGCACTTGGCGACTCGCGCCAATGACGCTCGACCCGTCGCCGGCGGTGGTCGACGATGAGATAGGCGCGCAGTGCCGTGATCCGTCTGTACGCCTCGAGCTTCTCCCCGCGGTCGATGCGCGCCGAGCTCGGCGACGTGACCTCCACGACGACACACGGTCCCCGCGCGACGACGTCCAGCTCTGCGATCGGTGTGCGAACCACCGCGACATCGGGGTAGTAGTACCGGTCATCGGCCACCTGCACGCGCATGTCACTCATGAACACGTGACATGGGCTATCGTCTGCTGTGGAGTACAGCCGAGCGAAAATGTTGCCGGCGATGATATTGTGTCGCGCCGTCGCGCCCGACATGGCGTACACTTCGCCGGCGACGTACTCGTGCTTGATCGGGGAGCGTTCCTCGAAGCGGAAGTACTCCTCGACCGTCATCGTGGGCAATGCGGACGCGTCGCGCATGTACGCACGCTACGCTCGGCGGCTCGGAACGCGCAAGCGAACAGCCGCCGAGCGTGATGTTCGATCGCAGCTACTCTGCGAGCGTCAGCTCGCCAGTCGCCCGCGAACCTCTTCGACGATGGGCTGCAGCTCGCGGTCCGCACGACGCCAGAGCTGCAGGAGGCGCCCACGCATTCCCGCGGCCTTCGCCGAGTCACCGCGCCCGTCGTAGAGCTCTGCCAGGCGCTTCATTACCCACCCAAGCTCCGCCGCATCGGGCTCGTACCGCCAGAGCCACGGTGTCGCGAGGTAGCGCTCGTAGACCGCCATTGCCGCATCAGTCTTGCCGGCCGCTTCGTACGCGCGTGCGAGGTCCGGCAATGCGCAGATCGGGCAGGCGAGCGCGTCCGCGGCCTGGCGAAGCTCCGACTCCGCGACCGTCAACCGCCCTTCCGCCAGCGCCAACACCCCCCGCGTCCACGCACGCTCGGGACCTGCAGTCCGCCCCAGCACCCTGTCATTCGTGTCGACCGCGGCCAGCAGCTCCCGGGCACGCGTTAGGTGTCCCAGCGATGCATAGAAGCGCGCCAGCTCGTCGTACGGCCGGTCCCCGGGAAGGACGCGTTCGAGTGGCGTGGCGGCGAGCGCGGAGTCGACCAGATCGAGCGCCCTCGCCGGCGCATGCCGATAACTCGCCTGCAACCGCGCGAGCTGCACGACACCGAATAGATGGCGCCCTCGGGAGTCAGCCGCCGCGCTCAGCGCGAGCTGCGTTCGCCAGTGACGCTCCGCTTCCTCGAGGCGCCCTTGCGTCATCGTGATGCCCGCGAGCGCCTCGTAGGGGTCTACCAGCTCCAGCGTGTCGCCTCGCGCGGCAGCGATCGCCGTTTCCGCCTGGCGCTCAGCCTCCTCCCAGTGTTGCTGCGCCGCCGCGTCCTGAATCTCGACCGTCTGTAGAACGGGATTCCCCGGAAAGCGACGGCCGATGAGGTCGAGCGTTAGGCGTGACTCGCCGAACTTCGCCTGCAACACCTGCGTTCCGTGGATGCCGAAGTACAGGTTCGCGATCGTCGAATCGATCGCGCTCGCGCGCGTAAAGAGGCTCTCGGCCGTGGCGAATTGGCGGCGATTCTGATAGACGAGCGCGAGATTATTGAGTGCGCGAATCTCCTCCGGATACCGCTCGAGCACGCGCGTGTATTCGGCAATGGCTGTCTCGTAGTCTCCGATGCCGTAGGAGTAGCTGGCGACGGCGAAGGCGCGATCGAAGAATGACAGACGTCGCTGGTGCGCGACTGCCCGGCGCGCCGCGTCGCGCGCTCGCCCCTCCTCCGAGATGCTGTTATAGGCCATGGACAACCCCACGTATGCGGACGCGAACGCCGTGTCGATCGCGATTGCCTGCTGATACAGTCGGATCGCATCGGGCCGGCGTCCCGCCAGCATTAGCCGCCGCCCTTCGGTGTACTTTCTGAGCGCAGCGAGCGAGCCGGTGGTTTCGTCCGCCAGCGGTGGCAGCGACCGAAGGGACCGGAGCGACTCTCCAATACGATGCCGGAGCTGCTTGCTCGCGCGGTCGACGGCCGGCATGAGCCCGCTCGAATCGAGCGCCGTCTCGCGGAACGCGGCCAGCACGTCGCCACGTTCGGTGCCCACCAGCTGCACGCTCACCGTGAACGCACCGCCCACCTTCGCGATGCTGCCGGTAACGATCGCCTTGGCCCCTTCGCGCATCGCCACGTCGCGCGCGAGCGAATCGGTCAGCACCGCGTCAGGGGGACGTTCCATCCGGCCAAGCGCGCCGGCCACCTGACGCGTCGAAAGCACGCGGATGAGAGGCGACTGGCTCAGGTCGACCCTGAATGCCTCCGTGATGCCTGCCGAGAGCAGGCTGTCACCCGCGAGATTCGCAAACTCCGCCACGACCAGTCGATCGCGCGCGGCAAGCGATCCGGCGGCAACCAGAGACGGGCCGTCGCCAGGTCCCCGCAACCTTTGATAGGCAGTGAGCGCGCCCGCCACGGCGAGCACTCCGACGAGACCGCCGATGAGTGCCGGCCGCCACCAACGGCTGTGCGGGAGCGGGTCGGGCGCCGGCTCGGACACCGCAACCGGCGTATCGGATTCTCCGGTCTCGAGCGCGGTTGGCGGGCCGGGCTCCTCTCGCGCAACGGTCGCCGCGTGGGGTCGGGTCCTGATTCGCTCCGCGAGCGCCCTGGTCTCGCCCGCCGGCTCGGCGCCGTACTCGCGCTCCAGTCGCGCCGCCAGGTCGTCATAGGTACGAAGAGCGCCGGCTCGATCACCGAGCCGTTCCTGGAGGGACATGAGTCGGCGCCATCCCGTCTCCTGGTCGGGCTCGAGCTGACATGCCCGCCGACCGAGCTCGATCGCGCGCTCCGCTTCGTTCGCGGTCGCCGCCGCGTCGGCCGCAGACCAGGCGGCGGTCGCCGCGCGCCGCCTGAGGCGCGTGCGCGTCCGATCGACCCACTCCTCGAGCTCCGGCGCTACTTCCTCGACATGGAATCCGTTGAAGAAGTCGCCCTGGTAAAGTGCGAGCGCATCATTGAACCGGCCCTCCGCGACGAGTCGCTCGATGGCGACAGCATCGCACTCGAGCGCGCCTTCACGAAGCGACAACTCATCCCCGGCGGCGACGATCACATCCTCACCGACCACGCGCCGCAGATAATGCAGCGCCTGCCGGAGCGCACGGCGGCCTTCCTCGTCAGTGCGCTCCGGCCAGAAGAGCGCGAGCAGCGAATCGCGGCGGACAGGCTTCCCCGTCTCGCCGATCGCGAGATACGCGAGCAACGCCACGCGCTTGGGCTGGGATCCGGTCCGAGCCGAGTCGTCGCCACGGTCAGTGGTTAGGCGAACGCGGCCGAGGGTGAGAAGCTCGCTCATGACAGCGCCTACACTATCCGGAGACTCACTCCCCGGCAACTCGCCCGAAAACACCGCGTAACCTCGCGGTGACGGCGCTCGGAATCAGCGCGGTAACGCCCGAGCGGCAATCTCGGCGCGTTCATACTCGGGATTCGTGATGTCTGGAACGGTGAGACCGTTTGCCTGTGCGGTCGCGGCAGTCATGGCACTGATGGCCCTGATAGCCATCGCGTGCCGTGATCGGAAGGCGCCACCAGAATCGCTCGTGGTCATGTCAGCCGGTGAGTCCGGGGAGCGGTGTGGTAGCGACTCGCTCCGACCGGCTGTCGCCGCGCCCGCGGAGGGGCTGTGGTTGTATGAACGACCGGCCTCCCGCCAGCGGGTGGCGGCCAGGATCGGGCCGCCTCGGCCGGACGACGGCAAGCTCGTCATCACGCGTCCCGTCGAGACGATGGAAGTGACGGCGACGGCTGACACGATCCGTCAGCGTCTCGACGCGGCAAGGGTCTCGCTCGAGATCCTCCCGCCATTCGGCCGGGCCACGTTAGGTCTCGACCGCGCGACCGACTCCACCGCCAGCTCGCACCCCACGGCGACGTACGCGCCGTCGCCACAGATCCGTCTCGCCGCCTACGAGCCGTGTGTCACGAGCAGTCGTGGTCCGCGCACCCGTTACCTCCGGCGTGACGGAGCGGGCCGGGTCGTCACGGATGTCATGCTCACCCGAGCGTCGGACCGATGAACCGTCGTCATCACGAAAGAATGCCATGTCCGGTTTCCTTCATCTGGAAGGTCACGTGCGGCTTTCGTTGCGAACGTTAGGCATCATCCTCGTTACCGCGCACCAGCTGGTCGCGGCGGCGAGCGCGGCCGCGCAGTTGGGCGCCAACACTTCCCCGTCGACCCAGAGTGGTCCCACGGCCTGCTCCATCATCAGCGCCGAGGAGGTAAAGCGGATAACTGGGCTTCAGGATGTTCTCAAGAAGGGTCCCGTGCCGACAGATCCGTCGGATCTGCCGGCCGGGCGCACCGAGTGCGAGTACCTCGGTTACACGTTTTCACTTTCGTCCGCTGTTACGCGCGAGTCGTTCGATCGGGGCCGTGGGATCGCCGCGCAGGGCGGAACGAAGGTCGAATCCGTCTCCGGCGTTGGCGACGACGCGTTCTACTGGTGGGATCCGAAGCCCGGAACCATGCAGCAGGTGGGCATCGCCGTTCGGTCGGGTACTCACCAGCTCACGATCATGGACCTGGCGTCCTCGGATTCGATCGTGGTGGTGATGCCCCGCCTGCTCACCGTTGCCAGGTCACTCGTCCCGAAGCTGCGCTGAGCAACGTTAGGCGCCACCGGATGATGGCGCCATCCACATTTCTCTCTTGGAGATACACATGTCACCGCATGTGCTGCGCCGAGCATCCCTGCTCGCTCCCCTCGCGCTGGCGATGGTCGCCGGCTGTCAGGACAACGCCACGACCGCGCCGCTGAAGAGCCCGATGCCACACCTGGCTCAGGGGGATGGCGGTCTCTGGACGGTCAACTCACTCGCCGACCCCGGTGACGGTGTGTGCGACGACACCGAGTGCACGCTCCGGGAGGCAATCGTCGCGGCGGCGCCCGGTGGCAGAGTCGCCTTCGCGAGCGGCCTGACGGGAGACGTCAAGCTTGCCGGTTTACGGCTCGTCATCGGGAAGAGCCTAACGATCGACGGTGAGGGCCGCATCGGGGTGGACGCTCAGCGCGGCAGCAGCGTCCTCCTCGTCGCTCCACTCGATGTGGCGAGCCCGGTGGTGACCTTGCGAAGGCTGACGCTGAAGAACGGATACCGCGACGGAGTCGGCGGTGGGGGAATCGGCATCGAGGACGCAACGGTAACGCTCGACAGCGTCGCCGTCCTGAACAATGAAGCGACGTCGAATGGCGGTGGCATCTTCGTCGCCCTTGCAGGCCTCACCGTTCGGAATAGCACGATCGCCGGAAACGCAGCGGGGGCAGACGGTGGAGGTATTTATCTCGAGTCGGGTACGGTGACGCTGACGGCCAGCACCCTCTCCACAAACGCCGCCATCGGCGCAGGCGGCGGGATCTACAATGACCAAGGTGCCGTGACCGTGATGCGCAGTACCATCTCGAGCAACCAAGCCAGCTTCGGGGGTGCATTGTACAACCTGTCAGTGGTGTCACTCCTGAGCACGACCGTCACTCGCAACACCAGCTCGGGGATCGGTGGGTACGTGAACAACTCAACGATGTCGCTGCAGAACTCCATCGTCGCAGGCAATGAAGGTGCGACTCCCAATTGCGGCGGTAGATTCCCGGCGACCGCAAACGGCCGGAATATCACCGGAGTCGATTGTCCCGTTCCAGGCGGCATCGTCGTTGCGCCATCCGACGTGTTCACGACTGTCATCGACGGCAACCTGAAGGACAACGGCGGCGCTACGAAGACTCACGCGGCGATCGCGCGCGGCCGGGCCGTGGACAGTGGCTCGTGCCCAACGGAGACAGCCGACCAGCGAGGCGCCCGGCGACCCTTCGACGACCCGGGTGTCACCAACTGGGCAGACGGCTGCGACATCGGTGCGTACGAAGTCCAGGGCGCCGACCTGATGGTCAGTCAGTCCGTGGACAAGACGAGCGTCAAGCAGGGTGACGTACTCACGTACACCGTGCGGGTCCAGAGCCTTGGCCCAGAGACCGCACCTAACGTTGTCCTCAACGACGTGTTGTCCAGCGGAGTGACGTTCGTCGAGGCCCGCGCGAACAAGGGGACGATCACCGCCCCGCGCAAAGGCGAGACGGGCACGGTGACCTGGAACCTCGGCACCATGCTCGCCAACGCCAGTGAAGCGGCCGCGATCAAGGTAACGGTGCTGGTGAAGGGGAAGACGACCATCACGAGCACGGCGAGCGTCGCTGGCGACGTCGCCGATCCTAACGCAGCGAACAACTCGGCCGCGATCACCGTGAGTGTGGCGGCGGGTAGCGGCGGCAAGAAGCCGTAAGGACTGCGGTATCAGAGCCTGGGTCGTATCGGGATACGACCCAGGCTCTGACCCCGCAACGCGAGCTCGTTGGTGATCGTGAGACGCCCCGGCGTACCGCTTTAGCGAAACCGCATGCCGTTCGGCGCGATCGTTCCTGGCTTCGGCACAGTCGGCTTCGGCGCAGGTGGTTTTGGCGCAGGTGGTTTTGGCTTTTCCCGTTCCCGCGTATCCGGCCGCCGAGTAGAGTCACGGTTCCCGGCTTGTCCCGAACGCAGCGAGGGATCGACCCGTTCCCGGTTCCCAGGCGGCGCGCCGCTCCGCATGGTCAACGCAATCCGTCCGCG
>Ga0207674_10003310_pt1 | contig 19811 bp, 19 predicted proteins | sample KBSCornC72_FD_184303 | JGI IMG/M metagenome (GOLD analysis project Ga0207674, IMG submission 184303) | Corn rhizosphere microbial communities from Kellogg Biological Station, Michigan, USA - KBS Corn C7-2 (SPAdes) (version 2) | ecosystem: Host-associated > Plants > Roots > Rhizosphere > Soil ... | reverse complement strand
GATCGCCCTTTTCGATGGTGCTGCGCATGAAGTGCTGATTCAGATCGAGGCCGGGCACCTGCGTGGTCTGGAGGAACGTGACGATCACGGTGTGGCGTCCAGCTTTGAGCGGCACTTTCAGCGGCGTCGTTCCGTTGCGCACAGCATTGCCGCGAGCGACGTCGTTATCCCAGTTGAACAGCTTGACGCGCTCGCCGTCGATCAGCAGGTCGAGCTTTTCGCCGCGGATGTCTCCGAAGGCGGTGTTCAAATCCATGTTGCCCTTGTTAATGGGATAGATGGAGAAGCCGTATTCGCCGTCCGCGGGAAACTCGTGCTCGATGATCATGCCGCCGCGGGTGCGGAAAGGCATGCCTTCGATGTGATATTCCTGCGAAGCGTCCTCCGGCACGCGGTAGACGGTCTCGGTGGGAGCAGTGGCGCGACCCATGGCCATCCGGCTGATCTTGGCGGCAGCCGAAACGTACGATTCGAGCAGCGCCGGTGAGATGGTCAGGGCGCCCGCGATATTGTCGAAGCCGCGAGTGGAATCGTCGCCGGGCAGGTACTTGGCGGGATCGATTTCGAGCGACAGAAGGTCGCGGATCGCGTTGGCATACTCGGCGCGATTCATGCGATGCAGGCCGGGCGGCGGCAGGTGAGTCACTGCATGGCGATCCAGCTCGCTTTCGAGCCAGACGGTCATGGATTCGTAGGTGGCGGCATCGGGCCGGGGCGCACCGGAGGGCGGCATCATGCCGGCGCGTATTTTGCGGACGACAGCCTCCCATTTTTCGGGGGTCTTTTCGACGTGAGCCGTATCCAGATCGTCTAAGGTTATGCGCAGCGCTGGCTCCATGCCGGCCTTCTTGGCGGCCTGGCTATGGCAGCCCAGGCAGTAGCGGCCGATCAGGGCGCGCTCGGCCTCAGCCGAATTGACCTGGGTCGTCTGGCCAGGGAGGGCCAGTGCGAGTGTCAAAAAGGCCAGGCAACCGAGTAAGAACTTGAAACTCATGTGCCAGCTCCTCAAAGGGTTGCGGTGCACTTCCGCAAACCGGTTGCTTGATCCCCTTGCAGTCTAATGACGAGTATATATCAGTTAACCTTCCCACTTTCTAAAGGTTGAGGGCCTTGACACCGGATTGCAGTAGCAAGAGACTGGATCGGAGGAGAGCCGCCTTGAGATATCGGATTTGGGCAGTCGCGTTTGTGTTGATTGCGGCGGGATCGTTGTGGGCGCACCACTCCACCAGCGCCGTGTTCGACATGAACAAGAAGATCCAGATTTCGGGGACACTGACCAAGGTCGATTGGATCAATCCGCACATTTCGATTTTCCTGGACGCCAAGGGTGAAAAAGGCGTAGATGCGTGGCACTTCGAAGGCAGTCCTCCGGCGTGGTTCCGGCGCGTGGGCGTGAATAAGAACGACATCGCCAAGGCTATTGGCCAGACGATTACGGTGGACGGAGCGAAGGCAAAGGACGGGTCGCTCTACGCGTATCTGCAGAAGATCACGTTCGCGGACGGCAGTTCGCTCGAAACAGTGACGGCGGGGCAGATTCCTGAGCGCTAGATCGCGCTAAATCAAAGGAGCACGGCGATGAAGTTACGACTCTTAAGTTCGATTTCGGCTGGACTTCTCCTCGTGGGGCTGGTGGCTGGGCAACAGCCGGCAAAAGTGAAGCGCATGGCCGATGGGCATCCCGACCTGAGTGGACTGTGGTCCTACGCCGTGGATCTGCCGGCGGGCGGCATCAAGCGCGAAGTCAACGGGAAAGTAGTCATAAAGCAGGCCGACTTGAGCAATCGCCGGGCTCCCAAAGGTGAGGTGAAAGGCGCGCTGCCGTTCACCCCGGCTCCGCTGTACAAGCCCGAGTTCCAGGCCAAGGTCAAAGATCTGATCGACCACGAGAGCCGGACCGATCCGGTGTTCTACTGCGGAAGGCCGGGAGTGCCGCGCATCGGACCGCCGCGCAAGATCGTGCAATCGGCAAACGAAATGATCTTCCTGTATGAAGATATGTCGGGCGATACGTATCGCGTAATCCCGACGGATGGTCGTCAGCATCGCGCGGATGCGAATCCGAGCCACTACGGAGATTCGGTGGCGCACTGGGAAGGCGACGTTCTGGTGGTGGATGTTAAGAACTTCGTCGAGGACACGTGGTTTGGCGAGAACGGCTACTTCCACACCGATGCCATGCATGTGACCGAGCGGCTATGGCGCGACGGCGACAACCTGGTGTGGCAGGCTACCGTCGAGGATCCCAAAGTGCTGGCACAGCCGTGGACTATTACGCCTCGCGTGGTGAAGCCGACGGATGAGCCTCTGGAAGAATCGCCGCGCTGCATCGAAGATGACGCGCATCGACTACAGAACGACGATCATCACGGTCAGCGGTAAAACTCAAGTCACAATTATCTCGGACCGTAGTGAGGGACCGGACGGCCGATCTCTAGAGCGCCTAGGTCCGGGGCGCGGCCGGTGAAATCGTCGTTCACGCCTGTGAGCCGAACCGCGGCGTCCACTGCAGCCGAGCCGGGACGAAGCTGGAAATCGAAATCCGCCGGCTTGTAAAGCGTCCGCAGATCGGGTCCGGGTGGCGATACTTTCTGGAAAACATCGTAGTCCAGCATCACGCTGTGGCGATCCTGCCCGGTGGCTTCGCTGTACTCTTTCAGGGTCTTGAATCGCCGGCGTTCGCGCGACTTCGCTTCCAACTGGTTCTGCTGCTGCATCGCCAGCGCGCCCATTTCGCCCGGGAAAACGGAACGAATCGAAAACCGTGGCGTGCTCCACTCGAAGGAATACTCGGCGCCTTCGTTAGGACGGAAGCCGTTGTAGTCCGAATCGGTGTAGTTGGTATTGGATTCGATGGCGAAGACCGCGGGGTTCTGGCTCTTCCCCAGGATCAGATTGTTGCGGAAGTGCAGATTCGACGTCGCCAGCAGCATGGGCTCGACGGGCGCGAGAAACGTATTGTGATAGACCAGGATGCCGGCTCCTGACGCGGTGAGCTTCATTGCCCCGCCCTCGGGCGAATCGTATACGATGTTGCGGATGAAATAGACAGGCCCGCCGAACATAGGCTGCACGCTGAGCGCGCGATTTCCATTGTTGAAGCAGCGATTGCGGAAGACGCGGATGTTGTGCGCGCCGCCGTCGGTTTCGATGCAGTTGTCTTCCACATTGCTGACATCGTTGTTGTAAAAATCGATCGAAACCGGCAGGCGATCCTGAATCACATTTGGCGCACCATCCGGATTTCCGTAGGTGGCGATGTCGATTCCGTCGTGGAATTGCGCGATGTGGTTATAGGCGACCACGTGTCCCTGCCCGTAAAGCTTCACCGCGTATTCGGACACCAGCTTGGCTCCGAACTCGGGATACGCCTGCCACTCGCGTCCGGTGAAGCCCATCAGGATATCTGGCCGGAACTTGCCGGTAAAGGTATTGTCGGCGATGTAGAAATCCTTCGATCCGGACCAGTCTGAATAAACTCCTCGCCCGATATTTTCGAGCTTGCAGTTCTTGATGGTGATGCCGCTCGATCCGGTGATGTTCTTGTAGCCCGCCCAGAATGCCAGCTCGGTGTTGCGAATCGTCAAGCCTTCGAAATAGTTGTAGTTAGCGGCCATCAGGTTGAAGAGGTTGAAGGCGCCGTCGCCATCGAAAATGGCCTCACCGTCGCCTGCACCCTTGATGACGATGGGCTTGTCGGCGGTGCCGCTTTGTGTAAGGAAATACGTTCCGCTGGAGAGAGTGCCAAGCTGTCCGCCGTATTTATAGCGATCGTCTTTATATAGGCCGGCATGCACCAGGATGGTATCGCCGGGCTGTACGCGCGCCGGAAAGCTGTTGAAGTAATCCGCTCCATTGCTGCCGGCGTAATATGCAGCCTGTAAACCAGTGAATGCAGGATCCTGCTTCGGGCCGGTGAAGCCGGGAGGATAGACGTGATAGGTCTTGCCTCCGGCAGCAGGCTTTGGTTCCGGACGCGTGTGTACCGTTACGATGTTCTCGGCTTTGCCGTCTATACCATCGGGATCGGCGAGAACCAGGCGGCACTCGTAATCGGTGCCGGGTTCGAGATCGAAAATACTCCCGGCGAACATGTTGGGCACAATGTACTGAAGTGCGTTTTCGTTGATCCGCTCGTGATCCATGCGCAGCATGGGCAGGCCTTCCCTCCAGGAGGTCTCGCCTTTCTTGCGATAGAAGACGGAGGCAACCGCGTTGTGATTGTCATCTCCATCGATGTGCCACTCGAAACCCAGGGAGATGAGCGTAGGACGTTCAGTGATGAACTCTCCGGCGGTCGTTTTGTTAGCAGCTTGAAGAGAAATCGCGAGAAGAGAAAGGCACAGGAGGATAACAGTGCGCATGGCACCGTCGATTCTACCACTTGAGTAATATGAGGTATGCATTTTGCCGGCCTCTTACTTTGCCTCTCAGTCGTAGCCTCGGCACAGACAATCAGCGTCACTGGAAAGGTCGTGGATCCCAACGGCGACGGGGTTCCGACAGCTCAAGTGCAAGCCAAAAACACGGCCACCGGAATGGTTTATCGAGGTGTGAGCGCAATCAAGGGCAACTTCACGATCGCTCGGGTTCCGGCAGGAACGTACGACATCACGGTTCCTCCCGTTGGATTCACGTTTCCGAAGTACGAGCAGAAAGCTTTCATCGTCCAGGCGGGGAAACCAGCGCGATTGGATATCCATCTTGTCTGGGGCGGGAACCTGGGAACGCCCGGCGATGACTTTTCGCTCTTGGTAAAAATGCGCAGCAAAGGAGCGACCACCGGGCCTGCGCCGCGCGGACGCGACGGCAAACCGGATCTTTCGGGGGTGTGGATCGGGAATGCTCCGGACGTGGATGCTCCTGTCATGCTGCCCTGGGCGGAAGAGATCACCAAGCAGCGGCGGGCACGCGGCGGATCTGGAAATCCGGGCGAGTCGTGCTTGCCGGGCGATGTGTTTCTGGTGTCACCATTCCTGTATAAGATCATCCAGACTCCGTCGGTTCTGGCGATCTTGTGGGAAGGAAACGTTCCGGCCGTTGTTCAGGTTTTCCTGGATGGGCGACCTCATGCGAAGGATGCGTTCCCGAGCTGGATGGGCGACTCGATCGGCCGCTGGGAGCGCGACACGCTGGTGGTGGACACGGTGGGATTCAACGACCAGAGCTGGATTCGCGTGTTTCCGCATACCGAGATGCTGCATGTCGTGCAGCGCTATACGCGGCCGAACAAGGGACGCATTGAGAAGGAAGTCATTATTGAGGATCCGGGGACGTTTACCAAGCCGTGGAAGATGCGTGTCGGCTGGGATCTGGCTCCGGGCGAGGAAGTCAAAGAGTACATCTGCAATGAGAATGAGAAGGATGTTCCGCACTTGAAGTAGCCTTGTGGCGCACGCACTCATGCGTGCCGTGTCGAGACTCTTCTCGACACCTTCTCTATTACGCTCGATCTAAACAAGGCACAGCGATAAGACGCGCAGCAAACGACCGCTCCATCACTGTCGCGGCTCGGAAGTCGCGCTTGCCTTGACTCTGAAAGTACTGTGAAGTAACATCTTAGCCGTGCCGCGGGCACACACGGGAGAGTCAGTCTGATGCGAATCTGGATTGGGGCGGCGCTGGCTGCCATGGCGTTGTTGATGCTGGCAGTGATTCCCTTCCCCAGCCAAGCGCAGGCTCCCTATAAGGCGCCGAAAGCCGCCGACGGGCATCCCGATCTGGGCGGAATCTGGCAATACATGGGTTCGGCCAATTGGGACCTTCAGGATCATGCAGCCGAGGCAGGCCCCATGTGGCAGATTGGCGCGATCGGGGCGGCTCCTGCCGGCCAGAGTGTAGTCGAAGGCGGCGAGATTCCGTATCTTCCGGCTGCCGCGACCAAGAAGAAGCAGAATTTCGCGAACCGGCGCACGCTGGATCCCGAAGCCAAATGCTACCTGCCGGGAATTCCGCGCGCCAACTACATGCCCTATCCGTTCCAGATCGTACAGTCTCCTCGCGGGATTTTGTTCGTGTACGAGTACGCTACTGCGAATCGCATGGTGAACATGGGAAAGCCAGAGGAAGCCGGCTCGGATACCTGGATGGGCACGAATTACGGGCACTGGGAAGGCGACACGCTGGTGGTGGACGTCACCGGGCTGAACGGCCTGTCGTGGTTCGACCGCGCGGGCGATTTCGCGAGCAGCAAACTGCATGTGGTGGAGCGCTTTACACGGGCGACTCCGTATCACATCAACTACCAGGCTACGATTGAAGATCCCTCGGTCTTCTCGAAGCCCTGGAAGATCAATCTACCGCTATACAAACGGATGGAAAAGAACGCACAAATTCTGGAGTTCAAGTGCGTGGAGTTCGCCGAAGAGCTGCTGTACGGCGAGTTTAAAAAGCAACCTGCCAAATGAGGAGCATGCAAATGAAAAAGACACTATGGGCTGTGAGCATCTGCGCGGGACTGCTGCTGGCCGCTTCGGCGCCGGCGTGGGCGCATCATGCGTTCCAAGCGGAATTCGATCAGCGCAAGCCGGTCAAGCTGGAAGGCAAAGTCACGGACATGGAGTGGATCAACCCGCATGCCTGGATCCACATCGACGTGAAGAATCCGGACGGCACGGTGACCAACTGGATGGTGGAGTGCGGCAGCCCGAATATCATGCTGCGTCGCGGATTCACCAAGCGGTCGCTCGAAGTGGGTTCGGATATCGTGGTGCAGGGTTATCAGGCTAAGAACGGAACCATGCGCGCCAATGGCAGCAGCGTGACTTTCTCGGACGGCAAGAAGCTATTCGTCGGCGGCTCGAACCCGGACGATCCCAACGGCGGAAAGCAATAGGAGGGCGTTATGAGCAGATTTCTTGCTCTCGCGTTGATTGCGATTCCGCTCGCCGCGCAAACTGCGAAACCTGCGGCGGCGAAATCAGCCAAAGGATACACAGCGCCGAAAACCGCGTGGGGCGATCCCGATCTGCAGGGACAATGGCCGGCGACCGCCAACATCCCTATGCAGCGTCCGGCGAACCTGGGCGAGCGATCCACGCTGACGCCGGAAGAACTGAAGCAGAGGCAATCGCAGGCGGCGCAAGCAGCCGAAGGCGATGGCGAGGAGTTCGCGTCGTCCGAGACAGCGGTGAGCATCAATCCGCCGGGATACTGGGTGGAGCGCGGCAAGCCTCACGCGCAGGCGTCATTGGTGGTGGATCCGCCTAACGGCAGAATTCCCCCGCTGACACCGGAAGGCCAGGCGTACGCCAAGAGCCTGCGGAACGGGCTCGGGCCGGGCAGCCATTTTCCGGAGAAAGTGGACACGTACGAGGATTTCGATTTCTACAGCCGCTGCATTACGCGCGGGCTGGTGAGCAGCATGCTGCCGACGCTCTACAACTTCGGAAACGAAATCGTACAGGCGCCGGGAGTGGTGGTGATCCGCAATGAGATGATCCACGAGACTCGCGTGATCCCGTTGGATGGGCGTCCGCATGTGGGCAAGGCGCTCAAAACCTACATCGGCGATTCGCGCGGCCACTGGGAAGGCGACACTCTGGTGGTGGAAACGACGAATCTGAACAACAAGACCGGCACGGGCGGCGGATTCTTTAGCGATGCGGCAGTGCTGACGGAGAAGTTCCGTCGCATCGCCAAGGACGAGCTGAGCTACGACCTGACGGTTAACGATCCGAAGACGTGGACCAAGCCGTTCACGATCCACATGCCATACAAAGAGGATCCCAACTACAAGATCTACGAGTATGCCTGCCACGAAGGCAACTACATGATGATCGATTCCTTAACCGGTGCTCGGGCACTGGAGAAGGAAGGCGTGCAGGTGAAGGTCGACAATAATAACTTCGTGCGGAAGGCCGGAGAAGCGCCCAAGAAGTAGGTCGGGCGAGGCGTGCCTCGCCCCTACAATGCGGTAGGGGTCGGGCATGCCCTGCCCTTCATATTCCTAATCCCAATACACGAACGCCATCGCGTTGCCGGTTCCGGCTTCCGAGCGATAGCAGGGGACGTAATCCACCTGGTGGTATTTAAGCTTTGCGTCGTGCATCGCGGCAATCACCGGGTACCAGTTCTTGGTTTCCGCGGTCCCGACCTTGAAGACGTTCTCGGGTATCTGATCGAGAGCCGCCTCATCGCCCTTTGCCATGGCGTTGAGAATAGTCTTGTCGAGCTCTTCGTCGATGACGAAATGCGTGAGACCGCCTGAGGCCATCAGTGCGACGCGGCCGAATCCCTTGAAGTTCTTGATGGCGCGATAGAGCGCGTGACCGAATTGCAGGCAGCGGGCGTTCTTCGGCACGTTGTGCGGAAAATGGACGTTCAAGATAATCGGCACGCTGGGAGGCGGCGTATCGCCCAGGATTGAGTGATACAGAAACCCGTAAGCGTGCGGGATCCCGCCGCGGGGTGCGGCTTTGGGCGTAATGTCGGATTGCGCCAGGTCGAAGTTCTCGGCGGCCAGCGAATCCAGGATGTGATCGGCCAGCTCAGACGCGCCCGGGTAGGTGGCGCCTTCTTCCGGCGAGTTACCCGGTTCGGCGATATTCAAGCCGGGAGCGTCTTCGTGCAGGTGCTGGACGTTCTTGATCTTAGCGCCGCGATAAACCGTGATCGAAGGCGTCAGGCCCTCATCGAAGAACTCGCGCTGGTCGTTGCCCAGGATGACGACGGCATCGGGCGCCGTCTCCTTGAACTTCTTGCCCAGCACTTCCATCGCCCGGCGGCACTGCTGAAAACGATCGCGCCGGACCTCGACCGTGACCTGATCGGCGAATCCGGGCGCACGCAGCTTCATTAACTCTTCGAAGTCGTAAGTCTTTCCGCGAAACCAATGTTTCTTATTTTCGCGATCAGCTTTTGCGCGCAGATCCCACTGCTCCGGAGGCGTCGACAACAAAGGCCCGTGAGACGATCCTATACCTAGTACGATTTCCGCCATATATTTGAACCTTGAGTGTACTACTACTTAAAGGCTAGCTTGCCTTTGCGCTCTTCTTCGGCCTTGATGCCGGGACCGAACAGATTCTCGAAAAACTTTTCGCGAACCAGACGTTCCACGACACTGTTGTCGATGACCTTGTGAAAGTCGTAAGCCTTCAGCCGCGCGCCGATCTGCGGGTCGGCCTGATGGTCGACAATCCACTGCACCGCGGGAGCGAGCACATATGGAATCCGCTCATAAGATTCTGACTTGCGGTCGTGGTCATAAAGGCGCTCCACATCGGCTTTTGTCTGCGGATCGTAGACAGCGTAGGCTTTCACGGCCATCGCCTTGTCGTCGTAATAGCGCTTGATGCCTTCAGCCTGGGCCTTAATCAGCAGCTCGGGGAGGTTGGGGTTGGCGGCAACGACGCTCTTCTTGAATACGTACGCCATGGGCGCGTAGAGATCCTGATAGTCGGCCAGATTGGCGATTTCCTTGAAGCCTTGCGACTCGAGCTTAAAGTAGGCCGGCGGAGGCAGCATAGTGGCATCTATGCGTCCGCTGACCAGCGCGGCGACGCGTCCGTTGCCGTCCGTACCGAGAGGAACCCACTCGACGTCGCGCGCGGTAAGCCCGTTCTTCATCAGAATCGCCAAGGCAAAGTTGTAGGGCGGATCGTTTAGCTGGCTCACGCCGAATTTCTTGCCTTTAAGATCCTTGATGCTCTTGACGTCGTTGCGGGTCATCATCGCGAACAGGCCGCGGTTCATGGGACTCCCCATGATCACCAGTGAGCCGTCCAAGGAAGCAGCCTGCATGGCCTGCTCCATCGGATAGTTGGTCGCCTGCGCTTCGTTGCCCACCACCATCGCAATACCGGCGGGATGAACGCCGAAGACCATGGTCGCGTTGACGCCGTACTTCTGGTAGTATCCGCCTTCTTTGGCGAGGAACAGAGGCCAATTGGCGGGGGCCTTAGCGGGGTAATTGATCGTGATGTTCTGAGGAGCCTGGGCAACTACAGTGAATGCGGCCAGGGCGCACAGGACCGCAACCAGGCTGAGAATGGTGAAGGTTCGCATGATGCCTCGCAACGGAGGATTATATCGGCTCGCGGCATCAAGCGCAAAGGCAACGAGAGATTTATACTTAGCTGGATGCTGGACCAAGCCAGGAATCAACTGCTGACCGAGGTCGGTTCGGGCACGCCCATGGGCGGCTTGCTGCGTCGCTACTGGATGCCGATCGCCGCGGTTACGGAGTTCGATGACAAGCCCATCAAGCCGGTTCGAGTGCTGGGCGAGGATCTTACGCTCTACAAGGACTTGAGCGGAACGTACGGCTTAGTGGACCGGCAATGCGCGCATCGCCGGGCGGACCTGGCGTACGGGTTCGTGGAACAATGCGGGCTGCGCTGCAACTATCACGGTTGGCTGTATGACGAAGCGGGCCGCTGCACGGAACAGCCTTACGAAGATGTAGCCGCTCCGCAGGCGAATTTCAAAGACAAGATCCGGATCACGGCGTATCCGGTGGAAGTGAAGGCCGGCCTGATCTGGGCGTATCTGGGGCCGGAGCCGCGCCCGCTGGTGCCGGATTGGGAGCCGTTTAACTGGAAGAACGGGTTTGTCGAGATCGTCTTTGCGGAGGTGCCTTGCAATTGGCTGCAGTGCCAGGAAAACTCGATCGATCCGCTGCACTTCGAGTGGATGCATATGAACTGGAGCGTTCGGCTCAAGGACCAGCTCGGGCCATATTCGCCGCGGCACCTGCGAATGGAGTTCGAAGAGTTCGATTACGGGTTTGTGTATCGACGGCTGCGCGAAGGGATGTCCGAATCGGACCTGATGTGGACAATAGGCCGGTGCTGCCTGTGGCCCAACGCATTGTTCACCGGCGATCACTTCGAATGGCGCGTGCCCATCGACGACCAGAACACGTTGAGTGTCACCTGGGCGTTCACGCGCGTGCCAAAGGAGCGCGAGCCATACGTGCAGGGGAAGATTCCGGCGTGGCGAGGTCCGGTGCGGGATGAAGTGAATGGCGGGTGGATCTCCAGCCACATCATGAATCAGGATTTCGTCGCCTGGGTGGGGCAAGGGACGGTCGCGGATCGGACCAAGGAGCATTTAGGATTGAGCGATCGGGGCATTATCCTGCAACGGCAGCGGTTCCTGAATGACCTGGAGGCTATCGCGCGCGGGGAAGATCCCAAGGCGATTATTCGAGATCCGAGGGCGAACAAGAGCGTTCCTCTGCCGGTGGCCGAGCGCAAGCTTCTGGTGGATGGGCTGACGCGCGCGGAACTGCTGGCGCATCCGATTCTCGGCAAGCAGTACGCAGGAGAATATATTTTTCAGGCAGGGCAACCTGAAGAAGTTCGGGCGGCGTTCAAAGAGGCGATGGGAATCTAGGCGGGCGAGGCATGCCTCGCCCCTACTTAGCCTGTTTCTCGGGTTCTTCGTCGCCGCTGGATGAGCCGAGGAAGAGTTTCTTTCCGTCCTTAAAGGTCATCGAACTGCCGTTGGCTTTGTTGTCGCCGCTCTTGGCCTGATAACCGCGGATGATGACCTCAGTTCCCTCTTCCAACGACTTCTTGGTGAAGCCTCGGCGCAGCAGCCCGTTCGGAGTATTGGCTTCGATCATCCATTCGGTGGTGGTGCCGTCGGGATTCTTGGCGGCCACGTGAATCCAGGCATGCGGATTCACCCACTCCATCTTGATGATGGTGCCGGTGATGTTCACGACTTTGTTCCGATCGAATTCTGCCGCGAAGGAGTGATGCGCCCAGGCGGGTACAGTTCCCAGAAGTCCAGCTACGATTGCGATCGCCTTCATTGTTTTGCCTTCCTCTGCTCTTCCATGCGAGCGCCCTTCAAGATATCGGCCATGCCGTAGTTCGCCTCGTGGCAGGCGTATTCGAACAGGTCATAAGTGGGATCCAACGGATAGTCCACGTGCATTGTCCAGGGGCGGGCCCAGGTGCCGGGATCCTCGACGGTGGCATCGTAACTGAGCTTGTCCTGCGCAGTGCGGTTGAAACGCTCGACGATGCGCAACTGGTCGGTCAGCAGCGCGAAATTGATACCGTTCATGGCGATATCTTTCACAAAGTTGGTGGTCTCGACAACCATGGTGTTGCCTTCCCAGTGGCCGCGCCCGTCGCCCATGTAAGTGCGGATGTCCTTGCCGCGGTGCGGGCGGCCGTCGGTGGGAATGATGCGCGTCTCGTGCACCATTTCGTTCTGGATCACAAAGATTCCGGGCGCCTGGATGATGCGATTGCCCTTGTTGTAGAGATTGCCGGGCAGCATGGATCCGACCAGGCCTTTGGTGATGCAGCGGCCCCACAGATCGAAGTCATCGACCGATTCAGCGCGCTGTTCGGGACTCGACAGAGTGGGCGGGCCGAGGCCGCCGCGCACGGCTTTATTGCGGCGCTCGGCTTCGGGAGTCATCGGCGGAAGCCGGCCGTTTTTCGGATCGACAACCAGCGAGGCTTGTTCGGTGGCGGGATAGTATTCGATCCAGGTTCCGGTGGTGGCTCGCTGCTTGCCTGCTGTGTCTCGGGTCTTCTTTTCTGCCTCGGTGAGAACGGAACGCTCGCCCATGTTCTCCGGCCGCTGCAAGGGGATATTGATGCTGCCGGGCCAGTTGCCTTGGAGGTCGGGATCGCCCCAGGGAGTTTTGGCGGGCACGTATTGTTTCGGTGCTTGTTTCGCGGCAGGCGCCTGAGCGGATACGATTCCAACGGCGAGCAGGCTGAGAAGTATGATTCGTTTCATGGATGCCTCGTTAATCACTGTGATCGAGCTTCAACGCTTCGATTTGCCGTTTCCAAAGGTCCTCATCTGAGGAGATCCATTCCAAAACCGCCTCCTGGTGGCTGACTCCGGAATGCTCAGATCCAAGGGCGATCTTCTGGCCGCTCTTAAAGATGATGGAACTGCCGCTGGCGATATGCTCGCCGCTCTTGGAGAGATAGCCGCGGACGGCGACTTCTGTTCCCTGCGCCAGCGACTTCTTGGTGATGCCGACGCGGAGCAGACTGTTAGGCGTGTTGCCTTCGATGGCCCAGTTGGTCACGCTGCCGTCGGCATTCTTCACGGCGATGTGGATGAAGGCGTGGGGATTGACCCATTCCATGCTGGTAACGGTTCCCTGCAGGATGACGACCTTGTTCTGGTCGAACTGGGCAGCGAAGGAGTGGTGGGCCCACAAGGGCGCTGTTGCCAGAAGCGCGCCGGCCATCATCTGGGAGAGCTTACCGGACATCCAAATCACCTCCAGTGCAAGATTGGCTCCAACAATTCTACAGGCATAGGGGATGGATGTGTAGGGAGGGCCCAGCACGTAGCGCCTGATGACGCCCGCGATGGAATCGAAGTTGACGGAATTGCTGGCGTGAATCTCTTTTACAATCTAGTGGTGGTTCTGCGGTCCGCATGGCGGGCGTGCCGTAGCGAGAAGGGCGCCCCACTCACGTCTCGGGTATCAGCGCCCGCCAAAACCGATTCAATGCACTATTCAGGCACTACCGCCCGGCATACTTACGACTGACTTCGCGCGTGAAATCATCCCCGATCATTTTTTTAGTTCAGAGTAGAGCATCCGCACGAAGCGGTCCGCGCTGGTACCGCCGCCGGGGGCCGTGTCGAGTGCTCCGGGAATTTTTGCGTCATACGCGCTAGTGGGTTTGGCCGCAAGCACTTCCTGCTGGGTCTTACCCTGCTTGATCAACTCCTGCACTTTCGACTGCACGTCGAAAATCATGGTGCGGTAAGGGACGATATCCTCGCGTTTTATGATCGTCCCGTGGCCGGGGATGAGTTTCGTGTTGGGACCGGCGATCTTGACCAGATAATCCAAGGCCTCCAGCGCACCCTTGAGGCTGCCGCCATTGTTCGTGTCGATGAATGGGTAGCCGTAATTGCGGTAAAAGTCTCCAATCATGATGACGTCAGCGTTCTCGAAGCGAATGATGGTGTCGCCGCCGGTGTGGGCCGCGCGAATAGGAATCAGGTCGATGACTTCGCCGTTCATGCGGAACTTAATCGGGTCGCCCATTCCGTAGGTGACGCTGGGCAGCCGAGCGGGGTCGGTGTTCGTGGCGCGGGCCATATCGGCACGGAGTTCTTCGCGCGCGATGAGGATTGCGCCCTGCTTCACGATATTGCCATTGCCTCCGGTGTGATCGACATGCAGGTGGGTATTGGTCAGGTAACGAATGGGCTGCGGACTGATCTTGCGGATGGCCGCCAGGACTTTGCCGGTTACCTGTTCGTATTGAGAATCCACCATGAAGATGCCGTCGGGACCGACGAGTAAGCCGATGCGGCCACCGGCGCCATCGGGATGGTTGGGATCGGCATCACCGGGGGCTCCGGCGAGCATGTAGAGGTTGGGGGTGTACTGCTCGGTGAGGATCTCGATTTTGGCGTAGTTGATGGTCTGGGCGCAGGCAGTTATTGCGAGGGCGGCGAGGATGGCTGGCAATTTCATTTGGGAACCATTGTCCCTTACGGTGAGGCCGTAGAATAGGAGACCATGCCCTCAAAATATAGAGCCGACCAGGTCGGCAGCCTGCTACGGCCCCAGGAATTGCTGGACCTTCGTAAGGATCCTCATGTTTCGCTCGAGACTCTGCGGGCGATCGAGGATCGAGAGATCCTGCGCGTGCTGGGGCGGCAGAAAGAACTGGGTTTCAAGATCTTCACCGACGGCGAGCTACGGCGGCATGGATTCATGAGCGACTTCCACGAATCGGTGGAAGGACTGGACATGCAAGGCGCAATCGATCGTAATTGGCAGACTGCCGGCAAGGACGCTCCCACGACGCCAACGTCGCGGCCGGTGGCGGGTATCGTGGTGGATAAGCTTCGGAAAACGAAGCGGCTCACAGAGCGCGAGACTGCCTTCCTGAAGGAGCACAGCGCGGGCGATATCAAAATGACGCTGCCGAGCGCCAACCAATTCCCGGCCATCGCCTATCGCAAAGGGATCACGGACAAGGTCTATCCGACGCATTCGGAACTGCTGTGGGACATCGTGCCGATCGTCAAATCGGAGATTCAGGCGCTGGTCAAGGACGGCGTGAAGTATATCCAGATCGATGCACCGCGCTACAGCTATTTCATCGATCCGAAATGGCGGCAGTACATAAAGGACGAGATGGGCGTGGATCCGAGCCAGGCGCTGGATGAGGCGATTAAGGCGGACAACGCCTGCCTTGAAGGAGCGCGCCGAGAAGGCTTGACGCTGGCGATCCATTTATGCCGCGGCAATAATCGCAGCCAATGGTATGCGCAGGGCGGCTACGATCCCATCGCCGAGAAGGTGTTCAGCCAGCTGGACGTGGATACGTTCCTGCTGGAATACGAATCGGAGCGGGCGGGATCGTTTGAGCCGCTGCGATTTGTGCCCAAGGGCAAGACCGTGGTTCTGGGCCTGGTGAGCAGCAAGCTGCCGCAGCTGGAATCGCAGGATGAACTGGTGGCGAAAATCGAGGAAGCCGGCAAATTCATGCCGCTACAGAATCTGGCGTTAAGTCCGCAGTGCGGATTCGCGTCCACGATGGAAGGCAACCTTCTGACCGAGGATCAGCAGTGGCGGAAGCTCGACCTGGTAGCGAAGACGGCCAGGCAGGTTTGGCAGGATGCGTAGGCGCGAAAAAGGGGACAGCCAACCGATTTCGGCGCCCTATCGCGGATAACACGAGGCTGCGTACTTCGAAATCGAGGCTGTCCCCTTTTTCGCGGCGGATCAACGTTACTGAGTGAGGGCGCCAGGAGTGCCGGGATCGCCGGACGATCCAGCATTGAAAACGCGCTTGCCGTCTACGGATGTGACGGATTTGGCGTTGGCCATATTGGATCCGTCCTTGGCCTGAGAACCGCTGACGATAATCATGTCGCCCTTCTTCAGCGTATCTCTGCGCCAACCATTCCGCATCAGGAGATTCGGACTGCCAAGCTCGCAATCCCACTTGGTGACCTTGCCGCTGGCATCGGTTACTTCCATATGAATCCAGGCGTGCGGATTCACCCATTCCAGTTCTACCAGAGTGCCTTTGAGCTCGACAGGTCTCTTGCTATCGAACTCGGCGGCGAAGGAGTGATGAGCTAGTAGAGGGGCAACGGCAGCAATAAAGAGCACAACATATTTCATATTATTTCCCCACCATGTGTTGCGGATCGACATTCTTTTCACAGACGAACTCGAACAGATCTGTATCGGGAAGCAACGTATACCGCATCACCGGCATGTTCCACTGGCTGGTATACGTTTTAGAATCGTCGATGGTCACCTGGACGTCCATGTGTCCGAAATCGACACGCTTATAGCGCTCCGTGATGCGTAATGCGTCGGAATGCGGATGCCCGGCCAGATCGATATTCCACACCTGATCGTTCACGCCGGCGGTATGAACGACAAACTCATCGCCTTCCCACTTGCCGACGGAATAGCCCATCCAACTGGGCTGCGCATATTCCTTGGGAAGTTCGCGGCCATCGGTAAAAATCTGGCGGCGGAGCGAATACATTTCGAACAGGATGAGAGTCTTGCCGTTGGCGTTCACGATTTCGAAAGGATACGGCAGGGTGCTGGCCTTGGGAACTCCCTGCGGCATGCAGCGGGCTTCGGGATCCTCGCGCAGCGAACTATCGCGGCGTTCGTTAAAAACCTTCTGAGCCCAGGGCAGCATCTCAGGCGTACCACCGCCGCGTCCGCCTCCGCCACGTCCCCCACCAGGAGGATTCGGCCGGCGACCGGCGGGAGCCCATTGATCGCCCAGCCAAATTCCCGAGAGATCGGGTTTACCATCGGCAGTCTTGGGAGCAGGAGCAGTGAGATTAGGCTTGCCATCCGGCAGTCGCGGGATGCCCTTGGTGGGCTGATCGAACCACTGGGCGCCAGCAGGCACCGATAGCAACATCAAGATAGCAGCGGCAGACAGTTTCATTCGCATGGTTCTCTGTAATTCTCCCACTATGGCCTTCCTGCCGGGCCGACCAGATGCTGGGTGTCGCGCTGATTTTCCTGGCAGATATATTCCAGCAGTTCATCGCCCGGCAACAGGCGATGCTTGGCGTTAATGGTGAACGGCTTAGTGTACGCTCCTGGATCGGTGATGGTGACTTCTTCGGTGAGAGTTCCCAGATCGGGGCGAGTGTAGCGCTCCACTGTGTGGAGCTGCTCGGTGTGCGGGTGGCCCACGAAATCGAACCAGAAGATGTCGTTGAATCCGATGGTATCGATGACCAGCGTGTCCTTTTCCCAGCGACCGGTGGAGTGACCGTACCAAGTCGGATTAGGATCGGCGGGATGAGCGCGGCCGTCCATAAAGATCTGGCGGAAGCTGTGGATGTTCCCTTCAAACAGCATGTACATATACGGTGGCGCATCGACGAACTTCCAAGGATACGGCGCATGACGCGGCACGCCGGTGGGCAAGCAGTTGGCTTCGGGATCATCTTTGGAAAGATGCTTCGACATGATCTCCTGACCGTTGGCGTTGAGTGGAATCGTCTCGCCGGGTTTGAGACCGAGCGCGATGTCTTCGATGAGGAAGATGTCGGCAGGCCGCCAGAGTCCGGAGAAATCGATACGGCCGTCGGCATGGCGGGGAGCCGGCCCGGCAGGAGCAACTTGTTTGTTCTTGGCGCGATCTGTGGGCGGGGCTTGTGCGAAGGCTAAGACCACGAGGAACATCAGCGCACCGAGAACGGCCGCGATCTTCGAGGGGGGCTGGCGCATGATAGGTCTCCTGGGAGTAGATTCTTCCACAAAATGGGGCGGGTGTGTGAAATCCCCAGCTGCTGATATACTTGCGAATGAAGGCGAGCGGGAGTAATTCAGTGGTAGAATGCCAGCTTCCCAAGCTGGACGTCGCGGGTTCGAGTCCCGTCTCCCGCTCCATAGAATCAGCAGCTTATCGTGAATCCGTATCCTGCGGTCGATCCGTTAATGGAGCCGCCTTCCACTCGAATCTTTCTCAAACCACTGTATTCAGAAGACTTGGTTGAAGTGACAGCGGACCACGCTGGCATTCAATAAGCCCGGAAGCACCTGACCGCAGAGGTTGTGTCGCAACCAGCCGTTTGGAGAGTAGCGCAACAAAAATAAAGCCTTAGCGATTCCGATTGAGTCTTACATCATCAGAATGGAGAAGAACTTGGCTCAGGACGAGAAAGATTGGACTACACCCCAAGCGATGGCAATCCCGAAGGAGGGATATTTCGAACTCCAACAAGGCAGATACGGACCGACGTACCCGAAAACACCGGCCTGCTATGGATTTACGATCATCGCCAAAATCAAGCCGGGCAGAGAAGAGGTGATTCGAGCGCACGGAAATACTATTGAAGGAGCAATCAAAGACTCGCCCGATTTGCTCGCGCCTCTGAAACTGCATTATCTACGTTGGCTGCTGTTCGACATAAGTAAGGATACATACTTCATGTATCAAGGAATCTTCGACACCGATTTCGATAAGTACACCGACGATGCCGTCGCCCTGTTCACGAAAATCGGTGTGAACACGGTGTTCGAGAATCTGGAAGGCTTTCCGGAGGACTGGAAGACGAACGCGCCTGCCTTCATTAGGTTTGTTCGTGAGCACCAGTGTCCTAGCTTCCTCGAATATGGGGAATACCCGTACGCGACCGCAGATGAGATCAAGAAAGCGCTCAGGCTGAAGCGCGCCTTCTCAGAAGCGCTCGACCAGATGCAGTGAGTACGGGCTATGAGCGATACGTACGACTTGATCGCCATCGGATCAGGCCCAGCCGGCGAGAGCGCAACAGAACTGGCATCATTCTTCGGACACCGCTGTGCAGTCATCGAGAACGCCCGGCCCGGCGGAACCGTAACGACCACCGGCGGAGCGCCTACCAAGACGCTTCGCGAGGCGGCTCTCTATTTCTCAGGGCTGGTCGAAGGCGACGTTTACGGAATCAAGATCGCGACGCCACCGGAAGTCGCCACGGAAACGATTCGCAAACGAACGTGGGAGGTCTGCAGCCTCCTGCAACAAGTGACGGCGGAAAACATCGCGAAAAATAACGTCGACTACATCCAGGGTGCGGCTCGGCTCGACAGGGACGGCAGCGTGATTGTTACCGGCAACGACGGACGGACACGCAGGGTCAGCTCCAAGGTGGTTCTCATTGCGACAGGATCACGCCCGCGGCGGCCCCCGAACATTCCGTTTGAGATGGAAGGGGTTTGCGACACCGACACGATCCTGCAACGCGGCAGGGTTCCGAAGGACATGCTGATCGTCGGGGGCGGACCGGTTGGCGTCGAGTTTGCGACGATCGCTCATGCCTTAGGCGCGAACGTCACGATCGCCGACCTCGGCACTCGCCTGATGTCAACTATGGATGGGGAGCTTACCGCGTGCATGGAGGAACTGTTCCGGTCGTGGGGTGTTCGGGTCCTGTTCGGATCGAGCTGCGACAGCATTGCGGCAGAGCGTGGTGCCCTCAAGATCAAAATGTCCACCGGGGAAACGCTCTCTGCAGATACGGTGTTATTCGCCGCGGGGCGGGTGGCGAATACCGAGGACTTGGGCCTCGATGCGGCGGGAATGACCCTCGACGCTCGCGGTCGGATCGTCGTGGACAAACACTTTCGCACTTCTGTGAAAGGCGTCTATGCGGCTGGCGATGTTCTCGGACCGACGCTCGCCTCGATCGCCATGGAGCATGGCCGCATCGCGGTCTGCCATGCGTTCGGCATTCCCTTCGAGGGAGTCGTGGATCCGGCTCCGGTGTCGGCAGTCTACGGGATGCCCGAGGTTTCGGGCGCGGGCCTCACGGAAGAGCAATGCCGCGACCAGGGCCTTGACTACGAAGTTGGACGAGCGGACCTTGCCCGC
>Ga0207674_10003309_pt1 | contig 19811 bp, 14 predicted proteins | sample KBSCornC72_FD_184303 | JGI IMG/M metagenome (GOLD analysis project Ga0207674, IMG submission 184303) | Corn rhizosphere microbial communities from Kellogg Biological Station, Michigan, USA - KBS Corn C7-2 (SPAdes) (version 2) | ecosystem: Host-associated > Plants > Roots > Rhizosphere > Soil ... | reverse complement strand
CGGAACTCGACGATCGACGATGTCGCGAAGGAAGCTGGCGTTGCGCGGGTTACGGTTTCGCGCGTCCTGAACAATGTCGGGAACGTCCGACGCGAAACCAGGGAGCGCGTACAACGTGCGGTTGAAACGCTTGGCTATTCGGTCAATCATCAGGCACGAGCACTGGCCAGTGGATCGAGCCGACAGATCATGCTGGTCCACGCGCACGACCCCGAGCGTGAGCCCAACAGCTACTATCATGCAGGACTGGAGCTTGGCGCGCTGCGCGCCTGTTCGTCGTTGGGCTTCGATCTGAACACACGGGCGATCGACCCGCACACGGGCGATCCCTGGCATCTGCTCGCGCCGCTTGTCGAGCGCGAACGTCCTGTTGGAATCATCCTTTCGCCGCCGTTATCCGACGACGCCGAGCTGCTCCAGTCCCTGCAGCGTGCGGGTGTCAGCGTCGTCGCGATTTCCGCCGGGGAGGGCGCGCGCGAGCTGGCCTCGACCGTCGGCATCGACGAGCGCACCGGGGGCCGGGCAATCGGCCAACATCTGATCGCATTGGGCCATCGCCGATTCGGCTTCGTGAAGGGGCCACCCGCCCACCGGGCAGCGGTCCTGCGCTACGATGGTTTTGTCGATTCATTGCGCGATGCAGGCCTCGATACGGCTCCGTGGACCGCAGAAGGCGATTTCACCTTCAAGTCGGGAGTGGAGGCAGCGGAAAAAATGCTCCGCGAAAACAACCAGGTTACTGCGCTCGCTTGCGCGAACGACGACATGGCCGCCGGGGCGATGCTGGCGCTGCACCGGGCGGGACTTGAAATCCCGTCGGCGATCTCGGTCACGGGGTTCGACGACACGCCGATGTCCGAAATCATCTGGCCGCCGCTCACGACCGTGCGCCAACCGATCAAGGACCTTGCGGAGCGCGCCGTGCACCTGTTGTTCGAGACGAACGGCCTGGTGCAGCGGGAAGAGGTCCCGCACAGCCTCGTTGTCCGAGAATCCACGGCACAACCCAATAAATTCCGCGCGGCTTGACATCCGGAGCCCTTTGTCGCACCAAAATGGAAGCGCTTCCATAGAGGGATGGAAGACGGGCATGTCGAGCGCTTGCTGAGCATGCCAAAAAGGGGAGAGACGTCGTTGTTCAACCGCTCGCTGCGCTCGCGCCGTGCCACGCTTTTGGCCGGTGGATGTTGCTCTGCCTTGCTCGCGGCCGCGCTGCCGTCCGCGGCGCTTGCCCAGACCGCTGATCAGGCGGCGCCTGCGCCCGCGCCCGCCGACGTCAATGCGCCTCAAGCCGAAGATCAGAACGCGATCGTCGTTACAGGCTTCCGACGGAGCTTGCAGGATTCAATCAACATCAAGCGACGTGAACGCGGCACGGTTGAGGCAGTATCGGCCGAGGAAATCGGCAAGCTGCCGGACGTCTCAATCGCCGAATCGATCGCTCGACTCCCCGGCATCGCCGCGCAGCGGGTCGCGGGGCGGGCGGAGATTGTGTCGATTCGCGGATTTTCGCCCGACTTCACGACGGTTCTGTTGAACGGACGCCAACAGGCGAGCTCGGGCTTCAATCGAGCGGTCGAGTTCGACCAATATCCTTCCGAGCTCATGGGTTCGGTGGTGGTCTACAAGACTCCCGACGCCGGCATTACGGGCATGGGGCTGTCCGGGACGGTCGATCTCAGGACCATTCGGCCGCTCGAATATGGCAAGCGGGCAATCGCCGTTAACCTGCGCGGTCAGCTGGACGAAGGTGGCGGTCGCAATGCCGACTTTTCCAAATATGGAGGACGGGGAAGCGTCAGCTACATCGACCAGAACGAGAGCGGCACGCTCGGCTGGATGATGAGCTATGCGCACCTCGACGCGCCGAGCCACACCGATCACACCAAGAACTGGTTCTACGGCGATTATGGGGACGGCATCCAGACTCTGTCAGGCGACGAAATTCGCGCGACGAACTCGCGCGATATTCGCGACGGCATAACCGGCAGTGTGGAATGGAGGCCAAGCGACACGGTCCATTCGGTCCTCGACCTCTATTATTCCCGGTTCAAGCAGAAGACGACGACCCGCGGCGCCGAGTGGTTCTCGTCCGCCTGGGTCGACGGTGTCACCTACACCGACGTCCAGACGGCGCAGCGCGGCGACAACACATTCGACATCGCCGACCATGTGAGCAATGTCGTGCCGCAGCTCCGCTGGGACGACAACAAGCGCGTCGATCATCTCTTCTCCGCAGGCCTGAACAATGATTTCCGGCTTGCAGAGCACACGCATCTGATCGCCGACCTGTCTTATTCGTCCAACAAGCGCAACGAGACCGACATCGAGATCTTTGGCGGCTATGGCTGCTGCCAAGCGCCGGACAATGGCACGCCGACGGGCCGAATGTTCGACAGTTACGATCGGTCGATCCCCGCCAATGGCTTCCTGCGGGACTCGAATTTTGGCTTCGATTACGCCGATGCCAACCAGGTTTCGCTTGGCGACCGCGCTGCCTGGTCCGGTTACGGGTCCGAGGGGCACATCAAATCGCCGCATATCAAGGAAAGGCTTGCTTCGGGCGACCTGACCTTGCGGCAGGACTTTGAAGGCTCCGGCATCGGCAGGTTCTTCAGCAGCGCCGAGGCGGGCCTGGACTATACGCACCGCCACAAGGACAAGACGGTCACCGAGCTCGACCTGTTCCTGAAGAACGGCCGACTGCAAAGCCTCATCGATCCGGAATTCCTGACGGGTCCGACCTCGCTGAGCTTTGCCGGCGACATGAACATTCTGGGCGTCAAGGTCGCCGACCTGGTGAATAGCGGCAATTATTACGACATCGTCCAGCTCGAGGACGCGAACCATTTCGACAAGGCCTGGGACATCAAGGAAGATATTCTCACCTTCAAGGCGAAGGCGAATATCGATTCCGGCGACCTGCACGGCAACGTCGGCATCCAGGTGGTCAGGCAAAAGCAGGAATCGACGGGCCTGCGCATCAATACTGCGGTGTCGCCGATTGAGCTGCTCGATGTCCAGGAAGGTGCCACCTATACCGACGTCCTGCCCAGCCTGAACCTCTACTACGATCTGGACAGGCACAACCGGATCCGCTTCGCGCTGGCGAAAGTTATGGCACGGCCTCGCATGGATGACATGCGCGCCAACCTGGTGCCGGGCTTCAACGGAGGAGCCTGCTCGGGCCCAGCCCGCCAGAATCTGCCGCCTTGCGGGCCGGGTGTCACGGTCAACCCCTGGTCGGCGAGTGGCGGCAATCCCCAGTTGGAGCCGTGGCGCGCCAAGGAACTGGACATCGGCTACGAATGGTTCGGTGGCAAGGCGAGCTATTTCTCGGTCCACGGCTTCTACATGTGGCTGGACAATTACATCTATAACCAGCCTATCGCCGTTGACTTCACGGGCATCACGCCGCCGCCGACCGAACTGCAAAACCTCCAGAACCAGTGCGCCGGGTGCACCATCAGCAACATTGGCACTCTCACTGCACCGGCCAATGGACAAGGCGGCTGGATCCGCGGCGTCGAGGTTAGCGGGTCTTTCGAATTTGGTCGGATAGCCAGCATTCTCGACGGCTTTGGCGCGGCGGGCAGTGTTTCGTACACCGATTACAAGCTGGGTGAAGCAGCCGCCAACGGTATTGGCAGCGTACTCCCCGGTTTCTCGAAATGGGTCTACGACATTACCGGCTATTACGAGAAGAACGGCTTCCAGGCGCGCGCCTCGTATCGGCACCGGTCCGCTTTCAAGGGCGAAATCGTTTCGCTCTTCTCCAACCTCGGCTTCCCGCTCATCGGTGCAGACAGCCAGATGGACGCCCAGGTCGGTTACACCTTCCAGCCGGGGTCAAAGCTGAACGGTCTTGGCATCGTCCTGCAGGTCAGCAACGTTTTGAACTCGCCCTACCGGACCTATTATGACGTGAACGGGACGCAGACTCTCGAGACGTTCGAGAAATACGGGCGATCATGGCTGCTCGGCGCCAGTTACCACTTCTAGGGGTTCGAGTGTCAGTGTCGGGCAGGCGCGCGAGTCCGCGAATGTTGGTGTGCTCCGCGGTTGCACTCCTGGCCTCCGCCGCGCCGGCGGCCGGTCCCTGGCCGCGCCGCCCCGCTGCCAAACCTGACGCAGCGCTCGAAGCGAAGGTCCACGCGATCCTTGCCGGCATGACGCTCGAGCAGAAGATCGGCCAGATGACGCAGCCCGACATCCGGTCGGTGACGCCGGACGATGTCCGTAAATATTATATCGGGTCGATCCTCAACGGCGGGGGTGCCTGGCCGGGCATGAACATGCACGCCAGCGTCAGTGACTGGCTCAAGCTGTCGGACGCTTTCTATCGCGCGTCGATGACGACCGACATGGCGGTCAGGGTGCCGGTCATTTGGGGCACCGATGCAGTGCATGGCCACAACAACATCTACGGGGCGACGCTCTTCCCGCACAATATCGGCCTCGGCGCCGCGCACGACGCAGCATTGATGACTCGCATCGGCCGGGCGACAGCCGAGCAGGTCCGCGCGACCGGAATTACGTGGGCGTTCGCGCCGACGCTCGCGGTTGTCCAGAACCCGCGCTGGGGCCGCACCTACGAGAGCTACAGCTCGGACCCGGCCGAAGTGCGTACGTACGGCGAAGCGATGGTGCGCGGGCTCCAAGGCAATCTCAAAGGCCCGACGTCGGTGCTTGCAACGGCCAAGCATTATCTGGGCGATGGCGGCACGTTCCACGGCGTCGACCAGGGCGAGACCAGGACCAGCGAAGCCAACCTAGCAAGCGTTCATGCCGCTGGCTATTACGGCGCGCTCCAGGCCGACGTGCAGACAGTCATGGTCAGCTATTCCAGTTTCACCGACAGTGCGACGGGAAGGCGCCAGGGCAAGATGCACGGCAACGCGCATCTCATCAAAGAAGTGCTGAAACAGCGGCTCGGGTTCGACGGGATTGTCGTCAGCGATTGGAACGGGATCGAGCAGATACCGGGCTGCTCCAAGGCACATTGCCCGCAGGCAATCAACGCCGGGATCGACCTGGCGATGGTCCCGGACGATTGGAAGGCGTTCATTGCTGCGACCGTCGGCGACGTCCGTGCAGGACGAATTCCCATGAGGCGCATCGACGACGCGGTCTCGCGGATCATTCGAGTGAAGTTAAAGTCGGGCCTGTTCGCTCTCTCCCCCGTAACAGGCCCGCACCCTTCCGCTGAAGCGCTGCATTCGCCGGCAGTCCGGGCGCTCGCTCGCGAAGCAGTGCGCAAGTCGCTCGTTCTGTTGAAGAACGACGGCGGCGTTCTGCCGCTGAAGCGGGAGGGTAAAATTCTGGTCGTCGGCAAAGGTGCCAACAGCCTTCCGATGCAGGCCGGCGGATGGTCGATCACCTGGCAAGGCGATCAAACAACGACCGCCGATTACCCCAATGCCGACACCTTGCTGTCGGCCATGCGCAAAACACTCGGCGCAAGTGCAGTCGACTATAGCACTGACGGCAATGGGATCGATCCGAAACGCTATCGCGCCATCGTCATGGTCGCGGCCGAAAGGCCCTACGCGGAGATGAAGGGTGATATTCTCTTCCCGGCCTCGATGCGGCATACCAGCCGCTATCCGGATGATCTCGCTACGCTGAACCGGGTAAGCGGCAAGGGTGTTCCAGTGGTCACTCTCCTGTTCTCGGGCCGCCCTGTCGCCGCCAATGACCTTATTAACCGTTCCGATGCGTTCGTTGCAGCCTGGCTTCCGGGGACTGAAGGCCTTGGCCTGACTGACATGCTTTTTGCCGGTCGAAACGGCACTCGCGGCGTTGATTTCACTGGACGGCTGTCCTTCGACTGGCCTGCGGGCGACTGCCTGCCGCAGCAAGGAGGCTTCCAGTTCCGGCGAGGCTACGGCCTCTCGCTCGCAAGCAAGGCCAAGGTCGGCAAGCTGCCGGAATCGCCGCCGGTCATGGCCTGCCCCGCCCAAAGCCGGTAATCGCGAGCACATGCGCAAGATCCTGATCGTCGGCGGCGGGACCGCGGGCTGGATGACCGCGGCGCTCTTCGGCAAGCTCTTCCAGGGCCTGTACGACATCGAGCTCATTGAAAGTGAAGCGATCGGCACGGTTGGCGTCGGGGAGGCGACGATCCCGGCAATCAAGAAATACAACGAGCTCGTGCAGTTGGATGAAGCCGAATTCATGCGACGCACCCAAGGCACGTTCAAGCTCGGCATCCATTTCGTCGACTGGCTTACTCTGGGGCATAGCTACGTCCATGGCTTTGGCATCATCGGCCAGGATTGGGAGTGGCTGCGTTGTCACCATTATTGGCTGCGCGCGCACCAACGGGGGCGAGCGCGCGACTTCGCCGATTATTCGATCAACACTGCGGCTGCGCTCGCCAACAAGTTCATGCATCCCCGCGCCGACATGACGGAATCGCCGATCGGGCATATCGCCCATGCATTCCAATTCGATGCCTCCTTGTATGCGAAATATCTCCGCGGCCTTGCCGGGCAGCACGGCGTTAAACGGACGGAGGGCAAGATCGTCGACGTCGGCATGCACGACAGCGGCGACATCGCGTCGGTGACGCTGGAAGGCGATCGCACGATCGAGGCGGATTTCTTCATCGATTGCTCGGGCTTCCGCGGCCTGCTGATCGAGCAGGCGCTCAAGACCGGTTACGAAGATTGGAGCCACTGGCTTCCCTGCGACCGGGCAATGGCGGTGCCCTGTGCGCGGATCGATCCGCTGGTGCCTTACACCCGTGCGACTGCTCGCGAGCCGGGCTGGCAATGGCGCATTCCGCTCCAGCATCGCACTGGCAATGGCCTCGTCTATTCGAGCAAGCACATCGACGATGACGCTGCTGAGGCCCTGCTCCTGGCCAATCTCGACGGCGAGCAGCTCGCCAATCCCAACCGTCTCCGCTTCACCAGCGGCAAGCGGCGGAAGATGTGGAACCGCAATTGCGTCGCGCTGGGCCTAGCGGCGGGCTTTCTCGAGCCACTCGAATCAACGAGCATCCACCTCGTGCAATCTGCCGCAATCCGGCTCGTCCGCCTGTTCCCCGACGCGAATACGGATCAGGCGACGATCGACGAATTCAACCGCCAGTGCGATTTCGAATGGGAGCGGATCCGCGACTTCATCGTCCTGCATTATTGGGCGAACAAGCGTGACGGGTCCTTCTGGAAATATTGTCGCACGATGGAGCTGCCGCCGACTCTCCAGCGCAAGATCGACCTCTGGCGCTCCAACGGTCGTATCTTTCGCGAGGACGACGAGCTGTTCAGCGAGGAGAGCTGGATCCAGGTCTTCATCGGTCAGGGCATCATTCCGAAGAGCTACGATCCACTGGTGGCCATCAAGAGCGACGCCCAGATCGAGCAATTCCTCGGCAATATTGCCGCGACCATCGACCGCTGCGTCAAAGTCATGCCCGCCCACGATGAATATGTCGCCAAATATTGCCCGGCGGAAGCGGCCGCGTGAGGTTCTGCCTTCTCAGTCTGATCGGAGCACTGACCGCCGGCTGCACATCAATCCAAATGGTGCCCGCTGCCCAGGCGGAAATGTGGGTCACCACTGCCGACGAAAATCAGAAGCTAGCTCAGCAACCGCTTCTCGCCGCTGCCGGTCCGGTTGTCGGCGACGAAGCGATCAGCATCGACACGACCAAACATTTCCAGCGTGTCCACGGCTTCGGCGCGGCTATGACCGATGCGTCGGCGCAGTTGCTCAGCCGGCTTCCGGAGCAACAGCGCAAGGCGATCATGGCCGAACTATTCAGCCGGCAGGGCGGCGGCCTCGGGCTGTCGTTCACCCGCTTGACCGTCGGAGCTTCGGATTTCTCGCCGACCCACTACAGCTATGACGATCCGCCGGGAAACGCGCCTGACCCAGAGCTTCGCTATTTCTCGATCGAGCCTGCGCGGAAATATGTGCTGCCGCGGGTGCGCGAGGCGCTGGCGATCAACCCCGACCTGAAGGTGATGATCAGCCCGTGGAGCGCGCCGGCGTGGATGAAAACCAGCGGAAGCCTGATCCAGGGTCAGCTCAAGCCCGAATATTACCCGGCTTTCGCTTACTATCTCGCGCGAACGGTCGAGGGATTTCGTACCGAAGGCGTGCCGGTCTCGATGCTGACCATTCAGAACGAGCCGGATTTCGAGCCCGATTCCTACCCTGGCATGCGGGTCAATTCGCCTGACCGCGCAATCATCATCGGCCGCTTCGTCGGGCCCATCTTCGCCAGGCGCGGGCTGAAAACCCAGATCCTCGATTACGACCACAATTGGGATAATCCGGAGATGCCGTGGACGGTTCTCTCCGATCCGATGGCGCGCAAGTACGTTTCAGGTGTCGCCTGGCATTGCTACGAAGGCGATGTTCCCGCGCAGTCGCAGGTCCACGATGCATTCCCCGAGAAGGACAGTTGGTTCACCGAATGCTCGGGCGGCGAGTGGTCGCCGAAGTTCGCCGAAGTGCTCGACTGGATGACGGACAAGCTGATCATCGGCGGCGCTAACAACTGGTCGCGCGGCACTCTGCTTTGGAACCTTGCGCTCGACCCGCAGCACGGGCCGCACAAGGGCGGATGCGGCGACTGCCGCGGCGTGATCACGATCGATCCGGCGACCGGCGCGATCACCCGAAACGTCGAATATTACGTGCTCGGTCACGCGAGCCGCTACGTGCTTCCAGGCGCCTGGCGGGTAGCGACGCAGACTAACGTAGAAGGAGTCGCAGCCGCTTCTTTCCTCAATGTCGATGGAAGCCGCGTCGCGATCGTTCACCGCAAGTCCGGCGACGCACCCATCGCACTCGCGATTGACGGACAACGGTTCGTCGTGCCCCTTGCCAAGGGCGCCGTTGCGACGCTCCGCTGGCGGTGATCGAAAACCTCGGGAGACGGCGCACCCAACTCGCCTTCGCGGCCGTTACCAGCCTGTTCTTCGCCTGGGGCTTCATCACCTCGAACAACGATCCGCTGATCGTCGCGCTGAGGGCAGCCTTCAGCCTCGACTACACCGAAGCCCTGCTCACCCAAATCGTCTTTTTCTTGGCCTACGGATTGCTCTCGCTTCCGGCGGCATGGCTGACGAGCCGCATCGGCGCGGTCGACATGATCCTTTGCTCGCTGAGTGCAATGGCTGGGGGATGCCTGCTCGTTGTACTCAGCACGAAGGCAGGCGATTTCGTTCCGATCCTTGCCGCTCTATTCGTGCTCGCCAGCGGCTTCACCGCCTTGCAGGTTGCGGCAAATCCTTTGGCCGCAGCACTCGGTCCAGCGCAACGCAGCCACTTCCGGCTGAACTTCGCCCAAACGTTCAACTCGCTCGGCGTCGTCGTCGGCGTTCATTTCGGATCGATCGTCATGCTCGGCGATCCCGCGCTGCGGGGCGGGCCGAGCGTGCTTCGCACCGCGAGCCAAAACAGCGAGCTGCTTGCAGCCGTCGATCGCGCGTTCCTGATCATGACTGTGCTGCTTGTCTTCCTGGTTCTCCTGTTCGCGTTCCTTCGGCGGTTTCTCACGAGTGTCGCGCCCAACCATCGTCAGGCGGTCGCGTCGGGCATGTTCGAGGCGCTGCGGTCGCCCTGGGCGGTATTTGGCGCGGTCGCGATCGGTCTCTACGTCGGCGCCGAAGTCTCGATCGGCAGCATCATGATCAACTTCCTCAACCAGCCGCAGGTGCTTGGGCTGCCGTACGACCGGGCCGGCGCTTATCTCGCCGATTTTTATTGGGGCGGGGCGTTGGTCGGCCGGCTCGTCGGCACTGCACTGTTGACGCGATTGCCGGCGAGCCGCCTGCTTGTTGCGTGCGGGACTATGGCAGGTCTTCTGTGCCTGGCGGTCTTGGCCGCCAATGGCCCGATCGCCGGCTATGCCGCGCTCGCTATAGGCTTCTTCAATTCGATCATGTTCCCGACGATCTTTGCGATCACGCTCGATCGCTCGGGAGTGTCACAGAGCTCGACTTCGGGCCTCCTCTGTCTGGCAATTTCCGGGGGCGCGGTACTACCGATGACGGTCGGGACCGTAGCCGACCTGTTCGGTCTCAGCTGGGCCTTCGCCGTCCCCCTCGCGGCTTATGCATTCATTGCCTTCTTCGCGGTTGCTGCGCGTGAGCGCTCGACTTCAGTTCGAATGGAAGGCTCCCCAATCCCATGAGCGGAGAGAATAATGACGATCAATTCCGCGCTTTTGCTTCTCGCAGCCCAGTCGGCCTTCACCGTCACCAATTCAGGCTACACGGGGCTGGTGGAACGCCCGGCAAGCGGGCACCTCGTATGGCACGACGAATTCGGCGGTACTGCGCTCGATACCGCGAGGTGGCAGTATGACACGGCGTTCAACAAGAGCGGCTGGTTCAACAAAGAGCGCCAATATTATTCGGCTGGCCGGGCCGATAATCTGCGTGTCGCCAATGGCGTGCTGACAATCGAAGCCCGTCACGAGAAGCTCGATCCGGGGCGATTCCCGGATTGGGGAGGGCAGGACTACACCTCGGCGCGGATCTATTCGAAGGGCGCCGGCTGGACGTACGGATTTTATGAAATTCGCGCCAAATTGCCGTGCGCGCCAGGCACCTGGCCGGCGATCTGGATGCTTCCGGTCGAGATGCAGAAATGGCCCGACGACGGCGAGATCGACATCATGGAACAGGTCGGCGCAGAGCCGAACCTCATTTATTCGACGCTTCACACCGCGCTGTTCAATCATGTTAAGGGGACGCAGCGGAGCGCGCAGAAGCTCGTGCCGACGAGTTGCAGCGCCTTCCACGTCTATCAACTGGACTGGCGCCCAGATTCCATCGTCATTGGCGTCGACGGCCACGGCATCCTGCGCGTTGCCAACGACCAGCCCGGCGGCAAGGGCGCCTGGCCATTCGACGCGCCGTTCAAGATGATCCTCAACCTTGCCATCGGCGGCGACTGGGCAGCGGCCAAAGGCATAGACGATGCCGCGATGCCGCAGCGGATGGAGGTTGATTACATTCGGGTCTGGCAAGTGCCGGTCGGCGAGCGTGGCTGAATGAAGGAGGGGCGTGTGAGCAGGTATATTTTTGCATCACTGGTGCTTGCGATAGCTCTGGCATGTTCCACGCCGGCGGCGGCAAATGCCGCGCCGGCGGATCAGCCCTGGCTCGATCCCAAAATGCCCCCCGAAGCGCGCGCGAAGGCGGCGCTCGCCGCCATGACCCTCAATGAAAAGCTGCGGCTGGTATTCGGCTATTCGGACCAGGCGCTCACCGAGATCGCCAAGGTTCCAGACGACATCGTTTCGCCCGAGCTCAAGACCTACGTAGTGAGCCATCTGGTCAAGGGGTCGGCCGGGTTCGTGCCCGGCGTTCCGCGGCTCGGCATCCCCGACCAGACGCAGACCGACGCGTCGATGGGCGTACGCAACAGCTTCATCCCAAGCACGGCTCTGCCATCGTCGCTCGCTACTGCGGCGAGCTTCGATCCCGAAGTGCCGCGGGCTGGCGGCCGTATGATCGGCTCAGAAGCACGCGCGACCCGGCACAACACGATGCTGTCGGGCGGCATCAATCTCGCGCGCGAACCGCGCAATGGCCGCAACTTCGAATATGCCGGCGAGGATCCGCTGCTCGCGGGTGCAATGGTCGGAGCGCTGATCGACGGCATCCAGTCGAACCACATCATTTCGACCATCAAACACTATGCGGTGAATGACCAGGAATCGCAGCGAACGACTCTCGACGTCACGATCTCGGCCGACGCAATGCGCCAGTCGGACCTGCTCGCGTTCGAGCTGGCGATCGAACAGGGCAAGCCCGGCTCGGTGATGTGCTCGTACAACCTCATCAACGGCCGCTGGGGGTGCGAAAACGATTATTTGCTCAACACCGTCCTGAAGCATGACTGGGATTATAGGGGCTTCGTCATGAGCGACTGGGGCGCGGTCCATTCGACTGCGCCGGCCGCGAACAACGGCCTCGACCAGTTCACCGGCTTTTGCTGCGCTGCGGACAAGCCGTGGTTCGCGCCGCCGGCAATGAAGGCGGCGATGCAGTCGGGCACGATCACGCCGCAGCGGCTCAACGACATGGTCGAGCGGATCCTCTGGGCGTTGTTCAGTTCGGGCGCGGTCGACGATCCCGTTAAAGTCGCGCCGATCGATTATTCGGCGCACGCGGCTGTTGCGCAGAAAGCCGCTGAGGACTCGCTCGTGCTTCTCAAGAACGACGCCGGCCTCCTCCCGCTTCGCGGAGTGAAGTCGATTGCTGTGATTGGCGGGAATGCCGACAAGGGCGTGATGGCCGGCGGCGGATCGTCCGACGTGACGCCCGTCGGCGGTGCGGTGATTATCGACAAGCACAGCTTCCTGCCGTCGTCGCCGCTCGCCGCTTTGAAGCAGGAGGTCCCCCGGGCACGCATCGACTTCGATCCCGGTGCGGATGCTGCTGCTGCTGCCTCCCTCGCAGCGAAAGCGGACGTCGCGATCGTGTTCGTCACCCAGCACGACAGTGAGGGTTATGACGGTAGCCTCGAGCTTTCGGGCAATCAGGATGCGCTCGTCGCGGCAGTCGCCGCCGCCAATCCGAAGACCGTCGTCGTGGTCGAAACCGGCGGCGCTGTGTTCATGCCCTGGGCCAGCCGGGTTCCAGCGATCCTCCAGGCTTTCTATCCCGGCATCCGCGGCGGGCCGGCGATCGCCCGGATCTTGACTGGCAAGGTCAACCCCTCCGGGCGGCTCCCGATCAGCTTCCCGGCTTCGAGCGACCAGCTTGCGCATCCGCAGATCGCCGGGCTTGGCGCGCCGGGTGAAACGCCGACCACGGTCATCTACGATGAAGGCGCGGCCATTGGCTACAAATGGTACGATGCGAAGGGCTATAAGCCGCTCTGGGCGTTTGGCCATGGTCTCAGCTACACCAGCTTCGCGCTCTCGGACCTGACGGCCCGCCTTGAAGGCCGCGCGATCAGGGTCGGTCTCACCATTCGCAATACTGGCAAGCGCGCCGGCAAGGGCGTAGCGCAGGTCTATGTCGCACCGGCGAGTTGGCAGAAAGCCGGCTGGGAGGCGCCAAAGAGACTAGGGGCGTTCGCCAAGGCCGACCTCAAGCCGGGCAAGGGCCAGCGCTTCGAGCTCACCGTGGATCCGCGCTTGCTCGCGACCTACGAGGCCGCGAACAACAATTGGCACATCAAGGCCGGCACCTATCGTCTGTTGGTGGGCCAGTCGTCCGACTCACCGATGCAGACAACCGAGATCAGCTTGCCCGACAGCATTTGGAGCGCTTCAAAAGTTGGGGAGCGGTAGGCGCTCTTCCGTGTCTCATCCCGTGTCCGTCGCGATCGCCGGGCTGGACTGACGACATCAAATCAGGGGCTGAGCGCCTGGATCAGTAGCTTTTTGACGCGGGCCACCAGCTCGGGTGTCCGTCGCCCGAGGAATCCACGCGCCCGCTCCGGCAAGTGCGCAGCCGGGTCGCCATTGTCGCCGAAGATATAATGGTCGAACATGTTTCGCCACGCTGCCAGCTCATTCGGCGGCAAGTCCCTCATCGTGATGACCGCGTGGTAGAGTGCGTTGAGCGGGGTAAGCAGCGGCGGCTCTCCGTCGCGCCACCAGAAATTGATCAAAGACCCGAAATCCTCGAGTGAGAGAACGTCGTGCCACCACATGGCCGGTATGTAGAGTGCATCGCCCGGACCGAGTTCCGCTCGTCGCGCGCTCTTCAGCGCATCGGCGAAGCGCGGGTAGACCTCGAGGTCGGGGGCGTCGATGTCGACAAGGCTGGTCGGCTGGCCAGCGAGAGTGAAGTCGAGCGGCCCGACATAGAGGTTCTTCAGCTGCTGAGGCGGAAATAACGTAAACCGCCGTCGGCCGGCGACGACGCAAGCGAGATTTTGCGACTGATCCCAATGCGTAGCGGTGTGCGTCCGGTTACCGAGCCAAAGCGAGATTAGAGTATCGCGCGCCATATCCAGCATCGTCACCGGAATAGTCGGGATAAGGCGTGGCAGGTGCTTCCGGATCGGAATTCCGCCCGCGTACATTGAGTAAGGCTTGTCATGCCCGCGCTGTCGCAGCAGCAAATCGAGCAACTGATCGACCGTCGCCAGCTTCCGTTCAAAATTGAAGCCGCTGAAATCCGCATTGTAGTTGAAGCGGCCTTCTATCTCAGGCGGCGCAAACCACGCCTGAAATGGCTCGTCCGTCGCGGCGGCTTGCAGCATTTGCGCGAGGGCCTCGGGCCCCGCCTTCCCGGCATGGACTACCGGCCAGTCAGCGACCAGGCCGCGGAATAGCGCTGGCTCGCCCTTCGGCACGATCTGGCGCTCGAAAGTCGCACGATCCATCGGCTCATATTCGGCGATTGGCCGCATGTGGTCGCGCTAGCAGCGCCGCCGAGCCTCCGCTAGCTGAGTGACGTCTCCGGACCGGGGCCCCGCCGTTCGCGCCGTCAAGCCGCGCGCAAGCTATAGGCCGTGCGACGGCTGGCTGATTGCGAGCTGTAGAGCCCGCCAATTTCGTCGGCGGTCAGCGGCTTTTCCAGCCAGAAGCCCTGCGCTGCCGTGCAACCCAGTTCCAGCACCAGCGCGAGCAGCTGCTCGCTTTCCACATGCTCGGCGACGCTGGAGACTCCGAGGATCTCGCACAATCCGATTACCGCCCGCAACAGCCGCTTGCCGTCCTCGCTGTGCTGGGCGGCGGTGACGAGAGCGCCGTCCAGTTTGATCTGGTCGAAGCGCAGCTCTCGCAAATAGCCGAGCGATGCATAGCCCGCCCCGAAATCATCGAGCACGATGGTCGCGCCGGCGCGCTTCAGTCGCGTCAGATTGTCGCGCGCCCGCGCGAAATTCGCGAGCAGTGCGGTTTCGGTGACCTCGACCTGCAGACGATCCGCCTCGAGGCCGGAAGCTTCTAGTGCCTCGAGGACTGCAGCGGACGATCCCGGCGAACAGAGCTGGATCGCGCTCAGGTTGAAGGAGAGCTTGACGTTCCGAGGCCAGGTTCGCGCCTGTTCGAAGGCGAGGATCATCAGATGGCCGTTGATGTCCTCGATCACTCCCAGCTGCTCGGCGAGCGGCACGAACTCCGACGGCGCGATCGGCCCGAGCTCGGGGTCGGTCCAGCGCGCCAGCGCTTCGTGGGCGATGACCTCGCCCGTGCCGAGGTCGAAGATCGGTTGAAAGACGAGCCGAAGATGGTGACTGAGGCCGGGCAGCTGGAGCGCGTGTTCGACCTGCGCCCGCCTCCGCCGCGGCGCCTCCATCCTGGGTTCGAACACCGCGAGCCGGCACGTGTTATTGTCCTTGGCCTGATAGAGCGCGAGGTCGGCGTCGGCCATCAGCCGCGACGGCGATTGCTCGCCGGTCTTTCGCGATATCCCGAGGCCGCACGAGGCCGAGATGATGAACTCGCGGTCCTGGAGGGTGGCCGGACCGTTGACGCCTTCGAGGATTTCCGCGCCGATCGAGTCCACGTCACTGAGGCGGTAGCTTTGATGCAGCAGCACTCCGAACTCGTCGCCGCCCAGACGCGCCACCATGCCGCGCTCGCCGACCGCCTTGACGAGGCGCGCCGCCACTTCCTCGAGCAGCCGGTCGCCGATGACATGGCCGAACGTATCGTTGACCGCCTTGAATCGGTCGAGGTCGAGGATCGCCACTGAAAAGCGCCCCGGCCGCTCTCTGGTCGCTGCGTCGAGTGCAGAGACGAAGGCGCGGCGATTGGGAAGTCCGGTCAAAAAGTCGGTCGTCGCCGCGACCAGCGCCTCCTGGTGCGCATGCTCGGCGCGCTGCTGTTCGTTCGCGATCAGCGAGCGCGAGCGGACCACGCTCGTGAAATGGCTGCTGTGCGAAGCGAGCAGCCGCAAGGTCAGCACAGCGACCACGACCAGCCCGAAGGCGGCGCCGATGAACTGCCGCTCGTGCGAAAGCGCGGCGACCAGCGAAATGGGTCCGATGATCAGAAGGAGAGGGATGCGGCCAGCTGCCGGCAAGGCGGTGAGCCCATAGGCCACCCCGACTGCAGTGAGGCCGCCGAACAGGAAAACGGCCATGTGCGAGGCGGTATCGCCGACCTGCAGGAGGTAGAGACAGCGCGCGCAGACGGCAAGGCACACGGCGGCGGCGAAGATCACCGTTTGCCCCATTCGTTTTACCATTGTCCGGTGAGTCGCCTCCTTGCCGCTGCCGCGTCCGAACCAGTCGCGCAGGCGAATGAGCGCGCAGAGAAGGATGAAGGTCGGCAGGTTGAGGCCGAGCAACAGCGGGCGGTTCGCGGCGACCTCCATCGCCGAGAGATTGACGAGGCCAAGGACGTAAATGATCGGGACCTGCCGGCGGAGCGACCAGTAGCGTTCCTCGATGAGGGCGCGGCCCGATGCGGTCGAAACGTCGACGCCCAGATAGTTGTGCATCAGGCGGGTCAGCATGGGCCTTCGATCAACCGTCCCGTCTCGAACCAGTGACGGAACGCACACGCCCGCACTCTTGCCGGTACATAGACCGACACTGTCGAAGACTTCGTAAATGCTACGTCCGTTTTGGCAAGGTGGCTTTGAGCGCAGTTTGACGGCGCGGTTCGATCCGGCTGATACCGGCGTTAGATGCCAGCAATTGTCGATTGTCCGAGCGCCTATGTCGTCGATGGGGACAGCCTCAGATGCGGGTCCGAGCGGCTTCGGCTGCTCGGCATCGACGCGCCCGAGCTTCACGGCTGCCCGTCGTGGCGGACCTGCGTTTCCGGCGACGGCGAAGCCGCGAAGGAGAGTTTGCAGGACGCGGTCGGAAGCGGCCGCGTTCGCTACAGGTTCGTTACCCGTGACCGGTTCGGGCGAGCCGTCGTCATGGCCTGGGTGGGTAGGATCAATCTTTCATGCTGGCAGCTTCAGCGCGGCGCGGCCGTTTACAAGCCGGGCTGGGACAATGGCGGCTTGATCGCGCGGGCCTGCGGCAAATGAATGGATTATATGCAAAGTAACAGTTGCCCTTGGCCGACCGGCACAATCCTCCGTTTCAGCGTGCCGTGCTGACCGCGTTTTCAATCCGCCTGAGGCAAGGCGCAGAGTGGGAAGCTTGGCGACGCGGCAATGCACGTAGGCGGCTTATGGCGCGGGGGCGGCTCACGAGCTTCGCGCCCGACTGAGGCTGCAATACCCGGGTGCTTCGGCGCCGGGGTACTTATCGACATCGGACGGGGGCTCGAATTTCGAGCTCCCATTTTTCGTGCCTTTGCGCGGCACCGGGGGCCGGGCACTCTCACCGAACGGGAAGGCGCATCCGCGCCTTCCTGACGAAGCGAGGTATCAATGGAAGACGATGTCGCCCGGGCGGCACGGGCGAAGAAGGGGACTCCCTTCCTTTCGACCGAGCAGGCCGCCTTCTACCTTGGCCTTTCAGCCCGCAAGCTCCAGCAGATGCGGGGACAGGGGACAGGCCCGATCTTTCGCCGGCACAGCCGCTACGTCCGCTATCATATCGACGAACTCGACGACTGGTCGCGCGGCCTCACCCGCAACGAGCGCGCCAATGGCTGACCTCGCCGGTTTGCCAGCGACCGCCTGCGGCGAGGCGCTGCGCCGGATGATCGAAGCTCGCCGGCGGCGCGGGCGGCGTTTGCGGATCGCCGCCTTCGCCGCGCTTGCCGGCGTCCCCTGCGCCGCCACCGTGGCCGTGAGACCTTCGCCGCTGCTGCTCTGGAACGTCAGCGCCAGCACGCCGCGCGGGCTTTATCGCGTTTTCCCGGGCGGTGGGCTCCATCGCGGCGACAGCGTGATTGCGTCGCTCGCTGAACCCCATCGGACGCTCGCGGCGGGGCGCGGCTATGTGCCGCTAGGCGTGCCGCTGGTGAAGCGCGTTGCCGCGATTCCGGGTGACCGCATTTGCGCTCGAGGCGCGGCGATCAGCATCGACGGCAAGGTCGCCGCTGTCCGGAAATCGCTCGATGCGCGAGGCCGGAAGCTGCCGGCCTGGAGCGGCTGCGCCGATCTCCACGCCGGCGAGTACCTGCTAATTGGCGAGAGCCAGTGGTCGTTCGACGGCCGCTACATCGGTCTGACCAGAACGTCAGAAATCATTGGTCGGGCGGTACTGCTGTGGCGCGCCTGACGGCGATCGCGGCAGCTGCGTTGCTCGGCCTAGGCGCGCCCGCGAAGGCGCAGATCGATTGCTGGGCCGCCGAGATCGGCGAGGCTTCGGCGCGGTTCGGAATCCCCGAAGACTGGATCCGGCGGGTGATGAAGGCCGAAAGCGATGGCCGCACCGAGTTTGCCGGAGCGCCGATCGTCAGCAGGGCAGGGGCGATCGGCCTCATGCAGCTAATGCCTGGGACCTGGCTGGAAATGCGCGCAGCGAATGGGCTCGGGGCCGATCCGTTCGATCCGCGCGACAACATCATCGCCGGCACAGCCTACCTCCGCGCGATGTACGATCGCTTCGGCTATCCCGGCTTGTTCGCGGCCTATAACGCGGGCCCGCGCCGCTACGCCGATCATCTAGTCACAGGCTCAAGCCTCCCTTCCGAGACCATGAACTATCTTCGGAAGACGGCGGCTGGCGCAGCTTCGGGCAGGGTGCCGTTCAGTGCGGTGCGGTCCGTGTCCCACCGCGTGATCACGCCGATCTTCGCGGTCCGCGCGACCGCGAAAACCGCGCCAGGCGGTGCAGCAAGCACGGGGCAGGGGCCTGCGCTGTTCGCAATTCGCCGTTAGGGCAACCGGCGCCCTGAACGCGCAACATTTGAACCGTCGGTTGTGCTTGCAGAGAGCGCCCTACGTCATAAGATCGTTGCGGAATGCGAACCGATCTCGATCATCTGCCGGCCTCGAAGCAGCGTGAGCTCGAGCGCGTGGTGCAGATCCTGTTCGAGGAGTTCGAGGAGGCCCGTGTCCTCGCAACTCAGGACTGGAAGAAGAAGGGACGCATTCTCAAAATCGTCCTCTACGGCTCCTATGCGCGAGGCGGCTGGGTCGACGAGCCGCACACGGCCAAGGGCTATCAGTCCGATTTTGATCTGCTGATCATCGTCAATGACGAAAGGCTGACTGATCGCGTCGAATATTGGGCGAAGGCCGAAGAGCGCCTCAATCGCGAGCTGTCGATCACCAAGACCTTGAAGACACCGGTCAACTTCATCGTCCATTCGCTCCACGAAGTGAACGACGGACTGGCGCACGGGCGCTTCTTTTTCATGGACGTGGCCCGCGATGGTATCGCGATCTATCAGAGCGACGACAGCGAGCTTGCCGAGCCCAAACCTAAGACGCCCGATCAGGCGCTCGCGATGGCCGAAGAGTATTTCGATGAGTGGTTTCCGGCGGCAATCAAGCGCTTTGATGGCGGCAAATTCCATATGGAGCGCGGAAATTCAAAGGACGCCGCATTCGACCTGCATCAGACCACCGAACGGCTCTACCATTGCGTACTTCTCGTCTGCACTTTCTACACGCCGCACGTGCATAATCTCGGTTTCCTCCGCACCCAGGCTGAGCGTTTGGATCGCCGGCTGACCTACGTCTGGCCGACGGATTCGCGCCGCGATCGGGGGCTCTTCGAGAAGCTGAAAGACGCCTATGTGAAGGCGCGATACTCCAAACACTACCGAATTTCCGAAGAGGAATTGACCTGGATTTCAGCCTGCATCGAGGAGCTCGGGCGCGTCGTCCAAACCGTCTGTCAGGAGCGGATTTCGATGCTCGAGCGCGCTGCCGCAGCCTGACTTTTTGGGGACACCTTGCAGCGCCTGGTCCGCTCCGAGGGACTTGAACCCCCAACCTTCGGGTTCGAAGCCCGACGCTCTATCCAGTTGAGCTAGGAGCGGCTCTTCAGGCAGCCTGATCGCGCTTGGC
>Ga0207674_10003307_pt1 | contig 19814 bp, 22 predicted proteins | sample KBSCornC72_FD_184303 | JGI IMG/M metagenome (GOLD analysis project Ga0207674, IMG submission 184303) | Corn rhizosphere microbial communities from Kellogg Biological Station, Michigan, USA - KBS Corn C7-2 (SPAdes) (version 2) | ecosystem: Host-associated > Plants > Roots > Rhizosphere > Soil ... | reverse complement strand
TGGCGACCCTTGATGTTGAATGCCGGCCCACCAGTACCGGGTCCGTAATGCCGAGCCCTCGCTTGGGCTGAAATGGTGGAGCGCTGAAGTAGATTCGCTCGCTGAAGCTCACCCTCCATTCGCTTCATTGCGAACTCGATGGCGTCCTTAGGAGACACCCCATCCACCTGTACCAGCTTAGAAGCTAGCCCCTTGGCTCGAGTGGCCGCTGCTGCCATCTCTGGGTTGTCCTTATCCATGAAGGAGTCGAACACTCCACCAACGACGGAGGATAGACTTCCAGGAGCGCCGGAGCCTTCGTAGAGTACCTTGTCTCCTCGGGTGATACGGGTGAGCGGCGGCTTGCGAAGGATGTCAGTGGCCAACGGTGGCGGTCCTTGTTCCGCTTGCGCAGCTTGTTGGAACTCTGGGGAGTCAACGTCACCCATATCAATGGGCGTTTCCTTCGCTGCTTCGGCTTTGAACTGCGGAGAGTCGACGTCACCAAGGTCTACTGGTTGCTGCTCTTTTTCCGCGGCCGTTTGAAACTCGGGTGAGTCAACATCGCCCATGTCAACCGCGGGAGTATCGTCAGAAATACCCAGGAACTTCTTGTATTCCGGCGTCGTTTTGCCATGGAGCGTCATCACCTCCGGTCGTCCAGCATCCTCTTCCTCCATCTTCTTGATGAAGTCTTCCTCAGAAATGTCTGGCGATGCTTCTTGCGGCGAAGCTTGCGGCTCTGGCGGTCTAGGTAAAACGTCAGTCGCTAGGGGAGGAGGCCGTCCAGTGAATGCAGCCAAGTCAACGGGAGGCTTCCCGCCACCTGCCTTCGTAGCAAGCGCTGTCTGTCCATCGGGTTGGGCAAGAGACGGCTTTGCCTGAGCGCCGTTGAAGTCTCGGAGGTTGGCTGGCGGTGGACCGGATTGGTTTACGTCCATCCCGAAGCGCTTGAGCTTCTGAATGGCATTCCCGATAGCCGTAGAGTCACCCTTCGCTACGGCTTGCTGGTACTCGCCCAGTAGCGATTCGACTTCTTGCTGGTCCTCATGCTCAAAACGACGCTTCTGGTCTTCCTTCTGGAGATTGATGCGTTCCCAGTCGCGCTTTGACGAATCCTGGCGCGCCTCCTGCTCCGCAGCGAACTCATGACGACGCTCTCGCCGGTTGGCATAGTCGGACATGTCCGGCATGACAACTTGCGGAGCTTGGGGAGTGAGGAAGCCAGAGAACGGGTTCATTTGTTGCTATCGTCGAAGTAGTCGACTCCGGATTTGATTAACTGCGAAGTGGTGTTCGCGTTGCGCGCTTCGTTGCCAGCAGCGAGATTGCCGGCTCCGACCCCAGACGAGACAACCTTATCAAGAAGCGCTGCATCGTCATCAAGGCCAGGCTGCATGATGCTGCGGTAGATGTTCGACAGGGCATTACCCATCGTGAACTCTTGGTTGAAGGCATCATTGCCGAAGTTGCGCTTGTCGGCCGAGGCGTTGGCGGCGAAGTTGTTGCCGAGACCCATGCGTGAGAGCCCCAGACGTGAGGCATCCAAGCCGAACTTGCTCAGAAGGTCAGCCCAGGCCTGTTGGTCTTGCGACTGTGCTCGGCTACCAGCGTCCGCCGCTCCAGCGAGCTGGCCACCTAGGCCCTGGCGCTTGAGCATGTAGTCAGCCTCATTCTTGGCTCTATCAGCGTCGAGGTCTGTATAGGCTCGCGACAGTTGGTCATTCGCTGCTGACGAACCATAGGCGCCACGGGCTGCCATGGTCTGGTTAATCGACTCCGTGGTCCTCTTCTTGGCGTTGTCGTAGTACGACCCTAAACCTGGGTCAGTCGGCATTTGAGACTTGTACTGGTCAAACCACGTGGCCGCGTTGTTGGTGACCTGGGGACGGTTGCTGGGGTCTGAGTACTGCCCCACCAAACCTTGGTTGTTCACCTCGCCGAAGGACGGACTAGCGAACAACCCCTTGTTATCCTCCCAGTTCTGGTAGGCAGGAGAGGCTTTGGAGTTGTTGAGCCACCCAAGTTGCTTTTGGAACTGCCCAGGCTGCATCGTGGGCGTGGTGTACGCGCCCGGGTCGATATCTGGGTATTCCTGTTGCGGCTTAGGGGGACTGCGCCAGCTGTAGTTCGTGTCGTTAGGTGCGCCAGCCATTTAGATCCTATTCCCTTGCCCGAAGCCTCCGGGCGCTGAGTAGTTGCCCTCAGAGCCCCATTGTGGGCCCTTCCCAGGCACGTATCCCCAGCCACCCATAGAAGCCATGTACCCTCCGGGCTTGGGAGCCACTGGAGCATACCCGCCGGGATTGCTTACGACTCGATGCGGCGTCCAACCTGGCGGGGGATGATTCATGTCAACCGCGGAGGGCAATGGCGGATGAGAACCTTCGGGAATATGTCCGCCTCCGCCGCTAAACGAACCTTGGTAACCCGTCAGGTTCAGCGGGTCCAAGACATCGATTGCGCCGTTGGCTACATCGCGAAGCCAGCCCCACATTAGCCGCCTCCAACCTTAAAGCCACCGGGACCCATTGGGGAATAGAGCATCGGAGTAGGATTGAAGCTCACACCGGAACCTTGACCAGGCTGCGGAGCGAAGTTTACCGGTCCTTGCCCAGGAGCACCCTGTTGGGCCTGTTGACCCATCGGCGTCTGAGGCTGGTCCTTATTGAACAGATGAAGCGGGTCAGGAAGGTTACCAAGTAACCCGCCAAGCCCTCCACCGCCACCTCCGCCCTTGAATAGGCCAAGCGGGTCCAGTAGGCCACCGAGGCCTCCGCCTCCACCACCCGAACCGCCGCCGCCAAGAATGCTGCCCATTACTTCTCTCCCGTGTATTGCGTGAAGGGGGTTGGCGCGAACTGGAAATTGTCCTGCCCGGGAGCCGCCGCATAAGCGCGGTCGTTCGCTCCGAAAATCTCACCTAGCGACGGAGGAGGCGGCTGTTGAGCGCCCTGTTCCTTCTCGTCCTTCTTGCCCATGCCGCCCATTAATTGGGCCGCGATAGGTAGTGCAATTGCTGCCCATGCCATCAGAGTAGCCCTCCTTTAGAAAAGATACCTAACGGGTCAAGCCAACTTGCTCCGTCATCATCCCTCTGCTGCGGTTGAGCCTGGACCTGCGCCTGTTGTCCCATTGGAGTTTGCGGTCGTGGAGGCCTTTGCCCGAACCCTTGTCGATGCGGATTAGGGTCGCCCCATAGCGTCTCGAGCATATTGTTCGCCCCCTGGAACGGCATCATCGCGCTACCAAGCATGTTGAGGCGCGCCTGCATCGCGTGCTGACGGTAGTTCTGGTAGTCGTGACCGCCTTGCTTGACAGCCTGCATTTGGGCCTCTTGCCCGGGGCTTGACCCTCCGCCCATGAATCCAGATACAATGCTTCCCATTATTGCTCCAAGACCTGGAAGTCCTCACTAGCGGAAACCAAAACGAAGTCCTCGGAACCGGTGAACTCAAAACGCCATTGCCTGCGACGATAGGTTCCTAGTGACCGGAATTCTAGCACAGGATGGGTATCGGCGGACCCACCCAAATCTACCGCAATGGGTGTCTCCCATTCCCCAGGTCGATCTCTCCATGAGAGCCACCCATGGGGTCCGGTCGCCTGAGCCGTTGTCCCTCTTCGAAACACCATGCGAACACACTGGCAGTGCTTCTTGGCGTCGGTTCCACGTGAAACGTAGCCCGTCTCGATATGGGCACGAATTGGAACCCCGAGGTCAGTCACGGCTTCCGTCGTCAACTCACCCACATACCCGGCAATCGTCCCGACGATGTTTACATCCGTGCCTTGTCGGATATGGTGCGACAGAACGGTGAACGGGCTCCAGTTGGCTTTAGCCGCGTCCCATCCGGACCATTGCCCCCATCCGGACCCAGATTGGTAGGCGAAAGTCATCCCGACCGATGGGAATGTCCAAACCAGGCAATCAACGTTTCCGTCTAGTACGCGGTACCCATAACAGTCGGAGCGGTCTTGAATGTCTCCCAACGTGCTGAAAATCTCCTCCGAGATGACCTTGTAGCTTCTCCCGTCAGAGACAATGAAGCGCCCATACGAGTCTAGCCACGCAAATGCCTGGTCTTGCTTGATGACCGAGTAGGGAGCACCAATGCTGTATTCTCTCGTCGCCTCGGGAAGGTAAACGGCATTCGCGTCTGCGCCGTAAATCTGAACAGTTCCCTGGCCAAAAGCGAACACGTTGTTGGTGTTCTCATGGACCGCCAAGACAGCGTCCGGCCTCGCCTCCGCCGTGACGTATCCAGCAGGAGGCGCAAAGCTCCAGTTCTCTGCGCCGGAGTAGTCGGTGTTCCCCAGGAATGTCGACGAGTACCTGATGGCAGTGTTGTTCCCCATGGGGTCATTGGCCAGCAGTCGGCTAGCATGCGCAATGACGTGCGTAGCCAATGGTGGCGTGCCACCAAGGAAATCGGCGTTCCTAGAGGCCTTGACGTACTTGATGATCTCACGCCCGCCAGCAATGGCGACGAACATCTCCGCCTCGGCAAAGATAGGTCGCTTGGTGCCAGGCAGAAGGCCCTTCACCAGTCGCTTCGCTCCGCCCTGAATTTCGTAGAGATTCCTACCGGGGCCTGCTGACATCGCCAGCAGCCGACCCTCGTAGGTGCACAGCAATCCCTCGATGCCTAAAGCATCTACAACAGTCTCAGGCGCCTCTGTATAGGTGCGGATGCCAGGACGGCGCGAGACTGCTCCGGCTGCGTCGACAATCACGTTCATCGCAATGACCGTAGCCCCAGCCAATGGCTCGATGCCGGACTGTTGACGGTTGGTGAACGGGATAGGCTGCGCCATTACGCCTCAGCATACTTGAGCCACACGTAAGTCCCGGCAGTGATGGGGTCGGTCCAAATCCACGATGTCATCTTCATCGCGGCGGCGTTCACATCCAGCGCAGCCAGCGAAGTAACACGGTTCACGCTAGCTCCAGAAAACGCCACGCTTACCCAGTTACCACCGGAGGTATTGCGGAATAGAATCTTCTTTGGCTGGCCCGCATAGTAGCCATTGCTCATCGCGCAAGTCGGCACGGTGGTGTTGGAGACGAATTCCGTGAACTCCGTGTCAGCACCAAACGTCGGGGTGGTGGTGTTGCTGAACAGCACTTCGTACTTATCCAGCTCGAGATATGCCCCCGCCGGCAGAGTCCCGCCGCTTGTGTTGTAGCGTGTCGTCACGGATGTGAAAGCGTTGTTCTCTGCGCGCACCTTCAGCAAGCCGTCAATAGCAATTGCCACCACAGAACTCTTGAACTCATTCCCCGCGACTCTACCCGGTGATTCTAAGAATAGTGCGTAGGAAAATGCGCCGAGGAATAGGTTGTCTGTGTAGACATGGTCACCAAACGCGCTGGGACGAATGCACATGTTTGTACCAGCTGTCACTGTACTGTTAGTCAAGCCATCAAATATGTTTCCCTCAAAAGCACCGTGGTAAGCACTGGTGGCCGCTACACTGATGACAGTATCGTTATAGGTAGCCGGCGTAACGAACTTGTTATCGCGCACCAGTAGGTAGCCCGGTGAACCAGTGGTTACACCGATTGCGTTTGCCGTGGTGCCTGTGAGGTAAAACTCGCAGTCGTGGACAATTGTGCTCACCTGGCCCGAAGTAATCTGAATCAACGTCCCGGACGTATTGGAGCTAACGCCGAACACACACTTCTCAAAGTACAGCTTCTGGCTCGACTCGATAGACACCGCCACGCCAGTATTGACCTGGGCAGCTCCAAACGTCGCTCCGTAGAATACCGTCGTCAGAAGCGTGGCATTTGCGGCAGTGAATTTGATGGTCTTTGCCGCCGCGCTATTGATTAGTAGCTGTGCGCCAGGCATAAAGATAGCGTGGACGCGATAATCCCAAGTGATCGTGTCGCTGATGAGGAAGGAACCAGCCGGGAAAAACACTACCCCGCCACCGGCCGCAACGGCCGCTGCAAGTGCCGCTTGTATGGCCGTCAGGTCATCAGTGGTGCCATCGCCCACTGCGCCATACGCAGGACTTTTGACGTTATAGACCAGGCCATTGAGACCACCGAGCGCCACCTGTAACGTCGTCGCTGCGCCAGCAAACAGCACTTTCCAGTCGATGGCGCCGTTGTTGGTCTTCCAAAGGTCTGCGATTGCTTGGAGAGTCGTCGGCTTGTCGGCTGCCGAACCGCCACCAGTATAGTCCGTGCCGGTGAACGACTGCGAATCAATCTCGATATTGGGCGAAGCGTACCCGTCGCCGTAGTCACGGACAGAAACGCCATCCGCATCCTTGATGACCACATCCACGAGCTGGTTCACGTACGCCAGCGCAGACCCATAGGCGTCTAGTGTGATGTCCGCTCCAGAGGAGTTGGGGCCATCACCCTCGAAGCTCGCATACCAAGTGGCGCGGGTATTCGTTCCGCGAATGTAGATAGACGCGGTACCGTTGGCCGCCCCGAGGAACCCTGCGTTGAGTGATGCCAATAGATGCATTACCGCTGCCACCCTGTCTTGTGGTTAACCACGAATTGTGCTGGCGTCCTCTGCGCGGAGAAGGACTTGCACATCTCAAGCTTCTGCATAGCGATACCACCGTAATAGCGAGCTTGCTGGTGAAGGGAGTTGGCCAAGCAAATCTGATGCGCTAGCTCCCACTCGACGTACTGGGAGAACACCCGCTCAAGATCCAGCGTCTTTGACGAATCCGTGTTGTCCGCGGCGAACCGATGGATCTGAAACCGGATGGTCCCCGCGCTATTGGTGTCAGGTGTGGGCCACAGTCGCACCTCAGGAGGTGAGGCTGTCCGGTGTACGTAGTATTCAATCGGCCTACCGGTGGCCGACTTGTTAGACAGCAGCTGCCACTGGTCGCGGCCTATCTGGATGACCGGAACCTCACCCGTTGCCGCAGTCACGGTCTGGGTGGGGTCGATGTACATCCCATCTCCGATAACATCCAAGACGTCCGTCTCGAGCGTGTAGGCCGATATGTCTGCCACAAGAGTGACGTTGCGAAACTCCACCGCGCGCGCCCTGAGACCATGCGCCTGAAGCTCGTCGATGATGCTTCCAAGGAGGTCGCGAGCGAAGGCTGCCTCATCCACTGTAAGCGACTGGGAGACGTTCTTGAGGCCAGCCTTCTGCCACGCGCGTAGGCAGATTCGGCCAATATCCATCTCCCGCGTGCGGGTGGTGGCGATGGTCATGAGTACTCCACCGTCTTTTGACGGAAGACTTCACTGATGCGCGTATCCAAACGGCAGTTGTTGGCTCCGCCGTTCGTGACGCTAACGCGCATGTTGTTACCAGAGCCCGATAGGTTGATGGTCAACGTACCGGCTCCGGTCGTGAACTCGTTCGTACCGGCCGACACAACCGCCGAGCCAGCGCCTGACCTATATGCCTGAACCTTAGTGCGAATAGTTCTTCGCGCAGAAGCCGAATCCTCCATCTGCGCCTCCACCACGAAGATGTAGGTGGTGGACGACAACAGTGGCACGTCAATGTTTGCAGACGTCCCAGCAGATGCCACTGCCTCGTTAAGCGTCTTGGCCACAAGGCTTCGCTGGGTAACGACGGTATTTGAGCCCTGGTCGTCGAAGTCCGCCGCATTGCCCGTCATGTAGACGGAATCGACCACGCAGTCCGAAGCACTCGCTTCGCTTTGGAAACCTAGCCCACCGTTACTCGTAGCCTGTCCACCGCGAATGGTCGTACGCGCTGCTCGAGTTTGGTAACCCTCGCTAGTTGCCGAGCGTGAATTGCAGTCCGTGAAGGTCGCATCGTCTCCGCCGACTGCAACCAGTACGTTATCCGTCGTCGCGCTTCGGAATGTGGTTCCGATAGCCGTAAAGCGCGCCGCGGTGATGCTGCAATTGGTGGTGTGCCCAGTGATGTCACCGCCAACGCACTTCACATCCGTGGCGTTTACGTCCAATCCAGTCGTAGGGACGCCAGGCGTGCCGGCTGCCGTCAGCCGAGGCTGGGTGATGTGTGTGTTGGTGGCCCCAGTGTCTAAGCTGATATTTGCCGACGTGTTTCCGAACGACCGCGGGCTATCGATGGTGCAACCGGTCGACCGCATACGGAATCCGTAGGTCCCCGTCGCGACGTTGCTCGAGTTGAACCCGTTGGCCGTACAGTCACTGAATGTGTTGTCGACGGCTCCAGAGCTGGTGATGAATCCAGCTGTTCCATAAGCCTCACACGTCACAGCGTTAAACACACCACGCTGCCCACCTTGAGACGTGGGGATGTCATAGCTACATGACACACCAAACAATACGTCACGGATGTAGCCGTTAGAGAACGTAACATCCCGACCAACGCTTTCCACGCCAGTTGACGACGAAGCTGCCCCAGGTCCGTAGATTTCGAAGCCATTGATGTGGGACCGATGGCCACCATAGCCACCGCCGGCAACAGTATTGGTCTCGCCATTGCGGATGCGAAACCCGCTGCCGTCCGTGCTTGAGAAGTGACAGACGTAGTTCGTCATCTGCCACGCCCCACGGCAGTCCCACCCTGCCTGGGTGCCGCTCGAGAGTCCGAAATTGGTTACGCTGATGTTGTTGGCGACCTGGAACAGGTTCACATCGGATTTGTTCTTCTGGTCAAACCCGTCTCCGCCAAGGTTCTCCAACTTGATGTTGCTGAAGAACAGGTATTGTTGGATGAACCCCTCAATACCGATGCCGTAGTGCGAGATGTCATGGATGTATAGATTTTCTAGCCAGAGTCCGGAGAACGCATCCCCGCGCACGCCATGAACAATACCCGCCGTCTGGTTGGCCCGATTGCCATCCATCTCCATGTCACAAATGCTGATGTAACTGGAGGCTCCGGTGAGGTTGAAGAAGCTCGCGTCAGCGTTGTTGACCAACGTGAGCTTGGTGGCTCCGACACCAGCGCCTTGGACTTTTACCTTCGATAGCCCATTGAACTGACAGACGACGTTCACATCGAGCAAGCCATGCTGGAAGTACCAAAGGCCCGCGGGGATCCAAACCAACCCGCCACCAGCCGCCGATGCTGCAATAACCTGGGCCTGCAATGCAGCCGTGTTCACGACAGCCCGCGCAAGTGTCAGCGCCGTGGTGTCAGCCGCACCCGCGATAGCACCCTGCTCGCGGATGTCATAAACGCCGCCTAGGAGGTCTTGCTTCTTGATGCGATAAGACGACCCACCGGAACCACCCACCGCAGAGGCTACAGTGACAGGGAAGTACATGACGGCCGCTGGGGCAGTCGCCAATGTCATCTCGGAGATTTTCTCGCTAGTAGCCTGAACCATTAGCCCCTCATCAGATACACACCATCTTCGCCAGTTAGAGGCGTGCCATCCTCGGCTAAGATATTGCCGGTCGAGTTACCCTGAGCGGTCACGTCAACGGCCGGATAGAGGCCTGCCTGTTCGGGCGGCACCCGGAGGCTATTCGCGTAGGCCCGCAGCGACTCCGCGTTCCCACGGGTCAACGTGACCTGGTCGCGCTCCCTGCCTACACAGAAGCAGCGCCACAAGCCCGAGGCATCACGGGACAGCTCACGCCTGTCCCGGAGAGCCGAGCAGTAATCGCATAGGAACCTACGCCGCTCTCCAGGCTTGATGTGTCTGCCAACCGTTCTCGCCATGGCCGTTCGCTTTCGCGCGACCGAAGGCCGCGGTTAGGTTGCCACCACTGCTGGCGCGAGTGCACCCGACTTACGGGGCTCGTCCGAGCAGAAGTTCTGGAAGCACTTGATGGTCGCGGTGCCTGCCAAAACAATGCCTTGGCTAGCCGCGGTGCCGTCGTTCAAGACGCCAGCATAGTTGTCAGCAATCGTTCCGGTCGCAGCGACGGAATCCACCGCGATACACGCCGAAGATGCGGTATGGGTGTTGTCCATCACGTTGCGGAGAATCTTGATGCTAGTCGCCGCAGCCGTGACGTGCACCAAACCGTTCGCCGCCGTAGCAGAGAACTCCATCTCGTTATCGCAGATACGAGCCTGGTCGATAGCTGCAACAACCTTGAGACCGTCGGTAACGTTGTGCGTCGCCGTTCCACGCCAGATGTTGCCGCTAACGTCAGCTCTCGTTGCGCCGGAACCCAGCTCCAATGCGATTGTGGCCTTGTTCGAGGCGCCCGATGCCACTTCGATGTCGCAGCCGTACAGACCGAAGTCCGCACCAGTAACAACGATTGCCTTGACGACACCGTTGGCACCCTCGAGACGGAGACGGAGACCCTGGATGACCACGTCCGCCACGGCAACCGACCACTGAGACGTGGTAGCCGTCCAACGGAACACCGGCATATTGCCGCCACGGCCAAAGCCAAGGATGCGAGTTCCGGCCAGGAGAGCACCGGAGAACGTCGTGGCGTCCGCCACAGATTCCGAGTGGCCAGGCAGCACCACGACCGTGTCACCGAATCCGGCACGGACCCTGGCGAGACCAGCAGCAAGCGTAGTGACCAGGTTGGTGAGGATGAACGGGTCGTCACCACTCTGTTGGCCCGTAGAGCGAACATAGGCCGCCACGCGCGAACCAGGCGGCAGCAGGGTGATGCCGTAGTTCGTCTTCACGCCAGCGCCGGCTGCCATGTATGGCAGGTCCGGAATGAAAGGAGCACCGTATGCCATGATGACCTCAGGCGTTGGAGAAGAAGAAACCGCGGGGGTCCGACCAACCGCGCGACCAGCGCGCAGTAATCGAGTACTTCATCGTCTCGTTGTCGTTCTCGACCCACGAGTTCTTACGCGGCTTGCGGCGCCACTTCATCTTGAGGCCGTTCTCCGCATCCGTGATAATGCCCCAGTTCGTCGTGGTATTGGACCAGTACTTGACCGGTACAGCCTCGATGTTCAGGTCGCGCTTCACGGCGTTGATTTCCGCGAAGTTGCCCGGCTCCGGAGCGAGCGACGAGTTCAAGATACCCGACCAGACCATCCACTGCTCAGTGGGGTGGACAATCTTCTTCGGCTCCACGCCCTCAGTCACGCCATCGTGACCTGGGAACTTCCGCATCAGACTGACCGCAGCGCCAACCGCAATGCGGCTAGGCGCCATCGGCGTAGCGAAGGTGTTGGAGAACGTCCCGCCGTTGGGGAGGGTATGTGAGGCGCTTGCCAATGCGACGCCGTCGCCGCCCGTATAGGAGGTATTCGCCGCACGGACCAACATGTTGGTCATGTCGATGTCCACGGTCTTGTACAGAGCACGGGAAAGACGTTTGCCGAGCTTCAGAATCTCGGGGTACTTGTTGTCCTCGACTGCTTCGTCAGTGACGATGAGCTTCAGGCCGAACTTGCGGGCGATATAGCGAGTGATGTAACCCTCACGGATTGCACCAACCTCGATTTCCTGGCCTTCCGATACTTCGGAAGCGAGGCCAGGCCCGCCCATCTCGAGGTCGTCCTCGTAGTAATCTTCCTGGGACTCGGTCTTGAGCCACTTCTTGCAGACAAGCGTGGACTCAGCGTTCTCAGTATCGTCATCGACGATCTGATCCAGCGTGAGCTTGACGCCGTTGAAGATCGTACTGGTGAAAATTGCTGCACTAGACATGGTCGCTCCTCAGATACCCAGGATGGCGTTGCGCGAAGCAATCGTGCCGTTGGAGATGACGTAAAGCTCCACGTTCGCTCCAGAATAGTCCTGGTTTTGCGCCGTGTGCGAGAGGTCCACAATCTTGAACGGGAAGGTGTTCGTGGTGGCGTGCGTCGAGATGTCCAGCTTCGGCTTGGCTCGGTTTTCACCTGAAGCGCCGGTCAACACCATGCGGACGTTCTCACCAATCGCGGCTTGGTAGGTGGCCTCCGTGGTGAACGTGGTAGCGTCATCCACTTGGCAGGCCCAAATCGCCGCCTCAATCGGCACGTAGTAAATGCGAGTCTGCCGCGCAAGGTTGGTACCCCAGGCAAGGTCCGACGGAACACCGGGACCCATCGCAGTCATGACCCCACGAACCGTGTCGTAGTACTGCTTGATACCAACGCAGATGCCCAGGATGGTCGTGGAGTCGGTCGTTTCCGAGCCAACCGCCAGGGTAACAGAGCCGTCCGAGAGCTGGACAAGCGGGTCGCCTTCGCCAAGCACAACGTTGGCAGCACCACCGTTGACGTCAAACGACGCAGCGGTAGCAACCCACGCTTCCTCCACCGGAGGATTTCCGCCGCCGTAGCGGGACTTCACAAAGCGAAAACCATAGCGAACTGCATTATCAGCCATCGTCGTCCTCGTTCACTGGGATAGATGCCAGTGCGCCGTCGGTGCCCTCTGCGTAGACCCCACGCTCACCATTTCGCGTGCGGGGATTGATGCCTCGCATGGCATCCTTGAGATACTTGTTCTTGTCGATCATCCGGTCGTCACGCTCATCAGCCACTTTCTGGCCGGAGACGCCGTCGATACCAACTTGCTCAATCTCCTCGTGACGCTCTTTCGAGCAGGACATCAGAACGTGTCCACGCATCTCGATGACCTTACCGTTCAGGTCCTCGTCCAGGAGAGAGATTACCGGGCTCGGCCCACCGTCGCGATAGCGCTCCAGTTCATAACCGAGATAGCTGTAGTGTTCTACGCCGAAGTCAGCGCCAGGAGCTGCCTTGTAGACCCAGATGTAGAACCGACCAGGTTCCTTGTCCTTCACATTGAAGAAGGGGATGCCGCCGTCAATAGGACGCGGCTTAGGGTCAATACGTGCGGCGGAGGACTTCTTTCGAGGCATACGACTCCAGAGGTTTCCTCAATCATGCAACCTTGAGGAGGTTCCCCTGGAGTCTGACGAATAGGTGGGGCGCCTATCGCCGTTCTGACGCTTGCCTGGCAGGGCTCGCGCCGCACGTAAAAGGTACGGGTCACGGATGACCCAGTCAAGAAAAAACTATCGGGTCTTGATTTTCTCCGACATGAGTTTCTTACCGACGGTGTTGGCCCAGTGCTGATAAGCCTGACCCTCAGTCATGGGCTTACCATCCTTCCCAGGCTTCCCGAGGAATGCAATACGGGCCATCTTCTTCATGTGCCCATCCATTTGAATCTCGCCACTAGACGGTTGTCCTGCCCCGGCTCCGCGGGCTGAAATGCCAGTGAGGCGCTGACGTGTGGCGTTGTCTGGATTGCTGCCACCTTTGCGCGGTGTGAGGCCGAATCGGGTTCTGGCTGCATCCAGGACACTATCAACCATCTCCCGGGTATCGCGTTGCCCTTCAGCGATACGTCGATGGTACTCGGCCCATGCCCAAGCCTTGACATTCTGGTTCTCGTTGTAGAAAACATCGCTGTTTTCAGCCGTGAACTGCCGCCAGGCTGCCTTTTGGACCAGCTGCTCCTCGTTGATTTGAGGGGCTGACGCCTGGGCAATCGTAGCCATGCGGGCGGTCTGCAACTCTCGGGCTTTGCGCTGGTACTGCGCTTCCAGCTCGGGGGTGAGGTTGCCTGCCTTATAGACGGCGTTGTACTCCCTGTGGAGGGAGTCGGTCTGCTCGTCAATCTGATTGAGTCTGGCAACCGCCGGGTGGACCTCTTGCCGCTGTTGCTGGGGTGGGGCTTGGTATTGAGGAGCCTGTCGTTGCTCTAGTTGTTGCCGGTAGCGAGTGTTCTCCTCTTGGAGGCGCTTGAACTCGCTTTGGCGCTCGGCTCTGCGCTGCCGACGGGTCTCCCGCTTGGCATCGTCGGTTTGAACCGTGATTGGTTCATTGGGGTCTGAAGGGACCTCTGGTGGAGCCTCCTGAGTTTCTGGCTCTGGGCTTCCTTCTTCTTCCGACTCCAGCTCTTTATCCTCATTCTCGTCACCCATTAGTTGTCCTCCGGTACGGCCGCGTCTACCGGCGACCACAGTTTGCCGTTCTCATCGATGAACTGGTGAGTCATCACACCTTCTTCGTTAGGCTTCGAAATCACGCGAGCCCGGCGCTCTTTAAGAGCCTTCGCCAAATCCTCGCTGTCGATGATGTCACCCGCATGTAGGACGATGAGCGAGAGTCTTTGTCCAGCAATTGTCGCAACCGGACGACGGTAGGGCGCCAGCCGCGTGAATCCCACCGTGTGACCAAGGTCAACACCGTTACTGCGTAGTTCATCCAAGGCTTGAAGCCCGGCCGAAACGATGATTCCCCGGGGCGCCTCAACGAGTTCGCGTGTTTTCGCAACTTCTGTCTTGAGAATAAGGCCACCCGCATAGGTGTTGGATTCTTCCTCGGGGATCTGGTGGACTAACACCTTATTGAAGCAGGCTTGCTGGTTGGTGAAGAGCTGGTCTGGCATCCCGTACTGCCAGCGCTTCTGCTCGAGAAGCTTCGGCAATCCCAAAGCCCCAGGAGGGGACATGTTCTCCTTCACCACACGAATCTTCTCTTCCTCTGCGAGTCCCCTGCGCGTCAGGTCGGTCGAATTACTCATCTGTCTTCATCTCCAATTGTTGCACTGCTGCTTCCCACGTCTTGAAGGACGTGGCGATTCCTCTGACCTCTGGGTCCGTGCTCTTCATAGCAGCCGAGATGAGCGCAGTTATCTGCACCTTCGCCAGCTTCATGAAGTGCTGCTGCATCGCTCTCGCGGCGGGATGCCGGAGCCAGTCTTCCGTTTCTGCGGGTCTATTCATTGTGGCGGTCCGTTAGGTCCTGGTGCGTTCTGTGGCGGCTCAGGGCCACTGGGGGGAAGCTGCTTCGGAGGCCCACCCTGTGGACCGTCCGGAGGTGGGCCTTTCCCTGGCGGAGGCGGCCCTGGAGGGGCCATTCCTGGAGGCGGCGGCACAGAGAACTGCGGCATCGGCATTCCAGGAGGCAACGCAGGTGGCTCACCCATCAGCCTTACAAGGTCCTGTCGACCTCGAGCGTCCAGGGCACCTTTGATAACCGCGTAACCGAACATCGGATTGATGGCCAACGAAGGGATGCCCATCCACATCTTCACCAACTCATCAGCCTCATCCACACGCTGAGCGTTCGTTGAGTACCGGAGGTCGCTCTTCAGCTTCACCCGGTAGTTCCGCTCATACATCTTGCGGCCGAGCTTCAGTTCCTCGTACCGGCCAATCTCCGTGTTGAACACCATCTTGATTTCCTCCTCGTCGAGGAAAACTGAGTTCAAGTAGGCATTGTTCATCAGCACGCGCGTGAGGAAGTCGGAGTACTTCCGAGTAACGACAGAGAGCTGCTTCGTCGCCTGCTCAATGCGCGACATGATGCCGCCCTTGGTCTCTCCAGACTTGCCCTCTTCACCGGAAAGAACACCAGGGCTTTGGATGGAAGCCTGAGCTTGGTCGATGGAGAGCTTGACGATGTCAAACAGCTGCGGTGATGCTTGCCCGGCTTGCAGCGGGAGGAAGTGGTCTTTCAGGGTCGAACCAATCGCCCCAGTAACCTTGTTCACCTTGCCAGGTGTAAGGGAAAGCTGTCCCTCTTCAAACTCCAGTCCCCACGCCAGGAACCCAGGAGCGTTATTAAGCGTCGCCGTGTCCGTGAATTGCGACAGGGCAACGTTCGCAGCGCGGTTGAAGTCCGCTTGGACGCGGCCGTAGGAGATGCCCAGGTTCCCCGTTACTGGTTCGATACACACCGCATGGGCAAAGAGGTAGATGGGCTCTCGACGGATAGGCTCTGGCTCGACCGTTGCCGGATCAGGTGCCATCCCGGTCTCATCAGGAGCCAACTTGTCCTGCATCCACATCGGCGCCATAGGCGGAGGCGGCGGAGGCTGAATAGGAGGAAGCATCTGCTCGGCTTGGTCCGCTGCTGCGATGGCAGCGTGCGGGTCCACTAGACCGGACTTCAGAGCTTCAGCAGCTTGACCCCGGTGCTGGTCGATTCCTGCCTGTCTCTGGGCGTTCGCCTGCTCGAACTGCATCTGCATCATCTGATGCTCTTGCGTCGCCTGGAGGTACCCATCTCGCTCGGAGATTTGGTAGTTATATCGCTCCTTGTCGCGCCAGTCCGCCCGCTCGTGAATCGTCAGTCGAAGGATGCACTTGGTCGACTTGTCGAGGATGACCTGACACCACCGGTCCCGGTCTTGATTCGGGAGCCTTAACCACCCCTCGTACCAAAGCAGCGTAAACGGAGCCGACTCTCCACCAAGCTCCTTGTCGCTCGACGAGTCCTCCGCAGTCTTACCAAGAGTCTGTCCAGTTGCCTCGGTGAGCGGGGCTTCTGGGTCGTCGTCCCAGGATGGACTAGTCTTCTCGAGTACCTTGTCGACGTCCTCCCAAATACCACGCTTCGACTCCAATTCATGGCGGTACATCCGCAGCACTTTGGTATAGTGCGGACAATCCGACAGGTTCGGCTGGGTCGAGATATGCTGATATGGAGTGACGAAGTTATCGCACGTCAGAATCTCGTGCCGGTTAGAGCGAGTCTCCTCGTCGTAGAATGAGTGGCAGACAACGTCTCCGTGAGCCATGAAGACCAAGACTCCACGCTCACCGAGCTGGCGCTTGAAGTCTTCAATCTCCTCGGTAATCTGCCAGTTGCCATGGCGGGACAGCAACTCCGCTAGCTTGTCGTCATCCGGCCCTACGGGGACAACCCCGAAAACGTTCGACCAGTCTCCGAACAACTCACCACTCAATCGGAACACCAACCGAGAGAGATTCTCGAGCATCAGCGGCAGGTGAGGATTCGCCGAGTCCTTGAACGGGAAATCCTTCGGAGGTAGGTCACCGGCAAAGAGCTTCCAATCCGCCGCTGTGCGCTCCCGGTAGTCCTTTGACGACTCCCAATCCTTTTCGTAGTCCTCGTGAACCTTCGACGAGATTTTCTTGAGGTACTTCTTCCCCTCCTCCGTCATCTTGAAGGCAGTCACCAGGTTCAGAGAGTCTTCGTCGTAAACGATGGACTTCTCTTCGGTCTCTTCCTCTGGACTGTCTTGCTCTTCGGGCTCGTCGTAGTTCATGGCGCTACATTACCTCACTACCGTAGCCCCAGCGACCCCTGCGTCCTTTGGGCTCGTCGTCGTCTTCATCTTCATCCTCCTCGTCCTTCGAGGACCAGGAGATGCCTTTCCGCCCGTGGGATGCGTAGCCCATAGAATACAGGCAGCTATCAAAAGCGTGGTCGTCATTGCCATCCGCGGGCTCCTCGGAGTTTTTATCCGATGTCCCGATGGAGGGGACGAGCTTGAGGATTTCTGGGCAAGTGTCGAAGAAGACGACCCCAGGGGTGGTTGTTCCTCCTCCGTGGTCAGCGAGGCGGTCATAGAGCAACTCGGCGTTCCTAAGTCGAGAACCGGGGCCTTTTTTCGCTCTAACCCATCCGACACCGGCCTCCTCCATTTCCTGCGCTTTGCCCTTGGTATTGTCGCCGCGGTCCTCCCATAGTTGGGTATCCGCAGGACCTGAGAGCACAGAACGGCCTTTCTTTACTAGGCCGTACTTTTCCTCGACCGCAAGGATGTCCTTCGCCACGTCTCCTGCCTGGCGACCCTGGAACATCATCTCTTTCCAGCAGTAGAGGTTCCCGTCCTCGTCCATAGCCCACCAATGGACAACACCAGGCATCTTGAAGCCCCAGTCCATCGAGCGCCACTTGGGCCACTCCTTGGGGATTTTGAAGGGCTTTCGAATATGTAGGTTTGGATTCCAAACGTCGCCGAAGAACGACCCCGCCGTGACATACCAGTTGCCGAAAAGCAGCGCCTGGCGGATGTGGGGCTTGGCGTTCTGCAGCTTGGCCTCATAGTCCTCCCGAAAGTCCTTATCCGGGTTGTCGTACAAGGTGGCAGGCATATAGATGGAGGTGTGGTCAACTATCCGACCATCCTGCATCTTCAGCTTCTTGCGGAAGGTGACCTTCCCCTCGGGAGCGGCGTCGATGAAGCGCTTCCTGACCCAGTTGGGGTCTTTGATGGAGAAGTTGTCGCCCTTCTGCCGGGACATGAGCGGGTTGCTCATTGCCCGAATCTTGAGCATCTTTCTCAGAATCGGGTCGGAAGAGCGCAGACGAGTGTTGATCTGGTCGTACTGCTCTTCTTCGAACTGAATCAGTTCGTCATAGGCAATATGGGTGAATTCGAAGCTGAGGTAGTTCTGCCAATCCTCAGAATCATGACAATGGCCGAACTGGTAGCGATACCCAGAGCGGAATACCCAGGTAGCTTTATTCTCGTTCCACTTCGCCGCTGGGTCGATTAGCGGGAAGATTCGGTGAGAACGCTGAATCGACAACTCGAGCATCGGTCGTGTGCGTCGGAGATGAAGCGCCCACCCCGAAGAACTGCCCCATGGCAAATGGTACGGGTGGTTGAGATTCATACACCGCTCGTGCTCGGTCAGAATCTGCCAATGGAACGGGTCCATCAGCAAAACCATGCTTTTACCCGGCCCAGCTGCCCCAGCGCCTAGCGCTTCGTTGTGCGGGAGAGCGTGGAACGTGGCTCCCCATTGAGAGGGGGTGTAAAGCGTCCCCTCAACACTCATGCGAAGGCAATCCAGCCCGTGTTGTCGGCGTCGGTTGTCTTCATGTACAGCAAAGTCCCAACGGTGCCATCGGTACGCATGTAGATTGCGCCCGTATCCGCAGTGACGACGTTCTCCGGGTCACCGGCACCCTCGACCACTCGCTTCAGCAGTAGGTTAAGCGTCGTGACCAGCTTGTTCAGAAGAGGCTGAAGCTCTCGATTTATGTACTCGTGAACCTGGTCCTTCTCGACCGGTCTCGAGCCCACCTTGCGGTTGATGGGCTCAACCATCGTTCAACCCCTTGAGCGTCCCCATGATGGCGTCATACAGGTCATCCCGCACAGACCCATCATTCGGGCCGTCGTCCATCCACTCGATGCGCTCTTTCTCTCGGAGCGAGAGCCATTCTCCCTTGCCTGCGCTTTTACCCAACGCCTTACACAGAGCCTGGTCGGCCACATAAGCAACGTAAGCGATTTGCTGTGCGTTGACCGGGTAGGTCTGTCGGTCTGGCTTCCATGCGTCCGTCAACGTGTGGAGAATCTCCTCCATCGGCCTGTCGAGGCGGAGCATATCCTTACCGTCCCTTCGAACGAGGTAGGCACGTTGGTTGTCATGCGGCGAACGGTAGTAGGTTCGCTCAGACGGAAGAGGGTCCCAGTAGTCGCCCTTCAAAACATCCTCGTTTGGCGCGGGTCTTCCTTCGACGGACCCTTGAGCTTCCTCTCCGAGAAGTGACCCTTCTCGTACCACTGCTTATTGGTCATCCGGAATCCACGGAGCAAAAGCTTCCCGAGCCGAAGGTCGAACTCGTGCGTGTCTTTCTCTGTCCAGTGCTGCCCAGCCCACTCTTTACAAACGTCGTAGAGCTTTTGACTCGTCACGCCCGGTTGGTGGCGGATAAAATTCTCTAGGACACTATCCATGTCCTTCTGCCGCATGATTTCTGCCTTATTCATGCTTTACTTCCTTCTCAGGAAACACCGGCAAGACCTGACCCTCAGCCGAAATGCTCACCATCGTTAGGTTCAAACTCTTAGGCCCCTGGTCTTGCATCGCTCGTGCCTTCTGCATTCCGCCCAAGACCTTCGCCGCAATCTGCAACGCTACGGGAGCTTCCTTTGGAGGCATCCACGCTGCCTTTGCGATGCGCTGACGTTTGCGAATCTGCTCGATAGTGATTGAGGGGTCGTCGGCCATCTCATCGAGCCACGCAGCGGGAATCTCGTCAGGATTCTGTGGGTCAATGTCGAACGTGTGAGAGACCGCTGACATCACCACCTTGTTCGACCGGGCTGCCCGCGTGGCAGCCGACCACCGCGCGGCGGTGGCCGCTGCTCCCGTTGCGGCCCGGCTGTCCGCACAGGCGCTGCGTGGGTCCGCGGACGTGGCCCTGCGTGACCGGCCGACCCCCTCGGGGGAGGTGCTGGACGAGCTGGTCGAGACGTTCGGGCCG
>Ga0207674_10003306_pt1 | contig 19815 bp, 18 predicted proteins | sample KBSCornC72_FD_184303 | JGI IMG/M metagenome (GOLD analysis project Ga0207674, IMG submission 184303) | Corn rhizosphere microbial communities from Kellogg Biological Station, Michigan, USA - KBS Corn C7-2 (SPAdes) (version 2) | ecosystem: Host-associated > Plants > Roots > Rhizosphere > Soil ... | reverse complement strand
TCGAGGCGAGCGTCCGCGCCGCCGAATCGCGCGGTCTCGACGTCTACCAGCGCCTGACGCCGGATGAGGTCCAGCGCCGCGCCGGCTCACCGGTCTACGTCTCCGGTGTCCTCGATACGACCGCGGCGACGGTTCAACCAGCGCTCCTCGCCGGCCTCTACCGCATCTACGCGATCAGCCGGGTTCATGGTTCTCGCCTGGCTGACGGACAGCTCCGACACAGCACGGAAAGTACCCTTGGGCGATGTTCTCACCTCGAGGCCCGTCAGCGCGTGAACTGGCGATGCAGGCGCTGTCCTCGGTCGAAGGCGGCTACGACCTGCTTGCCCCGAAATTCGACCACACGCCCTTCCGCACCCCCGACGGCGTGCTTGACGCGGCCGCCGGCGCGTTGCGGCCGCTTGGCCCGTTCGGCCCGGGACTGGACGTGTGTTGCGGCACCGGGGCGGGCATGCGGGTCCTGACATCCGTGTGCCAGGGACGGCTCACGGGCGTCGACTTCAGCGCTGGCATGCTCGCGCAGGCGCGCCGTGCGCACCCGGACGCCCAGTGGGTACGGGCCGACGTCCGGGCCGCGCCCTTCACCGGGGCCTTCGACCTGGCCGTCAGTTTCGGTGCGCTTGGGCACTTCCTGCCCGCCGAACGGCCCGCACTGTTCGCGGGCGTGTACCGCGCGCTGCGGCCCGGCGGGGTCTTCGCCTTCCCCCTGGGCGCGCCGCTGCCGGTCACCTCACGCTGGTACTGGGCCCTTCTCGGGTTCGACCTGGCCATGCGGGTCCGCAATGTCCTATGGCGTCCCCAGTTCGTCATGTACTACCGCACCTGCCCGCTGTCCGCGGTCCGCGACGACCTGACAGCATCCGGATTCACCGTGACGACGGTCCCCTTGACGGCCCTGGGCCGACGCGCGGACGGCAGCCCGCGGTACCGGCTTGTCCTCGCGCGCCGGCCTGCCTAGGTCAGACCGCCTCGCGCTTGGCGAACCGCTTGATCAGGAACGACGCGAGGGCGACCACGATCATGGCGCCGATAATCGCGCCCACGATGCCACCCCAGTCGAACTTGTTCGTGTCGCCGATGCCGAACAGGCCGTGGAAGATCCAGAAGCCCACCAGCGCCCCCAATAGGCCCAGTCCCGCCGAGGTCAACCACGATCTCCAGCCGCGCATGTGCCGGAAGGCATCGTTGGGTATCAGGGCACGAGCTATCGCTCCGGCTACGAAACCCAGCGCCAAGGCGGCCAGGAAACTACCAAGGTTCATCGAACCTCCATTCCCAGGCCCCTGGCCCATCCTGGCAGTGAGTCCTGCCTGCGAAATGGGCCGGTCTTTCCACGCTACGCCGATCTCTCCGCGCTACAAGGGTTCAGATCGCCGGTCAGACCAGAAGTGACACCGCCCGGGCTGAGGATGACCGGCAGTTCGGTCAGGCCTCGCAGTACCAGCCCGTCGCCGTGGCCCCAGCGCAGCGCCGACCGCGGGACGGCCAGTCGCATGGCGGGGAAGCGGCCGAGCAGGGTGGTGAACGCTATCAGGCCCTCGAGCCGGGCCAGCCGGGCGCCCAGGCAGTGGTGAATGCCGTGGCCGAAGGCCAGGTGGCTGGTGTCCGCCCGGGCGATGTCGAATTTATCCGGGTCATCGGATCGGGCCGGGTCCCGGTTGGCCGCGGCCAGCGAGATGATCACCTGGGCGAAGGCCGGGATGACGGTCCCGCCGAGGCCGACGTCCTGGGTGGTGTACCTGAACGTCGAGTGCGGCACGGGCGCGTCCCACCGCAGGATTTCCTCGATCGCGTGCGGTATCAGGGCCGGGTCGGCGACGAGCGCGTCGCGCTGTTCCGGGTGCAGCAGCAGGGCGACCGTTCCGTTACCGATCAGGCTGGTCGTGGTGTCGTGCCCGGCGACCACCAACTGGAAGATCGTCGAGAGCATCTCCTGCTCGGACAGCGCGCCGCCTTGATCGGCCGCCCGCACCAGGTCGGTCACTAGATCCTCACCAGGAGCGGCACGCTTACGGGCGAGCAGCCCGGTCAGGTACCGTACGATGTTCGCCGAGGCCGCCACGGCCTCGGCTGGGGGCTCGGGCGCCGACGACGGTGCGAGCAGCGTCGTGAACCAGGCTCCGAGCTGGTCCCGGTCTGATCCCGGGACGCCGAGCAGCTCGCTGATCACGGTGAACGGCAGCGGGAAGGCGAAACCCTTGACCAGGTCGACGACGACCTCGCCGCGCGCCTCGAGGTCATCAAGCAGCCCGTCGACGATCGCCTGGACACGTGGCCGTAGGGCCGCGATCCGCGGCCGGCTGAACGCGGCCGAGGCCAGCCGACGCAGCCGGGTGTGGTCGGGCGGGTCGACGCTGAGCATGTGCCGGGCGAAGGCGGGACCGGGCAGGCCCTCGGCGACCACCGCGCCGTCACGGGCGAGGGCGGCGTGCATGTCCTTGGACAGGCCGGCGTGGTTGAGCGCGGCCCTGGCCTCGGCGTGGCGGACGATCAGCCACGCGCGGTGCCCGTCAGCCAGCGTGACCTCGTGTACCGGGCCGTCGCCTTGGACCTGCGCGAACAGCGGGTACGGGTCGTCTCGGTCGTAGTCGCCCCACGCGTCGAGGGCCGGGTTACGCATGGCGATCACTCCTGGATCTCGCGGAAGCCTGAGCAGAGCAGGTCGATGGTGGCCAGCCGCCCGTCGTCGATCTTGCAGATGCAGGTCTGCGTGCAGGCCCAGCGAGTGTCGCGCTGCGCCAGGTCCAGCCGGTAGTGGATCAGCAGCCGGTCGGCCACCGCCTGGCCGGCCGACTCCACCAGGTCGACGGCGTCCATGTCGGCGAACCATCCGCCGAAGCGGGCGACGACGGCATCGCGGCCGTGCTCTTCGATCGGGCCGCCGGGCAGCAGCGCCCGCAGCCGGACAGTGTCGGTGACCGCGGCGGCGAGCTGGATGCTGTCCCGCCCGGCCACGGCCGCGGCAATCGCCGCGGCCAGGGGATGGGTCTTCACGACGCGCTCCTCATCCGGCGGCCGGCCAGAGCGTCGAGATGGCCGGCGAGGTGCCCGGTCAGCTCGGCGGCGTCGCCCGCCGCCCCGTCTATCAGGCTCGACTTGCGGCGGCGCAGGAACGGCATGCCGATCAGGTACAGGCCCGGGCTGGCCGTTACGCCGCCGTCGTGAATGACCCGGCCCTTCCGGTCCAGCACCGGGACGTGGAGCCAGGACAGGCCGGGCCGGTATCCCGTCGCCCAGACGATCGTGCTGATCTCCCCGGATCGCAGGTCCAGGCCCAGCGGCGCGGAGCGCACGACCGTCGGCGCGAACCGCTCGCCAGCCGACCCCGCCCAGGCGTCGATCGTGTTCAGCAGCCGCCCCAGCTTCAGGTCGGCCAGCGCGCACACGTTGGGCAGGGAGCCGGAGAACTGGGCGACCCCGTCGACGATCCCGGCCAGGCGGCCGACCAGCCGCACTCCGGCCGAACCCAATGCGTTCAGGTCGACCGTTCGGCCCGCCGAGCCGACCAGCTGCATGGACGGCACGTTCCGCGCCCGCGCCAGATCGTCGACCTCGTCGTAGCGCTGGTCCAGCACCCCTGCGGCGTCCAGCCACCACAGGATGTCACGGCCGCGGTAGGTGCGCGGCATGCGGACATGCTCGCCGACGGCGAGCGTGACCGGGCGCCCCGAGCGGTGCAGCTCGTCGGCGAGCTGGATCCCGCTGGCCGAGGCGCCGATCACGAGCACGCCGCCCCCCGGCAGCTCGCCCGGGTTACGGTAGCCCGCCGGGGTGACGGAGGTGATTCCGTCCGGCACCAGCCGCGCCAGCGCCGGCACCGCGGGCACGGTCGCCGCCCCGCAGGCCAGCACCACCGTCGGCGCGTGCCAGCTGCCCTGGTCAGTCCGCACCACGTATCCGCCTCCGGCGGCCCGCACCGAGGTCACCGTCGTGCCGGTCAGTACCGGCGCCGCGGATGCGTCGGCGTAGTCCGCGAGCATCGCGGCGACCTGCCGTGCGCTGAGGTAGCCGTCCGGGTCGGCGCCGCGGTAGGCGTAACCGGGCAGCCGGGTCATCCAGTTCGGGGTGAGCAGGCGCAGCGAGTCCCACCGCTGCGTGCGCCAGGAGTTCGCCACCTCGCCGCGTTCGAGGACGACATGGTCGACCGAACGAGCGGCCAGGCAGCGGCTCATGGCCAGCCCGCAGTGGCCGGCCCCGATGATCACAGTGGTGGTGCTCGGCACGTCTCAGCCTCCTGCTCACCCGGACCGGATCAGGAAACGTCGACGGTGACGCTGGTCGGGTTGGTGAGGATGTCGTAGACGGCGGACCGCTTCTGCGACTGCGCGACCAGCGCCCTGATCTCCTCGGCCGTGGCGTCGGCGTCGATCTGGTAGCTGACAGTGACACCGCTGAAGCCATTGCGTACATCCGGGTCGGCGCCGAGAATCCCGTGCAGGTCCATCTCGGCGGCAACGGTCGCCCGCACCGACCGGAGCTGGATCGACCTTTGCTGGGCGACGGCGGCGACGCCCGCGGTCAGGCAGCCGCCGAGGGCGACCAGGACATACTCCACCGGCGTGACACCGTTGTCCTGGGCAGCGAACTGCAGCGGGTGGTCGACGTCGTAGCTGAACGTCGTGTGATGCTGCTGCTCGTCGCCGAAGCCGTAGAACGTCTCGACGTCCGAACGGCTGTGCGTGCCGTTGACCCAGGACACCGTGGAACGCCACTGGAACTGCGCGATCTCCGGCGTACCGGGCAGCGCGTCGCGCACGCCGAGCAGCGCTTCGACGTTGACGCCGTTGTCGACAGGGATCTCTGTTGCGGTCATGTGATGCCTCCTTGATGGTGGTGGCCGGTCGTCATTCGGTCGACCGACCTAATGGACAGAGCCGGACATGGGCTCGGTGATACATGGCTTTTGCGTTCTATGTGAGTTCGGCGATGAGCCGGGCGGCGCGGGCCGCGCCGTCGGTCTCGACGTCGCGGTAGCTGACGGGCTTGCCGGCCAGTTCGGCGATGCGGGCGGCGATCAGGTCGGGGTCGGTCGCCAGGTAGTCCATGCACGTGCCGGCGCCGTAGCGGGCGAGCCGGTGCCGGACGTGGAAGTTCTGCTCGAAGTGGTGCCCGAGCGGGAAGTACAGGAACGGGCGCTTGGCGGCGGTCAGCTCCATGGTGGTGGTTAGCCCACCCTGGACGATGGCCACATCGCAGGCGCACAGGTGCTGGTAGAGGCGGTGGACGTAGCCGCGTACCTCGAGGCCGGCTCGCCGGGGGTAGGTGGCCGGGTCGATACGAGGGCCGGTGACCACGATCATGCGCAGCTCGGGCATCGCCCTCTTGGCCAGCGGGTAGGCGGCGATGACCTTGTCGATGAGGGACCGCCCGATACCGCTGCCACCGACGGCGACCAGGCAGACGAGCTCGTCGTCGCGGTAGCCCAGCTGGGCGCGGAGCGGCGCTATCTCCTCAGGCCGGGGCGGGGTGAAGCCGGTGATGTATCCGGAGTAGGAGAAATGCCGCGCGGTCCAGTCCCGGATGGCTGGCAGGTCCCCGCCGAAGGTGCCCGGCACGATGTCCTCATCGTTCCCGACGAAGATGGCCCGATCCCGGATCCAGGGGTAGCGGTCGATGTGCTCGATCATCTCGGCGTTGTAGTCGGTGGTCAGGAAGGCCTCCCTTTCCCCGCCGTCGGGCATCGGCAGGTAGCCGACGAAGTCGGTGAGCCACACGTTCTGGCCCCGTTTCAGTTCCGGGTTCTCGTGCCAGTAGTAGTCGACGTCCCAGGCCTCGTCGCCGATGATCAGGTCGTAACCGCCTTCCTCGACGACCTCCTGGAACACCATGAAGTTGGCCACCAGGATCTCGTCCATTCGGCGCAACGCCTGGAAGCAGTGCAGGTCGTGCTCGCCGGCCTCGGCGGCCACGTGTGCGGACTCGCTGGCCAGCCACTGGCTGGCGGGGTGGATGTGCTCGCCTTCGGCGTCCAGCACGGTGGTCACCGGGTGCTGGGCCAGCCAGTCGATCTCGAGTCCGGGGCGGAGCCGCTTCAGTTCCCTGGCGACGGCCACGTCGCGGCGGGCGTGGCCGAGCCCGATCGGCGAGGACAGGTACAGGGCGCGCCGCGGGCGGCACGAGCCGCGGGTCCAGGTCGTGGCGTGCATCGGCTCTCCCGTGGCTGTGTCGGCGAATCCGGTGATCAGCCGCGTCACCTTAACCGGGTCCCGGCTCTGTGGCAGGTGACCGGCGCCGTCAATCACGACCAGGTCACCGCCGGTCAGCTCGGCCAGCCGCTGTCCCCGGGCCACCGGCTGGCAGCGGTCGTCGGAGCCGTGCAGGACGCGCACCGGGCACCGTACCCGCCGGCACAGCGCCTCGGCCTCGGGGCCGGCCGGCGCGGCGCGCCCTTCCCGTTCGGCAATCATCGCCTCGGCGTCGGTCTCCAGCGCCCAGCCCACCGTGTCCTCGTACTGCTTGGTGGAATGCGGCTCGGGCAGCTGGTGGCCGAAGAAGAACTCCACCCACTCGCGGTAGCCGCTGTCCTGCCGCCAGAAGTGCCGGTTGCGCATGCTCCAGCCGGCCGGGGTGTCCACCGGCTCTGCCCACCGCTGCTCCGCCTCCGCAGCATAGGGATAGGGAGGCGCGACCCCGATCCCGGGGGCGATCGCTACGACGCCGGCGGCACGGCCGAGGTGGTCTGCAGCCAGGCGCAGCGCCCAGGGCACGGCGTGACAGTGGGCGACCAGGACGGCCCGGTCCACGTCAGCCGCGTCCAGCACCTCCAGCAGGTCGGCGATCACCTCGGCCGGCGCGTAGCACTCCGGCGTGCGAGGACGGTCGGATCGGCCGGTGCCCCGGCCATCGGTGGTGACGACGGTGAACCGGCGCGCCAGGGCCGGAACGATCCCCTTCCACGACCGGGCATGCGTGATCGGTGACGCCGGGATGAGCAGCAGCGCCGGTTCCCCGTGGCCGAAGACCTCAAAGGCGACGCGGACACCGTCGCGCTGGATGACGTTCTCCCGATCGGGCAGCCGCGCCCTCATCGCCGTATCCGATCCGCGGCGACGATCCCATCACAGCCGGGGTATCGGGCCCTCATTACTACCCCCCTCGCTCCGGCGGCTCCTCGGCCAGCCGCAGCAACTCACCGATCTTGCGCAGCGCCGGGCGCGCCGCGATCTTGGATTCGTCCAGGCCGAGCAGGATCACCGCTTCGGCTCCCAGGAACGGCAGGCCCGCTAGCGCGGCCACCTCCTGCGGAGTGAACGGGCCCAGCGAGCCGAACCGCTCGGCCGCTCTCTGCGCCACCTCGGCCAGAAGGTCAAACCAGCCCTGTATCTCGGCGGATACCGCGTCAGCGATCTCCTGGTTGGACCAGCCCGCCGCGGTCATCTCCATCAGCACCCTGACATAGCCCGAATCAAGGTCTTCGTCGAAGAAATCACAGGCCTGCTGCCACTGCTTCCACAGCGGCAAGTTGGACTGGTACATGGCAGCCTGCCGGGCCAGCCGCTGCTGGTTCTCCAAGTCCAGCACCGCGAGCACCAATTTCTGCTTCGATCCGAAGTGGTAGTGAATCTGGCTCAGCGGCACCCCCGCAGCCTCCGCGATGCCTCGCGTAGCCAGGTTCGCGTAGCCCGCATCCAGGAGTGCGCTTTTGGCCGCAGCCAGAATCCGCATCCGGGTGTCGCGCTCCTCTACCACCGTGGATCCCTTCTCGCCGAGCAGCACCGACTACCTGATCGTTCGGTCGTTCGACCGAACGATATATGCCGGCGTTCTGTACGTCAAGACGGCTGCGGCATCAGGCCCAGCTGCGTGAGCAGCGAAACCTGGTCGTAGTACAGGTCCCCGCCGACGACCCGCCCGCTCGGGTCGAAGTGCCACATCTCGCAGAGCGACAGCGTGAACTCGTTGCCGGTGGCGGGGAGCGGTCCGAGTGGCCCGTCATGCGTGCCGACGACGGTGAAGGTGCACACCACCGTCTGGCCAGCGTCTATGTAGCGGGGGTTGGTGATTTTGATGTCCGTGGAGGCCTCCACCCATCCCGGCAGGAAGTCGTCCCTGAACCGCTGGGGCGTCCGGAATGTCCGGCCCTGCGCGTGATCGGTCCAGGTGATGCTGTCGGAATACAGCTTGGTCATGGCCGCGAAGTCCCTCTGGTTGAAGGCCTCGTGGCCAGCGCGGTGGGTCTCGACATTCGGGGATTCCATGACTGCTCCTTGGCGGCTCTTGTGGTCGATGACAAGACCATGGTCACGGTCGCTGCTTGCCCGGACCGTTCGGTCGCCTTTCCCCGTCCTTTCCGTATCCTTGCTGTCACGACAGGGATAAGGACTCTTGACCCGAGGTCGCCTGATGGGCCAGTGGACGAAGGCCAGAATCCAGCTGTGCGGTCGCTTCGTCGCCGACATCGACGGGTCCCGCATCGAGGACACGCTGCCTGGACGCATCGGACGGGTCATGTTCGCCTATCTCGTCCTGAACCGTGGCCGCCCCGTGCCCCGCGACACGCTGCTCATGGCCGGCTGGGGAGAGGACGCCCCCGCGGAGACGAGAAACGCGCTGAACGTCCTGTTGTCCAAGCTGCGGCACGGCCTGGGCGCCGAGCACCTCCGCGGACGGACCGAGATCGAACTGCTCCTGCCGCCGGCGACCTTCGTCGACGCCGAAGCGGCCCTGGAGGGTGCCCACCGGGCGGAGTCCGCGATCGCCGAAGAACGGTGGGCGCAGGCATGGGGCCCGGCCGGGATCGCCTATCACGTCGCCACCAGGCCGTTTCTCACCGGTCTTGAGGCGCCCTGGATCGACGAGTGGCGGCGCCGGCTGGAGGAGGTCCGGTTGCGCGGGCTGGAGTGCTTTGCCGCCGCCAGCCTCGGCCTCGGCGGCCCGGCGCTAGCGCAGGCCGAAGAACGCGCCCGGATGCTGACCGAGCTTGCACCCTACCGCGAGACCGGACACCGCCTCCTGATGGAAGCGCTCGCGCGGCGCGGCAACGTCGCCGAAGCGCTCCGCGCCTACGAGCGGCTACGAGTCCTGCTCCGGGAAGAGCTCGGGATCACGCCCAGCCCCACCGTGCAGGGCGTCCACCGGCGACTGCTCGAAAACGCCGGCAGCTAGAGCTGCTCGGCCTGTGCGAGGAGGTCCTCCCGCGTCACGTTGCCAACCAGCTCGGGGTGCAAGACGCCCATATGGCCTTGCGCGTTCTTCCAGAGCTCGTCGTCGTTGTCGCCCCGGATGACATATCCGCACATGCAGATGATCCTCAGCGCCATCACTAACCTCCAGGTCAACCCGCTGCCATCTTCACGCGCGGTCGCCGAGGACGCAAACACGGCAAACCTGGCCCGCGGCGGGACGCTTCAGATGTTGCCCTGGTGATCTGGCGTCACATGGCCAGGGCTCGGCGCCTGAGTCGGCTCGGGATCGGTTGTGCCTAGCAGCGGCTCGTCCGCGGAGCGGAGGTCGGCTGCGGGCAGGCCACCTGGGTACAGCTGCCTGACCTTTTCGGTTACGGAGATGGCGATCTCGACGTGCTGGCGGCGGCTGGCGGCGTAGAAGTCCTGAGCGTCCGCGCTGAGCTTGGGCTGGGCGTGCAATGGTTTGTCGCTGACCGCCAGCAAGGTGGCGGTGGGGATCCTGTAGCGGAATCCGTTCGCGGCCACGGTCGCGGACTCCATGTCCACAGCGAGGGCGCGCGATTGACGGAGGCGGTCTTCGACCAGGGCCAGGTGCAGTTCCCAGTTCCGGTTCGCGGTGGTGTAGACGATCCCCATCCGGCTGCGCAGGCGCCGGGCTGACAACTCGCCGAGCAGCAGCGTGTTCAGCGTGTGGTTCGATACGACCGGAACGCTCAGCGGCAGTATGTCGTCAAGGACACGGTCATCGCGCACGTAGGCGGTCGCCAGCACCAGGTCTCCGGTTTCCTGGTGGTTGCGCAGGCCGGCACAGTGCCCGATCATCAGCACGAGGTCCGGGCGAAGTACGGCGAGGTGATCGGTGATTGTCTTGGCGTTAGACGGCCCGACCCCTATGTTCACCATGGTCACGCCCGAACGCCCGGGCAGCATGTGGTGCCACGCGGGCATCTGGCGGCCATCGGAATCCGGACCGGTGCAATCCGGCAGGGCGGCGCGAAACTCCTCCACATGCCAGGAGTAGTTCGTCAGCAGCACGTACCGCTGGAACGACTCGGCGGGTGTGCCGGTGTAATGCTGGAGCCGGTCGATTGACAGCGCCATGCGCTCCGGCGTGAACAGGAACAGTTTCTTGCGCCGCAGATCCCAGCGAGTTTCGTCAACCGCAGGCGCAAAACGTGGATCACGCAGGCCTAGTGCTTCGCGGCCGGGACCGACCGAGACCCGGGCGCCGCTCGCTGCTAGCCGGCTCAGTTCCCGCTCCAGGTACCAGCGGATGGCTCTGGGACAAGCGAATTCACCCTCCAGCACCGGATTGTGGACTGACCAGGGCCGCTCCACGGTCAGCTGAGGGTAACGGCCAGCCTGGTCGGCTGCCTCCATGGCGTCGCATAGCCGCTGGATCTCCGCCCCATGCTGGCGGTCAGGCGTGGCCGAGAAGTCCGCTGACAAGGTCACCACGTCATCATGCCAGGACGGTAAGCAGGCTCCGTGCGATCTTGACCGGCCGCTTAGCTGATTACGAGGAGGAGGTCCCCGCCTTCGACGGGCTGGACTGGGTTGGTAGCGAGCCTGGCCACAATGCCATCCAGCGGCGCCGTGATGGCCGCTTCCATCTTCATGGCCTCGATGGTCGCGATTACCTGCCCGGCCGTAACGGGGCTCCCCTCCGTCACCTGGAGGGTCACGGTTCCGACGAACGGGGCGGCAACATGCCCCGGGATCGAGCGGTCGGCTTTCTCGGCGGTCTTCTGCGTCGCCTCGACGCTCCGGTCGCGGACTGTGACCGGGCGAAGCTGGCCGTTGAGGGTGGCTATCACGGTACGCATGCCGCGGTCGTCGGGGTCGGAGATGGCCTGGATGCCGAGCAGCAGCCGCACTCCCGGTTCGAGGTCGACGACGTACTCGGCTCCTTCCTGCAGGCCGTAGAGGAACTCCCGGGTGGGGAGCAGGGAGACGTCGCCGTAGATGTCGCGGTGTTCGGTGAAGTCCCGGGTGGGTCCTTGAAACAGGAGCCGGTTGAGTGCTGCCCGCGGCCGTTCGGCCAGGTCGCGCACGTCCTCGTCGGTCAGGGGCGCAGGCGGGCTGGCCGGGCGGCGGCCGGCCAGCGCGGCGGTGCGGAACGGCTCGGGCCACCCTCCCGGGGGGTCGCCGAGCTCGCCGCGAAGGAACCCGATGACCGAGTCGGGCAGGTCGTACTTGCCGGGGTCGCTGGCAAAGTCGTCGCTGCTGACACCGGTTCCGACCAGTTGCAGCGCCAGGTCGCCGACGGCCTTCGATGACGGGGTGACCTTGACGAGCCGGCCGAGGAGCTGGTTCGCGGCGGCGTAGGCGTTTTCCACGTCCTCGAACCGCTGGCCCAGGCCCAGCGCGATGGCCTGCTGACGCAGGTTGGACAACTGGCCGCCGGGAATCTCGTGGGTGTAGACGCGGCCCGTCGGCGAGGGCAGGCCGGACTCGAACGGGGCGTACAGACGGCGGACTGCTTCCCAGTAGGGTTCAAGGTCGTTGACGGCACGCAGGCTCAGGCCGGTGGCCCGGTCGGTGTGGTCGGTGCCGGCGACGATCGCCGACAGCGGCGGCTGGCTGGTTGTGCCGGCCATGGAGGCGACCGCGCCGTCCACGGCGTCCGCCCCCGCCTGCCACGCGGCCAGCAGGGTGGCGAGCTGGCCTCCAGCGGTGTCATGGGTGTGCAGATGGACGGGCAGGTCGAAGCGTTCCCGCAGCGCGGTGACCAGCGTGGCTGCTGCCGGGGGGCGCAGCAGCCCGGCCATGTCCTTGATGGCTAGGATGTGGGCGCCGGCGCCGACGATCTGCTCGGCCAGCCGCAGGTAGTAGTCCAGGGTGTAGAGTCGCTCGCCCGGGTCCGACAGGTCCGCGGTGTAGCACAGCGCTACCTCGGCGACGGCGGTGCCCGTGCCGCGGACGGCGTCGATCGCGGCCCGCATCTGGTTGACATCGTTCAGGGCGTCGAAGATCCGGAAAATATCGATGCCGGCGGCGGCCGCCTCCCGGACGAACACCTCGGTCACCGTTTCCGGGTACGGGGTGTACCCGACGGTATTGCGGCCGCGCAGCAGCATCTGCAGACAGATGTTGGGCACCGCCTCGCTGAGCGCGCTCAGCCGCTCCCACGGATCTTCGTGCAGGTAGCGCAGCGCGACGTCGTAGGTGGCACCACCCCAGGCTTCCAGCGACAGCAACTCCGGCACGCTGCGCGCGACATGCCCGGCGACCGCCAGCAGGTCCCGGCTGCGCACCCGGGTGGCCAGCAGCGACTGGTGCGCGTCGCGGAACGTGGTGTCGGTGACCGCCAGCGCCGCCTGGCGGCGCAGCTCCCGCGCGAACTCCTCCGGGCCAAGGGCGCGGAGCCGCTGCCGTGACCCGCCGGGCGGTGGGGAGCCGAGGTCGACCCGGGGAAGCTTCTCCACGGGGTCGACCAGCCGCGGCGGGTGGCCGTGCGGGCGGTTGACCGTCACGTCGGCCAGGTAGGTCAGCAGCTTGGTGCCCCGGTCGGCGGAGATCCGCGGGGCAAGCAGTCCCGGGTGGTCCTCGATGAACGAGGTGGTGACCCGGCCGGCCCGGAAGTCGGGATCATCGAGCACCGCGGTCAGGAACGCGATGTTGGTCGGCACTCCGCGGATGCGGAACTCGGCCAGCGCCCGGCGAGCCCGGCGGATCGCGGCAGGCAGGTCCGGTCCGCGGCAGGTGAGCTTGACCAGCAGCGAATCGTAGTGCGCCTCGATCTCGGCGCCGAGGGCCGTGCCGCCGTCCAGCCGTACGCCCGCGCCGCCGGGTGACCGGTAGGCGGTGATGCGGCCGGTGGCAGGCCGGAAGCCGTTGGCGGGGTCCTCGGTGGTGATCCGGCATTGCAGCGCGGCCCCGCGTACCACGATCGCGCCCTGCGACAGGCCCATGCCGGGCAGCGTCTCGCCGGCGGCGATGCGCAGCTGAGCCTGCACCAGGTCGACGTCGGTGACCTCCTCGGTCACCGTGTGCTCGACCTGGATGCGGGGGTTCATCTCGATGAACACATGGCGCCCGGCCCGGTCGACAAGGAACTCCACCGTACCGGCGTTGACGTAGCCGATCGCGCGCGCGAACGCCACGGCGTCGGAGCAGATCCGCTCCCGCAGATCCGGATCTAGGTGCGGCGCGGGCGCCAGTTCCACCACCTTCTGATGCCGGCGCTGCACCGAGCAGTCGCGGTCGAACAGGTGGATCACGTTACCGGCGGCGTCCGCGAGGACCTGCACCTCGATGTGCCGCGCGTCGACCACCGCCTGCTCCAGGTACACGGCGGGGTCACCGAACGCGGCCTCCGCTTCCCGCATCGCGGCCCCCAGCGCTTCCGGCAGTTCGGCCGCGGTGCCGACGCGGCGCATACCGCGTCCCCCTCCCCCGGCCACTGCCTTGACGAACACTGGGAACTCCATGGCACCGGCCGCCTCGACCAGGACCGCCGGGTCATCGCTCGGCGCGCTGGAGACCATCACCGGCAGCCCCGCGGCGCGGGCCGCGGCAATGGCCCTGGCCTTGTTTCCCGCCAGCTTCAGGATTTCCGCGGGCGGACCGACGAAGGTGATCCCGGCCCGGGCGCAGCCCTCGGCGAGACCGGGGTTCTCTGACAGGAACCCGTACCCCGGGTAGATCGCGTCGGCGCCCGCGGTGCGCGCGGCCGCGAGGATCTCCTCGACCGACAGGTACGCCCGGACCGGATGCCCGGTCTCGCCGATCTGGAAGCTCTGGTCGGCTTTCAGCCGGTGCAGCGAGTTGCGGTCCTCCCACGGGAAGACCGCGACCGTCTGGGCACCGAGTTCGACCGCCGCTCGGAAGGCACGCACAGCGATCTCGCCACGGTTGGCGACCAGGACCTTTGAGAACATGACACTCCCTAAGCAGGGCGCGGCTAGCGCTACCGCGGCCGTCTGCGGCTTACGTCTTTGTTCCCGGCCTATCGTGAATCATCCGGTCTTACTTGCTCGGTCATTTCGTTCGGTCCGGCCGGGCAGGACGCCAGGATGGAGAGATGGACGGGTCGCCTGAGCCGGACGTAACGTCGGAGCCATGGCCGCTCCGACCTCCCCCCCGCTTTCCACCGACGACGCTTTCTGGGCCGACGCCGACCGGCACCTGATCCGCTACGCCGGCGCGGGCGCGTTCACCCGGGAGGTCATCGACCATGCCGCCGGGAGCTTCCTGTTCACCGAGGATGGCCGCCAGATCCTCGACTTCACCTCTGGCCAGATGAGCGCGATCCTGGGCCACTCGCACCCGGAGATCGTCGCCACCGTCACACGGCAGGCGGCCAAGCTCGACCACCTGTTCAGCGGCATGCTCAGCCGCCCTGTCGTCGACCTGGCGCGCCGTCTGGCCGGGACGCTGCCCGAGCAGCTGGAGAAGGCGCTGTTGCTGACCACCGGCGCCGAGTCGAACGAAGCGGCCATCCGGATGGCGAAACTCGTCACCGGCAAGCACGAGATCGTCTCGTTCGCCCGGTCCTGGCATGGCATGACCCAAGCGGCCGCAGGTGCCACCTACAGCGCGGGCAGGAAGGGCTACGGCCCGGCCGCGCCGGGCAACTTCGCCATCCCCGCACCCAACCGCTACCGCCCTGATTTCACTACCGCCGACGGCGAACTCGACTGGCAGCGTCAGCTGGACTTCGGTTTCGACCTGATTGACGCTCAGTCGGTCGGCAGCCTGGCCGCGGCCATCGTCGAGCCGATCCTCAGCTCCGGCGGCATCATCGAGCCGCCGCCCGGCTACTTGCCGGCGTTGCGGGACAAGTGCGCCGAACGCGGAATGCTGCTGATCATTGACGAGGCCCAGACCGGGCTGTGCCGCACCGGCACCTGGTATGCCTTCGAGCGCGACGGAGTCGTCCCCGACATCCTGACCCTGTCCAAGACACTCGGCGCCGGCCTTCCGCTGGCCGCCGTGCTGACCAGCGCCGAACTCGAAAAGGCGGCACACGACCGGGGATTCTTGTTCTTCACCACGCACGTCGCGGACCCGCTGCCGGCGGCCGTCGGCACCACCGTCCTGGACGTCCTGCAACGCGACCGGCTCGACGAGCGCGCCCGCTACCTGGGCGGCATTCTCCGGCAGGGCCTCGACCAGATCGCGCGCCGGCACGAGGCCGTGGGCGATATCCGGGGACGTGGCCTGCTGGCCGGCCTGGAACTGGTCGTGGATCGCCAGACCAAACGCAGTTCCGACGAGCTGGGCGCTCTCGTCACCAAACGCTGCCTCGAACTAGGCCTGCACATTAACATCGTGCAACTGCCCGGCATGGGCGGCGTTTTCCGGATCGCCCCACCCTTGACCGCCACCGAGGACGAACTTTCGCTCGGCCTGGCGATCCTCGATCAAGCCATCGGCGACGCCACCGGACAGCTCTGATACCCATCCATGACCGGTAGCAGGCTGACAGCCCGCCCTACCACAGCGGGCCGCGTAACTGAGACGCGCCCGCCCAAGGCCGGAACCGGTTCAAGCTCGACGAGAACCTGCCACATGGCTAGCGCGGACGAGCCTAGTCTGCGCCCGCAAGCACGTGGCATGCGATCGCGGCGGCGGCGACCACATTGAGCGAGTCGACCCCGGCGGACAGGGCGCCTGGATGCATCGGAATGCGGACGGCCTGATCGGCCTCGTGCAGCCAGCGGGACGACAGGCCATCGCCTTCGCTGCCGAGCAGAAGCGCGGTCCGCTGGGCGACGGCGGCCGCGCCGATCGGCGCGGCTGCCCGGTCCGGCGTCAGCGCGAGCAGCCGGAACCCGGCGGCCCGCAGCCCGGCCAGGCCTTCGTACCAGCCGGTCATGCGGGCATACGGGATGGCAAAAACCGCGCCCATGGAGACCTTCACCGCCCTTCGGTAGAGCGGGTCGGCGCACCGCGGTGACAGGAATACAGCGTCCACGCCGAGCGCGGCGGCGCACCGGAAGATGGCGCCGACGTTGGCGTGGTCGACGAGGTCCTCGAGCACGATCACCCGGCGGGCGGCAGCAGCCAGCGCCTCGGCCTGCGGGAGCGGCTTGCGGTGCAGCGAGGCCAGCGCCCCGCGGTGGACGCGGTATCCGGTGAGCCGCTCGGCGGTGTCGTCTGGAACGACGTATACCGGGGTGCCGGTCGCGGGCAGCGCCGGGAGGTCGCCCAGCCTGCGCTCGGCGAGCAGCACCGAGCGCACTGGATAGCCAGCCGCCACAGCGCGGCTGATCACCTTCGTCCCCTCCGCGATGAACAGCCCCTGCGCGGACTCCAGGCTGGTGCGCAACTCCATATCCGTGAGCCGCACGTAGTCCGCCAGCCGGGGATCCTCCACATCGGTTACGAATTCCCGCATCTGTTAAGTCTCGGCCACCCCAGACCTCATCTGCGCGCGGCGCGCTTGAACAGGGCGACGTGACGGCGATAACCCTGGCGAACTCGATGAGCGTAAGCCAGAGAATGGGGGCGGATTCACCGGCGGCGGGTGCGTTCTACCGCAGCGGCCCAAGGCTACGTGAGATAGCCCGGCGGCTCAGGCCACCGGGGTCCGAGGTCGGGCAAATCAGTGCTTATCCGCATCGGGAAACGGGGCAGTCGTTTCTCCAGGAACGCGCTAACCCCCTCGGCGACGTCGGGCGCCTTGCCAAGCACGTAGATGCCCCTGGAGTCGAGACGGTGCGCTTCCCAGGGAGAATCGGCGCCGAGCATGCGCCACATCAGCTGACGAGAAGTGGCAACCGCAACGGCGGAGGTATTGTCGGCGATCTCTCTGGCGAGCGCGTACGCGGCTGGCAGCAACTCGTCGGCCGGGTACGTCCGGGCGACCAGGCCCCCGCGCAACGCCTCCGCAGCATCGAAGACCCGGCCGGTCGCCACCCATTCCAGGGCCTGGCTGATGCCGACGACCCGCGGGAGGAACCAGCTGGACGCAGCTTCCATGACCAGGCCGCGGCGGGAGAACACAAAGCCGAACTTCGCGTTATCGGCGGCGAGCCTGATATCCATCGGGAGCGTCATCGTGACACCGACCCCGACCGCGGGCCCGTTGATGGCAGCGATCACCGGCTTGAGTGAGGCCGCGACACGCAGGCTTACCTGACCACCACCGTCTCGCGGCACGCCGTCGATGGTCTTGGCCGTTACCCCCGATCGGTCGCGCCGGTCGGCGTTGAATGTGTCGCCGCCAGCAGAAAGGTCGGCGCCAGCGCAAAACGCTCGTCCCCGGCCAGTGACAACCACTGCCCGTACATCATCGTCGGAGTCGGCCAGGTCGAAGGCGTCGATCAGCTCATCTCGCATCACCTGAGTGAACGCGTTGAGCTGGTCCGGGCGGCTAAGGGTGATCGTCGCTATGCGATCAGCGACAAGGTAGTCGATCTCCGAGTACGGTCGAATCGTATCTGCCACAGGCTGCCTCCTACGGCGGACAGGCGGGTTGACGATCGGCTGAGGAGCATATCGGATGTCGTCTCGTTCGCCGTTCAACGGATCGCCAACACCGGTCTCGTGGACCGGTTTACCCGCCGCCTGTCCCTGACCGAACGGGCCGCGGCAACGTTCATCCCGGCGCCGGTAAGGGTTACGTCGACTACAAGACGTTTGACCAGATGGCCGGAGAGCTGAGAGCGTGACAGCGATGAATAAACTGTCGCGTGCCGACGCCGCGCCCTGGGCTGCGCGCGGCTCTATATTCAGCCAGGCCGGCCTGGCCAGGCCGGTGGACTGGGCCACAGCCACACCGCGTGATCTGGATCGGCTGCGCGCCAGCCACGCACGTGGACGGCCGGATAGGCCTCTGGTGCCGACCAGTGTGGCATCGCCACGGCTGGGCGATGAGCTGTTCGCCCGGCTCTTGGCCTACGGCACGCCGCAGCAGACTCGTCGGGGCGATGTGCTGTTCCGGCCGGGTGACGAGGACGCCGATCTGATCGTGGTCGAGCGAGGTTCGGCGGAGGTCGTCCGGACCGCGACGGGCAACGTGCCCGCCGCGACCGTTGCGGTGGTGGACGCGGGCGGCTTTGTCGGCGAACTGAACCTGCTGACCGGGCAGAATGTCTACCTGCTGTGCCGGGTGAAGGAGCGCGGCACGGTCTACCGGGTGTCGCCGGAGCGCCTGCGGCAGCTTATGGCCAACGACGTCGAACTGTCCGACATCGTCTTCAAGGCGCTGATTGCCCGCCGGGAGCTGCTGCAGCGCAGCACCGCCGCCCTGGCGGTGGAGATCGTCGGTGGCGCCAGGTCGGCGCCGGCTCTAGCGCTGCGGACCTACGCCGCCCGGCAGCGCCTGATCCACCTCTGGTTTGATGCCGACTCCCCCGCGGGCCGGGCGATGATGGAGTCCTCCAGCCTGACCGAGGACGACCTGCCCGCTGTCGTCATGCCCGGCGCCACGCTCAAACAGGCCACGCCGGGCGGGCTAGCCGAGAAGCTGGGCCTCAGCTACCGTCGTTCTTCCACAAAGCCGGTTGACGTCACGATCGTTGGCGCTGGCCCGGCCGGCCTGGCGGCCGCAGTCTACGGGGCGTCCGAGGGCCTGGACACCGTGCTGCTGGACGCCGTCGGCGCCGGCGGGCAGGCCGCGGCCAGTTCCCGGATCGAGAACTACTTCGGCTTCCCGTTCGGCCTGTCCGGTACCGATCTGACCGGCCTGGCCGTGCTCCAATCGCTGAAGTTCGGTGCCCAGCTGGCCAGCCCCTGCCAGGCGGTCAAGCTCGACACCGACCGGAACGGCAACCTCCTCCGCCTTCATCTGCAGGGCGGGGAAGTCATCGACAGCAAAGCCGTCGTCATCGCGACCGGCGCCCGCTACCGGGCGCTGCCGCTGGAGCGCTGGCCTGACTTCGAGGGCGCCGGTATCTACTACGCGGCCACCGAACTGGAAGCCCGGGGGTGCACGGGCAGCCCGGTCACGGTTATCGGCGGCGCGAACTCCGCGGGTCAGGCGGCGCTGTACCTGGCCGGGCGAGGTAGTGAGGTCTCGCTCGTTGTCCGCGGCCCGGACATCGCGGCCGAGATGTCGGCCTATCTCGTCGACCGGCTGCGGGTCCATCCGCGGGTGACGGTGCGGTGCCGGAGCGAGGTTACCCGGCTGGATGGCGGCGACTTCCTCGAGGAAGTCAGCATCACCGACCGAACGGCCGACAGCACGCAACCCCAGCCGTGCTCGGGTTTGTTCTGCTTCATCGGCGCCGAACCCGCTACGAGCTGGCTGACCGGGATCGCTACCGAGGACGACGGGTTCATCCGGACCGACGTCCAGCTGAACGACGGCGACCTCGGCCCAGCCTGGGCCGTCCTCGGGCGGCGGCCGCTTCCGTTCGAGACCAGCATCCCGGGCGTGTTCGCGGTCGGCGACGTCCACTCCGGCTCGATGAAGCGGGTCGCCGCAGCCACCGGCGAGGGCGCCAGCGCGATCGCCTCAGTGCACAAAGCCATCAGTACGCTCATCTAGCGTCTCGGTCAGGTCCGATGCCACGCGCCCATGGCAGCATGCGCTGGAAAACCGGCTCGCCGCCGTCGGCGAACTGCCGGATCATGGCGCCGTTGCGCTCGGCACGCCCGATGATCGCGTCGCGGATCGCGGTCCGGTCTCCGGTGTATCCGTACGTCGCTACCGGGGTTTGGCTGTCCGGCGTGAACATGCTCGGTGCAGTCAATGGCTGCTGGACAGACCCAGGACGCGAAGGGTTACATGGCCATG
>Ga0207674_10003303_pt1 | contig 19833 bp, 19 predicted proteins | sample KBSCornC72_FD_184303 | JGI IMG/M metagenome (GOLD analysis project Ga0207674, IMG submission 184303) | Corn rhizosphere microbial communities from Kellogg Biological Station, Michigan, USA - KBS Corn C7-2 (SPAdes) (version 2) | ecosystem: Host-associated > Plants > Roots > Rhizosphere > Soil ... | reverse complement strand
CTTTTCATCATTTTTCATCAACGCAGGGTAATTCGTTATCAGCAGAAATTACAAGACCTGGAAATTGAGCAGCAAAAGATGATGCTTACAGCATCAATCAAGCTCCAGGAAGAGGAACGGCAGCGACTTGCCGCAGATCTTCACGACGATGCAGGCCCTTTATTGGCTACGGCAAGGCTTTATTTAAACGAAAATCTTGTCAACCAGGATAAGAGCACACAGCTTCAGTCAATATACCAGGCAAGGCAAATCATCGATGATACCATCCAGCTGATCCGCAACATCAGCCACAGCCTGATGCCGCCGACGTTGAAGAACTTTGGTCTCGAATCTGCAGTGAATGATTTGTTCCAAAAGATCAGCGGCTCAGGCACTATTAATGCCAGTAGCCGCTTTCATGACTACAGTGAAAGGTTAAAGCCCGAAAAAGAATTGGTGGTTTTCAGGATCATCCAGGAATTGATCAATAATATTTTGAAACACAGTAACTCGAGCTTTATTCATCTAACGGAAAATGTACACGGAGATAAATTCTATCTCCGCATTCATCACGATGGAAGAGGAATTGTGCAGTCTGATTTTGAAAAACTTACCAAGAGTAATATTGGTTTGGGATTGAAAAACATAAGCAGCCGCATGCGGGTCTTACATGGAAGTATCAATTTTGAAAAAGATATTTCCCAGACCTACTATAAGATCACTCTTGAGTTGCCAAAAGATGACCCTTATGAATCCTGAGAATTTTAATTGCCTAACTTTGACGAACACCTAATATCTATGGGAATCATTAAAGTTGCTATCGCTGATGATCATAAAATTTTTAGAAAAGGCGTAATTCTCTCACTTCGTCCTTATACAAATATCAAGTTTGTGCTGGAGGCCGATAACGGCGATGATTTATTGGCCGGTATCCCTGAGGCACAACCGGATGTTATTTTGATGGACTTACGAATGCCGGGCAAGGATGGCATTGAAGCCACAAAAGCCGTCAGCAAGCAGTATCCCCATATTTACGTAGTGGTGTTAAGCATGTATGAAGATGAGCGATTTGTTTACCACCTGATGGAAAATGGAGCTAATGGTTATCTTTTGAAAAATGCTGAGCCCATGGAAATTCGCAGGGCTGTAATGGAGGTGTATGAAAAGGGATATTATCTCAATAATTTTGTCAATCGCATTTTACTAAAACGCTCACACGCCAGGCAAAAAGTTGTGCCCTCGTTGAATAATGAGATCACACTGAGTGATAAGGAGAGAGACGTGCTTCGTTATATTTGCATGGAGTTCACAGCGCAAGAGATCGCTCAAAAAATGGAGATCAGCCCGCGTACAGTAGAGGCTATCAAGGATCGCCTTATGGAGCGATTTGGCAGCAAGAACACAGCCGGGCTTGTTTTCTTCGCCGTGAAAAATAACCTGATCGAGTGAAAATTTATTAATCAAATTTGATTTCCGGAATCTCCCCATCCACAATCAGTTTGCCTTCTGTCTTTGACTTTATTTCCTCAATCGAAATCCCGGGAGCCCTTTCGACCAATTTAAAACCACCGTCTGTTATATCCAGCACGGCAAGATCGGTGATGATCTTTTTTACACACCGGGTTCCAGTCAATGGCAGTGTGCAACGAGATAATAATTTCGACTCCCCTTTCGGATTGGTATGCATCATAGCGACAATAATATTTTTCGCGCTGGCGACGAGATCCATTGCGCCACCCATTCCCTTTACCATTTTACCGGGTATTTTCCAATTTGCGATGTCACCTTTTTCACTTACTTCCATCGCGCCGAGGACAGTCAGATCAACCTTGCCCGCGCGGATCATCCCAAAACTCATGGCAGAATCAAAAAAGGCAGAGCCTGGAATGGTCGTCACCGTTTGTTTGCCAGCGTTGATCAGGTCAGGATCTTCCTGGCCCTCTGCTGGAAACGGACCGATGCCCAACAATCCATTTTCACTTTGGAGAACCACGTTGATTCCCGAAGGAATATAGTTTGCTACGAGTGTGGGAATGCCAATGCCGAGGTTTACATAGTAGCCGTCTTGCAATTCTCTCGCTATTCGTTGTGCGATCTGTTCTTTCGTAAGTGGCATTTGATTAATTATTTGTCGACGGAAAACTGATGGCCAACTTATTTAGCTTTTTCTAAAGGTCCTTTGCTCTATTCTTTTTTCATAATTTTTTCCCTGGAAGATTTTATGTACGTAGATCCCAGGTGTGTGTATATGATCAGGATCCAATTCCCCTGCGGGCACTAATTGCTCAACCTCCGCAATGGTTGTCTTACCAGCCATTGCCATCAACGGATTAAAATTTCTCGCAGTCTCTTTATAAATTAGATTACCGTCTGTATCTCCTTTCCATGCTTTTACAAGTGCATAATCAGCATCGAAAGCATATTCGAGCAGATATTCTTTTCCATTGAAACTTCTTATTTCCTTTTGCTCGGCTACCTCCGTTCCCGCTCCGGCAGGCGTATAAATAGCAGGCATTCCATAGCCTGCCGCGAGGCAGCGTGTCGCCAGTGTACCCTGCGGGATCAGTTCCACGTCTAATTCTCCACTCAGAAGTTGTCTTTCAAATTCAGCATTTTCTCCAACATAGGATGAGATCATTTTCCTTACCTGTTTTTTTTTCAGCATCAAACCTATTCCAAAGTCATCAACGCCCGCATTGTTTGAAATACAGGTCAGGTCCTTCACTCCCTTGTTCACTAATGCAGAAATGCAATTTTCCGGAATACCACAAAGGCCGAAACCACCAAGCATCAATACATCACCGTCTTTAATATTGCTGATGGCTTCATCAGCATTGGATACCACTTTATTCATAAAATCAATTAGCAATAAAATTAAGAAACTTGCAATTATCATTTCTTAAGCTTGCGAAGAAGCGGCTTAGTCAATGAATCTTTACGACCCAGATGTGCAGGCCGAAGATGAGGAGATTCTATTCTTCTTTTCGCCAGCGAATCGAGAATAGGATGAAACAGGTCGGGCCGGGAACTATAATAATCAAAGCTGGTCTTGAATTGTTCCCGCGTTATTTTGTGCATATGAAATATCTCGTCGTATAACCCGATAGATCGATCTTTCTTGTTGTGTGTTGAATCCTTCAAAAATGAACCGACATACTGATCGGCACGCATCATATCCCACATTACTTCCCGCATTTCATTTTCTGGTAACACATCTTTTTTCTGCTCTCTTTCAGAACAGGAAAAAAAAGAAGTAATCAATAATAGTATACCGGGAAAAAATTTCATTTCATGTCCTTATAAGCGCTCGCATTTGTTACATCAAGCTTCATGAGCAGATCCCTTGCACGTTTTTTTATGTCGGGGGTTGCCCTGCTGAACATTTTGATCAGCTCTGTATTTTTTCCCTGGAAGAAAAACTGGATGGGCATTGAGTTAGGGATCTCAGTATTGATGGTATTGAGATAATTTAGACTGTTTATGATCCCAAGCCTTGCTTCGTCTTCTTTGTCAAAGAAATTATCCAGCCCCGCCCGATAATAAGTATAAATGGCATCGTGCATCAGTGCAAAGCGGGAGTTGTTTAGATTCTCCGCGAGGAAATAACGATTTCGCAATCCATCAAACTGCTTCCATCCCTTGATGCCTCCCCCTTCAGGAGCGTTGTTTACAATGTACCAGGCTTTTTGGAAATATGTATCCCCTCCCCGCAACGAGTACGAATCATAGTCCATTCCCAGGATGATATATACATAATAAACCAGCGTAGCTGCCAAGTTAGCGACAAGCGGATCAGAACCCTGTATCCTGTTTTCATTGAAATCGATGGGCGTATATTCGAGATATCTGAACGTGAAATTGGGATCCTGGAAATTTATTAATGGAGAATCATAAGTGGTGTTGTAAATAGGCCTTGCGGCTTGTACGGTCAAGGTAGCGTCATAAGAATTATCTCCAAGATCTTTATCCAGGTTGATCAGAAAACTACAATTGATCTTTTCACCAGTGAGAAAATTATCACTCGTCCACTTACGGTTATTAATGAAATTGTTCAGTGAATTTTGCAGGGTTTGGAACACTTTTTTGTCAATCTGGGAGCTAATCTTGTCTGACAATACAGTAATGCGCGCCTGTAGCTCCTGTGCCTCAACAAAGAAAACAGATAAAATAAAAACAGCGGTTACAAAAAACTTTTTATTCATAGAATAATTGAATTATTGTATCAACGATATCCTTAGCAACATCCCGCTTGGATTTTGCTTCAAATTGAAATTCTTTTCCTCCTTTCTCAAAAATAGTCACCTTATTCTTATCGCTGCCGAAAACATTGTTGCCTTCATTCAGAGAATTCAAAACAATAAGATCCGCATTTTTTCTCTTTAATTTCTCCAGCGCGTTCTTTCTTTCATTGGTTGTTTCCAAAGCAAAACCAATAAGTACCTGCCTGCTTTTCTTCCTCTCCCCCAACGTCTTTAAAATATCCTTTGTTTGTTTTAATTCAAGTAGGATCCCTTTTCCGTTCTTTTTTATTTTTTCTTTCACCGCTTTTGCAGGCGTATAGTCGGCAACTGCGGCTGCCATTACTCCAATGTCAGAATTTTTAAATGCTTTTAAGCAAGCGTCATACATTTCCCCTGCAGTATGCACTTTCACCAACCGAATGCCATTTTCCAGTTCAACATTAGGTCCCGCCACTAATGTCACCTCCGCCCCCCTGCTGCAAAGCTCATTTGCTATCGCAACTCCCATTTTTCCACTCGAGTGATTCCCAATAAAACGGACAGGGTCGATCGGTTCGTATGTAGGTCCTGCAGAAACAAAAGCCTTTTTGCCACTAAGTGTCTTTGCTAAAAAAAAATTATGTTCCAAAAATTGGACGATGGTTTCGGGCTCCGCCATGCGACCCTCACCATACAATCCACTGGCCAATTCACCCTTTTCAACGGGAATAATTTTATTGCCGAACGATTCGATCTTTTTCAAATTTTCCCTGGTTGCTGCATGATGCCACATATCTTCATCCATTGCAGGTGCGACTGCAACAGGACAAGTGGCGGATAAGTAAACCGCGAGTAACAGATTATCACAAAGCCCGTGGGCCATTTTAGCAAGGGTGTTGCAGCTCAGCGGTGCTATTATCATTACGTCGGCCCAGCGACCAAGCACCACATGATTGGCCCAGGATTGTTCATCAAACAGGTCAACGAGCACAGGGTTTTTTGAAAGAGTGGATAAAGTAAGCGTGGAAACAAAATCTTTTGCTGACGGTGTCATCACGACTTTTACCTCCGCCCCCGCCTTTACCAACAAACGTACAAGATAAATTGCTTTGTAAGCGGCTATGCTGCCAGTGATCCCAACTAATATTTTTTTTCCCTTTAACATGCTGCGCGTACAAGGTGGAGCACTTTATTTTCTTTATTGCTCTTGACCATAATGCAAAAACGTCCCGAGACATCGGGACGCAAAATATTTATATAGTTTCTTGTCATTGGTCTAGCTAAAAAGATCGTCTTCACCTTTGCGGAAGTAAACTTTCTCGTCCAAAAATTCCTGCGTTGCCAGCAAGGCCGGGTTCGGCATTCTTTCATACGCCCTGGAAATTTCAATCTGTTCTTTGTTCTCATGAATTTCTTCGAGACTATCCGTGTGACTTGCAAATTCTTCCAACTTATTATGTAGCTCCTCTTTTAAAGATATGTTGATCTGGTTTGCACGTTTTCCGACAATGGAAATAGATTCATATAAATTTCCCGTTTTGTCTTTAATGTCATTCAAGTTTCGTGTCTCCACGATATTTACTGTACCAGAACTAAGTTGACGTCTCAGTTTGCTCATATTGCTAAGTTTTTAATATTTGTTTGTGACAAATTTAAATAATGTTCAACATCTTTCGAAAGTTTACTCTCAGGAAACCTATCTGCAAAATCGTTGCACTCGGAAATTACCTTTTCAAACCGCTCGGCTTTTTTGTCTTCTACACTCAATTCAGCATAGCGATAGTAGGATTTAATGCTCATGAACTTGTACTCGTCTGCCCGGTTTGATTCAGGATAGTTATTCAGTACCTCCGCGAAGGCCACGGCGGCAGCACGGAACTGTCCGAGATCATAATAGAGCTGAGCAGCCTTAACATCTTTTGTTTCCAGCTTATCATGACAGATGTCTATGATCTCATTTGCGTCCTTAATGCGCGGTGACCCGGGATGTGTATTGATAAAACTCTGCATCATCCCAATTGTTTTCATGGTGTTGGTTTGGTCAAGTTCAGGTTTAGGCGATTGCCTGTAAAAACAATAAGCCCTCATATAGTCCATTTCTTCTGCCCTTGGACTGTTAGGAAACAGCTCAAGATAAGTCTTAAAAAAATTCTCTGAATTGGTATAGTCCTTTTGGTAAAAAGTACTATAAGCCATTTTATAATAAATATCTTCAAACTCCTTGCTTGTTTTATAGTAAGGAACTACATCCTCATAAAGCTGGTAAGCATAGTTATACTTCTTCTTGACATAGTACTTTTCGGCCATTCGTAGCTTATACTCCGGGTCTTTATTCTTAAGCACTTTATTTATGCCATTGCAACTAGCTAAAATGCAGAAGGCCGACAAAATAAGGACAAGTCTCATAAAAGGTGCGCAAAGTTAACAGATTCATGCAAATCTGTTGTAAAAAAGATAGCCCTCCAAACCTTAAGAGTTAAGGTTTTCTAAAGAACACCGTTGGTCATGATCAGCAATAAAAAACCCTCCCAAAAGGGAGGGTTTTATCTATCAGCAAAATGTACACTTACTTAGTTTTTCTCAAATTCGGGTGAGGAGCAGGTACCGTGTTTGGTCCTTCTTCACCACTTGCTGCACCACGCAAATCAACTGTATTGCAATCTCCACCTTCCTGGCCATATTGGAAGATAAACCTGTCAGCACTTATTCCTTCCTTTTCAACCAGGTAATTGATAACTGCATTTACTCTATCCCAGCTCAATTGTTGTTCTTGCTTTGTAGAATTACAATAACCAACAACTACAACTTTACATTCAGGATTGTTGCGCATGCGAGCACCAACACTTGCCAGAAGGCTCATATTGTCTTTGCTAAGGGCAACCTTTTTAGCTGTGAATGTTACGCTTGGTAACGCTCCTAGTTTGGCGTCACAACCCATCTCTCCACCTTTCATTACCAAGTTTGCATAGCAACTTGTATCAGGGCATGGACACTTACCAACACCATCAGCATCTACCGGCTGGCAAATTGTTGGAGTGACCAGTTCTTTATCCTTACAATCGGGAACACCATCACCATCAGTATCGCGGCTAACACCATGGGTGTCAACAGGACAACCTTGCGGAGTTTGTTCCTGATCAAATTGGTCAGTAACACCATCACCATCGGCGTCAGGCAAAATTGGCTTTGGCATGATCATCAGCTTCGGCTTGCGAATTTCGCTGTAGGCATAATCCAGGGGATTTAGCCACCACAACGGCTCAACCGATTTTGCACCCAGGTTATAGTTTAGACCAATGCTTAAGAAATTATAAGTATCATAATCGCGGCTTTGTGCTATTGTTGATATGCTTCCGGCAGCCCCGCTGTAGTTTTCCTGCCACTGCTGACCGTCGAGAAGGTCGGTCTTAGGAACTGTAATCTTATCTTCAAGCGCTATATTGAACCGGTTGTTAAGTTTGAACTGAACCCCACCGCCGAATTCAAATGCCACTTTAAATGGTCTGTCGCCGAGTTTAGGTTGCAGCGGATCTCTTTCGGCCTGGCTTTCCCAACTGTCGTCCAACAGATCCTTCAAGTCTTTCAAAGTATTTTTCTTGTCCGAATAAGGAGCCGAGTTGATACCTGCATAGGTGTAAGGCAAGCCATTTGAGTTAAGAAGATTGTACTTAGTCGCATAGGTTATCCCTGCTACACCGCCAAAAGCATAAAAATTAACGCCTGTTTTTGCCTTGTGAAAACGAATATTGTTTAAAGTAACAACTCCATGCAATCCAAGATCCTGAATATTGGTCTTATAATTATAAAATACGTGATCGCTCCAATAGCCCGGTCCTGTGGCCAATCTATAAGTCTGTTCTATGACGGGATTACGATGGTAGGCGAACGACGAAGCGAAGTTCAATCCTTTTGCGTTGAGCCAGTCATATTCTAATCTCAATGAAAAAACATAACCAAGCGCCTTTCTTATGTGAAGACCTATTCCCCCTGTCGGAAGCCATGATCTAACATCACCAGAGACTGTGGAAAGACCACCTTTAATTCCGATTTCCCATTGGTTGCGGGGTTTTGCGGGATAATTGTAAGTGCCATTCATGAACTCAGTATGCTGAGGCATCCGGCTTGTTGGAATCACAGATGAATCTTCATACGACCTTATCTGTGCTTGTGAAAATGCTGAAGATGCTAACAGGCAAATCAGGCCTGCTAATAGCGTGTACTTTTTGCTTGCCATAACTAAGAATTAAAATTTATTGAAAACAACAATGTCCTAATCTTCGGCAAAAATATGCACTGATAAGTAAATACCAAATTTTAAAATTTTCAGCCATTTAGTGAGTGTTCACGTTTTTTCACACTCAATGTTGAGTAAAATACTTTAATCGGTTATGCTATTGAGACGTAAATTGCTGTTTTGCTTTCAATGACACTTCCTGTTGACCTGATAGAAAATGAATTAAAAACCTTTGAGGTAAAATTCAAAAGCGCAGTGAGCAGCCAGGCACCCATGCTTGATCGAATTATGCGCTATATCGTGAAGCGTAAGGGCAAGCAATTGAGGCCGATGTTCGTTTTTTTGTCCGCAAAACTTTGCGGAGAGGTCAACGAATCCACATACAGGGCAGCCTCGTTAGTGGAAGTTCTTCATACCGCAACGTTAATGCACGACGACGTCGTTGATGACTCGATGGAAAGACGGGGTTTTTTTTCGGTTTATGCGTTGTGGAAAGCAAAGGCAACCGTACTCATCGGTGATTATTTACTTGCAAAAGGTCTACTACTTTCGCTTGACCACTGCGATTATCGCGTCCTTCATATTCTTTCCGATGCAGTTCGAAAAATGAGCGAGGGCGAACTGCTGCAACTGGAAAAGGCACGAAATCTAAACCTGGATGAGAACATTTATTACGATATCATCCGCAGCAAGACTGCCTCATTAGTAGCTTCAGCTTGTGCAGCCGGCGCTTGGTCAACGACCAATAACGAAGAGGTTACCGAAAAAATGAGATCGTTTGGTGAGAACGCCGGCATGGCCTTTCAAATTAAAGACGATCTCTTTGACTACGCAAGCGATAACATCGGTAAGCCAACGGGAAATGACATTAAAGAAAAGAAACTGACACTCCCTCTCATCTACACTTTAAATAACACAGATAAAAAAACAAGAAGAAAAATCATATTCATCATCAAAAATGAAAACAATGACAAGGAGAAAATAAAATATGTTATCGAAAAGGTAATTGAATGTGGAGGGATCGACTATACAATAAAAAAAATGAATGAATTCAAACAGAGAGCTATCAAAGTGTTACATCAATTCCCCGACAATGCTTACCGAAAAGGACTCGAAGACCTGGTAAACTTTGTTACCGAGAGAAAATATTAAATTGAATAATGGAGAATACATGCAAAAGCGATGGACCATATTACAAGCCGACCCATTCAAAGTGAACGCACTTCAACAATCGCTCAAAATTCATCCGGCCATTTGCAAAATACTTGTACAGCGAAACATCAAAACCTTTGACCAGGCAAAAAATTTTTATCGTCCTCAACTGACTGACCTGCATGATCCATGGTTGATGAAGGACATGGACAGGGCTGTCGATAGATTTATTACCGCGATCGAAACCAATGAAAAAATTCTTATCTACGGTGACTATGATGTGGATGGAACTACTTCGGTAGCGTGTATGTATCAGTTTATCCGTAAACTGCATGCCGAACTTGATTTTTATATCCCACACCGCTACCGTGAGGGATATGGTATAAGCAAGGCAGGAATTAATTTCGCCAAAGACAATGGCTTTACGCTAATCATCTCACTTGATTGTGGTATTAAGTCGGTTGAATTAATTGGATACGCCAAAAGTCTCGGCATTGATTTTATCGTTTGTGATCATCATTTGCCCGATGGAGAGCTTCCGCCGGCAGTCGCCATTTTAAACGCCAAACAAAAAGATTGCAATTATCCCTATAAGGAATTGTGCGGATGTGGGGTAGGCTTTAAATTAATTAGTGCCATTGCACAGAAGTTAAACTTGGGGGAACAAGCTCCTTTTGAATACATAGACCTGGTCGCCACGGCCATAGCAGCTGACATTGTTCCGATGACTGGAGAAAATCGTGTATTGGCCTATTATGGCTTAAAGAAAGCAAATGAAAATCCAAACAACGGCATAAAAGCCCTTTCACAATTAAGCGGGCTGACGAAAAAGCTTCATATCAATAATCTTGTGTTTATGATCGCGCCGAGAGTAAATGCGGCTGGCAGAATGGATGATGCAAGAAAAGCTGTTCTAATGTTCGTTTCTGAAAATTATGAACAGGCTCTCGAATATGCAGAGATGCTGCACAGTGACAATACTGACCGCAAGGAGGCGGACAGCAGTATCACCGACGAGGCCTTAGCCCTTATAAAAGGTGATGAGTTGCTTATAAATAGTAAGTCGACTGTCATCTTTCGTCCTCACTGGCACAAAGGCGTGGTGGGCATTGTAGCGTCGAGACTAATTGAACATTTTTATCGGCCCACAGTTGTATTGACTCAATCCGGCGAGTATGCGGCAGGGAGTGCCAGGAGCGTTCCGGGATTTAATTTATATGAGGCCATTCATGCCTGCAAGGAACATTTGATTGGCTACGGAGGGCATTTTGCCGCCGCAGGCATGACAATTGAATTAAATAAAATAGAGGCATTCAGAAATAAATTTGAAGAAGTGGTTTCCACAACAATACCACCCGAATTATTGCTACCCGAGATCGTCATTGACGCTGAAATAGAATTCAAAGACATTACCTGGTCGTTTTATAATATTATCTCGCAAATGGAACCATTTGGTCCGGAGAATCTGCGCCCTCATTTCCTGGTAACGAATGTTTTTGATACCGGGTATTCCAGGATCTTAAAAGAACAGCACCTTCGCTTCGTTTTGCGGCAGGATGGCATGGGTTTTACCGGCATTGGGTTTGGAATGGCGGACAAGCTTCCTTTGCTGCAAATGAAGAAGCCTGTTGATATCGTTTTCAAGATTGATGAGAACGAGTGGAATAGCCAAAAAACTCTTCAATTAAGAATGATTGACGTTAGACTGAGTGAACCCGCTTCCGGTCCAGCATGAAACTGGTTTGGAAATATATAACGCATTTTTGGTATGTTGCCAGCAACTGGAATATATGGATGGCCTTCTTCATGATCTATGACAATATCCGCGGCTCGCTGAAATATGGAAGCAACACTTTTGTTCCCGTCGAGTTGAAAGACCTTACAATTACAAACGGAGACAGCGGAAAAGCCTCCCGCTACGAAGCTGTAAGTTTTTACATGCTCGAAAATTTGTTAAGCGCGTTTCAAAAGGTTTCAGCCCTGACCTCGATCATTGATCTCGGCTCGGGCAAAGGCAGGGTTCTCATGGTGGCCCGTCATTTTGGATTTACAAACATTACAGGAATTGATTTTGCAAAGGAACTGTGCGAGCAGGCAATTGCTAACATGAAGGAAAAAGAAACAGAATTTCCGGATGTTAAATGGAAAGTCATAAATGAGAATGTCGAAAATTATGATATCAGCAGCCGGGATTCGGTCTTTTTCATGTTTAACCCATTTACCGAAGTTGTATTAAAAAGCTTTTTGGAAAAACTTGATAAGTCCTGTCACGAGTTTCCCCGTAGCATTTATTTTCTTTACGCCAGCCCTCAATACCAAAAATTGCTTTTAGATAATGGATATGCGATCATTTATCAAAAACACTTGATGCATTTGGAAATTATCATTGCTGTAAGAGATTAATTCTTGCTGAAAGCAGTTTTCTCAACAAGTGCGTGCAGATTAAATTTTCTTGTCCGCTTTTTTAACAAAGCAATGGTATCGTCTTTATCAGAGAAGTTTCCCTCGATATTTACTACATAGTTAGCGAGTTTATCATACCGCTTAAACATCAGGAAGGTAAAAATGTGCAGGTAATGAATTTTTTCGAAAATAATCGTCTTGTGTTCTTTAAAGTTGGGCAGCATTTGCTTAAAAATAACAGGCAATTCCGTGTAATGTGCGCCGGGTCTTATATGATGTATGGCATGGTAGCCATCATTCCAGCATTTTTGATTGTAAGAAGTGTTTAAGCAAATAATATTACTGGCAAAATCATTTTCAGGCTCATCAGGATCCACGAACGCGTGTTGCGTCCAATTGCCAAGCATCATGACAAACCGGGCAAAGATGAATGGAATAACAAGTACCACCAATGCTGCCTTCAAATTCAGAAAGCAAAGGGCTGCCGCGATCAGCATAAATCCAATTTCACTAACGGTGACCTTTCGACACATTTTTTTTCTTTTGCGCCTGAAGAAGTAAATAAAAGTGTCGCGGGCCCCAAGGAACATAAATCGTAACCAATAGGACATAAAATTGGCAAAGCTATCGCGGGTATACCCCATTGTCGAACTTGCATCAGTAGGCATGTTATTTTCAACATGATGCATCCCCATGTGGTGAACATGATAAGAATCTCCCAGGTGACCAAAAAGGGGACAAATACACCAAAATAAGTACCTGTTGAGAAGTTTGTCTCTCTTAAAGAATTTTCTGTGGCAGAGACAATGCAGCATAAGGCCAAAAGAGCCCTTAAAATAAAATTGAGAAAAATAAAAATAAATAATAGCTACAGGCCACCACCATTTTCCCAGAAGGGGCGTAAATAAGAGGATAGCAACCGGTAAGATCGTTAAATGTACAATTGTCAAAAGCCGGACAAATGGCAGATCGCGTTTATCGTGAATCCGCTTGATCCAGAATTTCTGATATATTGTCAAGTGGGCAGGCTTAATATAAATGGGATCTGTAATTACGTCGGGCAGAGGTCTCATTGACTTATTTTAGTGAGCAGAATGGAACCCGCGTAAGGTAGCTCTTTTAATCAGTTAAAAAAATTATCCCATAAATCAAACCTGTTCTGTTAAAAGACTGCCGCTGAGTTCGTTGGGGCAAACCTGAAAATTATACTTAGTAACCGTAACATCTGGTTTCAATCCCCTATCTTTGCGACCCCAAATCTGTTTCGGCAGATTTCCCCAACTATAAACGTCGGGGATCCATTGGTTAAAACCCGATTATTAAATTAAAAACCATTTAATGAACAATTATGAATTAATGGTGATTTTTACTCCTGTTCTCAGCGATGAGGAATTTAAAGCAGAACAAAAAAAGTATGCCACTATCGTCAAAAACGCGGGCGGTTCTGTGACAGCAGAAAATGCCTGGGGTCTGAAATCACTGGCGTATCCCATCCGGAAGAAAACAACCGGTCTCTATTGGGTTCTCGAATACGCTGCACCATCAGAATTTAATGAAAAGTTGAAAACCCAGCTTTTGCGTGACGAAAATGTCCTTCGTCATCTCGGTACAAAACTCGATAAATACGCCGTCGAGTATAACCAGAAAAAAAGAAGTGGTGTACCAACAGGAACTGAAAAAGTAGTGGAGGCTTAATTATGGCAAAAGCAAATGAAATAAAATACCTGACGGCGATCAAGAGTGACAAGCGGGTTAAAAAATACTGTCGTTTTAAAAAATATCATATTCGATACATTGACTATAAAGATGTAGAGTTTTTGAAAAAATTTTTAAACGAGCAGGGTAAATTATTACCCCGCCGTCTTACCGGAAACAGCCTCAAGTACCAACGCAAGGTTTCTGACGCAGTAAAAAAAGCCCGTCAAATGGCATTGTTGCCATATGTAACTGATCTTTTAAAGTAACCTCACCTAACCCCGACGAAGCGCCGGGGGACAGTTTTTTAAAACTGGGGTGGTAAAACAGAAAATCATGGAAGTAATATTAATTCAAGACGTAGATAATTTGGGTGGTACGAATGAGGTTGTTAAAGTTCGCAATGGCTACGCCCGAAATTTTCTTCTTCCCCGTAAGCTGGCTGTTGAAGCAAATGCTGGTAACCTAAAGCAACTGGAAGAAAAGATGAAGCAACACAAGAAGAAAGAAGCATCGATGCTCGCGGAAATAAATAGTGTCGTCGCAAAGCTGAATGAGTCACCCATAAAAATAGGGGCTAAGACCGGAACAAGCGGAAAGATCTTCGGAAGCGTAACTAACCTGCAAATAAGCCGCGCGATACGCGACCAAAAAGGATATGAAATAGATCGCAAAAAGATTACGCTGCCTGAAGAGGTCAAAGAATTGGGTTCCTACAAAGCGCATATTGATTTTGGCAACGGAAAGGCAACCGACGTGGAGTTTGAGGTGGTTGCAGAATAAGAAAATTATTATCTTTTAGAACCGTCCTGATTTCCTGGGCGGTTTTTTGTCCCCTAAATTGAGGGTCCCTTCGGAAACACTCCGTTCAAATGGCCGAATTTTGCGAAGTAAGAAGCCGTCTGGAGCAGATAATTAGACGGGCTGCTTATAAAAAGGCGGCCTTTTTTTATTATGTTACTTAATTATCCTTATTTTCGTAGTGTCTTGGTGTTCTTTTCAGTCGTACAAAGTCCTTGAACGTTTCCTTTTTCCGTGAATGTTCAGTTCATTGTTTCACTGTTGGCACTTATTGTTTTTTTTAAATTATCTCACAAAATGAACATTTACGTAGGAAACCTTAGTTGGGGTCTTAAAGATCAGGACCTGGCCAACTTGTTTGCACCATTTGGTGAAGTATCTTCCGCCAAAATTGTAACCGACAAATTCACTCAACGCAGCAAAGGATTCGGATTCGTTGAAATGGCTAACGATGAAGAAGCCCAGGCGGCAATTGCCCAGCTCAACGGAACTGAAGTTGAAGGTCGCAGTTTGGTAGTCAACGAAAGCCGTCCTAAACAAGAAGGTGGCGGCGGCGGTGGCGGCGGCTATAAAAAACGCAACTTCGGTGGAGGTGGTGGCGGCGGCTACAACAAAGGTGGCGGCGGCTACAATAAAGGTGGCGGCGGTTATAATCGCGGTGGTGGCGGTGGCTACAACAGGGATTATTAATTACTATCCAAATACATCTTTGTTATCAAATCCTCTCAAGGTTGAGAGGATTTTTTATTTGTCAAAAGGGGCGCCTTCAAACAATAGCCTGATCTTTTTATAATTGTCCCCGCAGACTAAAATGAGTTGCGAGAGAAAAAAAATATGCAGCCATCTTATTACCAATCCTTTCTCCTGAACACTCTTGTCACAATCAAATCGCCCTCACACTGATAAAATTTATTACCAACTTCAATCGATAAATAAACACGACAAAGCTGTCGCGCAAACAATTTATTTGGGTTCAATACCCATGCAGGAAAAAGAAAAATACCAGAAACTTAGCGGAGAATAGCTATTGTTTAAGACTGAAATAGAAAGAATTTTATGCAACAAAGTTATTGACTAGCCGAAATCACTTGCATACTAAATCCTTACCATCCTAAACTCTATAAGATTTTTTTTCCTAAAGAAAAATGCTTTTTTAATGATAACTCGACGTAAAATCTCTTAGACCGGGGCAAGGTTTTCCGGAAAGTATCAAATAACCATAAAAATCTAAAGTAGAATGATTGACCGTAAATCGGATCGATGGGCTATCCCGTTGAATAGCTATCAAACATACTCTTCAAAAACTTGTCCCGGAGACATTTCGGTAAGTCCTCTTTATGCCACCGCTAATAAACGATCATGAAAAGAACACTACTATTTATCTGCAGCGCGCTAGTCTTCACATCTTACTCAATTGCTCAACCCTGCGGTCCTGTTAATACCTGGCTTGGGATCACCGTCGATTGGTTCACCCCGTCCAACTGGTGTAGTGGAGGTGTGCCTGTTTCTACAACAGATGTCAACATTCCATCCGGTACACCGAACCAACCTGCTATTAGTGCTGCGGGAGCAGTATGTCATAGCATCACTATTTCAACTGGTGCATCATTAACTATAAATGGGAACAACGTTCTATCAGTTTCCGGCGACTGGACAAATAATGGAACATTAAATGCAAATAGCAGTACGGTATCATTTACTGCAAATACTGCAATCACCCAAACGCTTACAGGGAATACAACCTTTTTCAATATTTCAAAACCCAACGCAAGCTCAACATTATCATTTGGAACGAGTACGACAACAATAGGAAATAATTTGAGCGTGAGCGCAGGCTCAATGAGCGGAGGAACTTCAACAATAATTTTTATCGGAACTACAGCGAGCCTCCAGGGTAATAGCACAAAAGATTTTTATAACCTGGAAATAGGCAATAGCGCCGCTCTTACGCAAACCGCGGGAGCGAACATCAACATCAATAATTCCTATAAAAACAATGGAACATTCACTCAAAACAATACACGCACGATCACATTTCAAACTGCTTCGCAGACTCTTTCCGGATCAGGTGTTTCAACATTTGGAAACATAACCGTTGCGGGCACGATCACGCTAAATGCGGGCACACACGATTTTTCAGTCCTTGGTACATTTAATATTCCCGGTGCGTCCGGAATCTTCAATGGAGGTAGCGCCAAAACAACCTTTGCAGGTTCCACCTCAGCTTTAGGAGCAGGACCTGGGACAATTAATTTTAATAACATCACCATCAACGGCACGCTTTCTAATGCAAACAACAAAAGCTTCGGTATAACAGGCAACTGGTTAAACAATGGTTCTTACAATGCGGGAAACGAAACAATAACGTTCAACGGTAGTTCGCAGATAATAGGAGGAAGTACCTCAACTGAATTTAACAATCTCAACATTGCTGGGAGTGCGGACAAAACGCTTGAGAGTGACATTACAGTGAACAACACTCTTGCATTGACAAACCGGAATATTGATGCCGATGCAAATTCAAGGACAGTCTATGCAAAAGGAACTGTAACAAGAAATACAACAGGCCACATAATTGGCAACCTAAAAAAGGACATATCTGCAGGTTTAAATATCACGAAATTTTTTGAAGTTGGTTCGTTAGCCTATACGCCGGTAATAATTAATCTTTCAACAGTTACAACTGGTGGCTCACTAACGGTAAGAACTGATAACGGTGATGATCCGAATATTGGAACTTCTAATTTGGATGCAAACAAATCAGTAAACCGTTACTGGACACTTGCCAACAATGGAATTGATGCCGGCATGTACGATGCTACGTTTGAGTTTGTCGAAGCTGATGTGGATGTCGGCGCCACTACCAATAATTTTAAGATTGGTCAATTCAGCAGTGGCGCCTGGACATATCCGACCACAATACCTGTGGATGAGACACACATGAAGGCGGCAAGTGTAAATGGATTTAGTGATTTTGCCATCGCCGAAGCAGCCTGCACGCCGCCCTCCATTTCAGGTCAGCCCCTGGCATCACAGATCATTTGTCAAAACGAGGTATCAACAGACCTGGTACTGGTAGCAAGCGGTGATGATTTGCTTTATCAATGGTATGTTGATAATGATAATACCGGTTTTGATGGTGAATCTGTTGGTTCAAACAATAATTCATTCACTCCACCCACAACAATTACTGGCACATTCCATTACTATTGCACAGTAACGGGATCCTGCGGGGCAAGTAGCTCACAATATGCTGCTGTTTTCGTAAATGCGCCATTGACATGGTATCGCGATGGAGATAGCGATGGATTCGGTGACGCAACAAATTCAACACAGGCTTGCTCAGCGCCCTTGGGTTATGTAAGTAACAACAGCGACTGCAATGATGATGACAATACAGTCCACCCGGGTGTTACGGAGATCTGTGATGGAAAAGACAATGATTGCAATGGAGCAATCGATGAAAATGTGAAAATTACTTTCTACCGAGATGCAGATGGCGATGGATTTGGTGACGGAGCCAATTTAGCACAATCTTGCTCAGCACCTTTGGGTTATGTAAGTAACTATACAGATTGCAATGATAATGACAATTCAGTCTATCCAGGTGCAACAGAGATCTGTGATGGAAAAGACAATGATTGCAATGGAACCATTGATGAAAATGTGAAAAGTACTTTTTACCGCGATGCAGATGGCGATGGATTCGGTGATGGAGCAAATTCAACACAATCTTGCTCCACACCTTTGGGTTATGTCAGTGACAACACCGATTGCAATGATGATGACGATACAGTGCATCCCGGTGCAGCGGAGATCTGTGATGGAAAAGACAATGATTGCAACGGAATGATGGATGAAAATGTGAAGATCACCTTCTATCGGGATGCAGATGGCGACGGCTTCGGCGATGCAACAAATTCAACACAGGCCTGTGGCTTACCACCTGGTTACGTAAGCAACAATACTGATTGCAATGATGATGACCCGACTGTGTATCCGGCTGCGCCAGAAATTTGCGATGCTAAGGATAACGATTGCAACGGATCGATCGATGACAATACAGAAATAGTTACGTTCTATCATGACGCAGACGGTGATGGCTATGGCAATTCGGTCGGCCAGCCATTGCAATCATGTTCAATCCCTGCAGGTTATGCAAGTAATAATGATGACTGCAATGATGCAGACTCAGCGATCCATCCCGGTGCTATCGAAGTATGTGATGGAATAGACAATAACTGTGATGGTCAGGCCGATGAAGGATTCGATGCTGATGGCGATGCATATACTGTATGCGAAGGCGATTGTAATGACAACGATGCAAGTGTTTACCCAGGCGCTCCTGAAGTTTGTGATGGCAAGGATAATAATTGTAATGGCCAAATTGATGAAGGAGCAAAAAGCACTTTTTACCTCGATGCCGATGGCGATGGTTATGGTGATGGATCGATCGCGGTACAGGCTTGCTCTCCTCCGGATGGTTACGTTAACACCGATGGGGACTGTAATGATGCAGACGCGGTTACACATCCAAATGCGACTGAGATCTGTGATGGAAAAGACAACGACTGTGATGGCCTCGTTGACAATAATGTAATAACGATGACATGGTATAAGGATAGCGATGGAGACGGTTATGGAAGTTCTGACAACCCCATTCGATCCTGCTCCCAGCCACAAGACTATGTAAATACAAACGGTGATTGTAATGACACAAAGGCCACTGTTTATCCCGGCGCTCCAGAATTATGTGATGGGCTGGATAATAATTGTGATGGACAAATAGATGAAAATACAACCAATACTTATTACAAAGATACAGATGGCGATGGTTATGGCAATCCTTCAGTCGGCGTAAGGGCATGCAGCAAACCACCCGGCTATGTAGCCAATAACACTGATTGCAATGACGCAAACAAAAAAGTGCATCCGGGTGCATCTGAAATTTGTGGGAACGGGGTTGATGAAAACTGCAACGGTCAAGCAGACGAAGGATGTATTACAACAGCAAAAGTTTGCATCTATAGTCAATCTTCCTATGATAACAATAACGTTACCTGCGTACCAAACGGCCTCTCGCCGACTGGACAGATTATGGTAAATGCTGTAGATTCTCAACCCGGAGATTCAGTGACGTTTGGATTAAAAGCATCCGGAAGATTTTTCACCCTAAAGAAGTCGGACATCCAAAATGGATACATCTACAAATTGATCCCGGGGGGTGGACCATCCAAAGCCTTAAAAGGTTATTCGACCTATACAAGACCTTCAACATGGAGCAATGTGTCATTGTCTGTGGCAGTAACTCATTTTAAATAGTTACTGCCAAAGACAATGACATTATGC
>Ga0207674_10003299_pt1 | contig 19853 bp, 13 predicted proteins | sample KBSCornC72_FD_184303 | JGI IMG/M metagenome (GOLD analysis project Ga0207674, IMG submission 184303) | Corn rhizosphere microbial communities from Kellogg Biological Station, Michigan, USA - KBS Corn C7-2 (SPAdes) (version 2) | ecosystem: Host-associated > Plants > Roots > Rhizosphere > Soil ... | reverse complement strand
CGATTTCGTCCAGCAAGGCCAGGTGATCGCACGTCTGGACAGTCGTGACGCGGCTCTCCGGCTGGATCAGGCTCGCGCCAACCAGCAGCAGGCTGAAGCTTCGGTTCGTCAGGCGCAATCCAAAATCGGCCTTGGGCAGAATCAAACGTTCGATCCCAACACGGTTCCTGAGGTTCTGGGCGCCAAGGCTGCATACGAATCGGCCCTTGCCCAGCAACGATTGGCGCAGGCCGATGCGCAGCGTTACGCTAACCTGGTAAATACCGGCGACGTTTCGCGCAGCTCCTACGACAAGGCTAAAACGCAGGTCGAGACCGCCGACGCGCAGGTCAACTCCACCCGGCAGGCATACGAAGCGACGCTGAACGCGGCCCGTCAGAACTATCAGGGCGTCGCCACCCAGGAAGCTTCACTGCAGGGATCGCGCGCGCAACTGGCGATGGCCCAGAAGGCTCTGGCCGACGCTGAGATTCGTGCACCTTTCGCCGGATACGTCAGCGTGCGGTCGGTTACACCTGGCGAATACGTTTCCGCGACCTCCAAGATCGCCACCATCGTGCGCGTGACGCCCATTAAACTCGAGCTGCAAATCCCCGAGCTGTACGCTCCCCAGATGAAGCGCGGCTTGAGCGTCGGCGCGGCTGTCTCCGGCTACGCAGGGCGCGTGTTCCAAGGAACCGTGACAGCCGTGAACCCGGCTGTGGATCCCAACTCGCGGACATTCATCACCGAAGTAACGTTCGCCAACGCCGATGTCGCCCTGCGACCCGGTATGTTCGCGACAGCGCGTGTCGTACTTCCCGGAAGCACTCCCGGCATCTTTGTGCCGCAAACCGCGGTGATCACTGACCCGACCACCAATTCGTCGCAAGTATTCATGATCCGCGAAGGCCGCGCACGTCTTGCCGTGGTTCAGCTCGGTGAAAAAGATGGCGATCAGGTGAGAATTTTGTCCGGCATTCCGGCCGACGCGGTTCTGGCTACCGATCACTTGCAAGATCTTTACGACGGCCAGACCGTTCGTGTCGCCGGTGCGGCGGCAACAGGAGCTTGATTCATGCATAAACTCGCAGCCTTGTGCGTCCGGCGACCCGTGTTCGCCACCATGCTCATCCTCGCTCTGGTAGTGGTCGGAGGATTCTCCTACTTCTCGCTCGGCGTCGACCTGACACCCAAAGTGGACGTCCCCACCGTCTCGATCCTGGTTGTGAATCCGGGATCCACTGCTGAAGAAATCGAGACCGACATCACCAAACGCATCGAAGACGCCGTCAACACCATCAGCGGAATTGAGGACGTCCGATCCACATCCGTCCAGGGTCTTTCGACAGTCGTAGTCAGCTTTTCTCTCGACAAGAGCGGCGACGTGGGCGCGCAGGAAATCCGGGACAAAGTAGCGACCACGTTGCCCGATCTTCCTGAAACCGCCGAAGCACCCGTTATCCAAAAGTTCGATCCCGATGCCACGCCCATCATGCAACTGGTGGTCTCGGCGTCCCGGCCTCTGCGCGAAGTCACGGAGCTGGCCGACAAGCAGATCAAGCAGCGCCTTGAAAACGTAAAAGGCGTCGGCGAGATCCGTCTGGTGGGCGGTCTCCGCCGCGAAATCCGCGTTTGGGTGGATCCCGAACGCATGCGCGCCTACGGCTTATCCATCACCGACGTCGCCAACGCATTACGCCAGCAGAATCTCGAACTGCCCGCGGGCAGTGTAACCCAGGGCGCCAGCGAACTGACTGTGCGGACCCTGGGGCGTCTAGCCGACCCCGCCCAATTCAACGAGATCGCGGTTGCCACCCGCGGCGCGTATCCCGTGAAACTTCGCGATATTGGCCACGCCGAAGATAGCGTCGAGGAATCCGTCACCGCCGCGCGCCTCAACGGTGAACCGTCCGTCACTCTGGTCGTCTCCAAGCAATCCGGCACCAACGCGGTCGCCACCGCCGACCTGGTCAAAGAGCGCCTCGCGGAGTTACAAGCGACCTTGCCCAAAGACATCCATATCACCCTGGTGAACGACACCTCGATATTCATCAAGGCCGCCATCGACGCGATCCAATCCCACCTGATCGAAGGCAGCATTCTGGCCGCGGTGGTCATCTTTATCTTCCTGGCCAACATCCGGACCACGTTGATCGCCGCCGTGGCGATTCCGATCTCCATCATCTCCACCTTCGCGCTGATGAAGGCCATGGATTTCACGCTCAACCAGATCAGCATGCTGGCTTTGACGCTGATGGTCGGTATCGTCATCGACGACGCCATCATCGTGCTCGAGAATATTTACCGCTACATAGAGGAAAAAGGTCTGGATCCTGTTCAGGCCGCGATCCAAGGCACCAAAGACATCGGACTGGCGGTGATGGCCACAACGCTGTCGCTGCTGGCCGTGTTCCTTCCCATCGGATTCATGGGCGGCATCGTCGGACGATTCATGTCTTCCTTCGGATTGACGGCATCATTCGCGATTGCAGTATCCCTGCTAGTCTCCTTCACGCTGACGCCGATGCTGTGCTCGCGCTTCCTGCGCCGGCCAGGCGCCCCCGGCGATCACAAAAAAGCCTCCAAGGATTCGGTGCTTTTCCGCTTCCTGGATCAGCACTATACGACCGTTCTCGAATGGGCCATGGCGCACCGCAAGATCATGGTCACCATCTGCATCCTCACCGTGTTCAGCATGGTTCCTCTGTTCCAGGTGGTGGGAAAAAGCTTCACCCCGGTGGACGACCGGTCCGAGTACCTGGTCACCGTCCACGCGCCAGAAGGCACTTCGCTCGCCGCCACCACCAATGTCATGGAGCGGATTGCGCGTGATATCCGCGCCCTGCCAAATGTGTCCGACACCCTCAGCACCGTCGGAAGCGGATCCGATCGCGCCACCAATAGCGGATCGATTTACGTGAAGCTCGTCCCCATGGATCAGCGAAAAGAATCGCAGCTGGAGATGATGATCAAGACCCGCGAAATCTTCAAAAACTATCCCGCTGATCTGCGCACCAGCGTCGGCGTGCAGAGCTGGAGCGGGACCGGCGACGTGCAGTTCGCGCTGAGCGGTCCCGATCTCGATAAGCTTTCGCAATACTCGCAGGAACTCCTGGCAAAGCTTAAGGCCATGCCGAAGGTTGTGGATGCCGATACCTCGCTGGTCTATGGCAAGCCCGAGCTGCGTGTCGAAATCGATCGGCAACGTGCCGCCGACCTCGGTGTCCGCGTTTCCGATATCGCCACGGCTCTGAACACCATGATTGCCGGGCAAGTGGTGTCCAGCTTTCCCTCAGGCGGCGAGCAATACGACGTCCGCCTGCGCGCGGAGCAATCCTTCCGCACCAGCACCATCTCGCTAAATCAACTCACCGTCGCCTCGAACAAAGTTGGTCCGGTAAGTCTGGATCAAGTGGTTCGGATCAAGCCTGGAACCGCACCGTCCAGCATTGAACGCTTGAATCGCCAGCGCCAGGTGACCATCTCGGCGAATCTTTTGCCGGGCGCTTCCCAGGCCGACGTGCTCGCCGGACTGGACCAAGCCGCCAAGGATCTGCACATGGATTCTGGCTATAGCTCCGTGGCCGTCGGACAGAGCAAGGAGCTTCGCCGCACCGCATACTACTTCATCGTGGCCGTGTCGCTGACGTTTATCTTCATGTACATGGTGCTGGCGGCCCAGTTCGAATCCTTCCTGCATCCCTTCACGATTCTGCTGACGCTGCCATTGTCGGTGCCGTTCGGCATTCTCTCGCTGCTGATCGCCGGACAGACGATCAATATCTTCTCCGGCCTCGGGTTGCTGCTGCTCTTCGGCATCGTCAAGAAGAACGCGATCCTGCAAATTGATCACACCAACAATTTACGCGCCGGCGGCATGGACATGTACCCAGCCATCATTCAGGCCAATCGCGACCGGCTCCGCCCGATTCTGATGACCACCATGGCGCTGGTCGCCGGTATGCTCCCAGTCGTGATTTCGAACAAGGTCGGCTCGGCCAGTAATCGCTCGATCGGCGTGCTGGTTGTAGGTGGCCAATCGCTATGCCTGCTGCTGACGCTGCTCGCCGTGCCGGTGTTCTATTCGTTGTTTGAAGAAGCCAAGCAGTCTCGTCTGGCGCGCGCTCTGGGACGGCCGTTCCGCGTCGTCGGCCAAGTCGTGCAGCAAGCCGGAGCCGGCGTTCGAGCGGTACTGCCAAGAAAGGGCGGAGCCGCTTGATGCTGCGCAGCGCATTACTTCTACTAGCCATTTCTCAAACTTGGGCGCAACAGCAGCCGGCGCAGGATGAGGCCGCTACTCGCATTCCCTCGCCGCGCCCTTTCGTGCTTGCGCCGCGCATCGGCGTGTCCGGCGATAAGGAACTGACTCTTCAAGACGCCCTGGAGATGGCCCTGGCCAACAACAAGGACATCGACGGCTCGCGGATCGACCGTGAGAAGGCCGTCAATTCGGTCCTCGGCGCCAAGGGCTATTTCGATCCTCGCGTCGGCGGTGTTATCTCGTTTCAGAAGCAGATCACGCCCGTCGCTTCTACACTCGGCGGATCCACCACCGGCGCCGTCATCAACCGCAACGGATTGGCCGACCCGCAGTTTACTGGAAGCCTTCCCTGGCTCGGCACCACCTATTCGCTGGACTTCTCGTCGTCGCGCACCACCACCAATAACTCGTTTGCGCAACTGAACCCGCAGTATCCGGCTTCTCTGAATTTTTCGTTCACGCAGCCGCTGTTTCGCAATCTGCGTTATGACGACAATCGCCATCGTCTGGAAGTAGCCAAGAAGAACGTCTCGCTCACCGATGAACAATTTCGCCAGCGAGTGATGCAGATCGTCACACAGACGGAGCAAGCGTACTGGGACTTGGCCTTCGCCTATGGAAACCTGTCGGTGCAACTGGACGCCGTGCGTCTGGGCGGCGAACAGGACGAGAGCAATCGCCGGCAGCAGGAGCAGGGTCTGCTGGCGCCCATCGATGTAGTCGCCGCCCAGCGCCAATTAGCAACTTTCGAAGTGAACGCGTATAGCGCGCAAGAGGCTCTGACCGCGGCTGAAAATGCTCTGAAGACCCTGATTCTGCCGGATCGTACCGATCCCACGTGGTCCTCTGCGCTGATTCCCATCACTCCGGTAAATGTTTCGCCGCCCATCACGCCCTTGATCGATGCCGTGAGAGAAGGGCTCAACAACCGGCCGGAGCTCGCGCAGGTAGACATCAACCGTGAAATCAACGCTACCGACAACAAGTTTTTCCGCGAACAGGCCAAGCCCCAAGTGGACCTGGTTGCGACCCATACCAATGCGGGCTTGGCTGGAATCCAGGTTCCGCAAGGTGCGAATCCGATTTTCTCGGCTGGTTTGACCAGTCTGACCGATCAGGTAAACCAGCTCTCCCTACTGGCGGGATTGCAGCCGCTGCCGCCCGCCGGAGGTGGAACCCTCGGGCTGCCGCCGCAGTTGGTCGGAAGCTACGGACAGTCGCTCACGAGCGTTTTCAATAACAGCTATCCGACGACACTGGTTCAGCTACGCGTGTCGCTGCCGCTTCGAAACCGCACGGCCGAGGCCAACTTGAACAACTCCCTGGCAGAGACCCGCCGCATCCGCAATCAGCGCCAGCAGACCGAGCAGTCTATCGAAGCCAGCGTTCGCAACGCCATGCAATCCGTGGAATCCGCCAAGTCCCGGCTGGCCTCGTCTCGCGTGGCGCGGGAATCGGCTGAAGAGCAGTATCAGAGCGAGCAGCGCCAGTTCCGGGCCGGTACTTCGACGCTCTTTCTGGTCCAGCAGCGCCAGACCGACATGATTACTGCGCGCAGCCAGGAACGCCGTGCCGAGTCCGATCTGGGTAAAGCCATCGCGACCTTCGAGCTCTCCACCGGCACTATCCTCCAGACCCACAACATCCAGCTAAAGTAAGCACCGTGGCACAGGCCTTCAGCCTGTGCGGGTGCCCTACAATATACTTTGATCATGCGCCTCGTGCGTCTATCCGTTCTCCTTTGCGCTCTGCTGGTTACCTCTCTGAGCGCAGCAATCACCCCGGCCGAATACCAGGCCCGGCGTACCGAGCTTCGGAAATCCCTGGACGGCGTAATGATCCTGTTCGGGGCCGACGAACCCGACGATCTGCACGCCAGCTTCTTCCAGGAATCGAATTTTCTCTATCTATCCGGCTGGCGCGAACCCGGCGCCGTGATGCTGCTGACGCCGCAAACCGAGATCCTGTTTCTCCCCGCCCGCGATCCGCGCATGGAGCTCTACACCGGTCCCAAGCTGGACGCCGATAATCCCGACGCGCCCAAGCAGACGAACTTCGATCGAGTGATGCCGAAATCGGCCATCGAGTCGGCGTTCCTCAAAGTTCTGGAGACGTCGCCGCGGGTGTACACCATCCCCGGCGATCCGCGCGGCCAAAAACTCAAATCGCTGGCGATCTTCCACGATGAGGCCGACGCAGCGCAGGCCATCGCGCGCCTCCGCATGGTGAAATCGGCCGCGGAGATCGATCTCATCACCAAAGCGACCGACGTTACGGTTGCCGCTCATTTGGCCGGATGGAAGAAGACCCGCCCCGGTGTCTGGGAATACGAGGTCGCCGCCGTCATGACCAACGTATATTTCGAGCGGGGGTGCGAGCGCAATGCGTATCCGCCCATCATCGGTAGCGGCCCGAACAGCGTGGTCCTGCACTACATGACCAACCATCGCCGGATCGATGCAGGCGAGGTTGTCGTGGCCGACGTCGGCGCTGAATGTTCGGATTATGCGACCGATGTTACGCGAACTATCCCCGCGGGGGGCAAGTTCAGCGTTCGCCAGCGGGAGATCTACGAAATCGTCCTGGGAGCGCAGAAAGCCGCCATCGCAGCCACCAAGCCGGGTGTGCGCCTGCGCGGTGACGGACCGTCGCTCTATCAGATTGCGTACGACTACATTAATAGTCACGGCAAGGATCTGCACGGCCAGCCGCTCGGCAAGTATTTCACCCACGGCCTGGGGCACTACGTCGGTCTCGACGTCCACGATCCCGGCGATTCTACGGCGCCCCTAGCCGCGGGCATCGTCGTGACGATCGAGCCGGGTATTTACATACCGGAAGAAAATATCGGCATCCGCATCGAAGATATCGTGCTGGTCACCGCGGACGGATGCAAGGTTCTAAGCGCGGCATTGCCCCGCGAGATTGCGGATATCGAAAAACTCGTTGGCAAATAAACTTCAGATCGCGAAGTACGTTGGGATCCTGGTGGTCTGCCTCGTGTTTGGCATTCTTGCGGGATTCAACTCACTGGCGGTGCGGATCGATCAGTACGCCTACGACAGGATGCTCTCTGGATTACGCGATACTTGGACGCCTCAGTCGGTGGTCGTGGCAATCGACGCCAAAACCATTGATGCCGGCCACGGTATGCACAACATTCGAACGATTTTGGCTCAGACGCTGGACCAGCTTGCCCAAGTGCAACCCAAAGTCGTGGCTCTGGATATTACGCTTCACGACCAAGTGGATCCAGTCGAAGACGCCCGGCTCGAAGCCTCGCTACGCGCCACGAGGAACCTGATTCTGCCTTGCCAGTTACAAGGCGTTAACTGGGAGGATCCCGCGCCCCGATTTAGCGGTTTGGGAACCTTGGGCCACGTCCACACCGAACAGAATCGAATTGATGGCGTGAGCCGCCAGATTCTCCTCGAGCAAGTTGCCGGAGGAGATCGCCGTTGGGCCCTCTCGCTGGAGGCGTTCCGTCTTTCGCTGGGCGGCGCTGGAAATCCAGAGGAAACGCCGCTGGACGTTACCGTCGGCGATGTGTTGATCCCGGCACCGCGTTCAAACGGGCGAACGTTGCTGATTCGCTATTTGCAGCCGGGCACGATCCCCGAGGTCTCCGCCCTGGAAATCGGCCAGCATCGCGACCAATTGCGGGGTAAGACCGTATTTCTTGGGATCACTGACCTCTCTGCCGCCAACGACCGTCTGGTAAATCCTTATGGCGTGAACTTCCCCGGCGTCGAGATGCATGCCCAGGCATTCGAGACCATGGCGCACGGGCAGTTCCTGGTTCCAGCCGGCAACTCGACTTGGCTGACCGTTTGCGTTTCGTTCGCCGCGGCGGCAGGACTCATCTTCTGGCTACTGCCAGGCTGGTCCGCCTATCTGCTGATCGTCCCCCTGCTGGCAACGGCCAACTATTTCCTGCCGCGTCAGTTTTTCGCACGAGGCATCGTTCTCCCGTACGTTGCCCCGGTAGCCGTCGCCTGGCTGAGTTCCATCGGCGCGGCAACGTATCGCCACTTCATGATGCGTGGCGAGCTTCGCAAATCCGAATCTGAAAAGTCACGCTACCAGCAAGCCATCCACTGGGCTGCGCACGAAATGCGCACTCCCCTAACGGCCATTCAAGGCTCTAGCGAGCTGATGACGCGCTACGCCCTTCCCGACGCGAAACGCAGCGAGCTCAGTCTGATGATCAACTCGGAATCGAAACGCCTGGCCCGGATCATCTCCACCTTTCTGGACGTCGAGCGCCTGGCAGAAGGGCAGATGGAGCTGAAGCAGGAGGCTCTGCCGATGTCCGAGCTGGTGGACACCTGTATCCAACGAGCGCAGCCCCTGGCAGAACGCAAACGCATTGGTCTATTTCTCGACAATGCCGTCCAAGGCTCGCTGCTTGGCGACCGTGAGCTATTGGAATACGCTCTCTATAACATTCTTACCAACGCCGTAAAGTATTCCCCGCCCGATACTCAAATACACGTATATTCCGAGCTTCGTGGAACCGATGTGCGTCTGGCCGTGCAGGATCAAGGAATCGGCATGGATGCCAAGGAAATTAAAAGCATTTTTCAGAAATTCTATCGGACCAAGAGCGCGGAGGCCTTCGGCGAAGCCGGAACCGGCATTGGGCTGTCTATTGTAGAGCAGATCGTTTTTCAACACGGCGGCCGCATTGAGGTGACCAGTACTCCCGGCAAAGGCTCTTGTTTTACCATGATTATGAAGGCCCACGCGAGCGCCCCAACCGATGCAGAAATTGCTGATCGTAGAAGATGACCAGTCCGTTCGGACCACGATGGTCACATGCCTCGAGATGGAGGGCTACTCCGTCGAAGCGGTGGCCTCGACGCGAGAGGCTTTAGACCGGCTCGAAAAACAAAGCTATCCCATTGTCATTTCCGATATTTATCTAGATGAGCGGACCGGTCTGGATGTACTGCGCAGCGCGCGCCGCCAGAATCCCGATTGCGCGGTGATCCTGATGACCGGCCGCGGCAGCATGGAAACGGTCATGGCGGCCACTGAAGGCGGCGCATTCGAATACCTCGCCAAGCCGTTTGAGATGTCCCACATGGTGGACACCATCCGGCGTGCCGAGAAGTCGCTGGGCGAACCCGACGACGACGAAGCTGCCTCGATTGACGATCTGCCCGAGACCGAGATGATCGGCAGCTCGCCGCGCATGATCGACATCTATAAGACTCTTTCGAAGGTCGCTCCTACGGATGCGACGGTCTTGATCGAGGGTGAGACCGGAACCGGCAAAGAGCTCATCGCGCGCATGATTCACGCCAACAGCAAGCGCTCTCAGCAGGCCTTTGTACCCGTCGATTGCGGAGCCATCGCACCGTCATTGCTCGAGAGCGAGCTATTCGGAACCCTTAAGGGTGCGTATACCGGTGCGGACCGCGATCGCATGGGAGTATTTGAAGCCGCGCATAATGGCACCGTATTTCTGGACGAGATCGGCGATATCGATGTCGGTTTTCAGTTAAAGCTGCTACGATTTCTGCAAGAACGCGAGATTCGTCCGTTGGGATCTGCGCGCGCCAAGAAAGTGGATGTGCGCGTGATCGCCGCCACCAATCGCGATGTTCAAAAGATGGTGGAGGAAGGCAAGTTTCGCGAGGACCTGTGGTACCGCCTGAACGTCGTCCGCCTCACGGTGCCGCCGCTATGCGAGCGCGCCGCGGATATCCCGCTGCTGGTCCAGTACTTCTTGAGGCGCTACAACGAGCGCTATCACCTGGACACGAAGCTGACGGACTCAGGGCTGAAGGTAATGGAAGAATATAGCTGGCCGGGAAACATTCGCCAGCTCCAGCACATGATGGAGCGCCTGACGATTCTGGCGCCGGGCGGGCGCATCGACGATGCCGCCGTCCGCCAGTCCATCGAACTGATGGATTCTCGCGATCACGCCAGCGACAGCCTTGCCGATACCGAAGCCGAGCAGATCCGTCGTGTGATGGCGGCCACCAACGGCAACAAGAGCCGCGCAGCGAAGGTGTTGGGCATCGAGCGCAAGACGCTTTACCGCAAGCTGGAGCGGATGGGCCTGTAGGGGTCGGGCATGCCCGACCCTTGGCTACGGCAATACGATAATCGAATTGCGCGGGAATGCGAAACGCTTGCCGGCTTCGTCGATCACGTTCATCTGCGCGGTATATTGGCCCGCCGCGAGCTTCGCCAGCGGAACCTGGAAGCTAAAAGCTGTCACGCCCGGACGATTCGGTACCAGCTTCTCCTGACGCAGGGGCGGCGATGAAAACGCCTTGCGCGCGCCCTGCAAGAGGTCCATCTGGGCGCTGAGGCTGGGAGTCTTCGACGCAGGGTCGGCAGCGGGATCGTAGACCTCAAAGTACACGTACAAGGTCTGATCCTTGCGGAAGACTCTGGTGATGCTGGGAACGGTCTTCTGGCCGTTCTGAATCAGGGGATGATTCGCCAGTGCGCGTTTGTCGCTATCGGCCGAGCCCACGGCTGCCTTAACGGGCTCCACCTGGCTGCTGAGGATCACCGAGCTCATTCGCAGATCCTTGGACGCCGTCAGATCGGGAATCACGAAGTTGGTTTCGAACGTCCCCATCTTTCCGGTCTGATTCTCGCGCGCGAGGAACCGTAAATTGTATTTGCCGGACTGAAGTGTGGGTCCCGTATCGTATTGCAGGTTGCGATGCTCCAACTGCGAGGCGTCCTGATCGGTGAGCTTTACCGTGATGTTGTCGCGCACCGTTTGCACCAGGCGACCGGAAGGCGATTCGCGGACCTGCAGAATGAAATCCAAATCGGTGCTCTGCTTGCCGCCCTTCTTGGCGAGAGCCACTACCGACCCGGGAATCTTCACGGACACGGGTACCAGATATCGATTCTGCGCGACACGGAAGTAATCGACTTCAAGCGCCAACGGGATCTCGCTCACCGGATCGCCCAGCGTTAAAGCTTCTTCCAGTTGCCGTTCTTTGTCGCCGCTGTTGAACTTTGAAAACACTTTGGAGGCGTAGTAACCGTTGCGGAAGTCCACCTTGGCGCTGGCTTGGAGTTCTTTGCTGGCGAGCTTCACGCTGATCTTGCGGAACTTCCCATCCTCGGCCGCGTTCGTGCTGTAGTAGCCCAAAATGTAATAGCTGCTGATGTCCTGCTGCGCCTGGCGGATGCCCAGCGAGAGATCGTTGGAATCGATCAAGGCTTTCCCGCCTGTGTCTGAAGCGAGCGTATACAGCGTATCCTGCGATCCCTGCGTCGCACTGCGGTTGCCCGCTTGCTTGCTGCCAGTGAAGGCTCCTGTGCCACGGCCCGAGGATGCAGATGCGTCGCCGACAGGGGATGTGGCCACCAATCCGCGCGCGTCCACGGGATAGAACGCGACATTCGCCCGTACTGCCGAATTCACGGTGGCGCGAAGCTGGCTCTGATTTTCGATGCCCGTAAGACTCAGGCCGCTCGAAAAATAGATGAGAGCTTTCTTCTCCGGGTACGCTGCCAGCTTCTTCGTAGCGTCTTCCAAAGCGGTCAGCTTGCGGTCGGTATTGAAGACGTTGAACTCGGTATCGTCGGCGACAAAGCCTCCGCTGTCGTCTCCTTCATCGGCAGCAGTCGCGGCGACGTCCGCCAGACCGGCTCCTTCTCCGAATGCAAGCTTCTGGAGCCTGGACAGCAGACGATCGCGGTCGTCCGTAAAATCTTCCAGCACGTCAAACCGGTTGCCGTAGACCATGATGGACACCAGGTCGGATGCGGTCATCTGCTTGGAGATGAAATCGGCAGCGGCGTCCTTGGCGCGCAGTTGATCGGCTTGGGGCATGTTGGAGAAATCGAAAAACAGGCCGACGAGCCGCTTGTCCTGATGGCGCACCGGAGTAGTCGACGCCGCAATGGTGACGGCCTGACCGACGGGCGCAGCAGGCGCGCGTTCTTCCAGTGTCGTAGGCGCTGCGCCACTGGTGGCTACGGGCGTCAACAAATCGTTGCTCAACTGTTCCAGCTCGAATACGGCAAGATTCTGTTTGACTCCGTCCTCGTAGATCTCGATGTCGTCTTTCTTGAGCGACGTGAGCGGCTTGCCCTGCTTATCCTTGACCGTCACGTTTACGACGACCAACTTGGTTTCTGTTTTGAACGTGACTTCCTGCGCGAACAAGGAAACTGCCAACAGAAGGAGTAGAGGTTTCATGGTCATCACATTCTGAACCGGATAGTCGCCTGGATGGTGCGCATCCCACCGGCGCCGGTCGCCAGTCCGTAGTTCAGCGAATTCACGACGGTTCCGAAACCGGAGATATTGACGTGGTTCAGCAGATTCGTCGCGCTGACATTGAACTCGATGTTCTTGCGCTCGGTGAGTCGCACCGTGCGCGCCAACTGCAGATTCATGGAGAAGATACCCGGGCCAGGAATAGTTCCGCGCCCGGCGTTTCCGAACAGTCCCGCCACCGGAACGGCGAACGCCGCCGGATTGAAGTACCCTACTCCTGCATCGATCGGCAATCCAGTGGCGTCGGCGCGGACGGTGCCAACTACGCCGGCTCCTCCGACGTTGGATGCGTTTCCGAGGACCGTGGCCGTCAGCGGCCGGCCGCTTTGCACCTGCGTGGTCCCGGTGAGCTGCCAGTCCTTGAGCGTATTCTGCAGCCACGGCTGCTTTTGGAACATAGCGTTGCGGACTCCCACTGGGGACTGAGCAGTGTACTGCAACTGGAGCACTTGTCCGGTAGGCGCATCGATCCCGCGTTCTGCCGCTAAATTCAGATAGTTCTGCGCCACGCCTGCACCTAACGCAGTCGTATTATCGATGGTCTTTTGATAGGTGTAGTTCAATTGCCACGAGAAGTTGTTGCGGAACCGGCGGGTTACGCGCACCGTGCCCGCGTGATAGATCGAATTGCCGACCGGGGAATCATAGATAAAGCCTTGGGCGTTTCCAATCGCGCGGCGCTGTTCTGCGGTCAAGGGCGATCCGGGCGCGGAGCTATTGGGAATGGTTTGCACATCCAGGCGCGTGCCCTTGGTGCCGTTGTAGCCGATCTCCATCGCCAGGCCGGCGGGCAGCTCCCGCTGGATGATTGCATTCCAGGTCTGTGCGTATGCCGCAAGATAGTAGCGATCCACTGCGAAGGTATTGGTAATGGTTTGGCCTACTGGAACCGCGATCAGCCCGGTAGACAGATTCAGAACATTATCAACCGTGGAGGTTACCGAGTTCGTGCTGGAGAAAGGAGGCTGCTGCGCGAGTCTGCTCCCGAGCTGGTTATAGACTCCCATGTTGTAAGCCCATCCGTAGCCGGTACGGAAGGTGAATTTACTCTTCGCGCTGGGTTTCCAGGCCACGCCGAATCTAGGCGAAAAATTGTTCTTGTCTGGATTGATCAGCGCCGACGAGAATGCTCCGCTATACGGACCTACGCCGCCGGCCACCACCGGCGCGACTGCGGTGAAACCGGGCGCGATGTCCAGGTTGGCCAAATGCCCGTATTTTTCCTGGATGGGCGTGAAGTACTCGTAGCGCAGGCCCAGATTCAGCGACAAATTGCTGCGGATGCGCCAGTCATCCTGGCCGAAGAAACTCATGGTCTGCGAGCGAAAATACTGGCTCGACGCGCCGTAGCGAATCGACGACGACTGGGGTCGGTCGAGCAGGAAATCAGCCAGGTCCCATCCTGTTTTTGCAATGGGCAAACCGTTCGCGTCGAAATTGCTGGTCGCCAGGCCCGAGAACACAAACGTTCCGCGGCCGTTTGAATCGGCGATGGTGTTGGTCATCGCCTTGCTCCACTGGCCACCCCAGCTAAAGTTGTGCTTGCCGACACGGTAAGTAATCGACTCGGAGAGATTGAGCGTGTTTACGGCCGACGTGGTGGGACTTCCGTCATTCAGTCCGGCGTAGTTGGTAAAGTTCAGCGAGGGCGGGCCATAGTTGCGCGGATCTGGAGAGGCGCCAAGGATTCCCAGTTGGGCTGCGACGTCCACGCCCTGCGTCTGAAAATACGGAATCGTCTGGCTATAGTTCCGGTTGAATCCGATGGTGAAATTGCTGAACATGCGGGTGCTAAGGTTTTTGGTCCACCCTACACTGGAGTTCGAGCCATTGCCGCTGGTTTCGTCGCGATAGGAGAAGGGCGTACTGGTCTGGCCGTTGCGGGTTTGCACGTTGGAGCTGAACGAAATCCGGTTGGTTCGATCCACAGTCCACTGCACGCGAGTGTTGATGTTTTGAGAATTGGCAGGAACCGCAGTGGTGTAGAGGTAGTTCTGGATCAAGCCGTTATAAATCGGCAGCGGAATGTATTGAAGCAATCCTTGCGCGATGGGATTGATGCTGGTCAGCGGAAGTTGGTTGTTAGGGAATGGCTGGCAACCGAGACCCAGGACGCAGGTGCTGGGATCGTAGATGGTATTCCGCCCCGCGAAGTTGCCGTTGCGCTCCGCTGCACTCGGTAACGTGGCTGTGGCGTTATAAGGATTCCGGGCCAGAACTCCGTTGTAGGTGATGGTGAAGTTCAGAATTTTGCTGGCATCGAATAGTTTGGGAATGATAACTGGTCCGCCGATGTTCAGGCCGTAGCGATTGTTCGCGTAGGAACTCTTAATTTGTTCCTGGCCGTTGAGCGAGAACGGGCGCGCGTTCAGCGCCGAGTTCTGCGCCGTAAAGAACACCTGGGTTCGGATCTGGTTGGCGGAACGCCGGGCTCGATTTCCGATCACAGCCGCGTTCTGTTGCCCGCCACGGCCGCCGCGGCCACCTGGACCGCCACGTCCACCGCCTCCGCCGCGTCCACCGGCAAAGCCGCCTGCGCCCGGTCCTCCACCGCCTGGACCGCCACCCGCAGCGAATCCTCCTCCGCCACCGCCACGGCCTCCGCGGCCGCCTCCGGGGCCGCCTGCCCCGCCAGGTCCGCCACGTCCACCACCGGCTCCGGCGAGTCCAGGCTGATCGCCTCCGGGTCCACCAGGTACGCCGAACTGGCCCAGGTCGCCGCCTCCAAAGCCGCCCGGGCCAAAGCCCGCGAAATCGGCGTTATTGGTACGTGCGGCCTCGCTAACTGTTCCATTCACCACGAATGACTCGTTGGAGCTGTCGGCTGAGACCTGCGGAGTGAATTCCGCCACCGCAGTGGGCGCATCCGGCTGAACAGCCGGGAAATTAGATGTGTTGTTGGGTTGTGCAGCCGGTCCGGGCTGAGTCGCCGGCCGTGCTGCTCGCGTCGATAGCTGAAGAGCTAAATCGAGACTGGTAGGGGTGGCTGCAATTTGAACATCGCGGCGAAGATGATCGAAGCCGAACATATCGGCCTCAACTACCCATGCGCCGGGCGTCATGCCATCGAAGTGGAACGCTCCGTTATCGTCAGTGAGCGTTACCAGGCTGCGTTCGCCCTGCGTAGCACGAACCGTTGCACCGGGGACCGACTGGCTACCCGCCTTGACCGTACCCGATTGGGCCAAAGCAGTGGTTTCAAAAATAAATGGCAGGCCGACTGCCAGAAGCACGAGAATCTTGAACACTAGAACCGAATCCTCCCGTTCCGCAATGGGCCTGCCACTTCGAGCTATAGCTAGGCTTATTTCTTCTTGAAGGCGATATCCTGGGGACCGCCACGGCCTTGAGTCGTCAGAGTCAAATCGCCGCCCTTGAGCGTACCCTTGTACTCCTGCTCTTGCTTGCCGGCCTTGCCTTCACGCACGATCTTGAATGACACGTTGGCGCCTTCGATCTTACCGTCGGTAATGTCGACCGGGCCGCCACGTCCGCCATCCAGTTTCCCGGTGAGCGTGCCACCCTTGGAAAGAAGAGTGAGGGTCTGGGTTTGAGGACCGTTCTTCCCTTGAGTTTCAGCCGTCCAGGTGCCATCGATATCAGCCGCCAGCAGCACCAAACCGGTGAATGCCAGCAGAGCCGTCAGTGTTACGAGGTACTTCTTCATTGTGTTTAAGGATCCTCCCTTGGAGTTGCGTTCGAATAACGCTACCCAGTAATGATGCCATTAACCTAGCCAAAGGTTACAAACCAAGTTCTTAAGGGTCCTTAATTATCATTCATTTACATCAACTTAAGAAGACGGGGAAAGACCCCCTCAGGATGACAGCCAAGGCGCTATTTTCCTTCCTGCGCGTGTGCTAGCGTGGGAGTTCCTTAAAAAAACCGGGATGAGACCTAACCTCAACACTCTGTGCGGCGAAATCGAAGAGCACCTGGAATCGCGCGGGATGGTGGTGTTCCGAAGCTTCCCCCGAGCTGAATCCGAAAACCACATCCACGGTGCGATTTACTGGGATTCCGAGCATCACCCGGACTATCGTGAATTCATTCAAGCCGCTTCGGCTGCGGGCGAGCGCCTGGTGACGGTTTACGCCCGCGAATTCACTGCCGAGATCGTGGAAAACGCTCTGGCGGAGCTGTCCGATTCGGAACTGGAGCGGGACGAGCGACGGGCCCTGGAATTACGCCTCAACGAAATGCGGGCGTACGAAGGCTTCATCTGCCAGATCGAGCTGTCCTTCGACCATGCCCAGCGAACTTACGTCTTCGACATTCGCACCGATTGGTTCGACGAGCTGAATCGGCTGATCGAGCGCATGGACGATTTCTTTGAGGACGACGAGGATGAGAATCCGTTGAGCGGGTACTATTCAAATAATTGAAGTGGACCTGTCCAGAGTGTGATCCCGTAAGCGCTGGAGAGCTTGGCCGCGCACTGGATCTGACAGCCCCCGCAGCCCGCGTGTTGTGGGCGCGAGGCTATCGAACGGTGGAACTCGCTCGCCGCTTCCTGGAGCCGTCTTTGAGCGATCTGGCGGACCCTGGGCTGCTGAAAGACATGCCGGCGGCGGTTGCGCGGCTGCGGCGTGCGATCGAGAGAAAAGAACGCATCCTGCTCTACGGCGATTACGATGTGGATGGCACCAGCGCCATCGTGATCCTGAAAAAAGGCTTGGATCTGCTGGGCGGGATTGCGTCCTTCCATGTGCCGCATCGTCTGAAGGACGGCTACGGCATGCGGAGCGAGGTGGTGGAGGGTGCTGCCGCCGCAGGCGTTTCCCTGATTGTCAGCGTGGATACGGGAATCCGGGCCAACGAAGTGGTGAAGCATGCGACAGCGCTGGGGATCTCTGTGATCGTCACAGACCATCATCTGCCGGAGGCGGAGCTTCCGGCGGCTGTGGCGGTGTTGAATCCGAATCGTCCCGATTGCGAATATCCCGAGAAGAATTTGTGCGGAGCGGGCGTTGCGCTGAAGCTGCTGGATGCATTAATCCGGGATTTTGGGTGGGAGCAGCCACGACGGGAGCGTCTTATCGATTCGCTGCTGAAACTGGTGGCAATCGCTACGGTGGCCGACGTGGTTCCGCTGACGGGCGAGAATCGGGTGATCGTCAAACGAGGACTGGCGGGGTTGGATCGAGTGCGGAATCCCGGTCTGCGCGCGCTGCTGGACGTGTCCGGATTTCCCGAAGGCGATTCGCCCAGTTCGCGGGACGTGGCTTTCCGTGTGGCTCCGCGGATTAACGCTGCGGGACGCATGGATAGCGCCGCGGATGTGATCGAAATGTTTCTGACCGAGGACGCAGAACAGGCGCGCGCCCTAGCGGCGAAACTGCACGAACTGAATGCGGATCGGCAGCAGACCGAGGCCGAAATCGCCAAAACGATCTTCGAACAATGCATCCAGCAGCCGGTTACGGATGGCGATGCCGCCCTGGTGTTCGCGGCGGAGGGCTGGCATCGGGGTGTTGTGGGAATTGTGGCGAGCCGTGTGGTGGAACGCTTTCACCGTCCGGTGTTCGTCCTGGGGATCGAAAACGGGCTGGCGCAAGGATCGGGCCGCAGCATTCCCATCTTTCACCTGCTCGAAGCCCTGGAGTCTATGCCCGAGTTGTTCAGCAAGTTCGGCGGGCATCGGCAAGCCGCTGGCGTGACCATGGGCGCCGACAACGTGGAAGAGTTCCGCAATCGCATGCGCGGCTACGCAGGAGAGCGTCTCACATCTGCCGACTTCGAGCGCGAACTGGCTGTGGATGCCGAGATCGCTTTGGATGAGATTGACGATCGATCCGTGGCCGATATTCTTCGGCTGGCTCCGTTCGGATATGGGAACGCTGCGCCGACGTTTGCGGTTCGGGGCGTCGAGATTGTAGCTCCGCCGGATATTCGGAAAGAGAAGCATCTCTTCCTCAAACTGAAGGTCAATGGCCGCGTGATTCGTGCGAAGGCCTGGAACTTCGCGGATCGTATTGGGGAGTTCGCGGCGGGCACTCGCGTGGATCTGGCGCTACAGTTCGAAGACGACTCTTACTCAGCGGCGCGCGGGTATTCGCCTTGGCAGACCATCGTGCGGGATGTTCGCCCGGCTGCGGTTGCGGCTCCCGCCCGGTAACTTCAGAATTGATATTCGGCTGGGGTGATCCCCTTGGCTCGCAGGTACATCTCAGCCGAGGCCCGATGATGCGTGTTGTGATCCAGCATGAACATCACCAGCTCGAGTCCGGTCATGGTTCCTTCTCCGCTGTTGTAAGTCTTGGATAACTGCGCCGGAGTCAGGTTAGAGACGGTGTCGATGGATTTATCGAACTGCTGGCGGACATACGCCAGCACGTCTTTCTTGCTCATCGAAGCCGGCATCCCGGGATTGGGTTTGCCGCTAGAGAAAGGCGCCAGGAATCCGGCCTGCTCTTCGGCGAGATGCGCAATCTGTTCGGCAAAGCTCATCTGAGGAGGTGTGAGCTTAAAGCCGTAATCCGCGTCGGGCATCTGCTCGGCGACCTTCAGCGTAAAGTCGCGCGAGGTCTTCAGATGCTTCACCAGCGCAGTCTTGACGTCAGCCTGGGCGAACACAGGAAGGCTCGCTAGGGCAAAACAAGCAAGGGTCGTGATGTATCTGGATGGCATGGGCTTGCTCCTCCTAGAATTGTAGCGATAGCGCAGACCCCTCCGCGATAGACTTGATACTCATGGCGCTCTCCGCAGGCGAGAAACTCGGCCCGTACGAGATCCTCGCACCGGTCGGCAAGGGCGGTATGGGCGAGGTATATCGCGCCCGGGACACGCGGCTGCATCGCGACGTTGCCGTTAAGGTTCTGCCGCAGGCTTTCCAAACCGAGGCCGCGCGCGAGCGTTTCCAGCGCGAAGCACGAGCCGCTTCGGCGCTCAACCATCCGAATATTTGCGCGGTATACGACGTGAGTGACGCGGCGGGCCATCCGTTTCTGGTGATGGAACTACTGGAAGGGGAAACTCTTCGGGACCGGATTGCGACTGGGCCGTTGGATGTCGATGCTGCGATTGCGCTGGCGATTCAGGTGGCCGATGCGATGGACGCAGCCCATGCCAAAAGAATCGTCCATCGCGATATCAAGCCCGCCAACATCTTTGTGACCTCGCGCGGCGATGCCAAGGTTCTGGACTTCGGGCTCGCCAAGCACGATCAGCCTGCGGACACAGACGCGCTTACGGTGGACATGCTTACCGAGCCGGGTTCGGCGATCGGCACGGTCGCTTACATGTCGCCCGAACAAGCTCGCGGCCAGGTAGTGGATGCGCGCAGCGACCTGTGGTCGTTCGGAGTGGTGCTTTACGAGATGGTGACGGGATCGCGGCCGT
>Ga0207674_10003297_pt1 | contig 19858 bp, 35 predicted proteins | sample KBSCornC72_FD_184303 | JGI IMG/M metagenome (GOLD analysis project Ga0207674, IMG submission 184303) | Corn rhizosphere microbial communities from Kellogg Biological Station, Michigan, USA - KBS Corn C7-2 (SPAdes) (version 2) | ecosystem: Host-associated > Plants > Roots > Rhizosphere > Soil ... | reverse complement strand
CCTCGATGTAACTCAGCACCTTCCACAACATCAAATAAGACAGGTGCATGTTGATGTGCTTCTCGCCAATGTGATAGTTGCTGCCGGGGTGATCGATTTCGTAAGTGTGCTTCGTACCGTTTACCCCCGTGATGTTCGCATCTAAGCCGTAGAACGCTTCAGCCTTTATTCCAGCGCCACCCAACAGGCCCATCGTGAGAGAACTTTTTGCTTCGGCACCTTTAATTGTCAGGACGAATGTGCGCCAGCCGTTAAGTGGTTCGGTCATCCGTGCCTCGTAATGGTGAGCGTGCCTTTTTCGGGTGAGTGCGCCGTTGCGTAGCCGCGTTGCTGCGCCCACTTCGCCAACTGCGTGAAGCGGTCCAAGTGAGCAAGCCCTTCTATTGTTTCACCCGAGGCCAGCCATGCCGAGATATTGACGGTGACAGGCAATGTCTCCCCCTTTTTCAGGTTCGGCTTGTCGAGAGCGCTTTTGATGTCGGCCAGCATCATATCACCAGACCAGCACTGCTTCCATTTTCTCTTTGTCGAAGGCCGTGACCTTGTAGCGATGGCCTTGGAATTCGAATGTGGTCTTTCCACTGCTCAGAAGTTTCAGCGCTCTTTCCAACTGCATTGTTTCATCGGCTGACTCTGCCCGGCTTTCATAGTCTAGCTTGCCCCCGTCATTGGGACCACCGACGATTGATGCGGTAAACTTAAGGGTCATCACATTTTGTCGAACAACTCGCCAAGCGGTATCTCAATCCACGCGCAGGACTGATCGTTGACACCAAGGGTTACGATGAATTGATTGCTTACTCCGTTGGGCATTCTCCACACAGTGTCGAGCAGCGCGCCACACGGGAACACCACGAGCGGCCCTCCGAGCGTTCTGAGGTCTTCATCGCTCCCTGCCAGCAACGGCTCAGGTGTTATCCGCGTCACCGCAAACGGCGGCTTCGCTTCAAACGCAAACGCGCCCATGAAATAGCGATTCTGTTTCTGTCTCCACGGCATTGAAGAATGGAAGAATGAGACATATTCATCGCCGACTTTCACCGGAGGCGTGCCGCCGCGAATGTGGCCATACTTCCATTCCAATGGAGTCGGCGTCTTGTGTTCTTTCTGCCGCATCTTGTCATCGAGTGCCACGACGATATGGGGCGAGAATTGGTAATCGAGATGCAACTGGCCTTCGTGAATGAACCACGTCCAATTTTTCTCGTGACCTGTCCCTGCGCCTGGATAGGGGCCGTTGTTCCCGTAACGCAGGTGAAGCGTGCTGACGCAATTCCACTGGCTGTCGAGCGTAGCCAATGCCTGATGCGCCTGAAACCTTGCCCCCATTAGCCACGAGCAATACCCAAGCAGGAATCCGGGGCCGTGCTGAATGATGCGCGGGTCTTCGTGTTGCTCGAACACTCCGCATTGCTTGGGGAGCACGATGGGGACGCTTTTGGTGATTGTGAGATTTTCCCCGAGACTGTGCCTGACAATATCGCTCTGCCACGGTTGAAACCCTGTGCGCCTCCACCGGCGACTCACCAGCCAGAGCGTTTTATTCTGTTCGGTCAACGCGCAGTTGAAATGGCATTCGGTGTTGTGCGATGGCAAGTCAAATAAGCCGCACTTCCAAGGCGTTTGCTTGGTGATTGACGGCCACGTTCTCGGCTTTGGTTTCGGCTTCGCAAATAACGATTTCAGCATGCCGCTTACCGAGCGCGGATCGCGCAGGCGATCGATAAGCGAACCATCCTTGCAGCGGTGAAAGAGCACCACGCCCGGTTGAATGATTTCATCGACAGATGCACTTGTGGGGAAGTGGGTCGAGTCACCATTCTCGTGGACGTGATGCTGAATCAGGTGATTGGCTTTGTGGGTTTGGGCGAGAGTATCGCGCGCGAGCATGACATCAAACGGCATCGCGCGGCAAAGCATGGCGTTGATTGAATAACGAGCTACTTCGGGTGGATAGACACCGACTCCCGCCATGTGTGGTTCGGTTCCGTTTTGGTCGGTGACGTAGCCCATGAAGGGCTTGCCGCCAGCCTCGTATTCTTTTCGGAGAGCTTCGATCCACCCCTTACGCACTGGCGTGCTGTCGGCTTCCCACCAGAGCCAGGGCAGCGGCTGGCGCGCCATGTGGCGCGCGGTTGATTGCCACGCCCAATTCTGCGGCTGTGGCCACTTTGGATCGCCACCCCACTCGGAATAGATGTCCATTACCACACCGCCCGAAAATATTCGCATGGCTTTCTCGGATACCGCTCGGAAGGCAAATCCCTCTGGACACGAAATGGAGCATTCCGCTTCTATCTTCCCATCCAACTCAGCAACCCAATCCAGATTCTTGAGGACCAGTTCCTCGTCCTTGTGGCAGACTGGAATTACGACGAGCATTTAATCCCACCTATCAATTCGCACGTCCGTTTGGGATGTTTTAACGACGCGCATCCTCGTCGTCTCTGGCGGAATATTTGGAAAGTCAGGCGTTCGCACTACCTCTTCGACAAGGAATGATTCTCCCGGCTTAAGCGCGGCCAGAAGTTCCATCACGCTGCGACTCTCAAGTTTATCTATTGCCATCCACCAGCCTGTTTTGCTTTGATCGCAATAATCTCACCAGCGCTCATTCCTTCATACTGCTTGTCATCATCGACAGTTGATTCTTGGCCGCTGCCTTGTAGCTCGGGACCGCCGGCCTTGAGCGCCTCAAGTTCGGCATCCTTCTGCTTCTCCCGCTCCCGACTGGCCAGCAGGTCTTCCAGCAACCCCGGCGCTGCGGACGCCCAAAGAGCCGCTTTGGAGAATTCGTCCGCGCTGAGATTCATGTTGAGAATATTGCGTGCGTGCTCGATGCGTTTTTGGACTTCCGCGTTGTGCGTTTCGTCCCCGTCCTTTTTCTGGAAGAGAGCCAGTCCTTTTTCCGGGTCGCTCCATTTCTGGAGCCGGTCTTGGAACGTGCGCTCGAATTGCTGCTTCTGGTTTGCCTTGTTGTCCCGGTCGGCTTTCTGCATCGCTTCCCAGTTTTCCTTCGACTTTGAAATCGCCGTAGAGCGCTCAAGAGCGATTCGGTCCATTTCGACAATTGCCGATCCAAGTCTTGACTGTCGGGTAGGCCCAAGTTCGGCCATGACAGCCTCAAGCTGTTCAGTTCGCCAATCGCTGTCTGGAAGTTGTAATAGCTTAGAAACACGTTCCGCATGGCTGTCGCCAACTGCCTGTCGAGCGAGAGCGATAGCAGTGTCTGTCTTCGCCTTGAAATAGTTCTCGAATCGAGGGTCTTTCTCGACGGCGATCTGCTGCATGCGATCGAGCAGTTCGGCGTTGTGCTTTTTGATGGTTTCGAATTCATTGCGTTCCGTTTCCCACGATTTCCATTTCTCCTGCTCTTTGGCGTACTTTTCCTGCTCGGCTTTGAACTTCGCGTTCTCTTCCTTGAGGCGCGCGCGTTCCTCATTGACCTCTTTCCACTGCGCGGCTTTGGCTGGCGGTTTGACTTCTGGCGCTCCAGGGGTTCTGTCGATGGCCTTGGGAGCGTCAGCATCAGAGTACACTTCTTCAGCTTTTAATAGTTGCGCTTCCCTCGCTGGAGCAATAGTTGGCTTGGGTTTGAATTCGTCCGGTCTGACCGTGGCGAATGCCTTGGCCAGATCCGCCTCCATCTCCGCGCCGAAATATTGGTCCTGCTGAGTGCCGTTGGTTGTAGCGACCACTGGCGGGGCCGTTGGGCTAATGACTTGTTCTGGCATAATTATCCTTCACTGGTTTGCGCGTAATCGGTGTTGTCGTAATCCGCTGGGATTTCTTCGGTCACGGCTTTCGGGAATTCCCGCAAAGACAAAAGCAGGCTGTAGCAGTCACTGTATCCCTCTTTGCGTCCAAGCTCGACGTTGCATTGCGTATCCGTTACTGCCTGCCCCCTGATTGGGAAGCCGGTAGGCTGCTGGCTCGATATGACGGAAAGCACGTAGGCGAATTCCGGTGATTGCTTCGCCCAATTCACCAGCCCATCGTCGGCGTGCCACCGCTCAAGAGTCATCTCGTGGCGGATAGGACGCGCGACAACAGGCGCTTTTCGCTCAACTCTTGGCCGCTGGAATAGCTTTTGGAACAGATTCATTCTTGCGTCTCACATCGCCACAGAGTTGAACTCCTTGGCTGCAAATTCCAGCGCCTCTTTCTTCTGCTCCCAAGTGAACCGCTTCTCGTGATCACCTGTCACATCGTCATGCCAGGTGATTATGATTTCTCGCGTGTTGCTGTCTCGCTTGAGAGACATTGAATTCACAGGATACCAACCCATTATTCAGCCGTTGTTTTCGCCTGCGCCTTGGCCTGATCAATCGCTATCTGCGCTGCCGCCTGCGCGTCCTTGATCGCCATGTCCTGAGCCGCCTGCGTCATCTGCTGTTGATGCTTCTCTTCCTTCTGCCTCAAGCTCACCTGAGTCTTGATGTTGGACTGCTGGATCTTCGCCTGTGCAGTCGCCGCCTTGATCGCCGTGTCGCCATCGGTGCCCTGGGCAATGGCCTGGGCCTGCTGAATCTTGGCGGCGTTCGCCTGCTGTTCCTGCATCATCTTCTGCACTTGTGCGTGCAATTTGTCGGCAATCTGCCCGAGCCGACCGAATTCCGCTTCCAGCGCCTTGTACTGCCGCTGATGCGATGGGTCTTGCGAGAGGTGCTGCAAGTGAATCGCAATGTGCGGCCCGCTGTTCTCCATGAATGCCAATACCTCGACCGGGTTCCCGCCCTGTGTCAGGGAACGCGCGGCGTCGGCCTCGGCTTTCATGTGTGTCTCCGCGTGAATTAAATTGTTCTGCGTTGGCGTCCAGACAACCTCAGCGCCCACTTTCATGGCCGCGTTCTCCAGCATCGCGTACGCCTGCTGGTCGGTCGGTTGACCGGCTAGTTCGGGCTTGGGATTGTACCGTTCGACTTTGCTTTGGTTGGCATAGACAGCGATGGCATCATCCACGAAATTAACACGACCAGATTCCGGCAGTAATTGCAGGAATGGTAGGAGTGATTGCATGGTAGTTTGGCGCATGATAACCGATCCGTTTCCCATGCTGCGAAAAGCGCGGACACTTTTGCGGGAGAGAAGCGCTGCCTTAGGGACGCCTCGTCTAAAGCACCTTCCCTGGAAATCCAAAGCTGCAACAGACGATTCATCCGTGCGGCTGAGATTTGGATTCGTAATCCTGCGGACGAGTTCGCCATAAGCGGGGTCGAGTTGATTGTAAAAACGGTTTACCGCCGAATTGCCGAGAACGGTCGAGGTCGCGTATTCAAGCTGTGCCTGCGTCGCCGTTGGCGGATTCCCGGCTTTCTTTTCAGGACTAGCCCGGTAGATGCCCGTGTTCCTGGACAGCCTGACATCCATATCGGCATTGACCGCGAGCGCTGTGGTAATGTCGCCCAGCACCTGCGATTGCTGAACGTCGAAGTCGGGGGGTATGACATTGAAGGCGCCGATCTGAACCAACCCAATCTTGTTCATGCTCCCGGCTGACTTTGCCTGGAGCGTGATCGCTGTTCGAAGAAACGCGGCGTCGGTGATCGAGCAGTTGAGCCGGTCCTTGGTCTGAACGAGGTTGAAAATGTCTTTTAGCAATCCATTAGCGCCGTGCCAGCTTCCGTCGCCGACTTCGAGAAAGAATGGCGCGAACACCTGCCGGAAGTTTGAATATCTCCCGCGCTTCTCAAACAGAAAGTTCGCCTCACCCGTCACCGTGACCATCAACTCGGTGATCTTGCCGTCGAATTCCCGCACATACACGCGCGCGGCTTGCACCGTGGACGACCGGCACGACTCCAATAAATCGTGATCCTTTAACTCCTGCTGCACGAGTTCCCAATTGGGAGGCTCCAGCGTATTTGGCTCCCTGGGAACGGCGTCACGGATGGCTTGCTTCACCGCCTCGGGATTCCAGCCAGCCGCGCGCGCGACGACTTCATTCTTTATCTTCGCCCAGAGTTCGTGGACGTAGTAGCTCTGCGGGATGACGATCAGTTCCAGCTTGCCCAGATTGATTTTAGTGCCGTCCATGACCTTGACGCTAAGGTGCGGCACATGCTCAAAATGCCAGTCGTAAGTGTTATTCCACGCCAGAAAACCTTTTCCGTACCCAACGAAGTCGTGGAGCATGGCGTGCATTTCATAGTCAAATCCGTCCCATTGCTTGACTGTAGTATCCAGTTCCTCGGTGATGATTCCGCTCCACTCGGCCTGCTGATTGACTGAGCCGTATCCGGTCTGAAAATCAATGTGGTGGCTGGAGGAAGAGAAGAGATCGTAATAGGGAACGAGTCCGTTAGACAGATATGCCTTCCCCTCCAGTGAAGAAAAGTTTGCCCGCCATGCCTGACTAGCCGCGCGCCGTTTGCTTGAATTGTAAGGTGGATTTCCATCGGCCATTCCTTTCAGGTTTGCCGCCTTGCGCGACCGCTCCGCGTCGGCCTGCTGTATTCGCCCAACGAACGCCTGCGTCTTCTCAACATTGTCCAGGCGCATCTTCGGCGGCTTGCCGTTCTTGTTGAGCGTCTTTAGAACTACGTTCTGGTTGATGTCGGAAAGTTCAGGAAGGATTGCGGACATAGGATTACTTTTTATATGCTGTCACGTCATGTTGCACGCGCCCATCAGTGCTGGGTGAAGAATGAAGCAAGAATCCGGTCCAGCCAACTCGACTGTAGAGTGTCTTGACTGTTTCGAATATCACAGCCGCAACGTCGCCATTGTAATTCATTTTGAATGCAAAAATGGTTTCATCGTTGGGCTGCACTTTGACAATCTTCGCCTCGTAACCTTCCGGTATATCTAGCGTCACTTTCATAACAAGATAACCAGCAACGCACAGACACCGGCACCGAAGATTGGCGTGCCTGCGATCAAGGCCACGGCCAGAATCCAGACGGGAATTTCGGTGTCGTTCATTTCAGCCAGCATTTTGGGGGCAGGGCATTTTTCTGAGCTTCCGTTAGCGTCTCCAACAGAATGTCGAGAGGGACATTGATCTTCGCCTTCAAACTGAAACCAGATACTTTGCAGGATCGTAGCCGGGCATCGTGAACCGTTGCCGCACCATTCGCAACAGAATTCGCCGCCGCATCCAAAGCTGCCGCGTTGCAGGTGCTGCAACCGATCGGCGCTTGGTTGGCCGGGCAGTCGATACAAATTGCCGCTCGCTGCGCGGCTTCTTCGGATGGTATTCGTCTCGCCTTGGCCGCAATCATTCGCTGCGCCAGCATTCGCGTTCCCTGCGCGACTTCCATGACGCCGAATCCCCAGCCCCCCGGCGGCGGGACCGGGTAACCGAATTCCGAGCACCATTCCCCGCCGAGGCCGATGCACAATTGGGCCTGTATCTGCGCTTCCCACTGCGAGCCGATCGGCAGGTTGTTCGCCTTGGCGTGCTGTTTGCAGGCGTAAATGAAATCGACGTAGCTCGGCATCGACCCCACCGCTGGCACCCTGCTTTTCGTCTCTTCACAGAACCACCTGAAACCGCCAGGGACCGTGACGCCGGTGTTGTTAAGGCTTCGCATTGATTTGCCTCAACACTTCGGGGCGAACATCACGAACGATGCAATCGCTCAATTCTTTTCCCGGCGGAATATAAACCAGTTTCCCCTTTTTAAGCAGTTTGGCCATTATGTCGTGACGCCGGTTAAAATCGGCAATCTCAGCTTTTTCGCTCTTGCTCAATTTCATCGTCTTTTCTTATCTCCCGGTTCACCCAATGCATGATCCCCGCGTTGACCGCGCCCTTGACCCGCCTCCAGAGATCATCCGAACAGCTTTTGCAGAGCATCGCTTTGTTCATCGGTTCGGTTCGGGGAATTCCGTCGCGCGGCTCGTACAAGCCCCACTCGCATTCAATTATCGCGTCGTTCGGGCAACCGCCCATGTCGCATTTCATTGGGCACCCACTCTCCAAAATACGACTTCAACATCTGCCGCCATGCACTTGTCCTTGATGGCCTGCAACTCGATTGTCACTTTCGGCGCTTTTGGGTCATGCTCCCGAACAACCTCAGTTACCGTGTCGGCAAGAGATCTCGAAAGCCGCATGAGCACATCAAAATTGTTGGCGTAGGACAGATCGAAATCAACGGAGTCTTTCATTCGAGCACCTGCATTTCTTCCACGGGATCGCTGGATGCCACATCGTCTAAGTCGTACATGCTGTCCCACTTTTTCGCTTCGACTTCCCAGCGGTCGGACTGCTTTTGGTAAGTCCCCGCAACCGCACCCAGCGTTCGAGCCAGTTCGACCAGTACGCTAATTGCATCTGCGTGATCAGGCGATCGGCCAATTTTCTTTTTGCACTCTTCTTTGGTGTCGAGGCAGATTTTTTTATTTTTGATGGTGTATTCACGCGAGCAAAACTCGATGGCGGCTTCGTCGTATATCCCCTTAAGCTGTTGCGTCAGCAGGAACTCCTGGCAGCTATACCAAAGCTCCGTCACTTTGCGATCGTAAACTTCCGAACTCGGGCGCGGATCGGCTGACGATGCTGGCTTATCGCTCGGTGAACCGCCAAACTCAACGCCAAGCACCGGCCCCCATTCAGTGACTAAAATCGCATACACGCCGCGCCCGGTGCCGGTCTTGTCCATCGCAAAATCTTCCGGCCTGATTCCGCGTTTGTCGCACTCCAGCATTACGCGCCGGGCAATCTGGTAATCGATGACTTCCTTGCTTGTCGGGTCTGCCTGAATTGCAATTTTTTCCCTCAGTTGAATTCCAAACCTGCCGTTGGCAAGGTCGCCGTACTCGGCAGGCTGGAAAATGCAACCGTCGCCGCCGAACGCCGGATCGAGCGAAGCAATCTTTTTGGAAAACGCCTGCCAGATGAATCTTCCCTTGGCGTCATAGCGTTCAAGCATCACTTCATCGAAGATCGTATTTAAGATGCCTGCCGGAGTCCAAAACCCGCGATCATTGCTCCAGAGTTGAATCGTCTGCCGTTCCTGGCTGTTGGCTTTGGCCGCGCGGTAGTCCTCGTACCCGTAGAGATATTTGTAAACGGTTTTTTGGAGGGCCACGTTGGGCGACTTGAATCCGTCGAAGTGATCCGCCCGGCCCGATGGCAGGCTCCACGATTTCACACCCTTGGTTTTCCACGTCTCCGATTCCACCGATATGCTTGGCCAGCCCGCTTCCGGTTCGCAGCAGCGACCGTGAATGTCCATGTGCGAAATCGCGTTGCCGATGGTGAGAATGGTCAAGTCCTGACATGCTTTCCGCATGTTGGGGATCGTCTCCATGATCGCCTCTTCGGTCCCTGGCGCTTCATCGATCACGACGAGAATTCTCGGGCAATGCAAACCCTTCAAGCATTCGACCGCCTGCACAAGTTCGCCGGACTGCACAGCTGTCCCGACGATCGCGTGTTTGCTGTCACCCTTCACCGATTGCAGCATCGTCTGCGAATCGATCAAGTGGCCGAAAGCGTAATCAGTTTTGGAGAGGTCGGAGTGAATCTTCTGAATCGTCGGCCAGATTCGGCGCTTGAGCATGTTCTTGGATGAACTCACCAGCGTCACCGCGCTCTGCTTGGGAAGCGCGCAAAACCAGAGCATCGCATAGACGCCAGCCGCGTACGTTTTTCCTGCGCTCCCGCACCCAGTCCAATTCACGCTGCGAATGATCGTGTCGCCGTCCTTGTAGGCGTACTTGTCGTCACACAACGATTTGAATTGCCATTCGAGCCATGGATTCCATTCAAGCTTGGGCAGCGCGCTCTTGGCGAATTTGACGAAGTGATCGTATTTGGAGATGCCGCCAGTTTCGAGCGAGCCGCCGATGCGGAAGCCGATCATTTCCAACGCGCGCGGATCAGTGACGTGGGCGGGCAGGACGATCCCGTAGGGCTTGTGGCGATAAAGAGGCACGGATTTACCTTGCGGCGTACCCTCTTTAATGTCAACCATTACTGCGATGACTCAAGCACAGCTAAAAGCCGCCGCGCAAGCTGCGCGAGAATACCGCGCGCGACATCCGGCAAAGGCCAAACAAGCGAGCAAGGAATGGAAGGCGCGCAATCCCGACTGGTGGAAGGGCAGGAAGTATGTGCAGCTTTTGACGAGCGCGTTGGTGCGGGGGAATGCGGAGTCGAAGGTGTTCAGGGATGCGGGTATGCCGATCGGCGAATGGGTAAATCGGGCACCATGCTTTGATACGTTCGGAACTTACATTCTTCGGGATGGATACAAGTTGGAGCCGATCAAATCGTGGAAGGAATGCGACGGCGTGAATTCAATCTTTTTAGCGCCGGAGAATTTCAAGCTGGTGCAGAAATGAGAAGCGGCCCCGCATGACAACGGGGCCGCGTATCAACAAACCAATCTGCCACTAGGCACCCGCGAAAGAATCCCAAATCCCGCTCATTTGTCAAACGGTTTGAAGTTCTTGGCCAGTTTGTAGTGGAACGGGCAGAAATATTTCCCGCAGCGCGCGGCGAGCTTGGTTGGCAGTTCGTTGCACGTCACGATTTCGCCGTGCTTGTCCTTCTGCATCCACTCGCAGGATTTAATCTTTGCGTTCACCAGATTTCTACAACGGTTTTTTGATACGCTCGATTGGTGACTTCCACTTGCTCCACGTTCAGGTCGATGTCAGACGGAGAATCTCCCGGTAACAAGCCAACTTTGCAGAGACAATCGACCAGTTGTTTGACGGAACCCCAGGCATTGTCGGCGTCGAGTAATCGGGCGGTATGGATTCTAATGTTACAGCCAACGCGCGCAGGATTTTCAGCTTTTCGAGTTTCCTTTTTGACCAGTGGACGCGGAGCATTTTGTTTAGGCTCGGCGGGAGGTAATTTAGCTCGAGGCGCAGAACGGCGCGCGAGGTAGGCTTCATACTCCTGTTGCGTCCAGCGCATAAATTGGTTTTCCCTGGCCGAAATATTTCTGGGCTGTCCCCTCGTGTTTTTGGCAATAGGCAGCATCCTTAATCTCCATAGTCGCAGGCTGCCCGCATATCTTCCAACCGCTGATATCATCGTAGGTCATCCAGGCACAAAATCGCGCCTTGGCGCGTTTGTTGATCAATTCAAGCTGCTTCATACAGGACAAGTGTCCAGTTTTGTCACACCACCCTTAGGTGTTTTTGGTAGTGCCATTACGTCTCTATTTCGGCCAACAATAGCAAACGCCCACATGATTTTCCCTGGGCAACCACTCCATGCCGTGCGTCTCGGCCAGCGCTCTGCATGCGTCGTAGAGCGCGGCATCGTGACATTCGATGGCCATGTTCGTTCTTATCCCGGCTCGAAAGAGGCTTTGCAGGATGAAGCACTCGGCGCTTTCGGTGTCGATTTTGATAAAGTCAGGCCGGATCTGCAACGCGCGCAGGCATGGCCCGATGTCCAGGCAGCCTACCTCGTATTTTACGTCAGAGTGCAGGTGATGCTTGAAAAACGAGTGCGCCCCGCTGTTGGCCGGGCATTCGTGGAGGTTGGCTATTGAGGTTGAATCCCACGCTGCCTTATTGATGGCTATGGCTTTCTTTTCTTTTAATCTTTCGTTCAGCCATTTGAAGTTCACCGGGTGCGGCTCAAAGGCGATCACGAACGCGCCCTTGTTGCAGGCCCACTCCGAGAAATGGCCGGCGTGCGCGCCCAGATCAACGACCAGACAGCCCTCGTAGATTTTGAAGTGCCGCTCGTATTCGCCCGATTCCGAATCGGTCTTGGCGTGCGGGTTGATCTCTTCGATTTCAGTCATGGCGTTGTTTACGCAGTTTCCCGCGTTCGCGCGTCATTTCCCGATCCAGCCGCGCGATCTCTGCCGCCCAATGTGGCGTGTGGCTCCGAGGGCTGTGGGCAAGGCGATCCATCAAGTAGAAAGGCCACGCTGACCGATGGACTGTCGAGGCGCACCATTGTTTGAGGGGAACACAGTTCATTGACTCAGTGTTTTCCATGCGAGTTCAACCACTGCTGGAACTTGGGCATTGCGTATGGAGTCAGTTCTGTCCACGACACAGGAAGGCCGATCATCCAATCCTCGAAGTCGGGACAACGCAATCCCAGGAGATTCGTTCCACGGAAAGGATTGCCGCTGCCACCCCACTCGTCTAGGCGTCCAACAACACGATTCCTCCCGTGATTGCTCGTGCCGCTTGGGGTAGGCCAAAATCCAGATTCTCTTTCGATGGTGTTCTGCGCCGACATCGTCGGCTCCCAACACGCACCATCTTGCATCCATCCCCATTTCGGCCAAATCTCGCAGAACAATTCCCAATCCCCTACTAGTAAGCGTTGGTGAGTTTTCCACAAACGCGAAGCGCGGTCCAACTTCGCAAATGATTCTCCGCATTTCGTTCCACAATCCACTTTGCTCGCCTTCAATTCCCCCACCGAGACCGGCGCAGCTAATGTCTTGGCAAGGGAAACCGCCGCACACGACATCGGCTTTGCCCTGCCAGGGTTTTCCGTCAAATGTTCGCACGTCATCCCAGATTGGGAATCGTGGCAGGATTCCATCGCGTTGCCGTTGAAGCAGGACTTTTCGACAGTAAGGCTCAATCTCAACAGCACAGACACAGGTATGTCCGAGAAGGATTCCGCCGAGGATTCCTCCCCCGCATCCAGCAAAAAGGTGTAGCTCACGCATTGTCTCCTTCCGAGTTAAAGCACCATTGTTTGAGGGGGATGGCGGTCATAAATTCTCATCGAGCAAGCGCAGCACTTCCTGCCACACCTCTTTGGTTTTGAAGTAAATTTCCATCGTGTGCCGGCCACCAAAATCATTCATCAGGTAAACGTCAAGGCCGTAGAGATCGGTGTCATCTTTGTAGGCGTAAAGCCCCTTAAAATCGAGTTGGTTGAAACAGAAGAAAATGTAGCCGTCGATGTAAATCTTCACTCGCCCGTTGAACACTTTGAAGGCGTACTGATGTGAGGTTGGCTGGGCGTTGGTCATGGTCATCGGAAGCTCTCCCAATCGCATTCAATGATTCCGCCAGCCTCGCTCATCCGGCTCGAAATTGATGCGCCGATTGTCTTGGCAAATTCGGTCGCTGGGAGATTGGCGATCAAAAGCGTGTCCGTTTGGTCGGCGTAGCGCTTGTTCAGCAACTCGAACAGCATCGTGTTCTCCCAATCGCTGTCGCTGCGTTTTCCAAGCTCATCGATCACGAGAAACGATGGCTGGCGATATTTTTTTACGATTTCTTCCTCGGTGTGCTCGGTATCGCGCTTGAAGCAGGCCCGAATTTCCATGAAAAACCCCGCGGCAGTCGTGTAGCGCGCAGTTTTCCCCGATCGCAGGCAGAATTTCATCAACCAAACACCCATCTGCGTTTTTCCGTTGCCGCGCGCGCCGATCAACCCAAGCGTGAAGCCCGTTCCCATCATGCCGTCGATCAACTGCAAGCGTGCCGCCCAATCGCCAACGAATTCAGGGGTGCAACTGACGTGTCTCTGTGGGGCCCCAACTTTCAGCAAGCGCTCTTTTAGCAACAATTCCTCGCCGGCCTCGTCGCGCTCGACCGCTGCCGGGTCATCCGGCAATTCCACTGGAATCCAGCGAAAACCACCCTCCAATTTCTCGAATCTATGTCCCCTCATAGCTTTGGAATCTCGATTTCTTCGTGAATTTCCCTGCTTTCGGGCAGCTTTTTGCCCTCATTTCGCACCCAAGTCGCCGGATCATCGTTAAAACGGTGCTGCCCAAACCATGTCGCCGGGTGGGGGCAGAACTTGAGATCCATGGCTCCCTCCCAAGCTTTTGCATACAATTTGGTCGCTTCAAGCACCTTTTCCAACCCGAATTCCCCGATCCCCGCGGCGATTTTCCGCACCGCTGCCTGTTTTCCTACTTTGCGGGGGTAAAAGTCGTAAACTTTGCAGGCATCTACCCACAAATCATGCTTCGTGCTGTTGTTCCCCGTGGAACTCTCCATTGCCTCTCGATTTCTCTCCCTGAAAGCTGCTTGCGCACGAGCAACACGAGTGCGGGTGTTCTCTTGAATCATCATTTTCTGGTAAAATTCCCCGTTCAGAATCTTCCATCCATCCTCCACCTTCTCAATCCTTCTTCCATCGAACAATTGCGGCTCAAGTCGCTTCGTATCAGGTGCCGCCAACACCGCCAAAGCTTCAAGAACCTCTGCCTCAGTCTTTCTGGCCCACCTCGCTATGTTGTAAGCGTTTGCACGAACAACATTGTCCCGATCTTTCTTCACCAGCATGGTCAAAAACACCTTCACCACAAGGTCCGGTTCATCCCACAACGAAGACTCAACAATCTTACTCATCAACGGCACATAGAAGCTCATTGCCACGCATCTTTTCACACCATTACTCAACCCGTCAATGATTATTTGTGATTATTTTGATTATCCGTAATCCTACGTAGATTACCAGTAATCGAGTAATCGTTATGTAATCTAATAGTAACCTCCCTAACACCTAACACCTAACACCTATGAACAGAAGAGCAAGAGATCACTCTGGATAGGAGTCCGAGGAAAGGGGTGTAATCGGGCGTAATCGCTCTGCCCCAGGACGAGTTCTGAGATCCCGGGAGGTAATTCGGCAGGTCTAATGATTCAAAGTCGCCCATATCGCAACCTCGAAAGGAATTTGGCCAAACTAGGAGCCGATCTCCAAGGGAAGGTATGACTCAAAGAGAGGGGGCCAAAAGGGGATCGCCCGCCGGCGAGCGCCGTGGCCCGGCCAAAAAAGGAATCTCTTAAGTTCTCGCAAAATGCACGCAACTGAACAGTTTGTATGTTGTGCGAAAACTTTCGAGGGATAAATCGACGGAAAGGCCAATGAAATCGACTATTGCTCTGGCGGTGTCTTTGGAGTGTCCAAATTTGGCACAGTTTCGACCTCCAAAACGGCGTTGCGGTCTTCAAGTTGACGCTGGGCGGGTAGCTCGGATTGAACCTGCAGCGTGACGGTGGAATGATGTTCGTTGTCCAGACCGAACGTTCGGCGCGCCGTCTTGTCAACAGAGTCAGTGATGCGAACGAGTCTTTCCAAATCCTCCAAGCTAATCTTCTCACCGCTTCTGTCCTCCACGTGAGACAGGTGCTTGTCTGCGATGTCCAAAATCCTGGCCTTCCAGACAGCGGTTTGCTGGGCATATTTGGAATGTATGTCCACGTCTGTCTTTTTGACTGTCCTTTTTGTCTCCGGCAATGGACAGGATGGTGGTTGCCAGAGATAGCGCAATCTACGCTTGGAGAGAGCGCCGTAAGGTATGCCAGTTCGCGCGGCAATGCTCTTGAGTGTGACGCCTTCCTCGAACATTTTCCGAGCGAGGTCCCAATTCACCTGCAAAGCCATTGGCATGGCAGGATGATAGCATGGGCGTCAACTCATGGAAAAGGCAGGCAAAACTTACCCACGATGCCACACCCAACACGACTTGGGATAAGCGTAGCGCCAATTCTTTTTGCAACGAGACCAGTGGCGTTCGTGGGCAGCCCAGCCAAGAGCGAATTGATTCCATGCCATAGGCCACGGCGGAAACGACCAAGCGATCCACCATGGGCCGACGTGAAGATTGCCGAAGCGGAGGGAAAGTTCCCAGTTATTGCCGCGCATGAGTGGGCAAGCGTTGGATGTTCTCCTTGAACAGTTCGGACTGAAAGAAAGCGGCAGCGGCTTGCTTCACGAAGTCGCGCTGATGGTCGTAATGCTGGACTGAGAGGCGCTCTTCGAGTGGGGCAGACCACTGGACACCGGCTGCGCGTTCGGCAGCGTAACCGGCCGCAATGATGGAGTCGGTGTAATCCACGGTTGAGAGCATACCATATCGGTCAACCAAAACCGATCAATCCCGATATACTCCTTCGGATATAACGGAGTGTAGGCCGATGAACATTGGTGAAATTAGTGGTTGACATTTAATGTGAAAAGAGTAGGATGGATGCAGAGTAAGAGAGCAATTCAACAAACCGAAAGGAATAATTATGCTACTAGCTGCCAACAAACCAAACTTGAAAAAGCACGCTCGCACATTGCTTGGTGTCGAGCATACGCCGGAAGCTGAGAAGGAATTGATCCGAGTTTGCCAAACTGGTTTTGAGCGGACGTATGGACATATCTCACACGATCAGGCGCGACACTTGGAGCTTATCGACAAGATTCTAAAGACACACGGCGTCGAGGGAACTTGCGAGAATGGGCTAGACTTTCAATACTGCAATACGGGCGACACCTACGCCATGACGCTTCTGTATTACAAGGGCAAGCTGCGAATAGGCGACTGGGGAACAATCGTGGAAGAGAACAGCTAACCAATTCGGTCAAACACAACAAACCATCATGAAAACAATCACCAAAGAGCAGCGGGACGCAATCGTGGAGCGGGAGCAAGTCTTGACGGCCTATTGCAAAGAACACGGTTTCACTTCCAAGCGTTCGGGCTGGACAAGCTACAAGCCAGAGCAAGTCGCGCACTTGTTACCACCGACGAATGATGAGAGGGCACAAGTTGAGCTTTACGATTTCATTCATAACGTGCCGGACAAGTATTTCCTCTATGTTGATGAGAAAACCGGAAACGCAACTTGCTTCACTGGCCTTCGTCTTGGCACGGTTATTTTCGGGAACCAATGGCGTGATAACTTCGGCGGCAGTCGCGTTGCTGTTACGATTTATGCCGTTAATCATCGCGTGTATCACGGCACGTATTTCAAAAGCTCAGGCGACTACGCTCGAGTACGATTAGCCAAACGGTAACAGTTAACCCTCAACAAACCAAAATCATGAGCAAGATCAAACAATACTACGTAGCGCGATGGGCACGCGAACCGGGCTTACCGAATACACCGCGAACCTTGTGCTGTAATACGGTCTGCATTGAAACTCTGAATACTGGCAGGACACACCCGCTTTGATTTTTTCCACCGCTGGCTAATGGCCAGCGTAGGAAGCAATCACGCTTCACAACAAACCAGAGACGTGTGGGCAATTAAACAAAAACAACAAACCAAGTAAAAAAATGAACCTAACTAAAGGACAAAAACTGACAGTCATAGACATCAGCGATGGTATGGCAAACACGATCAAAGGCGAGATCACGATCACGGAAGTCTTGCCTGAACCTCGTGCGGTTCGATTTGGCGAAAAGACTCGCGTTGCACTCTACAAGCCGCGCGGCGGTCGCAAGGAGTTCTATCTTGATACTGGACGAAGCACGCTTGTTTTCGAGGGCTGGAGCTTGCCAATAGTTCCCGACTTCGATATTCCGCGTGCTGGTGGTTCAAAGAGTTTTTGCGGTAACGCATGTCTGAATCTTGGGGCACCTTCAATCGACGTATTGCGCGATTACATCGACAACAAGAATCTGAACGATGCATTCACGGAGAAGGCGATTGTTCTGTTTGTGGAGGTCGGTAGCCCGTGCGATGGAGATGGAGTTCTGGCCTATCCCGATGCGGACATGACTCGCGGCCATGCCGTAATCGACCGAATCAAGGAGAAGGCGGAAAACTCGATAACAGCCTAACGTTATGAACAGCATGATAGCCAACTACCAGAACGGAAACCTGCGTGAAGCGAAGGAGCAGGCGAAAAGATTCTCTTACCGAGCAATCGTCAAGTTCTGCCAAGAGCTAGGCTGGCCGACCGACAAGGCGATAGGCGTTGCGGATTATCTGAAGGGCTATATCAGTTTTCAGATGCTCTGCGACAAGCAGGAAAACGAGGAGGCTTATGAAATCCATTGACCAAATTTACGTTTATCAATGCGAGGACAGGGAGCTACTTGATGAGTTAATCCGCCGAAACGCTGACAAACTCAGAAGCGATCCCTGTTGGACCGGGCACGAGAAATTGCGAAACCTGCTATTTGACGCCGGGAAACTCATTGCGGAATGGGACGGGCGCAAGTCACAAAACTAAAACCTATGCAAATCATTATTGCACTCGCAACGACTCCACTAGAAGCGGTCGGCGTTCCAGTCATGTTTCTCGCTGGCGTTCTGTTCGGAATGCTGGCCTACAAAGAGAAAGCCTAACCCTATGCCAATCGAAAAGGAAACTTCTCCACAGCAGGAATACAAGCGACTGCTCAAGCAAATCACGTCCATTGATCTGGATGTCGAGAAACAGAATGAGCAGTGGCAGAATCAGGTTGCCCAGGATTTGATGACGATTCTATCGCGGGCTGTTTACCATCTTGAGCGCAACGGCGACGAATGCGATGTATTCGCCGCCAATGCCGCGCTGAGAATCGCGCAGAGAGTAGCCGAGTTTGAAGAATTACGGAGGGCAAAATGATCTGCACCGAATGCGGCAATCAAATCGTCCGCGGCTGCGGCCCCGTCTGCCTTGTGTGCCAGCACACGGGCAGAGGAAATATCGTTCTTGAGCCAAAGCCAGTGCAGCAGCCAGAGGAAGTGCAAATGCGCGGCCTTGCGGCTGCTCTGGACGCGACTTACGCGGCATTGTTGGCTCAGCCGGCATCCGAACAGGTTGAAGCGCAGATCGCAGTTCTCGACGCTCAGGCAACCCTTCGAGGGCGCATCAGCCATCCAACCCACAATCGGCCTCGACCGGACTGGGCTGAAATCGACGCCGAAGAACGCGAGCGCCAAGAAGTCTGCCAAACGTGCCTTGGCACACGCCGCTATCTAACCTTGCCCTGTCCCGATTGCTCGGAGGATGGCGACAGGGAACGGGATTAACAACAAACCAAAGAAAAGCTATGGAAGCAAAATGCGAACAATTCAAGAATCCCTCCAATCGCCCAGTCCTTAAAGTCTCAGACCAAGGCGATTATTTTTTAGTCACGGGCGAATTTGTCAGAGAATGCTGGCCAAAATCGTTTAACGGATTCAGGACCAAGGAAGAATTGCAAAGATATTTCGAGCAATGGCCATGAAGATCGCCATTTCAAAAGAGTGGCTGTTGAAGAGAGCACACATAGAAGAAAGTGAGTCGCCGTTTATGTGCGTGGCGCTCAGGATGTCCAAGTGTCGTCATCACTGGATGAAGGCGGAACCCGTAAATTATCCCACTTTGACGCATGTATGCTCGAAGTGCGGACTATTCCAACGCAAGAAATGACTTTCGCCGCACCTATTCGGCGACCCACGCCCGCGCACTCTCGCGGGAATCCACAACATACCGCGCTGGCTATCTATTGGAAAACAACTCGGCCAGCGCGGTTTCTTTTCATGTAATTGTTGAAATATATTGACACCGAATGCGAATCGAGATTACAACTGCGGCAGTGATGAAGAAACTGTGCGGACCAGGAAGGCCAAGAGCCGAGAAACAGAAGGCGGAAAGACGATTCGTTTTGTGCGTTACGCCTGAACGTGAAAAAGCCTACAAGACCGCGGCCTTCCCTTTTCCCGCGAATGTATGGGCCAAGCAACTACTGGACAGAGCCGCAAACTACAAACCATGAATAAACTTACTTGGACGGAGAGAGGGTATCTTGCGCTGTGGTATCTCACCTTGGCGGGACTGATATGGGTTCTGGCAAAGGACTTTCATTTGATTGCAAGCCATCTGAAATGAATAAATCCTACAAGCCGTGTCGCTGCGGAGATGATTGCCTTGCACTGCCCACCGAGGCTCTAAATGAGCCATGTTGGGGGCAAGTCGAGGCCGTTGACGAAGTGCAGGCTGGCGACGACTGGGTGTGGGTTCACGCATGTCAAGGCCACAGCGATTGCTACGAAGGCGGCAAATATAAACCGGAACCAAAACAAACCAAATGAGCTTCGAGATAAAGAAGGCAACCCGTGAAGGCGTCAAGCCGCTAATCGTGCCCTACGCTGAGTCAGGCTGCGGCAAAACGATGTCGGCGCTACTGCTGGCCCGCGGATTGGCCGGCCCGACAGGGCGAATCGTTGTCGGAGATTCGGAAAGCCGCCGAGCGAGTCT
>Ga0207674_10003294_pt1 | contig 19867 bp, 19 predicted proteins | sample KBSCornC72_FD_184303 | JGI IMG/M metagenome (GOLD analysis project Ga0207674, IMG submission 184303) | Corn rhizosphere microbial communities from Kellogg Biological Station, Michigan, USA - KBS Corn C7-2 (SPAdes) (version 2) | ecosystem: Host-associated > Plants > Roots > Rhizosphere > Soil ... | reverse complement strand
CGACCCCATCGGCGTCGACTTGTTCCGCGTCCCGAGCGGCGAGGTCGGCGAGTACTGCCCCTTCGTCAGGCCGTAGATTTGGTTGTTGAAGAGCAGGATCTTCACGTTCACGTTCCGACGTAGCGCGTGGATCAGGTGGTTGCCGCCGATCGAGAGCGCGTCGCCGTCACCGGTCACGACCCAGACGGACAGGTCCGGGCGGGACGTGGACAAACCAGTCGCGATCGCCGGCGCGCGCCCGTGGATCGAGTGCATCCCGTAGGTCTGCATGTAGTACGGGAACCGCGCGGCGCAGCCGATCCCGGAGATGAAGACGATCCTCTCGCGCGGGAGACCGAGCTCGGGCATGAACGACTGCACCGCGGCGAGGATCGCGTAGTCCCCGCAGCCCGGGCACCAACGCACCTCCTGGTCGGACTTGAAGTCCTTCGCCGTCAGCTGCACGAGCTTCCCGTTGTCGCCGTTCTCGCTCACGCGCTTGCCTCCGGGTCTTCGTCGTGCGGGTTGGGCACGACGAGCTCCTCGCCCTCCTCGGGCTCGACGAAGTCGCCGGGCCGCTTCGTGCCCAGCGAGAGATCGTCCGGCTCGCGCGAGCTTCCGCGGAGCTTCTCGAGGAACCTGTCGAGCCACGACATCAGAGCATCGCCTCCATCGCGTCCGCGAGCTCGTCGGAGCGGAACGGCAGCCCGCGCACGCGGTTGAAGCCGGCAGCGTCGACGAGGAACTCCGCGCGCACGAGCTTGAGCAGCTGGCCGAGGTTCATCTCCGGGACGAGCACCCGGTGGTAGCTGCGGAGCACGTCGCCGAGATTGCGCGGGAACGGGTTCAGATGCGTCAGGTGGGCGTGCGCGACCTTCTTGCCATCGCGCCTGAGGCGGCGGCAAGCGGACTGAATCGGCCCGTAGGTCCCGCCCCAGCCGAGCACGAGGAGCGAAGCGGCGTCCGGGTCGTCGACCGCTAGCTCGGGGATGTCCGCGGCGATTCCCGCCACCTTCTGCGCGCGCAGCCGAACCATGTGGTCGTGGTTGTCCGGGTCGTACGAGACGTTGCCGGTCACGTCCTCCTTCTCGAGCCCGCCGATCCGGTGCTCGAGCCCGGGCGTCCCAGGCACCGCCCAGTCGCGCGCGAGTGTCTGCGGGTTGCGGTGGTACGGCATGAAGGTGCCGTCGACGTTCGGCTGCTCGGCGAAGGAGATCGAGATCTCCGGCAGCGAGTCGACGTCCGGCAGCAGCCACGGCTCCGACCCGTTGGCGAGGTACGCGTCGGAGAGCAGAAACACGGGCGTCCGGTACTTCAACGCGATCCGAGCCGCCTCGATCGCAGCCTCGAAGCAGCCGCCCGGAGTCGAGGCCGCGATGACCGGCACCGGCGCCTCCGCGTTCCGCCCGAACATGACCGCGAGCAGATCCGCTTGCTCCGGCTTCGTCGGCATTCCCGTGGACGGCCCCGCACGCTGGATGTCGAGGATCAGCAGGGGCAGCTCCAGTGTCACCGCAAGGCCGATCGTCTCCTGCTTCAGGATCACCCCCGGCCCGCTCGAGGTGCAGGCGCCGAGCGCGCCGCCGAAGCTCGCGCCCAGCGCAGCCCCGGCAGCCGCGATCTCGTCCTCGGCCTGGAATGTGCGCACGCCGAAGTTCTTGTGCCGAGCGAGGTCGTGCAGGATGTCCGACGCCGGCGTGATCGGGTACGCGCTCAGGAAGAGCGGCAGCTTCGACTGCACGCTGGCGGCGACGAGGCCGAGCGCGAGCGCCTGGTTCCCGGTGATGTTCCGGTACGTCCCGGGCGGCAGCGTCGCGGGCGCGACCTCGTAGTGAACGGCGAACCCCTCGCTCGTCTCGCCGAACGCGTACCCCGCGTTGAACGCGCGCGTGTTCGCCTCGGCGATCTCGGGTCGCTTCGCGAACTTCTTGGCGATGAACTCGATCGTCCCCTCGGTCGGGCGCGTGTAGAGCCACGACATGAGCCCGAGCGCGAACATGTTCTTCGAGCGCTCCGCCTCGCGGTTCGTGAGCCCGGTGCCCTTGACCGCCTCGAGCGTCAGCGACGTCAGCGGCACCTCGTGGACGTGGTACTCGTCGAGCGACCCGTCCTCGAGCGGGCTCGCCGTGTAGCCGGCCTTCTGCAGGTTCCGGTCGCTGAACGCGTCGCTGTTCACGATCAGCGTCCCGCCGGCAGGCAGATCCTTGAGGTTCTTGCGCAGCGCGGCCGGGTTCATCGCCACGAGCACGTGCGGCGCGTCACCGGGCGTGAGGATGTCGTGGTCCGCGTAGTGGATCTGGAAGCCGGACACTCCCGGCAGCGAACCCGCCGGAGCGCGGATCTCGGCCGGGAAGTCGGGCAGCGTCGACAGGTCGTTGCCGAAGAGCGCGGTCTCGCTCGTGAAGCGCCCACCGGTCAGCTGCATGCCGTCGCCGGAATCGCCGGCGAACCGGATGATCACGTCCTGGAGCTGCTCGATGGGCTTGGCCATCGCCTCTCTGGGAGGTATAGCAGCCTCGTTCAGGCCGTCGCAGCGGCTGGTTGGCGACGCAGGCGGTACCCCAGATAGGCGGTCGTCACGATGGGAGTGACGACGACCGCGATCACGAGAGCAAAGGTCAGAACATGGGTGAAGCTCGTCGAGCTTCCTGTCTCGCTGCAGTTGAACGGATATCCGCCGGTCTTGGGATCGGGGTCGCCGCAGATCGTCGAACTGCCGCCCCCGCCCGCGGAGACCAGGAGAAAGAGCGAAAGACCGAGCCCGCCCGGCACGAACAGCGTGCCGATGAGCTTGTCCCGGACGTTCCAGGCGCCCGAGATCCAGAGCAGCGCGACTCCGATGAACCAGCCGACGATCGGCACGATCAGTGCACCGACGAGGAGCAAGACCAGCGCGCCGACCTCGATCCAGCCAGGCTTGTACGGCGTAGCGGTGGGTGCCTCGACCTCGAACCGCTCGCGCGCATCGGCCGCGATGTCCGCCGGATCACCCAGTGCTTCGAGGATGTTGCGCACGTCGGCCTCCGTCTCGTGCTCGAGCCCGGCCCGCGCCTCGACGATGTGGCCCGCGATCTCGTCCACGATCTCGCGCCGGCGGTCGCGCGGGAGATCGTCGAGCTCGACCTCGAGGTGCTTCAGGTACCGCTCGACCAGCTTGTCGGGCGTCGTGCTCATCACGCCTTCCTTTCCACGAGGTGATCCACGGAGTCCCGAAACGGGCCCCACTCGGCCTTGAACGCATCGAGGGCTGCCCGACCCGACTTCGTCAACCGGTAGTAGCGCCTCGGGGGCCCCGAGCTCGACTCACGCCACGTGGTCTCGACGAGCCCGTCGCGGCGGAGCCTGCTCAGGAGCGGATAGATCGTCCCTTCGCTCGTCACCATCCCATCGGTCTCGGCGAGCGAACGGACGAGATCGAACCCGTACCGTTCCTCATCCGAGAGCAGAGCGAGCACGCAGTACTGGAGCGTGCCCTTGCGCAGCTGCGCGAGCAATGCATCCTGTTTGCCCGCGTCTACCATGCATCACAAGGTACCCGGGTAAGCCGCTTACGTCAATCGGCCGCGATGGCGCCCGTCCGAAGGCGTGACCGTGCAGGTGACACGCTGACCCGCACGCGGCTCACGGTTCGCTGACGCGCACGACGTTGAGGCCCCAGGCCTTGCCGGACGCAAACAGCTCGTCGGGATCGACGTCGTCGCGCCACGCGATGAAGTGCGGCTCGGGCTCGCCCTCGGTCGCGCCGTACACAGCGAGCCGCTGCACAGGTTCGGCCCGCCCGCGCCGGCGCTCCAGCTCGTCGCGCCTGCGCTCCGCCTCCTCCGCCGCAGGCCCCTCGGCGTACCCCTTGGCCATCAGGGCGCCTCGGCGAGCAGCGCGTCGAGGTCGAGCGGGATGCTGACCATCGCCACGCCCTTGCCGTCGGCCGCCATCGGCCACTCCTCGCGCGGCCGGTCGCGGTAGAGCTCGATCCCGTTGCCATCCGGGTCGTTGAGGTAGATCGCCTCGCTCACGCCGTGATCCGAAGCGCCGGTGAGCGGGACCTGGTTCTCGACGAGCCGCTTCAGCGCGTCGGCGAGGTCGGCACGGGTCGGGTAGCGGATCGCGACGTGGAAGAGGCCGGTCGTCCCGCGCGGTGGCGGCGAGCCGCCCTTCGACTCCCACGTGTTGAGCCCGATGTGGTGGTGATACCCCCCGGCCGAGAGGAACGCGGCCTGGTCGCCCATGCGCTGCATGAGGTCGAACCCGAGCACGTCGCGGTAGAAGCCGATCGCGCGGTCGAGGTCGGCGACCTTGAGATGGACGTGCCCGATATCGACGCCGGGGTCGATCTGGGTCATGTGAAGAACGGTACTACGGCTTCTTCGAGTCGCTGCGCTCGGCCCGTTCGAACTCGAGCATCAGCCGTCGGAGCAGCGAGTTCAACTGCTCCTTCTCGCGCTTGTTCAGAGCCGCGCCGATCAGGTTCTCGTAGCCGGCCTGCACCTCAGCGGTGGCGACCCACTTCTTCTCGCCTTCAGCGGTCAGCTCGATGAGGACGCCGCGACGGTCGTCCGGGTCGGGGAGCCGCTTGACGAGCCCTGCCTTCTCCAGGCGGTCGAGTCGGTTCGTCATCGCGCCGCTCGAGAGGTCGGTCCTCTTCGCCAGCGATCCGGCCGAGCGCCGGAACGGGGGGCCTGCCTGGCGGAGGGCGCCGAGAACGTCCCACTCCTCGTACGTGAGGTCGTGCTCCGCGATGACCGTGTTCAGGCTCCGCCTGATGCGCCGGCTGAGGCCGTTCATGCGGTCGACGATCCCCTCGACTTCGAGATCGAGGCTCGGAATGTCCTCGAGCCAGGCCTCGTCGAGCCACGTGTCGACGTGATCTCGCTGCACGGTCTCTTTCGCGGTCATATCTTTACTCAATAACTCTTGACGTCAAGATTCTTTGGTGTTACCTTTCTTGTTGTTCGATCTCAAGATACTTTACCTCGAAGGGAGGCGCAAGTGTATCCAGTCGACGTCCAGACACAGGCTCTGATCACGAAAGAGCACGCCGCCCGTCTGCGGGAACAGGCCCGGCCGTCGGGGAGCGTAGGGTTGAAGCGTGACTGTCGAGCGCACGATCCGGCCCCGCGGGCCCTACTCGCTCGCGCTATCCGGCCGGCGCGCGTCTGATCCGACCCGGCGGTTCAGCAACGGCGTCCTGACCTGCCTGCTCGCAGGCGGCGAGCGCGCCGGAGCCCGTCAACTGTCCGATGGAGACCTCGTCCTGCATGCCGAGACCGAAGCCGGCATCGACCAGCTGCGCTTCGTTCTCGGCGCGGACGACGACCACAGCCCGTTCCTCGAGCGCTTCCGCGACGACGAGCTGCTCGCCGGCCCGATCCGCCACCTGCGCGGCCTGCGTCCGATCCGCACCGCAACCGTCACGCATGCGCTCCTGCGCGCGATCGTCTCGCAGCTGATCACCTCGCGCGAGGCGCGCGCGATCGAGTGGCGCCTTCTGCACGCGACCACCGAGCGCGTCGACCGGTTCGTCGCGCCTCCCCTGCCCCACCACTTCGCCCGCTTCGCTCCCGCCCAGCTGCAGCGCTTCGGCATTCCGGCGCGCAAGGCGACGGCGCTCGTGCGGATCTGCCGCACGTTCGATCCGGAGCGCCTGCGCCGCCTGCCCGCCGACGCGGCTGCAACGCGTCTCGAGAGCGAGCGCGGAATCGGCCCGTACTCGGTCGGATTCGTCTGGACGCAGGGGCTCGGCCGCTACGACCGCGGGATCGTGGGCGATCTGGGGCTCCTCAAGATCTGCTCGGCGATCGAAGGCCGCTGGGTCGAACCGGAGGACACGGCCCGGATCCTCGCGCGCTACGGCGAGTGGGCCGGCCTCGCGTGCGTCTACCTGATGGTCGGCGCAGCGCGGGGGATGGTGCCTCTGAGGCTCAGCCCGCCGGAAGTTCGGCGCGAGCGCATCAGAGCACGTAGAGCCGCTTAGACTCACGACATGGCTGCAGAAGGCCGACGGATCGCGATCCTCGGCGGCGGCAAGATCGGCGAGTCGCTGCTGGCGGGGTTGCTCAGCTCGGGCTGGCGGACGCCGGAGGAGATCGTCGTCACGGGCCGCCGCCAGGAGCGGATCGACGAGCTGGCCGAGCGCTACGGGGTCGAGACGACGCTCTCGAACACCGACGCCGTCTCCGGCGCCTCGTTCATCGTGATCGCCGTCAAGCCGCAGGACTTCGACGCGCTCCTCGGGGAGGTCGGCGGCCTGCTGACCGCGGAGCAGACCGTGCTCTCGGTCGCCGCGGCAGTGCCCACGAAGCAGATCGAGCAGCACCTAGCCGACGGCGTGCCGGTACTGAGAGCGATGCCGAACACGCCCGCCACGGTGCACGAAGGCGTCGCGGGGCTGTGCGCGGGCGCGCACGCGGGCGACGACCACCTCGCCATGGCCGACGAGGTCCTCCGCCACGTGGGCCGCGTCGTCCAGATCCCCGAGCCGTACATGGACGCGGTGACGGCCGTCTCCGGGTCGGGCCCGGCGTACTTCGCGCTGCTCGCCGAGGCGATGATCGAGGCCGGGATCCTGCTCGGGCTCTCGCGCGAGGTGTCCACGGAGCTCGTCGTCCAGACGATGTTCGGCACGGCGAAGCTGCTCCGCGACGAGGAAATGCACCCGGTCGAGCTGCGCGAGATGGTGACCTCGCCGGGCGGGACGACGATCCGCGCGATCCGCGAGCTCGAGCGCGCCGGCGTGCGCGCCGCGTTCCTCAATGCGATCCAGGCCGCGATGGAGCGTTCCAAGGAGCTTGCGGAAGGCGACTCCTGATCGACATCCGGGTCTTCGACACCGGGCCCGACGCGCAGAGCGCGGCCGCGGAGCTTCTCGTCGCAGCCGCACGGGCCGGCGAGCATCTCGCGCTCTCCGGCGGCGGCGCCCCCGGGCACGCGTTCGAGCTGGCTGCGGAGCACGAGCTGGACTGGAGCGCGGCGAAGCTCTGGTGGGGCGACGAGCGCTGCGTACCGCCGGACGACGAGCGCTCCAACTACCTGCTCGCCAAACAGACGCTCCTCGACCGGCTGGAGAAGCAGCCGGAAGAGATCCACCGGATCCGCGGCGAGCTCGGAGGCGAGACTGCTGCGGCGGAGTATCACCTCGAGCTCGACGGCGTGACCCTCGGCCTCGCGTTCCAGGGCATCGGGCCCGACGGGCATACGGCCTCGCTCTTCCCGCGCGCGCCGGCCCTCGACGAGCGGGAACGGCGCGCGGTCGCGGCCGCGCACGAGGACGTCGAGCGCGTGACGATGACGCTTCCGGTGCTATCGGCCGCGGCCCAGGTCGTCTACCTCGTGCTCGGCGCTGAAAAGGCGGAGGCGGTTCAGCTCGCGTTCGCCGGCGATCCCGATCCTGCCGTGCCGGCAAGCCTGCTGCGTTCGGAGCGCGGCGAGACGATCGTGCTGCTCGACCGCGCCGCCGCCGCCAGGCTTGACAACAGCGCCTGAATCCCTATATGTAGGATCTATATGAGCGTGGCACCGACCAGCACATCGAACGACGTCTTCACGATCGAGCGCGCCGAGCAGCTCAAGGCGCTCGGCCATCCGCTGCGCCTGCGCGTGCTCGAGATGCTCGGCGACGAGGGCGGCCAGAGCCTGACGAACCGTGAGCTGGCTCAGAAGCTCGACGTCGACCCCGGCCACCTCCACTTTCACGTCAAGATGCTCCTCCGAGCGGGCCTGATCGAGCGCGCCGAGGGCGGCCGGGGCCGCGAGAAGCCGTACCGCGCGGTCGCGAGCACCGTCCGCGTCGGGCCGGAGCTCCTCGGGTCGAGCCTGACCGGCGATCTCCAGGCCGCGATGCTGAACGAGGTCCAGGCGGCGTTCGCGAGCCGCGACCAGGCCCAGTTCAGGAGCGCTCAGGTGACCGGGCGAGTCACGCCCGAGCAGGCGATCGACATGATCACGGAGCTCGTCGAGAAGGCGCAGGAGCTCGAGGACCCGTCGGTCGACCCGATCGTGATCACCGCGTTCATGCATCCTCCGACGTCGCGGGGAGAAGCGGCGAGCTGAGCTCCGTGGCGATGCCGCGCCGCGCGGCCAGCGCCTGCAGAACGAGCACGGTGTCCGCTACGGGGATGTCTTCGAGGTACTCCTCGCGAGTCTCGAAGGAGTCGAGGACGCTCTCGACCGCGTACGTGTAGCCGATGACGTCCTGGGCGGCGATGAACGCGAGCGCGTCGCCGACGTCGTGCGGGAAGCTGTCGCTCGTGCGGATCGCGTCGGCGTGGATGACCGCGTCGTGGTCGCGACCGAGGACGAGCAGCGCGAGCGCGGACGCGTAGCGACCGATCGGCGACTCGGAGTCCGCGGCGCCGAGCTCGAGCGCCCAGCGCGCCGCCTCCTCGGCGGCCTGCCAATCGTCGGCTAGGACGAGTGCCTTCATCGCACCGATCGGTCGTCCCCAGCTCCCGGGCGGCGCGCCGTCGATGCTCTCGCGGTACCGCCCGGCGGCTCGGTGGAACCAGTCGGCCGCCTCGTGGGCCCTCCCGGCCATGAGCAGCGCGAGCCCCGCGCCACCGGCTGCGTTGCCCATCCGAGTCAGCTGTCGCTGCCGAGCATCGGAATCGTCCGGGAGCCGGGACTCGCCGTCCTCGTAGCGCTCGATCTCGCGGGCGACATGCTCGTCCCAAGGGGGCATGCGCCTGAAGATAACCTGCATCCGTGGGCGAGCCGGTGACCCAGTTCCACCTCGACCGGCGCGACTCGGTGGCGCTCGTGACGATGGACGACGGAACGCGCGCCGGACGGCCGAACATCCTCGGCCGCGGCGCGCTCGAGTCGCTCGCCCAGCTGCTGCCCGAGCTCGAAGCCGGCACGTTCTCCGCGCTCGTCGTCACCGGCAAGCCGGGAAGCTTCTGCGGCGGGGCCGACCTCGACGAGTTCCCGCGCATCGAGACGCGCGAGCAGGCGATCGCGGGCAGTCGCGCGGGCCACGACCTTTTCGCTCGCCTCCGCAAGCTGCCGTACCCGACGGTGGCCGCGATCAACGGCGGCGTCCTCGGCGGAGGCGTCGAGCTCGCGCTCCACTGCGACTACCGCGTGATCGCCGACGAGGTTCGGCACGTCGCGTCGCCGGAATGCCTGCTCGGCTTCGTGCCGGCATGGGGCGCGACGCAGCTTGCGCCGAGGCTGATCGGTCCCGAAGCGGCCGTGCAGCTCATGGTCACGAACCCGCTGCGGCAGAACAAGATGCTGGATGCCGAGCATGCGCACGAGCTCGGGCTCGTCGACCGCGTGATCGAGCTCGAGCGGCTGATCGACGAGGCGATCACGATCGCGCTCGAGCAGCCGACGCGCGAGCCGGCCGACCTCTCGGGAACGAGCGAGCTCGTTGCCGGTGCGCGCTCCCAACTCGATGACGCGCTGCACGGAGCCGCGCCGGCGCCGTACCGGGCGCTCGACCTGATCGAGGGTGCGCAGGCGTGGACGATCGACGAGGGATACCGCGCAGAGGAGGAGGCGCTCGCCGACCTGCTCTTCACGCCGCAGGCGAAGGCGTCGCTGTATGCGTTCGACCTGGTCGAGCGTCGAGCCCGCAAGGGCGCAGGCCGTCCGTCGCTCGAGCCTCGACCGGTCGCCAAGGTCGGGATCGCGGGCGCCGGCCTCATGGCCGTCCAGCTCGCGACGCTCTTCCTGCGCAGGCTCCGCACGCCGATCGTCCTGCGCGACCTCGACCAGGCGATCGTCGACCGGGCCCTCGAGACGATCCGCGACGAGCTCGCCGGCGCCGCGGCCCGCGGCCGGCTCGACCATGAGCAGGCGCTCTCCCTGGCCGCGCAGGCCTCGGGCACGACGTCCTACGACGGGTTCGAGCACTGCGACCTCGTGCTCGAGGCCGTCTTCGAGGAGCTCGAGGTCAAGCGGCAGGTCTTCGGCGAGCTCGAAGGCATCGTCTCGGACGCCTGCGTGCTGGCGACGAACACGTCAGCGCTCTCCGTCACGGCGATGGGCGAGAGCCTCGAGCATCCCGACCGCCTCGTCGGCATGCACTTCTTCAATCCGGTCGCCCTGATGCCGCTCGTCGAGCTCGTGCGCACGCCCGAGACCGACGACGCGACGCTGGCCACGGCGTGGGCGGTCGCCGACAGGCTCCGCAAGCGCCCGGTGCTCGTGCACGACGCGCCCGGATTCGTCGTCAACCGCCTGCTCACGCGCATGATGCTCGTCGTCCTCGAGTCGGTCGAGCGCGGGAATTCGGTGGAAGAGGCGGACGAAGGCGTGCTGATGCTCGGCCTGCCGATGGCGCCCTCCGTGTTGCTGCAGATGGTCGGCGAGCAGGTCGCGACTCATGTTCGCGAAACGCTTCAGGCCGCGTTCCCGGAGCGGTTCACGATCAACGCGGAGGGGCCGGCCCGGAGAGTCGAGGAAATCCGCGACGCCGTGCTCGAAGCGCTCGCCGACGAGGTGCGGCACGTGCTCGAAGAAGGCGTCGTCGACTCACCGAAGGACATCGACGCAGCGCTCATCCTCGGCGCAGGCTTCCCGTTCTTCATGGGCGGCCTGACCCCGTATCTCCGCGAACGCGGCTACACGTTCGAGCTCACCCCCCGCTAGCCTCTTCCTACGCCGATCTCGGAGACCGCGTCCAAAAGCCGCCGGAGCCGGGCTTAGCCCGGTGGGAGGCACACAAACACAGAAACCCTTCGAAGCGCGATCACCCAGGGCGGCTCCGGAAACGCCGGCCCGACGCCTCCGCCCGCAAGGAGGGGGCCCACGGGGGAACCAGGGGTTCCCACGTGAAGGCGAGCGTTAGCGAAGCCGCCGATGGGGTATGCTTCGAAAAGCGACGCTCAGCTGGGGACTCAGAGCGCGCCCTCTCTAATTTCTCGGAGGCATCGCGGCCCTTCGCGCCGCTTACATGCAGGAGACAACCGAGCAGCGAACCGCAATTCCTGCGATGGACGAGATCGTCGCAGAGGCACAGAAGGCCGGGGACTGGGCCGGTGAGCCCCTGCTCCACACCGATGAAGATCCGGCCCAGGTGCTGGCGCCCGAGACCGCGCGCCGAAACGCGCTCGACGAGGCGCTGGGCGAGATCGCGGCCGGGAACGAGGCGCCCTCCTCACAGTGGAAAGTGCGCTTCGCGCTCATGCTCGGCCTCGAGCGCGTGCTGTCCGAGAAGCCGCCGCGCCTCGCCTCCGGCACCGAGCTGCGCCGCCACCAGGTGGACGCGCTCGCCGGGATGCTGACCGAGCTGATCGCGGCCAACCAGCGCCAGGACGAGGAGCCGCTGAACGGCAGCGCGAACGGCCACGTCGACCCCGCCGACCTCGAGGAGGAGGACGCGGACTTCGGGGTCGTCGACGAGGAGCCACTCGCCGAGGACCTCTCTCCGGCCGACGATCCAGGCGCGATCCGCCGCTACCGGTTCCGGCACCCGACCGCGTCCGGGAAGACGATCGCCGCCGCCGGGTTCGTCGAGGCGGCGCGAACGATGGGCGTCCTCATCCTCACGCACCGGCGCCTGCTCGTCTCCCAGTTCAACCGCGAGCTCGCTGCTGAGGGCTACGGCGACCGGCTGACCCCGATCGTCGAACAGGGCCAGACCGCTCCCCAGGCCGCGCCGATCACCGTCCAGACGTACGCATGGTTCGCGCGGCACCACGACTCGATCAGCCGCGACACGTACCAGCTCGTGATCGCCGACGAGGCGCACACGGCCCTCGGCGAGAAGACGAGCCTTGCGATCCGCAGCTTCCCGGACCCGATCTACATCGGGATGACCGCGACCGAACAGCTGATCGCGAAGCAGGTTTCGGACGTCTTTCCGGCCTCCGTCGACGATCTCCCGCTCCAGGACGCTGCGCGGCGCGGACTGATCGCCCCGTTGCGCAACCTCCGCGTTCCGCCCGCAGCCGCGATCCACTCCGTGCCGATCGTGGGCGGCGACTTCGAGGAGCGCGCCCTCGCGGCCGTGCTCGACCACAAGGCCCTGAACCAGGCCGCTGCGAGCCTCTATCGCGATCGCTTCGACTCGACGCCGGGGATCGTCTACGCGGCCGGGGTCGACCACGCGTACAACCTCGCGCAGGAGTTCCGCGCCGCGGGCCTCAAGGCCGAGGCGGTCAGCGGCCGGACGCCGCCGGTCAAGCTCGCCGAGATCCTCGCCGCCTACGAGCGGGGCGAGATCGACATCCTGATCAACGCGATGCTGCTCGCCGAGGGCTGGAACTCGCCGCGCGCGACGGTCGTCATGCATCTCGCACCAACCGCGAGCCGGCGTGTCTACCAGCAGCGCATCGGCCGGATCATGCGCATGCACCCGCGCAAGGAGGCCGGGATCGTCGTCGACTTCGTGAACAAGGGCGCGACGCACAACGACCGCGTCATCTCGCTGCACAGCCTGCTCGGCGCCGACTTCTACCGCGAGGGCGCCCGCGTGACTCCAGCGCCGCGCCGCCGGCCGAACCGCCGCGCGCGCCGCAAGCTCTCGCCCGCGCCGTGGCTCGTGCCGGTGACACCCGACGTGCGTCGCCGCCTCGCGGTCATCCAGCGCGAGTGGCAGCGCATCGATCCGCGTTACCTGGACGAGGACGAGCAACGCTACTGGGCCTCGATCGCGGGCCGCCAGGTGCGGTTCGAGGAGCGCGCCGACTTCGTGAAGAAGCTCTCCGACGGCAAGGCGAGCAAGGCGTGCCTCGAGCAGTTCCTCGCCACGGCCGCGGCCGAGAACCCGAACCGCCGCCTGCGGACGATGGCGCTCTCGGACCGCGTCTCGATGACGGTCGAGCGCGCGGACTTCGACGATCTCGTCACGCTCGTCATCCAGGGCGCGACGTGGGACAAGGATCGCGTCCAGGGCGCGCGGATCCTGCTGCGGGCAATCGGCGAAGGGAAGGCGGATGCGCCGGAGCAGATCCTGGCCCGCTGGACGTGGAAGCTCGCACGCGCCACGCGCAAGGCGCAGGACCGCCGGGTCAGCGCGGAGTTCCCGGAGGCGAAACGGCTGCTCGGCGCGCTCGCGAACTCACGCGGGCACCGCCACGAGGAGAACGCCGCCAAGCTCGTCAATGCGGCGCTCGAGCTCCCGATCGGAGTCGGCGTCGCGCTGCTCGCGTCGGCCGACGGCTACACCCCGCGCGCGACGAAGCTGATCGAGGGCGCCCGCGAGAAGATCGGAACGCTGCCAGAGGTCGCATACGCGCTCGCCGAGAACCTGCCGCCGCCCAAGGCGCACAGCGGCCGGCGAAGGCGCCGGCGCCGCAAGAAGAAGGGCGGCGCGCAGCAAACGGGCGAGGCGCAGGCAGCCCAGCCGCAGTCCCAGGACGGCGCCCAGCCCAAGAAGCGCCGCCGGCGACGGAAGCCTGCGAGGACGAACACCTCCGAGGCCGCGGGCGAGCAGGCGCCGGAAGAAGCCCCGCGGGCTGCAGAAGCCTCGTAATTCCTGCTTAACCGCCTGCTCTCTACGCTAAGGCTCGAATGCTCGTCCTGATCGGGATCGGACTCGCAGCCGGGTTCATCACCGCGATCTCGCCCTGCGTGCTGCCGGTCCTGCCGATCGTGTTCGCGGGCGGCGCGACCGGCGGGCGCCGCAAGCCGTTCGCGATCATCGCGGGCCTCGTTCTCAGCTTCACCGCGTTCACGCTGTTCGGCGTCTGGCTCCTGCGCAAGCTCGGGCTGCCGGAGGACCTCCTGCGCAACCTCGCGATCGCGCTGCTCTTCCTCGTCGCGGCGACGCTGCTCTTCCCGAAGGTGGAGGAGATCGTCCAGCGGCCGTTCCTGCGCCTGACGAGGCGACCCAGCGGCGACCTCGGCGGCGGGCTGCTCCTCGGGGCGAGCCTCGGGCTGGTGTTCGTTCCGTGCGCGGGACCGGTGCTGGCCGCGATCACGGTCGTCGGAGCGACGCAGGACGTGGGCTTCCGCGCGATCGTGCTCACGCTCGCCTACGCGATCGGCGCGGCAATTCCGATGCTCCTCGTCGCGATCGGCGGCCGCGCCGGGATGAACGCGCTCCGACCGCACGCGCACCGCATCCGTCAGGTGCTGGGCGTCGTCGTCGGCCTGACCGCGCTCGCGATCGCGTTCAACGTCGACCGCCACTTCCAGACCGCGCTCCCCGGCTACACGCAGGCGCTCCAGAACAAGGTCGAGGACAGCGGCAGCGCGCAGCGACAGCTCCAGAAGCTCCGCGGGAACACGCGCCAGGTCGCGGACACGACGTCGCTCAAGGACTACGGGCAGGCGCCGGAGCTGGCCGGGCTCACGAACTGGATCAACAGCAAGCCGCTGACCTTGCAGCAACTGCACGGCAAGGTCGTGCTGATCGACTTCTGGACGTACTCGTGCATCAACTGCCTGCGCACGCTGCCGCATGTGAAGGCCTGGTACCACGCGTACCACGACAAGGGCCTCGTCGTGATCGGCGTCCACACGCCCGAGTTCGCGTTCGAGCACGTCCCGAGCAACGTCCGCAGCGCTGTGCGCCGCCTGGGCGTCGCCTACCCGGTAGCGCTCGACAACGACTACTCGACGTGGAACGCGTTCCGGAACCAGTACTGGCCGGCGAAGTACCTGATCGACCGCCGCGGCCACCTGCGCTACTACCACTTCGGCGAGGGCTCGTACGACACGACCGAGGCGCGCATTCGCACGCTCCTCGGCGAGAACGCGGGCATGCTGCCGGTCGCGAACGAGCTGTCGGATCCGACTCCGACGGGGCTGATGACGCCGGAGTCCTACCTCGGATACGAGCGCCTGCAGCGCTTCTCACAGAAGTCGATCACGCCCGATCGGTTCGCGACGTACCACTTCCCGGCGGGCGACCTCGACGACAACGAGCTCTCCTACTCAGGGCGGTGGAAGGTTCAGGGAGAGCGGATCGTCGCGGGCCCCGGTGCCCAGCTTCGGCTCCGCTTCGTCGCCCGGAGCGTGCATCTCGTGCTCGGCGGGCACGGGTCGGTCGCGGTCATCGTCGACGGGAAGCCGGTGAACGTCGTTCGGGTGCGCGGCAGCCGGCTGTACACGCTCGCGCGGCTGCCGACCGACCAGAGTCGATTGCTCGAGCTGCACTTCAGCCCGGGCGTCGAGGCGTACGCCTTTACCTTCGGCTAGATAGGAGGACTGCTACTGGTCGCGGGCGACGTCGTCGCCGTTCTCGCGCTCGCGGTCGCGCAGAAACTGGGTGAGCTCCGCGGCAAGCGCGTCACCCGAGGGCAGCTCGGCCTCCTCGGCGAGGGTGTCGGCGCGCTGCTCGAGCTCTTCGATGTAGGCGGCAGTGTCCGGATCAGACGCGACCGCTTCGGAGACCTGCTCCGAGTAGTTCTCGGCGGCCTCGGCGAGCTCGGTCGTGTCGATCGGCGCTCCGATCACGTCTCCGAGCCGCTCGCACAGCGCGAGCGCGGCCTTCGGGCTCGGCGTCAGCGAGACGTAGTGCGGCACGGCCGCCCAGAGGCTCGCCGACGGCAGGTCGGCCTGGCGGCACGCATCGTGGAGCACGCCGACGATCCCGGTCGGCCCCTCGTAGCGCGACGCCGAGAGGCCGAGCCGCTCGACCATCTCCGGATCGCTCGCGCTCCCGGTGACGGGGCACGGCCGCGTGTGCGGAACGTCCGCGAGCAGCGAGCCGAGACTGATGATGAGCTCGACGCGGAGCTCCTCCAGGAAGCCGACGATCAACTCCGAGAACGTGCGCCAGCGCAGGTTCGGCTCGATCCCGAGCAGGAGCACGACGTCGCGGTCGAGCCCCGGCGCGCGCCCGTGGTAGAAGACGGTCGAGGGCCAGTCGATGCGACGAGTGACCCCGTCCTCGAGCGAGACGTGCGGCCGCGTCGCCTGGAAGTCGAAGAAGTTCTCCGGCTCGATCTCCGCGAACCGGTGCGCGTTCCAGAGCTTCGCGAGGTAGCCCGTCGCGAGCGACGCGCCCTGCCCGCCGTCGTTCCAGCCGCGGAACGCGGCGATCAGGATCGGGTGCTCGAGCTCTGGCCGGCTCGAGACGAGGAGCTCCTCGGACACTCCCCTGAGTCTAGGTGTTCGTGGGCAGCAGAGAACGCGGTGGCCGGTAGAACAGCGCCGCCAGCGTGACGGTTGCGGCCCAGACGGCCGCAGCGAGCGCGACGTGGACGAGCACGATCTCCCAGGGCAGCTTCGTGCGCCACTGCAACTCACCCACGCCCATCTGGACGATCAGCAGCCCGAGCGTGACGAGCGAGATCCTGAACAGCCTGGGTGAGCGCTCCCTGTACGCGGCGAGGTAGCCGATCGAGAGCAGGAACGAGATCAGGAAGAAGCCGACGAAGACGCCGTGCACGTACACGGTCGGCTGGAGCGAGCCGAAGCGGTCGATGTGCTCGCCGCCGCCCGAGTGCGGGCCGGACGCCGTCGCGAACGTGCCGCTGACGACGAGCGCGAAGCCGGCTGCGGTGAAGAGGATCGCGAGGCGCCGAAGCTCGAGCGGGACGATCGGATCCGTCCGGCCGTCGCGCAGGCCGACCGCCTCGACCGCGATCACGACGGCGCCCGCGAGGAGGCCCATCGAGAGCAGGAGGTGCGCCATCACGACGGGCCAGCGCAGGTCGCTCGCCACCGCGAGGTAGCCCAGCGGCGCCTGGGCGAGTGCGCCGAGCAGAACCGCAAGCGCAAGCTTTCGCGCCCAGTACGGGAGGCCCGGCGTCTTCCGTGCCGCGAGCCAGGTCAGGAGGGTGACCGTGATCACGACTCCACCCACGAGCCGGTTTCCGAACTCGACGAATGCATGCACGTTCTTCTCGGGCAGCGGCGCACCGCGCTCGCAGCCGGGCCAGTGGCTGCAGCCGAGCCCGGAGTCCGTGAGCCGGACCGCGGCCCCCGTCCCGACGATCAGCCAGAGGAGGAACACGTTCGTCCACGCGACCTGAACGAAGCGCACCGGCGAGATCTCGAAGCTGCGGAGGCGGGCCGCGATCTCCATCAGAGAGGGACTAGCACGTCGGGATACCCGTCCGCTCCGGCGAACGGCGTGGGGCGCGAGCCGAGGAAGAGCGGGCGATCGGCGGCGTTCAGGAGCACGGGCATCATGTCCGTCCCGCTCAAGCGGCCGAGGATCCCGCGCGCACAGTCGAGCTCACCGAAGGCCTCGACCTCGTCCGCGCGGACGCCGGGGCCGTTGACGATGAACGGCACCGGGTCGCCGGAGTGGATCACGTCCGGGTACGTCGGCGTCGCGTGATCGCCTGTGACGCAGACGATCGCGCGGTCGGTCGGCAGGTCGCCGAGCTCCACGTCGAGCGCCTCGATCGTGCTCTTCTTGATCTGCGGGTCCTTCGTGTGGCCGGCCAGGTCGGTCGCCTTGAGGTGCGAAAAGACGAACGTGTCGCCCTCGTCGAGGCGCTCGCGTGCAAGCTCCAGGCGCGCGCGCAGGTCCGCCGGCGCATCGCCGGTTTCGAGCACGTGGCGTGGCTCGAGGCCGATCGTTTGCGCGAGGCCGAGCAGGAACTTCGAGTCGCCGAGGAAGCTCCCGTGCAGGCCGTGCCGCTCGCGAAAGCTCGGGTTGCCGCGCGCGCGGCCCCACCACTTGAGCGTGATCACGTTGAAAGGTGAAAGCCCGTCCGAAGCGCGGCGCTCGTTGACCGGATGTCCTTCGAGCCGCTCGATCGTCTTGCGCGTCCACGCTTCCGCGGCGCGGGCGGTCGCCTCGGCCTCGGGAACCTGAGCCTGCGGCTTGAGCACCGGATACCAGTCCTTGAAGAACGCGTCCGAGTCCGTCACGCGGTCATCGGCGTCCGGGGACACGCGCAGGATCGCCTCGCCGCGCTGGAGATGCTCGAGCTCGAACCGGAAGCCGTCGACCTCGAGCCCGTCGCAGGCGGCCACGAGCTCGGCCGAGTCCTCGTCGTCGTCGCCCGTTCGCGGCCGACCGGTGAGCCAGAGCCCATCGTCGCGCCGCTCGGCCGGACGGAGCGCGGCGAACGCGAACACGTGCTCCGGGTCGATCTCCTGCCCGGAGCCCGTCGCCTCGAGCACGGCACGCCCCGGGAACTCCTCGGGCGTGTACCCCAGCATCGCCCAGTGCGCAAGCTCGCTCGCCGGCGCCCGCCCCGGGCCCAGGCTGAACATGAGCCCGCACGAGCCGCGGGCCGCGAGCCGGTCGAGGTTCGGGGTCTCGGCGATCTCGTTCGCGGTGCGGCCGCCGAGCGAGTCGTGCGCGCGATCGGCGAGCCCGTCGAGCAAGACGACGAAGAGTGGGTACACGGAGGCGTGAGGCTACCGGCGCGCCGCGCCTCTCACGCGAGGGCCCGTTGCTGCCGACAACACAAGGTGCCCTTGACAGCTATAGCAAGACCGCTATCATAGCAAGTATGCGATGGGATTCACGGTGAACCGCGAGCGCTTCCTCGCGGAAGCCGACCAGGTCGGCATCGAGCGCAACGCGGCTCTGTCCCTCTTCGAGCGGTTGTACGCCGCACCGCAGCACGGCTCCGAGCTCTCACGGAACGGCACCGCACTCACGGATCAGACTCGACTCTCGCGCACGGTGCAGGTCTTCGTCGGCCTCGGCGTCCTGCTCGTGATCGGCGCGCATGCGTGGTGGTCGACCAAGGGCTACCAGGCGATGGGGATCGGAATCGTCCTCGTGCTGACGCTGCTCTGGCAGGCCGGTTTCCTCTGGGCCGCCGAGTGGGCGAAGCGAGCGGGCCACGGGTTGCTCGAGTCCGGCTTCGCAGCCATCGTCGCCTTCTACACGCCGCTCACGATCTTCTCGATCGAGAAGCTGATCGGCGCCGACTTCGAGCATCAGAACTACCAGGACTTCTACCCGTGGATCTCCGGCGGCTGGGTGTTCATGGAGCTCGGCTCGATCGCCGTCGCCGCCGCGCTCCTCTACCGCTACCGGCGACCGTTCCTGACGCTGCCGATCACGCTCTTCACGGGCTTCCTGCTGATGGACGGGAGCGTTCGCCTCCTGGGCGGCTTCGACGACGACACCCTGGTCAAGCGCGTCGTCCTCGCGGGCGGGATCGTGATCGGGCTTGTCGGCGTGCTCCTCGACTACCAGGGCTGGCGGCGGTTCGCGTTCTGGCCGCACGTGACGTCGATCTGGCTCGTCGCCTGGGGCCTGCCCCTGTGTACGGGCGACAGGACGTGGCCCCTCTTCCTCGTCGCCGCTGTCGACCTGCTCGTCGGGATCTGGCTCGCGCGGATCGTCTACCTGGCCGCGGGCGGCATCATCGGCTGGATCGCGATCAGCATGAACGCGCACGGGATGGTGTTCCCGTTCATCCTCATGGCGGGCGGGATCCTCTTCATCGTCGCCGCGATCTGGCTCGCGAAGGCCGACAGCCCGCTGCGCCGCTGGCTCGCGGAGCGCACGCTGCCCGCTCCCCAGCGGGACCTGGCGTACTAGACGGCGACGCGGTCGAGCTCTCGCAGCACGCGCGCAACGCCCCGCGGGACGAGCCGCTCCCAATCGGCTCCGGAGCGCATCGCTGCCCGCACGTCGCTGCCGGACAGCTGCTTCTCGGCGCCTTCGTCGAGGATCACGACCTCGTAGCCGGCCGCGAGCAGCCGGTCGTGCTTCTCGCCGCCCCAGACCGAGAACAGCCGCAGGTACTGCGTGATGCCCTCCGGGACGTACGCGCCCCAGAGGTCCGGCTCGTTGACCGGGAACGGGATCACGTGCACGCGCTCCAGGTCGAGCTCCAGGTCGCGGGCCGCCGCCTTCACCATCAGCAGGCGCTCGTCGTACGTGTACGGGTTCGACTCAGGAAGGTGCCGGGCCGGGTCGCTCGCCTCGGGCAGGATCCGCGCCGGGTCCGGGTTCGTGATCCCGACCCAGAGCTCGTCGGACTGCTCCGACGCGCCGCGCATGTACTCGAGGTGGCCGTTGTGGAACGGCTGGAAGCGCCCGTGGATCATTCCACGCTTCATGGCGGCGCGA
>Ga0207674_10003291_pt1 | contig 19869 bp, 16 predicted proteins | sample KBSCornC72_FD_184303 | JGI IMG/M metagenome (GOLD analysis project Ga0207674, IMG submission 184303) | Corn rhizosphere microbial communities from Kellogg Biological Station, Michigan, USA - KBS Corn C7-2 (SPAdes) (version 2) | ecosystem: Host-associated > Plants > Roots > Rhizosphere > Soil ... | reverse complement strand
CAGCAAATACGTGACCGATCTCGAGGACTACCTCGGCGTGCGGCTGATGAACCGCACGACGCGGAAATTGAGCCTGACCGAGGCGGGCGAGGCGTACTATCGTGAGGCGAGCCAGCTGTTGCAGCAGCTCGACGACCTCGATGCCTCGATCCTCGACCAGACGGCGGCGCCACGCGGGCTGCTGCGTGTCTCGGCGGCGCGCAATTTCGGCGAGATGATCCTGGCGCCGGCGATCTTCGTCTTCCTCGCCGAGCACCCCGACGTGACGCTGGATTTGCGGCTCGAGGACCGCTTCGTCGACTTGGTGGAGGAGGGGATCGACGTGGCGCTGAGGATTTCAGCGGCGCAGGATTCCTCGCTGATCGCGCGCAAGATCTGCGACATGCAGCATTCGGCAGTGGCCTCGCCGGAGTATCTCCTGGCGCATTCGGAGCCGAAGACGCCCGAAGACCTGAGACACCACGCCTGCATCGTCGACACCAATTTCCAGGGGCAGGCGAACTGGCGGTTCGTCGACAAGGGACAGACCCTGTCGGTACATGTGAGCGGGCCGGTACGCGTCAATTCGCCGCTTTCGGCCCGCGACGCGGCTCTCGCCGGCCTTGGCATTGCCTTATTGCCCGGCTACCTCGCCGACCCGTTGGTTGCGTCGGGCAAGCTGGTTCGGATACTCACTGGCTACATGCAGACGGGATCGAGACTGCAGGCGGTCTATCCGCATCGCAGACACCTCGCCGGCAAGGTCCGGGCGCTGATCGACCATCTGGTGGCCTGGTTCGAAGCCCACCCGATTTAGACTGGACTATCGTTCTGGCGGGGCCGGAACAAAGGCAGGGTGGAATGCGTCGCCGGATTGCCGCGCTCTTTGGGCTGCTCATCGCCCTGCTGCCGCTGCCTGCCTTTGCCCACCCACACATCTTCATCGACGCCAAGGCTGCGGTCACCTTCAACGATGCCGGGCAAGTGATTTCGATCCACAATACCTGGACATTCGACCAAGCGTATTCGGCGTGGTCGATCCAAGGGCTCGATACCAACAATGACGGCAAATACTCACCCGAGGAGCTGCAGCCGCTCGCCGACGACAACATGAACGGGCTCGCCGACTACGAGTATTATACCTTCGCCGGCGAGGGGAAGGACCCCAATCTCAAGTTCAGCCATGGCAGCAATCCGAAGCTGACCTATGACGGCAAGCAGACGACGCTGAGCTTCGACGTGGCGCTGGCCGAGCCTTATGCCATCCGCAAGTCGCTGGAGCTGTCGATCGACGACCCCGAATACTACGTCGCGATCACCTTCCACGCTCCCAGCGACATCCAGCTGATCAACGCACCCAAGACCTGCGCCATCAAGATGGAGGACGCCAAGGAGATGCCGCAGGAGCTGGCGGATGCGCTCTACGCGCTGCCGCCGGATGTCACCAAGCTGCCGCCCGAGCTCGAGCAGGCGATGCGCGGCATGCAGGGCGCAATCCTGATCAACTGCCCGGGGGGCAGCCTGACGGGTAAGCCGGCGGCGCCGGTGGGAGCGACGGATGCTGCGCCTGACGCAGCGGCGGCGCCGGCGGTATCGACGGCTCTCGATGCGGCGACGCAGATGGCCGAGGCGACGCCGGATGCAGCGGCCACGCCGCCGGCCAAGCAGGCGCTGACGGTGCCGATCTTCACCGGCAACATCCCCTTCGGTGCGGCGCCGAACGAGCCGGGGCTGAACCTGCCGCGCACGGGGTTCCTGGGCTGGGTGCAGCAGAAGCAGGCCGATTTCTACCTGGCGCTCGAGCACTCGCTGGCGGCGCTGAAGAGCAACTGGACCGGGTTCTGGGTGCTGGGGCTGCTGAGCTTCCTCTATGGTGTCTTCCATGCGGCGGGGCCGGGGCACGGCAAGGTGGTGATCTCGTCCTATGTGCTCGCCAACGAGGCGCAGATGCGCCGTGGCGTCCTGCTGAGCTTTCTGGCGGCGATGCTGCAGTCGCTGGTGGCGATCGGCTTCGTGCTGATCGCGGCGAGCCTGCTGGGCATGACGGCGATGGCGATGAGCGAGGCGGCCAACTGGATCGGCATTCTATCGTATGGCCTGGTGGCGCTGCTCGGGTTGTGGCTGATCCTGCGCAAGATCTTCCGCCGGAGCCATCACCATCACGGCCATGGCCACAGTCACGAGGAGCCGACGCCGCCCCTGAACCCCATGCAGGCGCTGGCGCGGCGGCACATGGGCGCGCCGGCGCATGCGCTGGCTGCGGGCGGTCCGCAGCTTACCTCGTTCAGCGCCGGGGGCTCAGGTCCGGATGCTTATGGCCGCATGCCGGGCGATGCGCATTACGGGCACAGCCATGGCGACGACCACGATCACGGCGACGACGACGGGCATGTCCACATCGTGACGCCGGCGCAGCTGCGCGGCGGCTGGCGCGAGCAGCTGGGCGTGGTGCTGTCGGTCGGCATCCGGCCCTGCTCGGGGGCGCTGATCGTGCTGGCCTTCGCCCTCAGTCAGGGGCTGCTGGTGGCGGGGATCGTCGCGGTGCTGCTGATGGGGGTGGGCACGGCGATCACCACGGGGGTGCTCGCGGCGCTGGCCGTGGGGTTCAAGGGTCTCGCGCGCGGCGTCGCGGGCGTCGACAACAAGGCGACGGGCATTATCGTGTGGTGGGCCGAGCTGCTCGCGGCGTTCGGCGTGTTCGCGTTCGGGATCGTGCTGCTGCTGGCGAGCCTCTAGGCGGCCTGCGTCTTGGCGGCTTCCGCCGCCCTCTGCGCCTCGCGGGAGCGGAACAGCTCACGCATCAGCCAGGCGCCGAGCAGCTTTTCCTTGTCGATCACGGAGTAGAAGTCGAACTGGTCCGCGATGTGCGCGGCGAAGGCCTCGGCATCGTCGGGAGTCTGCCGCAGATCGGGGGGCAGCTCGTACCAGCGCCGGATGATTTCCGCTTCGGCTTCCTGCTTGGTCACCTGCATGTCGCACCTCCACCGGGGCAACCGAAGGGCAAATCTTCGGCCCGTATGGCTAACGAGAGGTTAACGAAAGGAGGCCGCTACTCGGCGGCCTCCCGGCGTGTCTCCGATTCCGGCGGAACGTTGCCCCATGGCGGCAGACCGGCGCGTTCGCGCAGCAGCCAGCTCAGGATGAGCTTGCGGGTGTTGGCCATGGACCGGAATTCAAGCTGTTCAGCGAGCGCTGCTGCAAAGACCTGGGCTTGCTCCTGGGTCTGTCGCTGTTCGGCGGGGAGTTCCCGCCAGCGCCGAAGGGTTTCCTCCCGCGCCTCGTCCTTACTCAGTTCAGTCACGTAACCCCGATTTCTGAGCCCCAGTTGCGGAATCCGGCATTCACGAAAAGGTTCCGCACTTTCTTGTTGCGAACGATTCGCAACTGACGTATTTGTTGCGAATGATTTGCAATGGCGGATAGTGCCAGCTACAAGGACTGCCGATAATGACTTCGGACACCATGGACACCCTTCCCACTCCACGGCGCGGTTGGCTGCGCGACAGCGAAACACCGCCGCTGGTCGAGGTGTTCCGGTCGATCCGGCTGCCGGCGAGCGCCTCGACCTGGCGGCGCTTCCTTGCCTTCGTCGGTCCGGGATACCTGGTGGCCGTCGGCTACATGGACCCGGGTAACTGGGCGACCTCGCTCGCGGGCGGCAGCCAGTTCGGCTACGCGCTGCTGTTCGTCGCGCTGCTCTCCAACATCATGGCGATCATCCTCCAGTCGCTGTGCGCCCGGCTGGCCATCGGCACCGGCAAGGACCTCGCGCAGGCCTGCCGCGACGCCTTCCCCAACTGGATCGCCTGGCCGCTCTGGGCGCTGGCAGAGGTCGCGATCTGCGCCACCGATCTCGCCGAGGTGGTGGGCACGGCCATCGGCCTCAATCTGATCTTCGGCATTCCGCTCGAGATCGGCATCCTGATCACCACGCTCGACGTGTTCCTGATCCTGTTCCTGCAGACCAGAGGCTTCCGCTGGATCGAGGCCTTCATCATCACCATGCTGGGCGTCATTGCGATCTGCTTTGTGGTGCAGATCGCGCTCGCCAATCCGGATTGGGGCGGAGTGATCCGCGGTTTCGCGCCGACCACCCAGATCGTGGGCAACTCCAACATGCTCTACCTTGCGCTCGGCATCATTGGCGCCACGGTGATGCCGCATAACCTCTATCTGCACTCGGGCATCGTGCAGACGCGCGCCTATGGCGATACTCCTGCCGAGAAGCGCGAGGCGCTGAAATTCTCGACCATCGATTCGACGCTGGCGCTCACCTTCGCGCTCACCATCAATGCCTCGCTGCTGATCCTCGCGGCGGCGGTGTTCTTTCCACACCATCAGGTGGTCACCGATATCGGACAGGCCTCGCACCTGCTGACTCCGCTGCTCGGCTCAACTCTGGCGCCGATCCTGTTCGGTGTGGCGCTCATCGCCTGCGGCCTCAACTCGACGGTGACGGCAACGATGGCCGGCCAAATCGTGATGGAAGGCTTCATCCGGTTCCGCATCGCGGCCTGGGCACGCCGCCTGATCACCCGCGGCATCGCGATCATACCGGCGCTGATTGTCATCTACTGGTTCGGCAGCGCCCAGGCCGGCAAGCTGCTGGTGTTCAGCCAGGTGGTGCTGAGCTTCCAGCTGCCCTTCGCGGTGGTGCCGCTGGTGCTGTTCACGGCCAGCCGCGAGAAGCTGGGCGAGCTCGTCGCGCCGCGCTGGCTGACGGCGATCGCGGCGATCGTCGCCACGATCATCATCGGGCTCAACGTCAAGCTGATTTACGACTTCGCGACCGGCGCGCTGGGCTGAGCTCAGCGCTGCCGTGTCATGTTCAGCGGCACCGTGCCAGGCTGATCGATGAGCATCGTGTAGCCGCCATTGGCGAACTCGACACGGTTGGTCACCGGCTGTCCGACGGGAGCGATCGGTGGAATGGTCGGCGGCGAGAACTCGAAGATCGTATAGGTCAGGGTCATCTGGCGCGGATCGAAGCTCCAGGTGCCGCCGTAGTTGGCGACGCCGCCCGGGGTGACGACCATCTGTTCATCGAACCGGCCGTTGGGCGAGAACTGCATCAGGAAGGACGCATAGGCCTGCCCTGGCGCGGAATAGAGAGTCGTGCTCCACAGCCCCACCACGGGATTGGCCGGCGCCATGGCGAGAGCGGCGTAGGCGATGCGAGGCTGAAGCAGAAGCAGTGCGGCGGCGAAGACAGCAGATGCGATGCGCATGCGGATCTCCCATAGCCAGATCCGCTGATGCTAGGCCCGGGGGCCCGCCTTGCCAAGCGATTGAGCAGCTTCCATCCGGCCTGGCCGCGGCATTCGGCCCGGCTTGCGCCTCCGCATGCGCCAGATATGGTCGCCGCACCCAAACCCCTAAGCAGTGCGAGACCGATGCAGGCCGGAAAGCCCACCGATCACCCGACCGTCAAAGTGCCAAAGGTCGGCGTGCTGCTGCTCAATCTGGGCACACCGGACTCACCCGACTACTGGCCGATGCGGCGCTACCTTGGCGAATTCCTGAGCGATCGTCGGGTGATCGAGACCAATCCGGTGCTGTGGCAGGTGATCCTGCAGGGGATCATTCTCAATGTGCGGCCGCAAAAGAGCGGAGCCAACTATCGCAGGATCTGGGACAACGAGGCCGACGACAGTCCGCTGCGCGTGATCACGCGGCGACAGACCGAGAAGCTGCAGGCGCGACTGGGCGACAAGGTCATCGTGAGCTTCGGCATGCGCTACGGCAATCCTTCGACCGAAAGCCAGCTCATGGCATTGATGGAGCAGGGGTGCACGCGCATCCTGGTGTGCCCGCTCTATCCGCAATACTCGGCCACCACGACCGCGACGGCCAATGACGCGGTGTTCGATGTGTTGAAGAGGCTGCGCTGGCAGCCGGCGATCCGCACGCTGCCGCCCTATTACTCGACGCCGGAGTATGTGGCGGCGCTCAGCGACAGCATCGCGGCGGGTGTCGCGGCGCTGCCGTTCAAGCCGGACGTGGTGCTCACCTCGTATCACGGGATGCCGATCGAGTATCTGGTCAAGGGCGATCCGTATTATTGCGACTGCCTAGTCACTACGCGGCTGGTGCGCGAGCGGCTGGGGTGGAGCGACGAGTTTATCAGAGTGACGTTCCAAAGTCGTTTCGGCCCGGATGAGTGGCTGAAGCCCTACACGCAGGACACCATCGAAGAGCTCGGGCGACAGAGGAAGAAGGTGGCCTTGGTAGCGCCGGCTTTCTCCGCCGACTGCATCGAGACGCTCGAGGAGCTGGCGATCACCGGGCGCGAGCAGTTCGTGCATGCCGGAGGCGGGCACGACGACTATGCGTACATCCCGTGCCTCAACGACAGCGAGGGTGGGATGGCGATGCTGGAGAGCGTGGTGCGGCGCGAGCTCGGCGGATGGATCTGAGCGGGTCGGCCCCGATGCGCCGGCGTCCACTGAGTGTCATCCCGGGCTTGACCCGGCACCCATACTCCCTCTTGCGCAAGACCAGTGATGGGTCCCAGCGTACGCTGGGATGACACCTAGCGGTGGGGCGCGCACGGACACTCCAACCGGGCTCTGTCCACGCTAGGTCTCGCTCCGCTACTTCTTCATCTTGTCGCCGGCGACGGCGTTCAGCATGCCCTTGGTGATGGACTGGGTGAGGTCGAAGTAACCCGGCCAGGGATCGCGAGCCTTGGCGTGTGCGGCGGCCGCTTCGAGCGAGAACACGTTGGCGGCCTCGATTGTCTTCAGCTCGTCCCAACTCAGCGGCACGGCACAGGAGACGTGCTCCTTGGCGCGGGTCGAGAACGGGCAGACCGCGGTGGCGCCGCGTTCGTTGCGCAGATAGTCGACGAACATGCGACCTGTCCGCTTAGCTTTGCGGATATTGGCGGTGAAGCGGTCTGGCTCGTTGATCGCGAGCTTCTCGGCGAAGGTCCGGCAGAAGAGCTTTACGTCCGGCCATTCGAGCACTGGCCGTAGCGGGGCAATGACGTGGATGCCCTTGCCGCCGGTGACCATCGGGAAGCTTTCGAGCGACCACTTGGCCAGCTCGTCGCGGATGTCGAGCGCTGCCTGCCGAGTGGCGGCGAAATCGAGCCCCTCGTCGGGGTCGATGTCGAAGATGATGCGGTCGGGCTTTTCGAGATTGTCGATGTGGCTGCCCCAGATGTGGAGCTCCAGCGCATTCATCTGGACGCTGGCGGCAAGGCCGGCCTCGTCCTCGATATAGAGGTAGATGTCGGTGGGGCCGGTGGTCTCGGTGATCTTCACCTTCTTGAAGGCGTCGGGAAAGCCACCCGAATCGTGCTTCTGGAAGAATGGCTTCTTGCTGCCGGTCGGCAGGCGCACGAGCGACAAGGGCCGGTTGGCGATGTGCGGGAGCATGCGCTCGGCGACGGCCTCGTAGTAGGCGACGAGCCTGGCCTTGGTGATATCGGGTGGGTAGACGATCTTGTCGGGATGAGTGAGGCGGACGCCCAGGCGCTCGGCGGCCTTGCTCCCCATCTCGTCGGTCAGCTCGACACTCGCCAAGGGCATCGCCTTTGTCTGTGGTTTCGCTTTGCCCTTAACCCTCGCGGGAGGTGCGGCCGGGGTCTCCAGCTTCACCTGACGGCTGGGCTTATCCTCGCGCAAACCCATGAACGAAGGGTGGCGAAGGTAGTTGTCCGGGGTGAGTTCGGAGTAGGCAACTTCGCCGACGAGAACGGGGTCGATCCATCTGGCGCGCCGCGAGATGTCGCGCGGAGCATCCTCAAAGGGCGACGTCTTACGCGCGAGCCTGTCCATCTTCGCCTGGAGCTGGCCGGCGTTGGTGGCGTTAAAGCCAGTGCCGACACGGCCGCGATATCTGAGCTTCCTGCCGTCCCAGGTGCCGAGGAGCAGCGAGGCGAAACCGGCCTTCTTGTCGGAGGGCCGCCAGCCGCCGATGACGAATTCCTGGCGCTGGATGCACTTGATCTTGAGCCAATCGCGCGTTCGGTCGCCCACATAGCGGCTCTGTCCAAGCTTGGCGATCATGCCCTCGTAGCCGCCCTCGCACATGGCTTTGAAGAACTTCTCGCCTTGTCCGGCGATGTGTTCGGAGTACTGCACCGCGCTGGTCATCCGGGTCTTGCCCAGAAGCTTGCGCAGCCGCTCCTTGCGTTCGGTCAGCGGCAGCTTGCGCAGGTCTTCGCCGTCCTGCTCGAGCAGGTCGAAGGCGAAGTAGGTGAGGGGTGCGCCTGAGGAGAGGGCGTCCTTGAGTGTCGAGAAATCCGTCTTGCCGTCCTTGAAGGCGACGATCTCGCCGTCGATCAGCGCGCTGCCCTTGGTGAGTGTGGAGAGTGGTTCCACCAAGGTGCGGAACTGCTGAGTCCAGTCATTGGCGTTGCGGGTGTAGATCCGAACCTGGCTGCCGGCGATCGCGGCGAGAGCGCGGTAGCCGTCATACTTCATCTCGAACAGCCAGTCGCGTCCGCTCGGGATCTCGTCGACGAGGGTGGCGAGCTCGGGAGGCCGGAACTCCGGGAGCGAGACCGCGCCTTTGCGGGTCCACACATTGGTGCTCGGGACGGTAGCGCCGGTCACCGCCGCCTTGCGGCGTGGCTTGTTGCCCTTGGCGATACCGCTCAGGTCACGGCCGGTCTCGACGCTGGTGGTGAATTTCTCGGTGAGGCCGTCCTCGCGCGTCGCATATTCGTCGTCGTGCTTGATGAGGAGCCAGTTCTCGCGCGTCGACCCGTCGCGCTTTTTGGCGTCGCGGCCCTTCATATGGACAAGGACCCATTCGCCCTTCATGCGCTTGCCCTTGAGGGTGAATTTCAGGTCGCCCTTGTCGAGGCCCTCATGCGGGTCGCCGATCGGTTCCCAAGTCCCCTCATCCCACAGCATGACGGTGCCACCGCCATACTCGCCTTCGGGAATGGTGCCTTCGAACCCGCCATAGTCGAGCGGATGGTCTTCGACACGTACAGCCAGGCGCTTGTCCGCCGGATTGGCCGAGGGGCCCTTGGTGACGGCCCAGCTCAGCAGCACGCCGTCGAGCTCAAGACGGAAATCATAGTGCAGACGCGTTGCGTCATGCTTCTGGACGACGAAGCTCAGAGCCTTGGCCTTGCGTTTGGCGGCGCGCCTGCCGGACGGTTCGGCGGTCTTGGTGAAGTCGCGCTTGGATTGATAGGTCTTGAGCTTGTCGGTCGCGGCCATCAACTCGCCTTCCGTCGCGCCGGAGCCTTGCGCGCCGCTTTCTTGGCCGGCGCCCTCTTGGCACGGGCCTTGCGAGCGGCAGGCGGTGCAGATTTCGCGGGGGTGCGCGCGCCGCTTTCGAGGCTCTTTTTGAGCGCCGCCATCAGGTCGATGACATTGCTCGACTCCTTGCGCGGCTTTTCCTCCTCGACCTCGATCTTGCGGCCCTTCGATTTGAGCTTGCGCTGGATCAGCTCACGCAGCGCCGCCTGGTAGTGGTTCTTGTACTCGCTGGCGTCGAACTTGGCCGTCTTTTTGTCGATGAGGGCGGTTGCCACTTCGAGCAAGTCCGGATCGGCGGACTTGGCAGGAATGCCGGAGAAGAAGCTGTCGGCCTTCTTGATCTCTTCCTGGTAGTGAAGGGTTTCGAGGAGCATACCTTTGCCGCAGGGCCGAATGGCGACGAGGTATTCCTTACCGCGCAGCGCCAGCTGGCCGAGTCCGGTACGCTTGGATTTGCGCATCGCGTCGCGGACGACGCGGAAGGCGTCCTCGGCAAGGTCATCCGCCGGGGTGAGGAAATAGGCACTATCGTAGTAGAGCGGAGGGATCTCTTCCTCGTCGACGAACTGCACGAGGTCGAGCGTCTTCTTGGTTTCCAGCTTGACGGCGTCGAGCTCGTCGTCTTCGAGCAGGACGTATTCACCCTTTTCGTATTCGTAGCCCTTCTTGATTTCGTCGGCCGCAACTGGCCCCACGCCCTCGACCACCTTCTGGTAGTGGATGCGCTTGCCGGTGGGGGCATGGATCTGGTTGAAGCTGGTCGTCGCGCCAGACTTGTGGGCCGGATACATCTCGACATTGATCGAAACGAGGCTGAGCCGGAGCTGACCTCGCCAAATCGGTCGCGTTGCCGCCATGGTTCGCACCTCGCTGCGCCAAATAACGGTCGATTCAACGGAACTTTGAGGGCATTTGTTCCGGCTCCATTGCGCGGGATGGCCGCCGCACATATTTCTTGCTGCAGAACGGCGCCGCAGTCGCTCCACCCCGGCGCCGTCCGAGGGAGATTCTCCGATGCATCTGGATGGCATGAGCATCACGCTGATCGTGCTGGGTATCCTGGCGATCCTGGTGCTCCTGGCAGCAGTCAAAACCGTGCCGCAGGGCTACAACTATACGGTGGAGCGCTTCGGGCGGTACATCCGCACCATGAAGCCGGGCCTCAGCCTGATCATTCCGTTCGTCGATGGCATCGGCCGCAAGATGAACATGATGGAGCAGGTGCTCGAGGTGCCGCAGCAGGAGGTGATCACCAAGGACAACGCCACGGTGACGGCCAACGCGGTGACCTTCTACCAGATCCTCGACGCTGCCGCCGCGGCCTACGAGGTGAGCAACCTGCAGAATGCGGTGCTCAACCTCACCATGACCAACATCCGTACGGTGATGGGCTCGATGGACCTCGACGAGCTCCTCAGCCATCGCGACGAGATCAACTCGCGGCTGCTGCGCGTCGTCGACGCGGCGGTGTCGCCGTGGGGCCTCAAGATCACCCGCATCGAGATCAAGGATATCGATCCGCCGCGCGACCTGGTGGAATCGATGGGCCGGCAAATGAAGGCGGAGCGCGAGAAGCGCGCCTCGATCCTCGAGGCCGAGGGGCGCCGGCAGTCGGCGATTCTCACGGCCGAGGGCCTGAAGCAGTCGCAGATTCTCGAGGCCGAGGGTCGGCGAGAGGCGGCGTTCCGCGACGCCGAGGCGCGCGAGCGCTCGGCCGAAGCCGAGGCAAAGGCGACGCAGGTCGTGTCGGACGCCATCGCTTCGGGCAGCGTGCAGGCGATCAACTACTTCGTCGCCAACAATTACATCAAGGCGCTCGAGAGCCTCGCCAAGTCGCCGAACCAGAAGGTGCTGATGCTGCCGGTCGAGGCGGCCAGCGTCATCGGAGCGTTGGGCGGGATCGTAGAGATCGCCAAGGAGACGTTCGGCGGCGAAAAACCGGCGACACGTCCGGCGAGCGGCAGCCGCCCTCCCTCGACTACTACGTGAGACCGTTTTGGCGCGCGTTCGAAGCGGAAAACCGGAAGTCCAGGTTTCCTGAACGCGCCTAGTCTAGAGGAGCATTCCAATGGTTCTGCTCGATCTCTTCATCTCGTACGGCCCCTGGGCCTGGTTCGTGACCGGACTGGTGCTGCTGGCGCTCGAGCTCGTGGTACCGGGCGGCTATTTCCTGTGGCTGGGGTCGGCCGGTATCATCACCGGGCTGCTCGCCTTCATCGGCCCCATCACCTGGCCGTGGCAGATCACGATCTTCGGGTTGCTGGCCATCGTGATCGTGGTTGCCTGGACGCTGGTGACGCGCAACCGCAAGGGCACGACCGACAACCCGTTCCTCAACCGCCGCGCCGACCGCTTCATCGGCCACGAGGCAGTGATCGACGAACCTATCAAGGACGGCTTCGGGCGGCTGGCGCTGGGCGACACTGTCTGGCGGATCGCCGGGCCGGACCTGGCGGCGGGCCAGAAGGTGCGCGTGGTCGGCAGCGACGGCGCGGTTCTCAAGGTCGAAGCGGCGTAGCCGCAGGCGAGGGCGCAAGGCTTCCTTAACCATATGCTGCAAGGGTTTGTTTACGCCCGCGTGAGGCGTGGAGCCCGAGTTTGCGCCGCCCATATCGCATCGCCGGACCGCTTTGCGCTGCCCTAGCCTGGGGCGGTGTGGTGGCGTTTGCAGCCCCGGTGCAGGCTCAGGATGCGGCGATCGACGACAGTTCCGGCCAGCTGATCGATCTGGACTGGAGCGTCGGGCTGCGCGGCAGTTACACCAATGATAGTGCAATGGGCTCGCTCTACAAGGCGATCGTCGCGCCCGAGGCGTCGCTGACGCGGCACTATCTCGGCGGCGACGCAAGCGTCGGGGCAGGAGCGGCGGCGTCCATCGACCAGAACAAAGCCGTCCGGCTCGAGGATGCGCATGCGAACGCTGCATCGAGCTTCACGCTCGACGAGTTCACCACGCTCAAGGGCAGCATCGAGGTCTCGACCATCCAGCTCAGCCCGTTCGACTCGTCGCTGCCCGCCGATACCGCGGTGACGCCGCGCGAGACTACCGGCACGGCCACCGGCAGCGCCACGCGCAAACTTGGGCAGTTCGACTTCACCGGCACGCTGACCGGGACCCGCTTCGTGGAGGGACCGACCACGCTTGCCGACTCCTCGATCGTCGACAATTCGGACCAGAGCTATTGGCTGGGCACGGCGACGCTGAGGACCGGCTTCGAGTTCACGCCGAAGATCGCGCTGTTCGTGGAGGGCTCCGATGCCTATACGCGCTATGACGCGGCCAACCCAAGCCTCGGGGTATTCTTCCACAATCAGACGCTGACGTTGCGCGGCGGCGTGTCGTACACGCAGCCGGGGACGTTCGTGGCAGAGGCGTCGGTGGGGCGGGGCTTCATCAACTACGCGGATCCCTCGCTGACGGACCGGCAGGCGTGGGTGACCAACGGGACCCTGACCTTCACGCCGGACGAGACGGTGGAGCTGGTCGGGGCGCTCGACACCAGCATCGGGCCGTCGACGACGGTCGCGGGTGACACCGATGTCGGCTATTCGCTTTCGGGGAGCGCGAAATACCTGGTCAACCCGTGGCTGACGCTGCGCGGTACGGCCAGCTTCGACCACGTGATCACGCTGGGCTCGCACGATACTGACGATACGGTCAGCGCCGGCGCCGGCTTCGATTTTGCCAACACCAAGCACTCCGCCTGGTCGGTGGACTACCTGTTCAGCCGCGACCAGAAGAGTGGACTGCCGGCGACCAACACCCACACCGTGACGGTCGGGCTCACGATCAAGAAGTAGGCGCTCATCCTGCCTCAAGCACGACGTCATTCCCGCAAAAGCGGGAACCCAGGATGAATTCTCGGACGTCCGCAAACTTCGTCTGGATCCCCGGTTTCGCGGGGATGACGTCGTGGGAGGTTATGTCGAAGAGAGTGATGTCTACCCCAGCTTCAGCTTCTTGAGCTCGGCGAGGAACGGGCCGGACAGATCCGGGCGGTCGAGGGCGTAGACCACGTTGGCGAGCAGAAAGCCCACCTTGCCGCCGCAGTCGAAGGAGCGTCCCTTGTACTTGACCCCGGTGAAGCCCTGCGACTTCATTAGGGTCTGCATGGCGTCGGTGAGCTGAATCTCGTTGCTGGCGCCGCGCGGCTGCTCGGCGATCAGCGAGAAGACCTCGGGCTGCAGGATGTAGCGGCCGGAGATGATCAGGTTGGAGGGCGCCGCTTCCTGCTTGGGCTTTTCCACCATGCCGGTGATCTTGAAGCCCTCATCAGGCCCTTCGCCACGCGCGACGATGCCGTATTTGGAGACTTCGGCCATCGGCACCTCCTCGACGGCGATGACATTGCCGCCGGTGGTCTCGTACGCTTCCATCATCTGCTTGAGCACGCCCGGCGTGCCCTTGAACAGCATGTCGGGCAGCAGCACGGCGAAGGGTTGGTCGCCCACCAACTCGCGCGCGCACCAGACGGCGTGGCCGAGGCCGAGAGGCTCCTGCTGGCGAGTGAAACTGGCCTGGCCGGCCTGCGGCAGGTCGCGCTGCAGTTCCTCAAGGGCCCAATGCTTGCCGCGGGCCTCGAGTGTGTGCTCGAGCTCGAACTGCTTGTCGAAATGGTCTTCGATCACCGATTTGTTGCGGCCGGTGACGAAGACGAAGTGCTCGATTCCCGCTTCGCGCGCCTCATCGACGGCATATTGGATCAGCGGGCGGTCGACGACCGTCAGCATTTCCTTGGGCATCGCCTTGGTGGCGGGCAGAAACCGGGTACCAAGCCCTGCAACGGGGAAAACGGCGGTGCGCACGCGCTTCGACAAGGCTGACTCCAAATCTTCGGCGTAATGTTCTCTCAACAAAGCGACCCTAGCATCCCCCGGCTTAATTGGAGATTGCCGAATGACTGTTTTGGTAACGGGCGGAGCCGGTTACATCGGAAGCCACATGGCGCTCAGACTGGGGGACGCCGGCGAGCCCACAGTGGTGCTCGACAACCTCTCAACCGGGTTCGACTGGGCGGTCGATCACCGGGCAACCCTGGTGCAAGGTGACGCCGGGGACATGGAGTTCGTCGGCAAGCTCATCGCGACGCACAAGATCACCGAGATCATCCACTTTGCCGGCTCGATCGTGGTGCCCGAGTCTGTGACCGATCCGCTCAAATACTACCGCAACAACACAGCGACCTCGCGCAACCTGCTCGAGGCGGCGGTGAAGGGCGGGGTCGAGCGGTTCATCTTTTCGTCCACCGCGGCGGTCTACGGCATGACCGGTCTTGCGCCAGTCGAGGAGACGACGCCACTTTCGCCGATGTCGCCCTATGGGCGCAGCAAATTGATGACCGAATGGATGCTGGCCGACGTCGCGGCGGCGCACCCGATCAAATACGGCGTGCTGCGTTACTTCAACGTCGCCGGCGCCGATCCCAAAAAGCGATCCGGCCAGTCGACGCCACTCGCGACGCATCTGATCAAGGTCGCCTCGCAGACGGCGCTCGGGCAGCGGCCGAAGATGGACATCTTCGGCACGGACTATCCGACGCCGGACGGGACCTGCATTCGAGACTACATCCACGTCACCGATCTGATCGAGGCGCATAAGCTGTTGCTCGATCACCTGCGGGGCGGCGGCGAGTCCACCACGCTCAACTGTGCCTACGGGCAGGGCTACTCGGTGCGGCAGGTGGTGGACACGGTGAAGTCGGTCTCCGGCGTCGACTTCCGGGTCGACGAAGGCCCGCGCCGCGCTGGCGATCCTGCGTCGATCACCGCGACCGGCGAGAAGGTGCGGGCGCAGCTCGGCTGGGCGCCGCAGCATGCGAGCTTGCGCGAGATGGTGCAGACGGCGCTCGACTGGGAGCGGTATTTGATGACGCGGAACCGGTGAGGGGCGGTGCCGAGTCCGGCCATGCTGGTGACATATCCAAGGTGCAAGACCATCCAAGGATGACACTCGAAGGTGGTCGATGATTGTGCGTGCCCTTAGCATCGTCGCGATGGCGCTCTCAGCGCTCATACTTCCCGCCCACGCCGAGTCTTTCCCCGATTTCCTGCATGCCTTCGAACCGACGGCCGTCGAGTCTGGCGTCAGCCCGGCGGTCTACGAGCTGTCCACCGCCGGCCTCACCCCCGATCCGACGATCAAGACGCTGGTCGAGACGCAACCGGAATTCACCACGCCGATCTGGACCTATCTCGACCAGCGGGTCACCGAGAGCCGGATCAAGAACGGCCGGGCTGCATTTGAGAAGAATCGCGATCTCTTCGGGGCGATCGGCAAGCGCTTCGGTGTGGATCCGTATCTGCTGGCCTCGATCTGGGGGATCGAAACCAGCTACGGGGCAGTGCTCGACAACCCCAAGCTGATCAAGCCGATCATCAGGTCGCTGGCGACGCTGGTCTGGCAGCATCGCGGACGCTATGAGGCCGACAAGGAAGACTTCATCGCGGCGCTGAAGCTGGTGCAGCGCGGGCCACTCGATGCCAAGCATCTGGTGGGATCGTGGGCGGGCGCCATCGGCCATCTGCAGGTGAACCCGACCAATGTGATCGCGCACGGCACCGATGGCGACGGCGACGGCAAGATCGACCTGCAGGATTCGCTGGCTGATGCGCTGGCGACCAGCGCCAAGTTCCTTCTCGATCTGGGCTACACGCCCAACGCCGACTGGGGGTACGAGGTTAGCGTCCCCAAGGGCTTCGACTACATGATGGCCGACCGCACGACGCTTAGGCCGATTGCGGTATTCACCGCCATGGGGGTGGCGCGGGCCAGCGGCAAGCCGTTCATGGACACCTCGATTCCGGTGTTCTTCTATGCCCCGGCGGGCGCGAAAGGCCCGAAATTCCTGATGACCAACAACTATCTGGTGCTGAAGGGCTACAATTTCTCCGACAGCTACGCGATGGCGGTGGCGCACCTTGCCGACCGGCTCAAGGGCGCCGGTGAGTTTCGGGCCACCTGGCCGCGCGACACGAAATTCCCCGACCTGCAGCAGCGCAAAGACATCCAGGCGGCGCTTGCCCGGCTGGGCTTCCTCAAGGGCACTTCCGACGGACGGCTCGGGCCGATCACGGCGGCAGCATATGCGAAATACCAGCAGAGCCGCGGGGAGGTGGCGGACGGCTTCATCACGCTCGATGCATGGCGAGAGCTGACGGGGCGCTGAGTTTTCGGGCATCCACAGAGTCATGCACGCGCAAGCGGGAACCTTGGTTTTCGATGGCGAGGGATGCTCAGCAACGGAGTCCCCGCTTGCGCGGGGATGACCCAGTGGACGGGCATGAGGTCATGCTCGTGGCAGCCTTTAATTCGCCCGCAAACCCATGGATACTCCAACAATGCTTCGCCGCCTTGCCATTGTTGCCATTGTTTCGCTGTTCGTTGTCGGCGACGTTGCGCCCGTTGTGGCGCAGGGGCTCTTCGGCGGAGGCGACCAGCAGCAGAGCCAGGGGCAGCCGAGGCCAAAGCGGAAGACGCTTTTCGACATGCTGTTCGGCGGTGGTCAGGAGGATCAGACGCCGCCGCCGGCTCCGGTGGTGGTAAAGCCAAAGAAGGGCGCGCTGCCGACGCCGCCCAAGCCGGCCGCCGAGAAGGCAACGACCGCGACGCGGCTCGCGGTGTTCGGCGACATCATGGCCGTCGACCTCGCCAAGGCGCTGGACCGGCTCTACCAGGACGATCCCAACATCATCATCGTCAACCAGGGCGTGGGCTCGTCAGGGTTTGCCCGACCAGACTTCTTCGACTGGGACAAGACGGCCGCCGACCAGGTCGGCAAGAACAGCTTCGACATCGCCGTCATGGTCGCGGGCATCAACGACCGGCAGACGATCAAGCAGGACGGCAATTCGTTCAAGCCGCTGACGCCTGAGTGGAGCGACGTCTACAAGACCCGCGTCGCGACCTTCGTGCAGGCGATCCATGGCGCCAACAAGCCGTTGATCTGGGTCGGCCTGCCGCCGATGTCGAAGGACGATTTCTCGGCCGCGATGGGGCAGGTCAGCTCGATCCAGCGGCTCGCCGTATTCGCCGGCGGCTCGGACTTCCTCGATATCTACGACAAGTTCGTCGACGAGGACGGCAACTACACCGCGTCCGGCCCGGACATCAACGGCAACATCGTGCAGATGCGCAAATCCGACGGCATCCGTTTCACGACGGCCGGCGCGGATAAACTGGCGTTCTATGTGAGCCAGACGATCAAGCTCTACTACCACGGCACGGGCGGAGTGGGCATAGCCATCGCCGACGCGCTCGCCGGGACCGACGCGGGGCTCATGGTGCGCCCGCCCTACCAGGGCCTCGGGCAGACGCGACTGCTCGAGATCGCCGGCGCGGTGGTGCCGCTCAACACCATGCCCAAGCGCGCGAGCGACCTGGTAACGGCGACCGCGGCCAGCACCGACGCGCCGTTCGAGATGAGCCAGATGCTCGATGCACCGAAGGGGCGCGTCGACGATTTCGGCGTCGGCAAGCAGGATACGGCTGCCGCCGCTCCGGCCACGACGCCTGCGGCCCCGGCAGCAACATCGCCGCCTCCCGCTGCGTCGGCTACCCCGGCCGCAGCGGCGCAGTGACGGCGGCACGCGAGCAACTCTTCGAGACCCTGTGCGACCGGATCGCCGGCATTGCCGGCGAAGGTCTCACCACGATTGCGATCGACGGGGTCGACGGAGCCGGCAAGACGATGTTCGCCGATGCGCTGGCGGACCGTCTGGAGGCCCGAGACCATGCGGTGGTCCGCGCCGGGGTCGACGGCTTTCACAATCGCCGCTCCATCAGGTACGGGCGGGGAAAGGATTCACCCGAGGGCTTCTTCCGGGATTCCTACGACTACGAGGCCCTGCGGACGGCCCTCCTGTTCCCGGCGCGGATCGCGCAACCGTTCCACACTGCGGTGTTCGACTGGCGCAGCAACCGCAGGTCGGCGGTCAATCCGCTGACGGTGCCGCTGCCGGCGATCCTGCTGTTCGACGGCATCTTCCTCAACCGCCCCGAACTGCGCGACGAATGGGACCTGTCGATCTTCCTCGATGTGCCGTTCGCGGTGTCGTATTCGCGCATGGCCAAGCGCGACGGGAGTGATCCGGATCCGCAGGCACCGTCCAACCGGCGGTACTATGAAGGGCAGAGGCTGTATTTCCGCGAGTGCCGGCCGAAAGAGGTGGCGGATGTAGTGGTCGACTACGCGGATGTGGAACTCCCAAGCATAGCGCGCGGCTAGCAGTCGGGGTCCTCTCCTGCGACGAAGTCGCGGGGGAGGGTGACCAGCGAAGCTGGTGGAGGGGGCGGGGCCGGACTCGGTGCAAGCGGCCGCCTCCTTCCGTCGCCTGACGGCGCCACCTTCCCCCGCACGCGGGAGAAGGCACCGACTGCGAGTTTCGTGTCTACCGCGGCAGCGTCGTCTGCCCCATCAGCGTCTGGTCGATGGCCCGGGCGCACTGGCGGCCCTCGCGGATGGCCCAGACGACGAGCGACTGGCCGCGACGCATGTCGCCACAGGAGAACACCTTGGGCTTGCTCGTCTGATACTTGAAGGTATCGGCGAAGACGTTGCCACGCCTGTCCAGTTCGACGCCGAGATCCTTGATCATGCCGTCCTGCACGGGGCCGAGGAAGCCCATGGCGAGCAGCACGAGATCGGCCTGGAGCTCGAACTCCGTTCCAGGAATGGGCTGGAACCTGTCGTCGGCACGGGCACAGACCAGCTTCTTGACCATGCCGTTCTCGCCTTCGAAGCGAACCGTGGCAACGGCGAAGTCGCGCGTTACACCCTCTTCCTGCGAAGAGGAGGTGCGCATCTTCATCGGCCACAGCGGCCAGGTGAGTGCCTTGTTCTCCTTCTCCGGCGGGGCCGGCATGATCTCGATCTGGGTGACCGAGAGCGCGCCCTGGCGGTTGGAGGTGCCGATGCAGTCCGAGCCCGTGTCGCCGCCGCCGATCACCACCACGTGCTTGCCGCCGGCGAGGATGGGCTTGACGTTGTTGAGCGGCTCGTCGGAGACGCGACGGTTCTGCTGCGGCAGGAAATCCATGGCGAAGTGGATGCCATCGAGGTCGCGGCCGGGGATCGGCAGATCGCGCGGCTTCTCGGCGCCACCGGCGAGCGCAATTGCATCGTACTGCGCTTCGAGGTCGGTAATGGCGACGTCGCGGCCGACATGCACGCCATAGTGGAAGGTCACGCCCTCGGCGGTCATCTGCTCGACGCGCCGGTCGAGATGCCGCTTCTCCATCTTGAAGTCGGGGATGCCGTAGCGCATCAGGCCGCCAGCCTTGGCGTTCTTCTCATAGAGATGCACGTCGTGGCCCGCGCGGGCCAGCTGCTGAGCGCAAGCGAGACCCGACGGGCCCGAGCCGATCACCGCGACCTTCTTGCCGGTCTTGTTCGGGTTGATCTCGGGCGCGATCCAGCCATTCTCCCAGCCCTTGTCGACGATGGCGCATTCGATCGTCTTGATCGACACCGGCGCGTCGATGATGTTGATCGTGCACGCCGCCTCGCACGGGGCGGGGCAGACGCGGCCGGTGAACTCGGGGAAGTTGTTGGTCGAGTGAAGGTTCTTGAGCGCCTTCAGCCAGTCGCCGCGATAGACGAGGTCGTTCCAGTCCGGGATCTGGTTGTTGACCGGGCAGCCATTGTGACAATAGGGCACGCCGCAATCC
>Ga0207674_10003286_pt1 | contig 19888 bp, 19 predicted proteins | sample KBSCornC72_FD_184303 | JGI IMG/M metagenome (GOLD analysis project Ga0207674, IMG submission 184303) | Corn rhizosphere microbial communities from Kellogg Biological Station, Michigan, USA - KBS Corn C7-2 (SPAdes) (version 2) | ecosystem: Host-associated > Plants > Roots > Rhizosphere > Soil ... | reverse complement strand
CCGACGCGAACGTCGATCAGCCGCGGTGACGGGTTGACTAACCCCTCTCTTCGAGGCGCTTGCAGTCGATACACCTATTCGCGTACGGGATCGCGTCGAGCCGGTCCTCGGCGATCGGTTTGCCGCAGCGCCCGCATGTCCCGAAGGTCCCGCTTTCGATCCGTCCCAGCGCCTCGTCGATCGCGGTGAGAACGTGCCCGGAGTTCTCCTCGAGCGTGTAGTCGATCTCGCGATTGAGGGTGGCCGTCGCCGAGTCGGCGAGGTGGTTGTCGTAGGTCTCTTCCTCCGTCTCTTCCTCGAGCGACCCCTCTTCGTGCAGGTGCTGGATCGAGGACGAGACGCGCTCTCTCTCGTCGAGCAGAAGGTCCCGATAGCGGTCTGTATTCATGCGTGAGCCATTCCCCGCGCCACTGAGCTGAGTATAACCCGCTGCCCGGAGCCGAACTTCAGGCGGCCTGATGGGCGGACGGGCGCTCTTCGGTGTCGCCTTCGAGGCGGTCCAGAGCGGCGAGCAGGAAAGCTCGATAGTCGGCGCGGACGCCGGTTTCGACCTCCTGGAGGCGCCGGATCTCGGTGCGAACGCGCTCGCGTTCCGACTCGGCGCCGCTCACGATGTCGCGCGCCGCGGAGCGGGCCTCCGCCACGATCACATCGGCCTCGCGGCGGGCCTGTGCGCGCATGTCGTCGGCCATCCGCTCCGCGGACAGAAGCGTGTTTCGAAGGGCCTGTTCGAGCTCCTTCTGCCGGGCCAGCTCGCTCTCGAGCTCCTCGAGTTCGTCGCGCAGATCGGCCCGCTCACGCCACACGTGCTCGAAGCTCGCGGCGATGTCGGTGAGGAGCTGGTCCGTGGCGGTGCGCTCGTAGCCGAGCAGCTTGCGCGGCAGCACCACGTGCCGTATTTCGACAGGGGTCATCGACATCTCGCCACCTGCCTTCGCCGCAGGCGCGAGATCTCCTCCCTGTTACCCGAGGGCGCCGATGCCGGCGAGAACGAGGCGGTAGAGCACCGTCAGCACGAGGATGGCGACGATCGGGGAGAGATCGAGGCCGAGCCCCGCGACCGAGAGTTGCGGGAGCAGCCGACGGAAGAGGCGCAGGTACGGGTCGACGACGTCGTACAGGAAGCGCTGCACCCGGTTCAGCCACACGTTGTAGGGCAGCGGGATCCACGACGTGAGGATGTAGGCGATGATGCAGAGCAGGTAGACGTAGTACAGAACCGTTACGAAGTTCTGAGCAGTCGAGACGGCGTCTGCCAGCACCATGGATGGAAACCTAGCGCCCCCCTCGGCCGAAATCGCGCCGCAGGCGAAGATTTCGGCCGACTACGACTGGTTGTAGAAGCCGCGGTCGATGAGGCGCGCGCGCTCTTCCGCCGAGACCTCGACGTTCCTCGGCGTGAGCAGAAAGACCTTGTCGGCGACGCGCTGCATCGAGCCGTTGAGGGCGTAGGTGAGCCCGCTCGAGAAGTCGATCAGCCGCTTGGAGAGATCGGGGTCGGTGCCTTGGAGGTTCACGATCACCGGCACGGATTCCTTGAACTTGTCCGCGATCGACTGCGCGTCGTTGAAGCTCCTCGGGACGACGAGGTGCACCCGCACCGACGCGGAAGCAACTGCCTCGAGGGGCCTCCTGCCGGAGCCCTGGCGGATGCCCGCCGTCGACGCCGACGCGTCCGGCTCCGACCAATCCTCGAACTCCTCGCGCCGATGCCTGCGCGGCGAGAGCCGGCGCACGTTCGCACTCTCGCTGCGGTCATACGTCCGCTCGAGCTCTTCCTCGGCGGCGTACGCCTCCTCGTCCCAGTACTCGTCCTCTTCGACGATGCCGAAGTAGACGAGGGCGCGGCTCCAGACCTGTCCAACACCCATGACGGTGGCGAATGTTAGCGCCCGAACAGAACGGAACCCACCCGAACGAGCGTCGCGCCCTCCTCGGCGGCGACGCGGTAGTCCTGCGAGGTTCCCATCGAAAGCTCCTCGAGCTCGTGCTCCCCGGCCAGTTCGCGGAGCTCGCGGAAGTACGGTCGCGAGGCTTCGGGGTCGTTCGCGAGCGGCGGCATCGTCATCAGGCCCCGCACGTCCACACCCAGCTCGCGCGCCTCCCGGAGGAACGCGGCGAGTTGCTCGCGCGGCACGCCCGACTTCGTCTCCTCCCCCGAGAGGTTGACCTCGACGAGGGCCGGAGCCGTCAGGCGCTTGGCGGCCGAGAGCGAGTCGAGCGAATGGACGAGCTCGCAGAGGGACGAGACGGCGTGCGCCTTCCGGGACTGCAGGTGGCCGATGAAGTGCCAGCGGAAGCGGTCGCCGAACTGCTCGTGCTTGGCCTCGAGATCCTGCAGGCGGTTCTCGCCGACGACGGCCACGCCCGCCTCGGCGAGAAGCTCCATCTCCTCCGGGGAGACGTACTTCGTCGCCACGACGACGGTGACGCCCTCCCCGACCTCGCGCTGCACGCGCTCGTAGGTCGCGCGGATGGCCTCAGCGGATATAGGCAATGACACCCTGTCTGCCGGTTCGGCCTCGATCCCGGCGATGGGAGAAGAAGAGCTCCGGCTCGCAGCTGGTGCAGTGGCCGGTCCGCTCGACGGACTCGACGCCGGCCACGCGGAGGCCACGCTCGATCGCCTCTGCGAGGTCAAGGTTCCGGCCGTTCACGACGTCGTCGCCGAAGCGCGCGCGGAACGGCTCCGCGACCTCGTCCCCCACCTCGTAGCAGCACGGGCCGATCCCCGGCCCGATCGCCGCGGCGGCGGGTCCGGCGACGGCAGCCACGCCGTTCTCGAGGATGCCCTCGACCACCCCGCGCCAGCCGACGTGCAGGACGACGAGCCGCGGGCTCCCGTTCTCCCGGGCGAGGACGACGGGGAAGCAGTCAGCCGTGAGCAGGCCGAGCGCGCGCCCCGGCTTCTCGGTCCAGAGCCCGTCGCCTTGCTCGAAGTCGGTGCCCGGCGTGACGATGCCGCGCCCGTCGGCTTCGAAGACGCGCGCGCCGTGGATCTGCCAGGCCATCGTGGCCGTCTCCGGGTCGGCGCCCACCGCCCCGGCGAGAATCCTGCGGTTCTCCACGACGCGCTCCGGCTCGTCCTCCGTGAGGATGCCGAGGTTGAGCGACTCGAAGTCGCCCCCGCTCACCCCTCCCTGCCGCGTCGAGAACGCCGCGAAGTACGCCTCGCCGACGTCGTGCTCGAAGAGCTTCACACGGGCCCTGCCGGAGCGGCGATGAGCTCCTTCGCCGCCGCGATCTCGGATTCGCGCCCGTCCAGCTCACCGTTCAGCTTCCGCCGCAGCAACTCGTCGAGGATCGCGCCCACCCTCGGCGACTCCTGCAGGCCGAGCGCGGCGAGGTCGTCGCCGGAGATCTCCAGCCCGACCTGGCGAAAGTCGGCGAAGTACCGCTCCAGCCGCGACCGTGCAGCCTCGTCTCCGAGCGTATAGGCGAACAGCGCTCCGTCGGGGTCGTGCGGTTGGACGAGGGCGCGCACGGCTGCGGGCTCGTCCGCGTCGGCCAGAAGCTCCGGAAGCCTCGGGCCCACAGCGACCGCGTCGGCAATCCGGTCGGCGTCCCTCCGGCGCAGCCTCAGCCGCTCGAACCACTCGTAGAGCTCGTCCGGAGGCAGACGGCGCGCGAGCACCGCGAGCCGAAGGCGCCACGCGGGCGTCGCGGGGGCGAGCTGCTCGCGGGCGCGATCGATCGCGTCGATCAGCTCCACCGACTGCTCGCCCGCCTCGAGGTGCGGATGGATGGCCCGGTCGATTCCCAGCTCCGCGAGCCGGCGCACGGAGTCGTTCACGCGCGCCTCGGAGAGAAGCGCCTGCAGCTCGTCGCGCAGGCGCGCCGACGAAAGCTCGCCGACGAGGTTCATTTCGACGCAGGCCTTCGCCAGCGAGAAGGTGTGCGCGTCCATGGCGAGGCCGTAGCGGTTCTCGTACCGGATCGCCCGGAAGATCCGCGTCGGGTCGTCGATGAAGGACAGGTTGTGGAGGACGCGGACGACGCCGTTCTCCAGGTCGCGGAGGCCGCCGAAGTAGTCGACGAGCTGTCCGAAGTCCTCTCCCCGCAGAGACGCCGCCATGGCGTTGATCGTGAAGTCGCGCCGGTAGAGATCCTGACGAATGGAGGCTTGTTCCACCGAGGGTAGGGCGCCCGGACTGTCGTAGAACTCCGTCCGCGCGGTGGCGACGTCGACTCGGCCGCCCCCGTAGACGACGATGGCGGTTCCGAACCGGTCGTGCGGGACGGCACGGCCTCCCAGCGCCTCCGCCAGTGCCGCGCCGAAGGCGATCCCGTCGCCCTCGACCGCGATGTCGACGTCGAAGTTCGGCTCGCCCATGAGCACGTCGCGCACGGCGCCCCCGACGAGGTAGACGCCCTCGAAGCGCTCGCTCACCGCCTGGACCCCTTCGAAGACGGGACGGAGGTGCCCGAGCGCGTCGAGCTTTTCCGCGATGCTCTCCGCCTCGCCCGCGGCCTCTTCGCGCCGGCGCTCCTCGAGCGCGAGCAGCACATCGGAGCGCGTGACCACGCCGACGACCTCGCCGTCGCTGACGACGGGCACGCGTCCGGCTCCCGAGGCCGACACGAGCCGCATCACCTCGGCGAGCGGCGTGTCCTCCGGCGAAGTGACGACGTCGGAGCTCATCACGCTCTTCACGGGCGCGTGCGAAAGGCCGTGCCCGATCGCCTTGTCGAGATCCTCCCGAGTGACGATTCCGGCAAGGTCGCCGACTTCTCCGACGAGCATCCCGCTCTGGCGATGGCGCTGGCACAAGACCATCGCGTGCGCGACCGTGTCGTCGGGCGAGACGAACCGCGCGGGGCGCGACATGATGTCGCCCGCGGTGAGGCCCCTCCGTACCGCACTGGGAAGCGCCTCGAGCACGGCGCCGCGGGCGTCCTCGAGGGAACCGCGGTACGTGGCCGACGCAGCCTGCGAGTGCCCTCCGCCGCCGAGAGCTGCGGCGATCACCGAAGCATCGAGCTCCGCCACGCGCGTGCGCACGACGCAGAAGACGCGCTCGTCCATCTCGACGAGGCAGACGAGAGCGCGGCAATCGGTCAGGTCGACGATCTTGTGCGCCAGGTTGGAGACGCCGTCCACGTACTCGGGCCAGCTGAGCGCGGTGACGAGAACCTCGTACCCGCCCGCTTCGTGCGGCTCGAGCCCGGCGACGAGCGCGTCGAGGAGCGCACGCTCGCGCTCGGCGAGCGGCGTGTGCAGGAACTGGGCGACCATCTCCTGGCTCGCGCCGTGGCGCATGCACCACGCGAGCGCCTCGGCGTCCCGGATCGTCGTGCCGGCGTAGCTGAGCGAGCCGGTGTCCTCGTGGATACCGAGGGCGAAGGCGGTCGCCTCGATCGGGGTCACCTCCACCTCGCGCTCGGCGAGGATCGCCACCATCGTCGTCGTCAGCGCACCGTCTTCCGAGCGCACGGCGTTCTCCGGCCTGACCCAGTCGAGCCCGTCGCCCGCGTGATGGTCGAAGAGCACGACCTCGACCTCGGGATCACGCGCCGCGGCCTCGAACTCCCCCAGGCGCGCGGGATGCGACGTCTCGACGACGATGAGCCGCTCGACCTCGGCCGGATCGACACGCCCGGGCTCCGCGATCTCGAGCTCCTCGGCGTGCAGGCGGTAGAAGTCGCGCACGTTTCTGTTCAGCGAACCCGAGAGAGCGACGACCGCCCCCGGATAGAGGCGGCGCGCGGCCAGCATGGCTGCAAAGGCGTCGAAATCGGTGTTTGCGTGGGTGACGATGACCTGCATCGAAAGAAGGTTAGACCCCACTTGCGCCAACCCCCTCTTTGGGGGAGGAGACGATTGACAACTGCGACGACGATGAAGCCAGGAACGACGTCCCGAGGCGGCCGGGGGTCGAACGATTTTGGGCCGAATGACGTTCTCCAAGCTGCGCATCCTCATCGCCACGCTCGCCGTGGCTCTCATCACGGTCACCCCTGCCCTGAGCGCAGGGCCGGACGCGCCGAACCTCGTCGGCCCCAACGACGCCGAGACGGTTTCCTTCCTCCCGGTCTTCTCCTGGGATCCCGTCGCAGGCGCCGACAAGTACAACTTCTACCTCGCCGCCGACGACTCGTTCAACTCGGTCGTCTACAAGCTCGAGGGGACGAAGAACACGCGCGCGACGCCGGACAAGACCGTTCCCAACGGCACGTACTACTGGCGCGTCCAGGCCGTCGACGCCGCGGGAAACACCTCTCCGTTCTCGGACGTACGCTCGATCGACAAGCTCTGGGCCGACTCTCCGACGCTCACAGCGCCGGACGACGCCGCGACGATCTCGTTCCCCGACGAGCCGCTCGTCCTGCGCTGGGACCCGGTTCCTGGCGCGGCGAAGTACCACATCTACGTCTCGCCGAATGCGGATCTGACATCGCTGGTCTCCGGAAACGATCCTTTCGAGACGCAGGCGACGAACGCCGCCCCGGCGCTTCTGCTTCCCTCGAACACGTATTACTGGGCCGTGGTCCCGCTCGACGCCCAGGGGAACGAGGGTGAGCAGTCAGAGGTTCGCTCCTTCACCTGGGAATGGCCCTCCGCCACGACTCCGGACGTCCAGGACGCCGCTCCCGAGACCGAGCGCTACGTGCCCGAGTTCACGTGGGATCCGATCCCGGGCGCGGCCAAGTACGAGGTCGAGATCAACTCGGCGGTCAACTTCGCGCCCGGGTCGAAGGTCTGCTGCTCGACGACGACCGACGTCCCGGTCACGACCACCTTCACCCCGAAGGAGACGCTCCCGAACAACACGTACTACTGGCGCGTCCGCGCGCTGACCTCCCACGGGGAGGCCGGCCAGTGGAACGAGGGCCCGTCCTTCACGAAGACCTTCGACAACTACCCGCTCCTCGACGAGGACCCGATCAAGAACCTGCGGATGCGCGATACCGAGGACCCGGGCACGGACATCGATTCGGGCACTCCCGGCTACCAGACCGAGCTCCCGATCCTGACGTGGGATCCGGTGCCGGGCGCGTCCGCCTATCAGGTATCGGTCTACCCCTTCGAGTCCGGCGCCTGCAACATCAGCGCCGATTCGAGCCACCGCTGGCAAGTCATGACCTCGTCGAACTTCTGGACGCCTCTCGGGTCGGGCAGCATCGTCGCCAAGCCGATCAGCAGGGGCCCCTCGGTGTCCAAGGACACACCGACTCTCACGGCCGGGCAGGCCTACTGCGCCCAGGTCCAAGCCAAGGGCGGGCGCGTCAGCTTGAGCGATCCCGTGTGGGGAGATCTCACCTCGCTCGACGACGGCACGGGCGCCTCGTTCACCTTCACCGGCTATGCGACCGGGAGCGCGTGCAGCCCGAGTTGCGATCCCAACTACCTCGGCGCCGACGACTATCTGTTGCCCCAGCGTGGAGAGACGACGACGGCCAACCCCCTCTTCGTCTGGAACCCGATCGCCGGCAAGCAGTCCTACTGGGTCGCAGTTGCCAAGGACCCGTCGTTCACGAACATCATCGACTGGGCATTCACCCGCGTCCCGGCCTATGCGGTGAGGAAGGGCGCCTCGCCCCAGACGTACCCCGACGAGACGACCAGCTACTACTGGCTGATCTTGCCGGCGCCTCTCGCAAACGGTGGAGGCGCGCAGAACAACGTGGCGTTGACCCATTACGCGTCCTTCGAGAAGCAGGCCGACGCGCCGATCCTGCTTGCTCCCGACAACGACGCGGTCTTCTCCGGGCCGCCGACCTTCTCCTGGGAGTCTTCCCCGGGCGCGAAGAACTATCGCTTCCAGGTGGCGACGGAGTCGACGTTCGCCTCCGGCACGCTGCTCGAGAACATCGTCACGGCGTCGACCGAGTACACCGCCCAAAGCACGTACCAGGCCGCCAAGACGCTCTACTGGCGCGTGCAGGCATATGACGAGAACGACAACGACCTCACCTGGTCGGAGACGCAGAGTTTCGAGCTCGACCTCCCGCAGCCCAGCCTCGACCCCGCGACACCGACCCTGGGCGATGCGAGCCTGCCGGTCCTCCGCTGGTTCCCGGTCCCCGGCGCAGTCTCCTACACGCTTCGCCTCCACTCGCCCAACGACAATTCGCCCGACACATTCGCGGGCTTCCCGTCGACCGCCGCATCATTCGAGAAGATCACGGGAACCGGCCTTTTCACCTGGGAGATCCGCGCCGACTTCCCCTCGAAGAACAACAGCACGACGCCTGGCCCCTGGTCGGACGACGCGGACTACACGCACACGATCAAGGAGCCCACGAACCCGGTGTCGAGTGCCGCCGCGAACCAGCTCGTCCTCAGCTGGGACGCGAAGACGGGCACGAAGCAGTACAAGGTTCAGGTCTCGAAACGCGAAGACTTCAGCCCGTCGTTCGAGACCAAGACGACCGACAATCCCGACTGGGCGCCGACCCTGACGAACTCCAACTACACGTCAGGTGGAACGTTCTACTGGCGAGTCGCTGCGATCGACGGCGACGGCAACGTCGGCGCGTACGCCACGAACCCCCAAACCTTCACGCTCCCGGCCATCTCGGGCGGCGGCGGGGGCGGCAGCACCAAGCAGTTCAACGTCACGTCCACGGGCAAGCTCGTCAAGAAGCGCTACCGGGACGTCTCGATAAAGGTGAGGGACTCGGCGACGCTGAATGCAGTCTCGGGCGCCACGGTCCGAGCCTACGGATCCGGTGTCACAACGACGACGAAGAGCACGAATTCGAGCGGAGTGGCCAAGTTCCACCTCAAGCCGACGCAGCTCGGAAAGGTCACGTTCCGCATCTCGAAGACCGGCTACGTCACCTTCTACTTCTACAAGAAGGTCCGCAGGCCCTAGCCGGCCGCGGCGATTACTTCGATCTCGACGAGCGCGCCGGAAGGCAGCGCCGCCACCTGGAAGGTCGCCCGCGCGGGCGGCTCTGCGCCCATGTGGCTTCCGTAGACCTCGTTCATCCCCTGGAAGTCGCCCAGGTCGGCGAGGAAGATCGTCGCCTTGACGACGTTCTCGAGGCTCGTCCCGGCGGCCTCGAGGATCGCGGAGAGGTTCTGCATCACCTGCTCGGTCTGCTCGGCGATCCCGCCTTCGACGAGATTCCCGCCTGGATCGATTCCGAGCTGGCCCGAGACGAAGACGAGGCCTCCATGCTCGATCGCCTGCGAGTAGGGCGCGCCCTGGAAGGGCGCCGGGGCCTTGTCGGTGCGGATGACACGTCGCGTCACGAGATCTCCGTTCGCTCGATGTGGGCCCCTACGGCGCGCAGCCGTTCGTCGATTCTCTCGTAGCCGCGGTCGATCTGCCCGATGTTCCCGATCGTGGAGGTGCCCTCGGCGCAGAGGCTCGCGATGAGCATGGCCATTCCGGCGCGGATGTCCGGGCTCTCCATGCGCTCGCCGTAGAGGCGAGCGGGCCCGTTGACGACGGCGCGGTGCGGGTCGCAGAGGATGATCCGCGCCCCCATGTTCACGAGCTTGTCGACGAAGAACAGGCGGTTCTCGAACATCTTCTCGAAGATCAGGACGGTGCCCGAGGCTTGCGTCGCCACCGCGAGGGCGATCGACGTGAGGTCGGCCGGGAACGCCGGCCAGGGACCGTCCTCGATCTTCGGGATCTGCGAGCCGATGTCGTCATGAATCTCGAGCCGCTGGCCGCCGGGAACGCGAACGGATGAGCCGTTCACCTCCCAGTTCACCCCCAGGCGCTCGAAAGCCGGCCAGATGGCGACGAGGTGCTCGGCGACGACGTCCTCGATCACGACCTCGCCGTCGGTGACCGCGGCCAGGCCGATGAAGCTCGCCACTTCGATGTGATCAGGGCAAACGCGCCACTCACCGCCGTGCAGGTCACGCACTCCGCGGATGCGGAGCACGTTCGAGCCGATGCCCTCGATCTCGGCGCCCAGCGAGACGAGAAAGCGGCAGAGATCCTGGACGTGCGGCTCCGAGGCGGCGTTGCCGATGACGGTCTCCCCTTCTGCGAGCACCGCGGCCATGACGACGTTCTCCGTTCCCGTGACCGAGGCCTCGTCGAGGAAGATGTGGGTGCCGCGCAGACCCTCAGTCCGCATGCGGTAGACCTTGTCGGCTTCGATAGTGGCGCCGAGCTGCGTCAGGGCGTGGATGTGCGTGTCGAGCCGGCGCCGTCCGATGACGTCTCCGCCGGGCGGCGGGACGACGGCCTGGCCGTGGCGCGCGAGCAGCGGCCCGGCGAACAGGATGGATGCGCGGATGCGGCTGCATAGCTCCTCGTCGAGCTCGAACTTGGAGATCCCCCCGCCGGTGATGCGGACCTCGCCGCCGCCGAGGCGCTCGACCTCGACCCCGAGGTCGGCCGCGAGGTCGAGCATCATCTCGACGTCCGTGATCGCGGGGACGTTCGTCAGCCTGACGGTCTCGCTCGTCAGGAGGCACGCGGCCACGATCGGCAGGGCCGCGTTCTTGTTTCCGGCCGCGCGGATCGACCCCGTAAGCGGCCGCGCGCCCTCGATGACGAAAGCCTCCATCAGGGCATCGGTTACGACGGTTTGGGGCATTGACGGTAGTCCTGTCCTCGGACGACGGCGGCGCGAGCGGCGGACGGTATCCTACTTCGCCCCGATGGAAGTAACCCGCGAGAGAGCATGGGAAACGCTCACGCAGTACACGAAGTCGGAGGCGCTCCGGCGGCACGCGCTCGCCGTCGAGTCCGCGGTCGGCTGGTACGCGCGTGATTTCGGGGAGGACGAGGAGTTCTGGCGCGCGACGGCGCTCCTCCACGACTTCGACTACGAGATCCACCCCACGCTCGACAAGCATCCACAGGACGGCGCGCCGATCCTCCGCGAGGAGGGCTACCCCGAGGAGCTGATCGAGGCCGTCCTCTCGCACGCCGAGCACCTCGAGATGGAGCGCGACACGAAGCTGAAGAAAACGCTCTTCGCCTGCGACGAGCTGGCCGGGTTCGTCCACGCGTGCGGCCTCGTGCGACCGGACGGGATCGAGACCCTCGAGCCGAAGTCGGTGCGAAAGAAGCTGAAGCAGCCGTCCTTCGCCGCCGGAGTCCATCGAGACGAGGTCTACGCCGGCGCCGAGCTGCTGGGACTCGAGCTCGACGAGCACATTGCGAACGTCGTCGCGGCGATGAGGCCGATCGCAGCCGAGCTCGGCCTCCGCACCTCCGAGGCCGCATAGCCGGAATCCTCGGAAGCGACGAGGACGCCTTCGGGCAGCTGCTGCTCGACCACCTCGAAGGGCGCGCCGGAGAGCCTGAGCTCGAGCGCGACGACGGCTCCATCGGGCCGGCAATGGGGGCCGCGTGGTTCTTCGCCGACCACGACGACTGGGCCGAGCCGGAGCGCGCGGCCTTCGAGCACGTGCAGGGACGGGTGCTGGACATCGGCGCGGGCGCCGGCCGTCACAGCCTCGTCGTCCAGCGGCGAGAGCTCGAAGCGGTGGCGATCGACATCTCGCCCGGCGCCGTGGAGGTGTGCCGCCGACGTGGAGTCGAAGACGTGCGCCTGCTGCCCCTCGCCGAGCTCGACGAGAGCCTCGGCACCTTCGACACCGTGCTCCTGCTGTGCGGGAACTTCGGGCTCGCGGGCAGCGCCGAGAAGACGGTTGCCTTCCTCGAGCGGCTGCATTCGCTCACCAACCCCGGCGCGCGGGTCGTGCTCGACACCGTCGATCCCTACGTGGACTCAGACGACGCCGACCTGGCCTACCTCGAGCGAAATCGGGAGCGTGGCCACATGCCGGGCCAGGTGACGATCCGCATCCGCTACCGCGGGCTCGCGACGCCCTGGTACGACCTTCTGTGCGTGAGCGCCGCCGAGCTCGAAGCCCTGGCCGAGGGCACGGGCTGGCGCTCTCTCTGGCACGAACAGGACGGCGCCGACGTCTACGCCGCGCTCGAAAAGCGCTAAAGCGCCCCGATGAGGCGCTCGAGGTCGTCGTGGTTCGTCCAGAACCCGCACGACGCCCGCAGCCAGCCGAGGCCGGGCATGTCGCGAACGACGACGCCCGCGTCCGCGAGCCGCTCGACGAGTGCCTTCGAATCCTCCTGCGCCTTCCACGTGACGAGCGTGGCCTGGTTGGGCTCGGTGACGACCTCGTGACCGGCCGCCTCGAGCATGTGCCTCAGGTGCTCAGCCATGTCGGCCGCGTGTGCGAAGCGGTCTTCCCCGGCCTCCTCCGCAAACGAGAGCGACTCGAGCAATCCGGTTCCCGATGCCGTTGCGATCCAGCCCGGGTCGAAGCGACCCGCTCCCGCTCTCGGCTCGTATGCATGGCTGTCACCGAACTCCCACGACCCATACGAGGGCATCGCCATGCGCAGCTCCTCCACGCGCTCGGGGCGTATATAGAGGGCGCCCGTCACGTCCGGGCCAAGGAGCCACTTCTGCGCCGACACGGTGTAGAAGTCGCAGCCGAGCTCGGGCACGGAGAGCGGGATCGCGCCAGCGGCCTGCGCGCCGTCGACGAGCAAAGGCACTCGGCGGCCCGCGAGCGCCTCGACGGGGAAGACGGCGCCCGTGAGCCACGAGACCTGTGACAGCGCGACGAGCTTCGTCCGGTCGCTGATCGCCGAGCCGAGAGCATCCGCGACCTCGGCGACCGGCACATCGCGCACCGGCACGATGCGGAGGTCCGCACCCGACGCGACGAGACCGCCGAATAGCCCCGGATGCTCGGAGTCGGTCGTGACGACCTCGTCGCCCTTCCCGATGCCCAGTCCGTTGAGGACGACGTTGCAGCCCTCCGTCGTCGAAGTTGTCAGGGCGATCGTGCTCTCCGGGGCTCGGAGGAAGCGGGCGAGCGCCGCCCGGAGATCCTCGCGACGGGCGAGCATCGCATCGAAGTACTCGCGGCTCGAGCGCCCCTCTTCCAGGTCGCGGGCGAGCGTTGCCTGCATCGCCTCGACCGTTCGCCTCGGCAGCGGCCCGTTCGTGCCCGCGTTGAGGTAGGCGGTCCGCTCGAGGACCGGAAGCCCGGCGCGAACGGCGTCTAGGTCCACTTCAGCTCCGCCTCGACAGGCGCGTGGTCGGAGAGAAGCCCCTCCTGCACGCGGCGGCGCTCCAGAGGCCAGGGTCGGGGCGCCTGCTCGAAGCCGAGTCCGCGCACGAGGATCTGGTCGATCCCTTCGATCGGCGGCGAGAACTCGGGGACGGCGAAGGCTGGCACGTTGAAATCGCCGCACAGGATGCATGTTTCGGCGTCGCGGACGAAGTGGGCAGCGAGCCCGACCTCGACGCGCGCGAGGTCGGAGTTGTTCGTGGCGTGCAGATTCGCCACCGTCAGCCGACGGCCGTCGAGCTCCACATCGACGGCCTGGCACACGCGCCGCTGCCGTCCGCCCCGGATCCATTCGAGGCGCTTCACCTGGGGGTTGAGCACGAGCGTCCGGTCATCCGAGACCTCGAAGCGGCGGTTCAGGAGCATCGCATTCGCCTGCCCTGCCGCGGTGAACCGCACGCGCACCGGGTCGATGTCCGTGATGAGGCGCGCGACGGGCCCGAGGAAGCCCGGCACCGTGACCGACCAGATCGTGCGCATTCCGCTCCAACGCTCGAGCCTGCCGAGCGCCCAGAGCGGGACTTCCTGCAGGGCGACGACGTCCGGCGCATCGATGCTGGCGAGCCGCACCATGCGCTCGAGGTATGTGCGACCGGATTTCGGGTGCGTGCGGCCGTGATAGAGGTTCCACGTGCGAATGACGAGTCCCACGGCCGACGCAGCATAGGGAAACGTGCGCGGTCGATTCGTGGACCTCGTCGAGCGCCAGATCGCGCTCTTCACCGCCGAGAACGACGGCCTCATCCGCGACACCGAGGCCGCCCTCAATGCGTACAACCGCGCGCCGCGCGACGAGGCGGAAGAGCGCTACGGCGATTACCTCGACCTCGTCGAGACGGGCACCGACCAACTCGTCGAGCTGCGCGACAACTTCGCGGCCACGCTCGACGAGAACTCCTACGACGAGTACCACGAGGTGTTCAACAGGATCGTTCGCAAGCGCCTGCCGCGCTTCGGGCTCGAGCTCGACTAGCTAGTAACACACTGTTACTAGGCGTCTTCTGTTGCATTCGTGATCCGCTCGAACCCGGATCGGGAGGGGAAGCGGAGCTAGTAACAGTCTGTTACTTGGCGTTTTTCGTGCGACTTTCGCCGGTAAGTCGTTGAGGCCGGCTACGAGAGCGTCTTGTGGTCGCGGAGAAGCTCGACGTACTCCGCGATTCGCCTCGCCCGCGTCTCGGGCCGCTTCGCATCCGCGATGCGGTAGAGGAACGAATAGCGCTTCGTCGACCCGAGGCTCTCGAAGAACTCCCGCGCTCCCGGGTCGGCGTCGAGGGCCTGCTGGAAGTCGTCCGGGACCGTGGCCGTCGCCGGCGAGTCGTAGGCGTCGTCCCAGCGGCCGTCCTCGCGGGCGCGCTCGATCTCGCGGAGACCGGCCGGCCGCATGCGGCTCTCCGCGATCAGCCGCTCGGCCTTCTCACGGTTGATCCTCGACCATTTGCTGCGAGGTCGCCGTGGCGTGAACCTCTGGAGGTAGTGCTGCTCGTCGAGCCGCCTGGCCTGGCCGTCGATCCAGCCGTGGCAGAGCGCGACCTCGACTGCGTCCGCGTAGACGACGGACGGAATTCCGGCGCCCTTCTTCGCGAACTTCAGCCAGATGCCGTCGGAGGACTCGCCGTGCTCCTCGAGCCAGGCCTCCATCTGGGCCGGTGAAGCGAAGAAGACGACCGGCTGCTCGGCCTTGGCCACCTCAGCGCCGGGCGCGGAAGAAGCCCTGCGGAGCGAGACCGGCCACGGCCTTCGTCACGGGGTCGACGCTCTTTCCCCTGTCCTCGCGGCCTTCCTTCACGCGGACGGCCTGCCGGACGACGAGGCCGCCGACGAAGCGGAGCGGCTCCGGCGGGAACACGCCGCAGACGCCGCAGTTGAAGGGCGAGCCCGCCCATTCGTCGTCGCGGCGAAGCGCACTCGACGCGACCATCTTGGCAAGCGTGAGCGAGGGCGCGACGCCGTTCCCCGAGAAGCCGGTCGCGTAGACGATGTGGGCGCGCCCGGGCAGCGCGCCGGCGATGGGCAGCCCGTCGGTCGTACGATCGATGGGGCCGCCCCAGGCGTGTGTGATCGGCACGCCCTTCGCGGCCGGGACGAGCGTCACGAGCTCCTCCTCGAGGTCCCGCGTCTGGCGGCCGTTGTAGTCGAAGTTCGAGTTGACGCGACCGCCGAATGCGAGCCGCCCACCGCCGCGGCCGAAGGCGACTCTTCCGTCCTTCGTCGGGCGGTAGTAGTGGACGAGCATCCGACAGTCCGAGATCGCCTCGCCTCCCGTCCAGCCGCTCTCCTTCAGCTTCTCCGGCATCGGCGCCGTCGCGACGATGTCGCTGGAGACCGCCACGACCGCACGCGCGAGCTCGGGAATCTTCGTCGCCCAGGCATTCACCGCGAGCACGACGGCATCGGCGTCGACGCGGCCCGAGGGAGTCCGCACGACTCCCTCCTCGCGGTCGAGCTCTACCATCGGCGTGCGCTCGTAGATGCGGACGCCCTTCTCGACGGCGACGCGGCGCAGCCCCCGCGCGAGGAGAGCCGGCTGCACGATCGCCGCCGTCTCCTCGAAGGCGGCGCCGAGGTGAATCGGCGACCCGGTCCGCTCCTGCACCTCTTCGGCGCTCAGGAGCTCGTACGGATGGACGCCGTGCTCGGCGGCGGTCTCGACGCTCGCCAGCCAGGCGCCGACCTGGGCCGGCGACGTCGCGGTCCAGAGCCAGCCGCCCTGGTGGAAGTGGGCGTCCACCCCCTCCCGCTCGCAGAAGGCGCCGATCTCCATGACCGCGTCCTCGGAGGCCTTCGCGAGCCGAATCGCCTCCTCCTCACCGACCCGCTTGATGAGCGTCGAGACCTTCGACCACCAGGTGAGGGCGAAGCCGCCGTTTCGCCCGGAGGGGCCTCCTCCGCAGATGTCCTGCTCGACGACGACGACATCCGCGCCCGGCTCGAGCTCCTTGATCCTGAGCGCCGCCCAGAGGCCGGTATAGCCGCCGCCGACGATGCAGACGTCGGCTTTCGTGTCCTCGAGGAGCTCCTGCGATTCGACGCCGTCCTCGGCGCGCAGGGCTTCCTGGAGCCAGAGTGAGCGAGGACCGGCCATCGGGGCCAACCCTACCGATGGCCGAAGTGGTGAGCCTCCGGAAGCGCTGAACGGACCTCGGCTTCGCCGGCCGCCTGGCGCGCGAGCGGCGCAAGCGTGACGAGCTCGTCCACGATCACGTTCCTGTTCCGCTCGAAGCGCTCGAAGCGCCCGCGCGCGAGGAGGAGCGGCTCGCCGCGCACGAGCGGCCGGAAGCGCTCGTAGACCTGCGTCGGGACGACGAGGTTCATCTGCCCGTGCTCGTCCTCGAGGAGCATGAAGACGACGCCGTTCGCTGTTGCCGGCCGCTGCCGCGCGACGACGAGGCCTGCAACCGAGATCCGGCTCTTGTGCTCGAGGTGGTCGAAGTCGGCGCTCGTCGCCACCTCCGTGGGCAGGTGCGGGCGCAGGAGCTCGAGGGGGTGGACGCCGATCGACATGCTGGTCGTCCGGTAGTCGGCGAGCATGCGCTCCCACGACGTCTGCTCGGGAAGCTCGGGGATCTCCGAGGTGGGCCCGAGCGGAAGCGCCAACTGGCGCTCGTCTCCGCCTGCCCCGACCGAGACCGAGCGGGGAGCCAAACCCAAGCGCCACAGGAGTTGGCGGCGAGGCCAACCGAACGAATCACAGGAGCCGGATGTCACCAATGCCTCAAGTGCTGTCCGGTCGAGCGGCGCCCGCTGGGCGAGCTCCACAACGCTGCGGAAACCGCCGTTCTCCTCCCGCTCGGCCACGAACGACTTCGCGGGCTCCTCCGTCAGGCCCTTGATGTAGCCGAGGCCGATTCGTACCGCATCGCCTTCGATCCGGCACGAGGCGGCGCTCAGGTTCACGTCGGGCGGCAGCACCTCGACGCCGCGGCGCTGCGCGTCGCGCACAAGGCTCGCCGGCGGGTAGAAGCCCATCGGCTGGGCGTTCAGGAGCGCGCACAGGAACTCGCCGGGGTAATAGTGGCGGAGCCAGGCGGACTGGTAGGCGAGTAGCGCGAAGGCGGCCGCGTGGGACTTGGGGAAGCCGAAGGCCGCGAAGCCGTTGATCTTCGAGAAGACGAGCTCGGTGGTCTCCGTGGAGACGCCGTTTCGCGCCGCTCCGGCGAAGAAGCGTTCGCGGTGGGCCTCGATCGCGTCCTGGCTCCGCTTGCGGCTCATCGCCCGGCGCAGCCCTTCCGCCTCCCCCACGCTGAAGCCGGCGAGCGCCATCGCGACCTCGAGCACCTGCTCCTGGAAGATGATCGCGCCGAGCGTCTCCTCGAGGCACTCCGCGAGCAGCGGGTGGTCGTGCGGGATGACGTACCCCGGGTCCTCGCGCCGGCGCTGCCTGCGCTCGACGTACGGGTGCACGGCCTTCCCCTGGATCGGTCCCGGCCGGACGAGCGCCACCTGCACGGTGAGGTCGTCGAGATTCTCCGGCCGCGTGCGCAAGAGGCTCTGCATCTGCGCGCGGCTTTCGATCTGGAAGAGCCCGACGGTGTCGGCGTCCTGGATCTCCCGGTAGACGGCAGGGTCGTCGAGCGCGATCCGGGAGAGGTCGATGCGCTCGCCGCGCAGGCGGACGATCTGGTCGACGCACTCCTCGACGGCGGAGAGCATCCCGAGCCCGAGCAGGTCGATCTTCAGGAAGCCGGCGTCGGCGCAGGAGTCCTTGTCCCACTGGCAGAGCTTGCGGCCCTCCATCGCGGCGTGCTCGACGGGGACGAGCTCGACGAGAGGACGGCTGGAGATGACCATGCCACCCGGGTGCTGGGAGAGGTGGCGCGGAAGGCCGCCGATCTCGGCGCAGAGCTCCCCGAAGGCCCGCCAGCGCGGCGAGGCGAGCTTGGTCTCGGCGCCAGGGAGCCGTTCTAGCTCCTCGGCCACGCGGCGCGGGCTGCCCTCGGTGATGCGCGCGAGCCGCTCGAGCTCCGACTGTGGCAGTCCGAGCGCCTTGCCGACATCGCGGATCGCGCCGCGGGACCGGTACGTCGCGAAGCTTGCGACGAGGGCCGAGTGCTCGTGACCGTAGCGCTCGATCACGGCGACGATCAGCTTCTCGCGGATGTCACGTGGGAAGTCGAGGTCGATGTCCGGGACCGAGACGAGCTCCCGGTTCAGGAAGCGGCCGAGCGCGAGCCCGGCGGAGACCGGGTCGACATGGGAGAGCCCGGTCAGGTAGCAGACGATCGAGCCGACCGAGCTCCCCCGGCCTCGCCCGGGTGGAAGGAGATGGCGCGGCGAGCCGGGCCCGCGCACCTCGAGCGCCACCTCGCGCGCGAGCTCGAGCACCTCCCAGTGGAGGAGGAAGAAGCCCGAGAGCCCCAGCTCGGCGATCAGCGCGAGCTCTTCTCGCAAACGGGCTGACGCCCGGTTGCGAAGGGAAAACGGAGCATTCCGATAGCGATCCTGGAAGGCCCTCTCGCAAACACGTTCGAGCTGTTTGTCCGCCGGATCGACGCCGTCTGAGAAGTCGGGATAGCGGTAGCCGAGCTCGTGCGTGAGGTCGAACTCGAGCCGCTCGGCGAGCTCGACCGTCGCTCGGACGGCGTCACGGTCCTCGGGGAAGCGGGAGGCGGCCTCGGCGGGCGGGGAGAGAACGAATTCCTCGTTCCCACGCCGCTCGGCCTCGCAGCCCTCGAGCGCGACGTTGTGCTTCACCGCGACGAGCACGTCCTGCAGGCGCGCGCGGCGGCGATGATGGGCGTGCACGTTGCCCGTGGCGATCGTCCGGACTCGGAGCGCCTCCGCCAGGTCGCGGAGGGCCGCGTTGCGGCGGGCGTCGCCACGAACGTACGGGCGCTGGAGCTCCACGTAGAAGCGGTCTCTCCCGAAGGCCTCGGCGAGGCGAGCCGCCGCGTTGGGATCCGTGACGCCGAGCCCGCGGCGCGCACACCCCGAGAGACAGACGAGGCCCTCGTTCAGGTCGGCGAGAAGGTCTGGCTCCAGGCCGGGATTGAGGCGCTCGCGCGCGTGCGCGGCGGTTAGGAGGCGGCAGAGGTTTGCGTAGCCGCGCGGCGTCTCGACCAGGAGCGTGAGGTGCGAGCCGTCGGCAAGCGTGGCCTCGGCGCCGGTGATGGCGCGGACGCCGACCGCGCGCGCCGCGTACGCAAACTCGAGCGAGCCGTAGACGCCGTCGTGGTCGGTGAGCGCGATCGCCGGGTAGCCGAGCTCGGCGGCGCGGACGGCCAGCTCTTCGGGCAGCGACGCGCCGTCCAGGAAGCTGTAGGCGGAGTGCGCGTGCAGCTCGACGTATTCCGTCCCGCTCACGCGCGCCATTCGTCCCTCTTTGCGTCACACCCGCGCGCTTTCCGGCGATAGGCTGGAAATGGAGGGAGGCCCGCGGTGGCCCCAGGAAATTTCAGGCTTTCTGACGGAACCAGCCTCCCCCCTCCTCGTCCTCGAAGACCGCGACGTTCTCTCCCGTCGCCAGCACGAGGTCGAAGTACCGCCGCCGTACAGGCGCTTCCGTCCACCAGCGGTCCACGACCCGCCACTCCTCGCGCACCTGGGAGACGCGCACCTGTCCGACCGCAGCCGGAATTCCCTCCTCGGCCGCGACGCGCACGGGTCGAGGCTCGTTCAGTCGTCGCGCGGTACGAGAATCGCCCTGGCTTCGGGAATCCGGGACCACGGCGCAACCTCCACGACGGTGCAGATCGCCTCCATCCCCATCGCGACGCGCACCTGGCGGAGCCCTTCGCGGAGGCGGCCTCGAAGTCGACTGCCGCGCGGGCGGACGAGCTCGGCCTGAGTCCCGACGGACTCGGTCAGCTCCCCCAGCTCGAGCCGTAGCTCGACCGCCGGCGCAGGCAGTTCTTTGAG
>Ga0207674_10003281_pt1 | contig 19894 bp, 20 predicted proteins | sample KBSCornC72_FD_184303 | JGI IMG/M metagenome (GOLD analysis project Ga0207674, IMG submission 184303) | Corn rhizosphere microbial communities from Kellogg Biological Station, Michigan, USA - KBS Corn C7-2 (SPAdes) (version 2) | ecosystem: Host-associated > Plants > Roots > Rhizosphere > Soil ... | reverse complement strand
GTTCATTTGTGACCAGCCGCACTCCATCGAGAACGCTGCAGAGCGAGACCGGCTCTACCGAGAGGCACTGACTCTCGAGCCGAACAACGTTAACGCGATGATCGGTCTGGCGAGTACCCTCGCCATTCGTTCTCAATGGATCGACAGCTCGGACGTGGCCAGAGACAAATACGTCACCGATGCAAGAGACATGGCGCTCAGGATTAGGGCCATCGACCCGCGTCTTCGAGGATCGAGCTTCCAGGGCAGTCGACCTCCACACGAACATTTGGGAGGTGTATTCCGGACTGGCGATGGCTTATTCGAACAAGGGCGACCGAACAAGAGCATCAAGGTACGTTGCAGAGTATCAAAAGCGGGCAGCCGCTCAAGGCTTCAGTGGTGTCGACGCCAATGCACCGTCACCGGATAGCCCACCGGCCTTCTTGAAGCATTACTACGAGCGATTCCTGCCGCAGTGGAAGAAGGCTGGCTTGCCGTAGCACGGCCAGAACCAGACCGCCGATCGCGGCTTCGCGTATCAGGCAGGCTCCATCCCGTGCTTCTTGATCACGGCCGCCGCCGCCGGCGCTGTGAGAAATTTGACGAACTCTCTCGCGGCTTCCGGTTGCTCCGCTGCGCTATGAATGCCAGACGAAAAGACCGTGATGCTCTGGACATCTGATGGGAGCGGGCCGACATAATCGACGCCCGGAGCGTGAATCAGCTCACTGATCTGCTGAAATCCAATCTGCGCTTCTCCGCTCGCAATGAGGGTGCTGATGCGCCCACCTGAGGGGACCTGCTTCAGCTTCGCCTTAATCTGATCGCCAATGCCCATGCGCTCGAACATACTGATCACGTAGTTGCCACTGGGGCCGGTTGAATAGCCAATGGAGCGTGCCGTGAGCACCGTCTCTTTCAGTGCCGCGCTTGAGCTGATATCGGGTCTTGGCGTGCCTGCTCGCACTGCGACGCCGACGCCTGATTTCATCAAATCCACCCGGCTTCCAGGCACCAGCTTGCCTTGTTGTATGAAGCGGTCAATGTCCTCGTCTGCGACGATCACGAGATCATAGACTTCCCCCGCTGCTATTTGCTTCTTGATGTTCGCGCTGCCGGTCCAAGTCGTCACGACGTGATGCCCTGAAGCCTTTTCGAACGCCGGGACCAATTCGACATATGCTTCCTTGGTCGCGCCCGACGCGAGCACGTTTATGTCTGCCCCGGCAGCGAAACCGGGCATTACTGCGGTGACGATCACGGCAAGGGCGATTGCGAGTGCCACAGAGTCTCTCCTGAGAGTCGATTTCACAGTATGCGCGTGCATTTCGCATTGGCGCGTGTCGACCAAAAATAAATAGAAACAAACCGAATGCGCGGCCACCCGTTTCATCGAGGCGGCGGATTTGTTTGGTGAATCGTCCCCCCGCCCATTAAGCCTGGGATCCGCCTGCTGCGCGGTCCTACGTGGATCGACGGACACGAATTCGCAGCAGCGATGGGCCCCCTTTCTGTTTCAGGTCCGTGTCGTGTTTGTGCCGTCGTTCTGCGATTCGACAATCGCCAGCTTTTCGGCGTTCGATTGTGTCATGCACGCATGCACAGGGAAGGTCCGCAATAGGGCATGCGTGTGGAAAATCGGCAGCGCGGCAGTTGATCGGCATGCGCGGGCCGACACTCCACTTAGAAGGCGAGGCGCAGTTCACGCGGGCGGTGACCTATCGGCGCTGGCGCTGGGTGGCGCCGCGTCGGCGGCGCGGCGCTGGTAGGCCTCGAGGACGGCATCGCGTCGAGCCTTCGGCATGTTGCCGAGTTGCCGCACGCGAGCATAGAAACGCGACAGATCGCCGCCTTGTTCGCGCAGCAGCTCACGGAACGCCGGCACGCGGTCGGTGTACAGGGACGCATCGCGCGAGACAGATTCGGCGGGATTTCTACAAAATTGAGCAGACCATTCGCCGGAGTGATCACTGGTGCAGAGGCAACGGGTAGTCACCTTTCCATACCCGCATTCTTGTTCCAAGCTTGCACGTTGCTGTCGTCGCCACGGATGCCGGAGCAGTTGAGTTGCCCGTGTCGAGAAATGTGAATCTAACGGGTCGAACGCAAAATCGCCGGTTCTTCCTGCGTCTCCACCCTGTTTTCTGCCAATTTGCGTCTTGCGGCCCTTACAAAGCCGGAAGCCCAGCGCCCGCCACACGCCACCAGCGAGCGGGCCCATTCGCGAGCGGCGCGGGGCGCTCAGCGTCTTGTACCGGCGGTGCTGGTCGAGGCGCTTGCGTGCGCTTCGGCGTTCGGAGCATCTGCCGGCGACGTGGCGCGTATGCGGCAAAACGGCCGGCGATCGTGAGGCCGCGTCCTGGCACGCCGGTCGCGCAAGTCGTTCGGGGGCGAGGAGTAGCCGATCTCGAGCGCCACGAAGGAACGGCTCGAGTGGGAGCAGGGCGCCGTCCTTCGACAGGCACGCCCAGGTATGAGCGAGCAAGCCCTATCGCGGCTAGGCGCATGCCCGTGTGCTCTACGTGATGGTCGTCAAGGTGCATCAACTCAAGCGGGCACACTATCCTCGCTGATATCCCTGGAGCGTGCTGTATGACGCAAGTCCTCGAACCCGCCGAATCACTTGCCTTGCCGTGGCCGCCGATGGCCGCCTGAACATTTTGGACGTCGCGCACCTTGACCGTCTGTGCTGCGCGCACGGTGTATCGCGCGAAGACGGGTACGCCGCAGTCGCGCATGTCGGCGACAGCTCATTGAGTTTACGCGCCTACCTTGGTACTTTGCGCGGCGGTTTCAATTGCGACTGGTGAATTGCGGTGGCGCAGGCTTGTCACCCGCCTGGCCGAAAGGGGTTTGGTCCGGCGTCAAGCTGCTCGATCGCTAGCCCGTGCGCCGTCCCGCATCGGTCAAAATGCCACCCGGTACGTCGCGAAAATGTCGTGTGCCGGCGGCATCGCGGAAGACACCTCAGCTCCGAGTTGGCGGCCTTCCGTGTGCCCAAAAAAATGGCCCGATTGAGGGTCGGGCCACCACTCAAGAGACGAGCAGTTAGATCGCAGTAACGGTTGTGCCTGGAGACTTGTCAAGCCTGCTCTGCACAACAAACGAGTAGCGCGCTACACCGTCGCCGCTGCGGCGATTTTGTGGAAAGTGGAGTTGGCGACCTCGTAGGCTTCGACTCGAGGGGTCCCGTCAACGACCTTCTCTAGGATCTTGGTGACCTCCGCGTAGTGCGCGCGGTCGTAGGTCTCGGCGTTCTGCTTGCTGTCCCACAGGCTCAAGCCAAAGGCTTCGGCGCCACCTGGGGCGACGAACGTGATCTCATCCCGGAATCCGCTTTGCTTGCGGAGCATCGGAATGACGTCCTTCTCGAGGCGCTTGGTGAACTCGGCCGTGCTATTGGGCTTCAATTTCATGGATACGCGTCGTGCATACATCTGGATCTCCTCGGTTGTGGTGGCCAAGAGGGGCGTCGCAGATAACCATTGCTAGTTATAGATACTGTAAAGACCCAATCGGTCACTCAGCATGTTAGGCAAATTCACTTGACGTGTCAAGCACTATCTTGAAAGATGGCAACTATTAACCAACTACGGTGAACCATTTAGCGGAGGCGTCCGATGGATGTCGGTTTGGTGATCAGGCAACGTTTGGAGCAATTGGGCTTGGAGCAGAAGGACTTGGCGGCCGCCACCGAGGTGACCGAGTCCTATATTTCGCAGCTGCTGACCCGAAAGAAATTGCCTCCCGCTCCAGATCGAACAGACATCTACGAGAAGATGGGCAGGTTTCTCGAGCTGTCGAGCGGGAAGCTTGCGAAGCTGGCCGAGCTTCAGCGCAGCGAAGAGCTGAAGAGAAATTTCGTGGATCCGCCGCCCCCACTCTTTCAGGAAGTGCGGGGGCTGGTGCTCAGGAAGTGCGCGCCGGAAACGCGGCAGGAGGTGCAGGCCATCTTCGAGAAGCAGCCGTTCGGTGAGCTCGAGCGCCTCGTCACGCAGAAGCTACTGGACGTGATCAAGCGCGTGGCGAGGGCCCAATTGAACAGCGAAGAATGGGTCCGTTCGGTAGCGCGACTCAACGGCCGAAGCTATAAGCAGATGCGGGTCGTGATCCTCGAGTTCCTGGACACGGACGTGTTCCACGTGTCGTTGGAAAATTGCGTTTCCTTCCTAGATCCGCTGATCGAGTCCTGGGACATCGATCTTTCGAGCTTCACGATGCAAGTAGTCCTCGACCAAGAGCTGGCGCCAGGCCATTCAAGCCGCTTCGCGTTTGTCGAAACCGACTACGATCACCCGGTCGGCGACGAGCCGGGACTTCACCAATTCCTCAAGGACCCGGCACTCAGCGCCGATGTGACGCCCGCCGAGGTCGAATTCCTGAAGCGTCTGGCTGTGAAGGGGAAACGGCCGACGTCGCTTTACTACTATCGCGAATTGCAAAACCTTAGGGACCCCCTACATTTTCAAACATCGATACCGCGTCGGTCGCGTCTTCGCCGCGTGGCCGACGAGGCATAGAGCGGGACGGACCATCCTGCCGATCACGGCGACTTGCAGCCATCGCGCTAGCTCCAGCGGGCCTCGGTCGCGTTGTTTGGATGGCTGGCCTGCCAACGGCCGTTGGATGGCAGGATCAACGTAAGTGTGATCGCTCGAGGAGCCGATCGAGTAGCCGAATCGCGGAGACGTTTCCCAGTCCGCTGGCAATTCCCCTACGTATCTCGACGTAGCGCCGTGGGCGGAGGCTTCGAAGCGACAATCCGCTCCCGCAGCGCGGTCCGTTCGATCCGCGCCCTTAGCCGGCGTCCAATCCGCTCTCGGCAGCGAAAATGCGAGGGCTTGCGCAACGCAGGTTCTCGTTGCTTTCGCCGCTGTGTCACGAACGTGCCCCAATTTTCCGAACGCGGGGAAAGCACACAGCCTTGCGCTAAACGGACCGACGATGCGCCGGCATTTACGCAGAGCATCGCAGCACACCGGAACTCACAGTCGGCGGCCAGCACGTCGGCCACAAGCCCGAGAGGAAAGCGACTTGATGCGGAGCCTGCAAGAGGCAATGAGTTCAGCTGGCGCCGGTTATTAGACGGATCTGCACCATAAATCGCGGATGCTACGAAGCACCCGACCGCACTCGCGCGATGGAGTGAGAGTCATCCGTTACAGCGCCTGCCAATTGCGGCCTGTCTCTCGCTATGTGGGGCTCCCCACCGACAGGCGCTTCGCGTCATGCTCCAATGAATCGTGTGCGGGTTTCGGCCCTTGACGCGTTGCCGCTCCCCAGCACGCCAATCCATGCTCGCTCTCCATTTGAGCGATCCGTTTTCAAACGAGGAAAACGCATGAAACGCATCTTCTTCCTGTCGATTGTCGCGGCGCTGCTCGGAGGCTGTGCGATCGTTCCGCTTGAGTATGGCGACCACCACGGCGGTTTCTACCAAGATCGCGGTTACCACCACGACGACAGCTACCAGCGCGACCGCAACCGAGCCTACGGTAACTACCAGGATGACGGGCACCACGGCGGTCAAGGAAGTCCGTTTGGGGACCGCGGCAGCTGAGATAGCCCGATCGACGAGCCGCTCGACGAGTTCGAATCTGCGTACGCGTTCCGGATCGCGCTAGGGCAAGCTGCGCGATATTGAGCGGGTCTGAGGTTGAGCGAGAAGGCTATTGAGCGCTCACGCCCAGCAAATGGCCGAATACGCGGCTTCGAGGCCGCTACCCACGGTCGTGCGAGAGTAGCAAATGTCCGTGAAAATAGACGGGCGGATTAGATGCGGGAGGCGCCGGCAGCGGTCCCGCTGGTCGCAAATCCCATAGATTTGACTGACGGTACGGCGCAGTTGGGTACGCGTTTGTCAGTGAGTGTCCTACCGTACAGACGCATATCGCGCCCGGCTGGCACGGTACCTCATGCTCCATGAATTCCTGAGCGCGCACCGCATCGAACTGGTCGACCGATGTCGATCGAAGGCGGGAGAGCGCTTTGTGCACGCACCCAGCGAGCTTGAGCTCGAGCATGGCATCCCGCGCTTTCTCGAGCAGGTCATCAAGACGCTCCAAGTCGAAACGACCTCGGATCCAATGAGCAGCCGAAGGGTTTCGGGGCCGTCTGGAGGTGCCCGCTCGGCAGGGTCGGAGATCGGCGAAACAGCCGCGCGGCACGGACGCGAGCTGTTGCGAAACGGCTTCACGATCGACCAGGTCGTGCACGACTACGGCGATTTATGTCAGGCGATCACAGATCTCGCCGCCGAGCGCAAGGTGCCTATCGAGGTTGATGAGTTCCGCACGCTCAATCGCTGCCTGGACAACGCCATCGCGGTCGCCGTAATGGAATACAACGGACTACGCGAACTGAAAGTGGTCGGTCAGCGCACGCATGAGCTAAACGAGCGCCTTGGGTTCTTCGCGCACGAGTTGCGCAACATGCTGGCTACGGGGACCCTCGCGCTCAGCGCCATTAAGTCGGGGAACGTTGGTTTTGGCGGCGCGACCGGCGCAGTGCTGGATCGGAGTCTCGTGGGCTTGCGCAACCTCATCGACGGCTCGCTCACGGAAGTTCGCATTGCGGCAGGACTGGCTACACCACATCAGCTCTTTGCACTTGCCGACTTCATCGCGGAAATCAAGCTATCGGCGTCACTCGAAGCGCAGCTCCACGAATGTACGTTCAGCGTATCGCCTGTGGACCCGACGGTGGGTATTAGCGCCGACCGGCACCTGCTTTCGTCGGCTCTCAGCAACGTACTGCAGAACGCCTTCAAGTTTACGAGATTCCGATCCGAGGTTAGTTTAACGACGCATGCCTACGCGGATCGCGTTCTGATCGACGTCCGAGACCATTGCGGCGGATTGCCGGTCGGCGATGCCGAACGCCTGTTTGCGCCGCACGCGCAACACGGAACAGACAAAACCGGCCTTGGCCTCGGCTTGACAATAGCCCGACGCAGCGTCGAAGCCAACCACGGTACGCTGAGCGTCCGTGACATCCCACGCTCTGGGTGCGTGTTCACAATCAATGTGCCGCGCCGCGACTTGATCGCTGCACCGACCGTGTGAAGACGCGTCGGGAATTTGCGGTTTGGCCGCCGCGATAACGGTTGAACCGGAAGGCTTGTTGCGAGTCGGCCAATAATCCATTCGGCTAACGAGCCCGGATGTCGTCTAGCGTCGCCTTGTAACGCGGCTTGATCCATATTCCCGAGATCGGTCGCGGCACTTGAACGGGTAGAAGGCGCGGCAGCGGCGCCATACGCCGACGATCGTAGCGGCGCGCCGAGCGAGCAAGCCTCTCAAGCGCTCTGTCGCTCGTTTGCATCCCAAGGAGCGGCGTCGAGCGCCTTACGAGTCGAGGCTAGACGAGCCCTACATTCGACGATCAGAGCCAAGTCGAAAGAGCGCATCAACGCGGTGCGGCGAAGCATCGCGCGACTGTCAGCGATAGCGCGGGCAGCATTGGACAGTACAGGTTCAGACTCGACCCACATTCTGACGGTAAGCGCCCCGCCGCCGATAACGGCCCACACCAGCTGAATATTTTGCCTCGCAGTAAGCGCGTGCGCTATCCGGGCAGTCGCCGCTGAGCTGGTCGACATGCGCCGGAGCTTGCAAGCTCACTTCACGCGCGCGTCCGGTATGCGGCTTCTCTACGACCCTCGCGTCCGACTTCGGCGTCGTGACGGCCATCGAACTCGGAGAACATACCGTTGTCCGGGTCGCTGCGTGCGATCCGTTCCATCCCGTCGACGGCAGCGTACTCCGCCGTGTCGAGCCGCTCGACGTCGGACGAATTCACGGTGTTCGGGGCAGACGGTGTTCTTTTCGGAAGAGCGGGCGATCCAAGGCGTACGGACCTGCGGCTGGCCGTCACCGTTCACCCTACTCGGTCAAACCCCGAGCGCGTCTATGTGCGCGAGCGCACGGACGACGTTCTGTTTCGCCGCTAGTCTCGCTGTCTAACCGCTGGCAGCGCCGGGTTTCCGGCGCGTCGGCCCCGGTGCTCGCGCAGCGGCGGCGGTGATCAAAGGGAGTCGATCATGAACCTCGGAACTATTGTGCTGATCGTCGTGCTGCTGATGCTCGTCGGCGTTCTGCCCGTATGGCCGCACGCCAGCAGCTGGGGCTATGCTCCCAGCGGCATCCTCGGTGTCGTATTGCTCGTTGTAATCGTCCTGCTCGTGATGGGACGGCTCTAATCCGTCGTTGACGGCGAAGTGTTTCATTCAGCGGCAACAGCATGAACAACATGACTCGAAAAGGGACCGTCGCCGCAGCACTGCTCTTCGCGACCGCGCTGGGCTGCGCTTCGACGCCGAAACAGGAAGTCACCGGCGAATACGTCGACGATATCGTCATCACCAGTAAGGCCAAAACCGCCATCTTCAACGAGCCGACGCTGAAAGCGGCCGGGATCAACGTCGAGACATTGAAGGGCGTGGTCCAGCTGAGCGGTCTCGTGAGCTCGACGGGCGCGGAGAGTAGGGCGGTCGAGGTCGCCCACGGTGTCGCCGGCGTCAACTCGGTGAAGGATGACATGCGTCTCAAGTAGTCGAGGAATCACCTGCCTTAAGGCAGGCGATTACACGACGACCTGCGCGCCGGTGTTGTTCCACCTGACCATGCGCAGCAACTTGTCCGTGGGCATATGAAGGCACGCGAGAAGTATTTCGACGGCTGCGCGAGCTCAACTCGTGATCACGCGAGACCATGATGCAGATACGTGCCGGATTCGAATTGTCGTACGACTGCCCGCAGCCGACACCGATGATCTTCAACGTGAGCGTGCATTTCACGCGCGTGTCGGACCTTGTCGGACGTGACAATCTGGCGGTCGATCCACCGGTCCCGATGGCGGCCTACCGCGACAGCTTCGGCAACTGGTGCACGCGAATCGTTGCGTCCGGTGGCCGTACGAGGGTTTCTGCCAGCGCGGTGGCGAACGACAGCGGGGCGCCCGACCCCGTCGTTCCCGATGCGAAGCAGGTCCGCGTGCCCCAGCATGATCTATGCATCGATGCCGCTTCGGCGCGTTGACGCAACTGCGCGTCTACGCGACCTGCAAACGCGCGGTGCCTACGGCAGGCACGGGTTGCGCTTGTACGTGGACTTGGTGAAGCGGTCGGGCGTCGCCTGGGTCGACGATCGCGCGCCCACTATGGGGGCCGCTCTCGCCTTCTATAGCGCCTTTTCCTTGGCGCCGCTGCTGATCATCGTCATCGCTGTTGCGGGAGCCCTATTTGGCGTCGATGCCGCGCGCGGCGCGATCGTCGGTCAAATCGCCGGTGTGGTCGGCGCACCCGCCGCGGAGGCGATTCAGGCATTGCTCAAGGCGGCGCAGGAGACGACCACCAGCGTTTTCGCCACCGTGATAAGCCTGGTGACCATGCTCGTCGGGGCGACGACGGTTCTGGTGGAGCTCCAGGACGACCTAGACCACATATGGAACGCTCCCAGGAGAGCGGGAAGCAGCTTGTCGTCGATCGTCCGTGCCCGGATTCTGTCTTTGGGCATGATCCTCGGGATCGGCTTCTTGCTAATGATCTCCCTGATCTTGAGCGCCGCGATCGCAGCGTTCGGAACCTACTCGGCATCGCGCTTCCCTGGCGTGGCAGCCCCCCTTCTCTATCTGTGGAACCTCGTCCTGTCGGTGGGCGTCGTTACCGTACTGTTTGCGATGTTGTACAAGTGGCTGCCCAACGTACCGATCGCCTGGAACGACGTTTGGATGGGCGCGTTCATCACGGCTATCCTGTTCGGGGTGGGGCGATTCGCAATCGGCGTGTACCTTGGTCGCAGCGCGATTGCCTCGGCCTACGGCGCCGCCGGTACGCTCGTGGTGCTCCTGTTATGGCTCTACTACTCCGCGCAAGTATTTTTGCTGGGCGCCGAGTTCACGTGCGCCTATGCCACCCACCGCGCACGTATTCGGAGTCGCGCGCAGGCCGAGGCTGCGACGGGTTTGGTCGATGAGCAGCTTGCAAATGCTTCTTGAAGACGAGGCGCCCGTGAACGCTGTGCAGCCTCCGCTTGCTGACGCGCCGCCATCGGCGCGTGCGGCACCGGTGCTCCAGGCGTCGATCAACGTACGCAGTACCTCGCTTGCCGTGGTGGCGCTCATCGCCGTGATAGGTCTTCTGTATTTCGCTCGGGCAGTGTTCATTCCTATCGCGATCGCGGTGCTGGCCAGTTACGCACTGACACCTGTCGTCGATTGGTTGAAGAAGAAAGCCAGGCTGCCCAAAGCCGTCGGAGCAGGACTGACGCTTGCCTTCATTCTCGTGGGTCTCAGTTTTGGCCTCGAATCGCTTCAGCCGGATGCGATCCAGATCTTGGACATCGTACCCAGAGCCACCGATAAGTTGAGCACGACGCTGCGGCGCAACGCACTCGGGCCGCCGGGAGCGGTCGAGAAGATGCAAAAGGCGGCAAACGAAATCGAGAAAGTCGCGCGTGCAGCGTCCACGACATCCGATGCTCGAGTGCCGACCACAGCAGCAATCGCGGCCAGGACGCCTGCGAATGGCTCGACCATCGACATATGGGACTACGTGGTGATGGGGACTGCAAGCGCGCTGGCAGGAATCGGCCAGCTGGTGGTCGTCGTGGCGCTCGTGTACTTCTTGCTTATCGCCGGGGACAGCTTCAGGCGGGCCCTGATGCGCATCAGCGGCGATACGTTGACGAAGAAGAAGATCACCCTTCAAATACTGGAGGAGATCAACTCTCAAATTCAGCGCTATCTTCTGGTCCAGGTTGCGACGAGCGCGCTCCTGGGTGTCGTGGCGTGGCTGGTATTCGTCTGGATCGGCCTCGACAACGCCCTGTTCTGGGGGTGCGTCGGCGGCGTGCTGCACCTCATTCCTTATGCCGGACCGACGGCGTTTGTCTTTCTCGTAGGCTTGGTCGCGTATGCGCAGTTCGACAGCCTGCAACCAGTCGCTCTGGTTATCGGCAGCATGGTCGCGATGATCGGCGTGATCGGGCTGCTGCTCGTACCGTGGTTGACACAACGGGTCGGCCGGCTCAATGCGGTCACCGTATTCGTTGCCCTGCTCGTCTGGGGCTGGCTGTGGGGTATCTGGGGCTTACTCCTGGGTATCCCGATCGTGATGGCTATCAACGCGGTGTGCGAGCGCATCGAGGAACTGCAACCCATCAGCGAGTTTCTCGGGTACCCGCCGCAGAAGTCCCGCGACCAGGCGACTTAGGTCGTTTCGCCTCGCTTCGCCGTGCGGGGACGCCTTGGCCGAGATCGAGTCCATCGTGGTTGACGGGGACACGTGGATACGACTGCGCGCACCATGGTGATCGATCCAGTTGCGATCACAACGGCCAGCCTGCGGTCACAAGCATCGCGAGCGGTGCCATCCGCTGCGCGGTGAGAAGCTGACCGCGCCGGCTATGTAGGCGATACGCACGACGGCGGATCCGCGGCGGCCCAGCCACTGCGGCTAGAACTGCGAGGCCGGCGACGAAGGCGAAAGACGGAACACAGAGAGGATTGCCCAATGCTGACCTGTGTGTGGCGTCGGGAGCACCGACTGTCGAGCCCGGCGAATGAGTTGAGCTCCGCTGAGCTTCGAGCAATGGCCGCATGGCCCCGCGGAGCCGTCGATACGTGGTCACCTTGCCACGCCGAGGCACCGTTGTGTTCGACGAGCCAGCCGTTAGTGTTGTTTTCACGTCGGCTTAAGGAGATTACCGACGGACCAAGACTAAGCAAAGCAACCGTGGCGCCGCTTGCAGAAATGAAATTGCCGTTGCTATCTCCGCTGCTATCAAAGTGTGTCGTCACGATATGGGCCGCGTTCGCCTGCCAGGAACCGATTTCGATGGCGCATCGCCTCGACGACGTACGAACGTAATGGCGCGATCCTTTCCTCGATCGAGGGTCCCGTGACCATCGACGCTGCCACTTCGACCGGCAATGGCGCTTCAACTCCTTGAAGAGGCGCTCGTCGGGCCAATCGTTGGTGCAGTCGGTGAGTGGCACCTGTATGTAATACCGGCTCAGAGCAGGCGAGCGCAAGGAGCACAGCGCGAAGCCTCTGGCGTGGCGGGCATGGATGAGTTCGCGCGACACGGGTGGCGTTTGCGTGTGCGAAAATGGTTGCAGCTGAGGTCTAAGCGGCGTTCCTCAAGCCCCTCTCGTAGCACGCGTTTGCGGTGCGCTTGGAGATCTGATGATGCGAGCACTAGTAACCGGTGCCAGTCGTGGTATTGGGGGTGCGACATGCATGAAGCTGGCCCGCGACTCACTTGGCAGAGGAGAACAGGCGAAGATCGTTGCATGCGCGACTGGAATACGCGCGGATCTGCACGAGCTTGTCGCTGAACTCAAAGGGTTGGGGGCTGAAGCCATCGCCCTGACCGGCGATTTGGCGGACCCTGAAGTGCCTGCGCGGCTGGTCGATGAAGCGCAGCAGTTTTGCGGCGGCCTCGATGCGGTCGTGTCCAATGCCGGGTACAGCACGGCAGGGGCTCTGGCGGAACTCTCGCTCGCCGACTGGGAACGGATGTTCGCGACCAATTTGCGCCCAACGTGGCTGCTTGCCAAAGCCGCTCACGAGCCGCTGAAGGCAAGCCGCGGTGCGTTGGTTGCGGTCAGTTCCTTCGCCGGCGTCCTGCCGCGTGCGGGCGGAGGCGCATACGCTGCCGCAAAAGCGGCCTTGATCGTTCTATGCCAGCAGCTCGCCCAAGAGTGGGGAGAAGACGGCATTCGCGTGAATGTCGTTTCACCCGGCATGATCCACACGCCATTGTCCGCTTCGATTTACGCCGACCCTGTCATGGCGCGTCGGCGCGCGGACATCGTACCGCTCCGTCGTGTCGGCACACCGGATGACGTTGCCGGCACCATTGCCTTCCTTCTCGGGCCCGAGTCGGCGTATGTCACCGGCCAGAACATCATCGTCGATGGCGGCTTCGCTGCTTCGATACTCAGCCACATTCCCGGCGTTCCCGGCGCCTCCAAGATCACGACGCCGACTGGCTGAAGGGATCTCCAAACACCGACTAATTCCTGATCCGTTCCGATCGTCCGGATTCGGCAGCCGCATGCACCGCCAGCGTCGCTTCAAGCGTGCGGAGGCCATCCAGCGCGGAGCACACTGGCGGTTCGAGGCCCTCGATCAAAGCACGGAAATGACGCCATTGCTCCGCGTACGGACAGGCATTGTGCAATGCCGTGCGCTCCACGGTGAGTGGATCGCGCCACCCGCCTCCTCGCCGGTATTCCCAGATCTCGAGACGGGGCAGGGTGATCGAGGCCTCGGTACCCGAGAGAAAGTATGCATCGGCATCTTGTCGGGGGAAGCTCTCGCCCTCGCCGGCGTTGAGATCCCAGTTCCAAGGCGCGGGGGTAGCGTCGGACACGGTCATCGTGCCGACGGCGCCATTGCGGAATTTGCAGACGAATGCGCCCGTATCTTCGACGACGAACCCGCGCACCGCGTTCGACAGCACCGCTTGCACGCTCTCGATCTCACCGAACAAGTGACGCAACAAATCGACGTCGTGGATCGCGTTCATGAGGATCGGGCCACCGCCGGGTTCCCGGCGCCAGACAACGTTGAAATAGTCGTCCGGCTTGCGCCAGGTGCACAGGACCGTCGCCGCCACCGGTCGCCCGAGTTTGCCGGAATCGACGATTTGCTTGGCGTGGCGCACGATAGGATTGTAACGACGATGATGCCCGACCAGCGCCGGGATAGCTTTGCTTCGTGAGACATCGCAGATGCGTTGCGCATCCTCGACCGTGTGAGCTATCGGTTTTTCGACGATCACGGCCACGCCGCGCTCCAGGCAGTCCGTGGCGATGCGCGCATGCGTTGCGTTGGGAGTGGCGATCATGACTCCCCGCGGCCGTGCGACCTCGAGCATTTGGCCATAGTCGGCGAACCATGGCACGCCTACCCGGCGCGCCAAGTCTTTGGCCTCGGGTGCAGGATCGGCGATACCGACCAACTCGACGTCTGCATGCCTTAGCGCACGATCGATGTGCGTCTTGCCGATTGCGCCGGCGCCGATGACGCCTACGGGCATCTTGCTCACGAGTTCATCTCCGTTGGGTTTGCGCGGCGCGCGTCTCCAAGGCCTGCCCACGCATTTCACCGCATGAAGGCTGGCGTACCTCCCGGTGTCACCCAGCGATCTGCACAAGGGTCTGTGGCGCCGCGCCTTGTCGGGCAGAAGCGTAGGCAGCGTCCATGACCTGCATCATCGCTTCGGCGTCGCGCAATGATGCGAGGGGCTTTGCGCCTGTGCGGGACTCAGCGAGCACCCGCTTCACGAACAAGGGGTAGTAGACGTCGGTTTCTACCCGAATACGGAGACTTCGCGTGCCGGCGGCGAGGTTATTCCGGTCACGGATCTCGATCCGGTCGGGGCCCGATCTTGCGTACATGCGATCGGATGAAAGGGTGAACGAAAACTCGCGCTGCTCATCGGAAGTGCTCGGGAAGCTGTATCCAGTTTCCACGAGGCCAACAACGCCGTCCTCGGTCTGCATCGTCACCAGGGAATAATCCTCGACGTCCCCTCGATGCGTTCGGGAATGCATGATCGCAGACACCCGAGCGACTTCCTTACCCGTCAGCAATCTAAAGAAGTCGATGAAATGCGTCGCGACGTTGATCGTGGATCCGCCACCGGAGAACGCGGGATCAAGCGCCCAGCCCGCGCCTGCCGCCTCGTAGCGGTCAGGCGCACCGACTATGAAACGGAACGACATGTAGTTGAAGTCCGACGGAATATGTCCCTCGGCATCTTTCAGGGCAGCGAGCAGGTCGCTGATCCGGAAGATGAATGGTATCGCGCAATAGACGTTGGCTTGCTCGGCCAATCTCCGGAGTCGGGTGACCTGCGACATGTTGACACCGCACGGCTTTTCCAGGGCGAACGGAATCTTTCGTGCGATCAACGCTTCCGCGATCGCCGGCATTTCCGAATGGCGACCGAACGCAAACGCAAAATCGACTTTCTCGCGTTCGAGGAGCTCATAACTCGATTGATAGAGCCGACTTCCGAATCGGGCCGCAACCGCCTCGCCCTTGACCTGCTCCGCATCCGAAACGGCGACTACCTCGATCCCGTGCGCGTCGAGTGGGTCCAGATAGAGCGGTACGTGCCAATGGCTCGCCTCGAGCAACGCAACTTTCATCGGTATCTCCTCAGTGCAAGACACAAGTGGCAGTCGGTAGTGCCATCCTTCGCCGCCAATTACGGCAAGGCAATGTCCGATACTGGCTTCCCTTCAGGGAGGTAGTCGAATCCCAGGAAGCGCAACGCATGCACCGCCTGCCCCTCATGCATCGGGCGTCCGCTCTGGGCACGACAACCACGTGCGCGGGCGGCACGGCAAAGGTCGGTCGGGTCCGGCGAATTGATGATGTCCACGACAATGCAGCCGGGCTCGAGCCGATTGGCATCGACGGGCATTGGATCGTCCGGCTTCATCCCTAGCGGCGTTGCATTGATAACGACGTCGTGGCCGTGTGGATCGGGTGGGCCAACGCGTGTAGGGCAGCCGGTTGCCGCGGCGACAGAGTCCGCGAGGTCTCCAGCGCGACGCTCGTCGACATCGAATATGGCAAGCGATCGGGCACCCGCGGACGCGACAGCAAATGCAATCGCTCTGCCGGCGCCCCCGGCGCCGATCAGAAGGACGGATTTGTTCGCAGGGTGATTGCCTTCCCACTGCATCCCAAGGACGCAGCCGAGGCCATCGAAGATGGCACCGACCCAGCGTCCACGGTCATCACAACGGATCACGTTGAGCGCGCCCACCTGCCGAGCAGTCGGATGCAGGTCGTCGACGAAGGCCATCATCCGCTGCTTGTGTGGCATCGTCACGAGCACGCCGGAGAGATTTTTGATCGCTCGTGCACCGGTGACGAATGCGGACAGGTCATCCGCTTCGACTTGGAACGGGATGCAAACCGCGTCTGCCTGCTGTTCGATGAAGAGCCGGTTCAACAACTCGGGCGACTTGGCTGTGGTGAGTGGATCGCCTACCAAGCCATAGAGTCGAGTTGTTCCTTTGATATGCGCAAGGGGATGCACGTCAGCCGGCGCTCCACGGCGTCTTGCAGCGCGAGAATTCCAGCTGATACACCGATGTGAGGATCGGCACGTCAGCCGCGCTGAGCAAAGGCTGCAGGTCCTGGCTGAGAGCCGCCCCTGCCGCTTGCACGTCTGCGGAAGAGTTGCCTTCAATCAGGATGATCCACGTCGGCACCTGCGTCGTGTCAGCGCGCGCCTTTTTTTCGGCAGTTTCCACTTTGCTGATGGACTCGTCGGCGAGGCAGAGGTGGACACCGGCGATACCCTTGTTGTCACAGAGTGGCGGCAACAGGCGCTGCCGCAATGCCTTTACAACCCGCGAACGGTCGCTCTGAGCGACGTCGAATCGCAGTGTCAGCATGAACGCCCCTTGACCGACGCCATGGGTGTAGACCACCCGGCAGATCGAGCGCGAGACGTTGCGGAACGACGGCACAACTTGCCGCGTCCATTCGGTGGGAGCATTCAGGCGGTTCAGGTAGTCCTGCCCGCCGAGCACTTCCGCGCTATCGGCTTCGTAGAGGTTGAAGTACTCCGGCGTGCCCGCAATGGCAACATAGCGACGTCCCCGACGAAATCCTGGAATGCCGACTCGCTCCGGCATGTGCTCGCGGTTGTGCCACTGATGGAAGTCGTCACGCGCTTCCGGCAACAGGTCGTGCCAGATGCAAACTGCCCCTAGTCCTGCGAGGCTCATCGCTTGGTCCGATGGAATTGAAGTCGAGACACTGTGCCGCTCACTTCGCTTTGGCGAGTGCTTCGTTGTATTTGGTCACGACCTCCTGGTACGCCTCCTCCGGGGTGGTGTTGCGCAGAATCATGCGCTGGAACGCATCGGCGACGATCTGATGGAAGGTCGACTGGATGATCGAGTAGTTCACTTGCCGCCCGCGCGCCTTAACGAGATCGGCCCAGGCGCGCTGGTCGCGTCCCTGAGGTGACGAAAAATACGGATCCTTGTACGCGGAGGCGCGCGCGACCACTTCACCGCCCTGCGCAGCAATCGCCTCTGCTGCAGGAGAGGTCATGAACTTGACGAATTGCCAGGCGGCTTCCTTCTGCTTGGAAAAACTATTGATTGTGAGCTGGAAGCCATACACGGTCTCGCGCTCGTCCGACGTGAATCCGGGGGGCGGGGCCCACGCCAGATCGTCGCCGGCCCCCTGCGCCTGAATCGTTCGATAGCGATACAGCCCGAACGTGGCCATCGCGATCGTGCCGGCGCGCAGTCCATCGTGTACTTCGTTGAACCCGTATTGCAGGCTCGCCATGGGCGTCGATTTGCATTTCAGGAACTGATCCTTGATCACCTGCGCGCCGCGCACGAACGATTCCTTGCTAAAGGCAATAGTCTTGTTGTCGGCGCCGAAATACTTGCCGTCGGGTGCCGCGAGCAACGTACTGAGGTGCAACTCGCCAAACGCCTGCGCACCTCCGATGCCGCCAGTCGTGCCGAGGGGAATCGCATAGCCGACCACGTTGTTCTTCGAGAGCTTCGCACCGGTTTCGCAAAGGTCTGCCCATGTGCGCGGAGGTGTGACCTTCGCCTCCTCGAGCAAGTGCTTGCGGTAGATCAGAATAGGAATGCGGTAGTCCTGCTGGAGTCCGTATACGTGCCCATTTACCATGCCGCCTGCCGGGGGCAGCAGCCAGTCGCTCTCATCGACTTTGTCGCGCTTGACCAGGTCGTCGAGCTGCAGCAGGGCGCCTGTGGCCACGTACTCCGGCATCTGAAAGCTCGTCGCGCGGACGACGTCAGGGGAATCCGCATGCGTGCGCAGGGTACGCGCGCCATTGGCGCCGGTCGGATCGACCACGACGCGGACCTTGATGTTCGGATTCTGGCGCTCGAACTCCGCGATCATCTTCGTTTGCGCGACCGCCCTTGGGTCCGTTGCGTTGTTCGGGTCGAGGAAGGTGTTGTAGGCGACTTCGGCGGGCTGCGCGAACGACGTCGGGACTACGGCGACGACGACAGCGAGTGCGGCGATCAATTGGGCGACGCGCCGCGACTTGCCTGCGGGACATGGCGCGCGGGCTTGCCTCTCATGCACTCCAATCATTGTGTCCTCCGTTGTCGGTCCTGAACAGTTCGGTACGGCCGTATGGCATGACCAGCAGAAGCGGCCATTGCGATGGTCCGGCGTCTAGGCGGCCTGCTGGGCCAGGCGATACGCAGCGCTGCACATGCGTCGTGCGTTCTTTCGGCGCGCTAGGCGGGTACCTTTGCTGCCACGCTCGGGTGCCCGCGTTTGAAATCGTTCTTGCCACAACGATCCACACCGCGAACGAGGATCAACGGCCGGGTGTCGTGGCCGTAGCCGGGTTTGTCGCGCAGCACGGCAGCGTCGTGGTCGTAATGGCTCGTGGAAGGCATGAAGCGAAGCGTGTAACCGGCGCGTGGCTTCTCACCGAGATTGTGTCTCGCTCCGTGAATCGTGAAGATGTCGAACAGCACCATCTCGCCCGCCCTGAGCTCGACGTCGACGGCCTTGCTTTCATCCACTTCGCTCAGGTCGACCGTGACTCCAAAAATCAGGTCGTCGGCTTCTTGCCAGATGTGGTTTCCCGCTTGCTTCGCGGCATGGGTGCCCGGAAGGAAGCGCAAGCATCCGTTCGCGCGCAGGCTGTCGAAGACGGCGATCCACACGGATGTCGTCGCAAGCGGCTTGACCGGGGTATGGCTGGCGTCGCGATGCCATGGCGTCGCGGGGCCTGCGAGCGCGCGCTTGTGGAAGATGCCGGTGCCCCAAAGGATGATGTCCGGACCGACGATCTGCTCCACGATATCGACGATATCGGGATGGGTGGCGATATCGAGCCAGCCAGGGGTCGACTTGAGACCTTCGAAGCCGCTTCCGGGAACATGCGGCCCCACCATGTGGTGATCCGCAAGAGTTGGATTGTCTTCAATCAACTTCAAGGTCAGCGCCTGCAGCTTGGCGATGTCCCTTTCGGGCAGCCGGTACGGCGGAACGACGAATCCGTCGCGGTGGTAAGCCTCGATGTGGTCTGCGCGAAGAATCCGGCGAGCGGGTGGCATCTGAATCTCCTCTATTCACGTGCTGAAATTCCTGCGGGTGCGGCGCTCACGCTACCCACCGTGTGCAACGGTATTGCAAACAAGAATCGGGTGTCCAACGCGTATAAGGACGCAACGAGTGAAGTCGACGCGCCTGCGACCGCTTTCATCGGTCTATGGCGTCTTTGCGATCGCTTCGTTGTACTTGGTCATAACCTCTTGATAGGCTTCCTCCGGAGTCGTGTTGCGCAGGATCATGCGCTGGAACGCGTCGGCGACGATCTGATGGAAGGTCGATTGGATGATGGAGTAGTTCACTTGGCGGCCGCGCACTTTGATGAGCTCCGCCCAGGCGCGCTGATCGCGTCCCTGTGCTGACGCGAAATACGGATCGTTGTACGCGGAAGCACGGGCAACCACTTCGCCACCCTGCGCAGCGATAGCTTGTGCAGCAGGACTCGCCATGAACTTCACGAATTGCCAGACGGCTTCCTTCTGCTTCGATTGCGCGTTGATCGTCAGTTGGAACCCGTACACGGCCTGCGGATCGCCGGGTGTGAAGCCCGGTGCAGGTGCCCACGCAAGATCGTCGCCCGCGCCTTGTGCCTGTATCGTGCGATACCGGTAAAGCCCAAACGTCGCCATCGCGACGGTGCCCGCGCGCAGCCCGTCGTGGACCTCGTTGTAGCCGTATTGCAGGCTGGCCATCGGAGTCGACTTGCACTTCACGAACTGGTCCTTGATGACCTGGGCGCCGCGGATGAATGCGTCCTTGCTGAAAGCGATCGCCCTATTGTCATCGGCGAAGTACTTGCCATCGGGC
>Ga0207674_10003278_pt1 | contig 19906 bp, 20 predicted proteins | sample KBSCornC72_FD_184303 | JGI IMG/M metagenome (GOLD analysis project Ga0207674, IMG submission 184303) | Corn rhizosphere microbial communities from Kellogg Biological Station, Michigan, USA - KBS Corn C7-2 (SPAdes) (version 2) | ecosystem: Host-associated > Plants > Roots > Rhizosphere > Soil ... | reverse complement strand
ACGTGAAGCTCGCCGACGTGTCGCTGGACGGGTCGGACGGGTTCGTGTCGATCGAGGTGTCCGGTGCGGTCGTGTCCACGAACCACGTGAAGGACGCGGGCGTGGCGTCCGTGTTGCCGGCGGCGTCGGTCGCGCGCACCTGGAAGGTGTGCGAGCCGTCAGCGAGGCCCGAGTAGCTCTTGGGGCTCGTGCACGAGGTGAACGCACCGGCGTCGAGCTTGCACTCGAATGTCAGGCTGCTCGCAGAGGTGAGGTTGTCCGTGCCCGTGAAGCTGAAGCTGGCCGAGCTCGAGTTGGAGGGATTGCTCGGCTGGGAGGTGATGCTCGTGTCCGGCGGCGTCGTGTCCGAGTTGACGGTCTGCGTCATCGGAGCGCTGACTGATGACTGCGCGTTGCTGCCCGAGGTGCTCGTCGAGTCGAAGCAGGCGCGGATACTGTGAGCCCCTGCGCTCAACGTGGAAGTCGTGAAGGCGGCCTGGCGGCTGTTCCCGCTTCCCGTGAGAGTCGTCGCCGTACCGAGCAGCGTCCCTCCGTTGCATCCGTTGTTCGCGTTTTCGACGAACCTCACCGAGCTTCCAGCAGGAAAGGTGCATGCGCTGCCGCACGTCGTCGTCGACGTGAACGTGACACTGCCGCCCGACGTCGACGGGTTGAGGCTGGAGGCGACGCCTGTGGTCGTGTTTACGGCGTCGGTGAAGGTCCATGTGACTGCGCCTGACGATGCTCCGGTGGCTGTCACGGTGTACACGGCCACGAACCAGTCGGGAAGGTTGAATTCGTCCGAAATCGCCCCGTCCCCGGCAGCCGTGACGTCGACGTCTCGACGCCATGTCTCGCCCGCATCGTCGTTGACCCTGATGTGCACGGACTCGCCCGGCGCCCAGTTGGCGCCCGAGAGCGTGACCTGCTCGCCCGGCGCGTAGTCGGCCTTGTCGGACCACACCGAGGGAGGCGGCGGAGTCTCGACCGCCGCCCGCCCGCTGTTCGCAAACGCCAGGGCGGCCATCAGCACCCCGGCAAAGAGCAAGATGGTGGAGATCCTCCGCCAGGGTGTACCCGAGCTTTCGTCCTTCGCCGCAGCTTTCACGCGTGTACTCCTCCCCTAGTCCGCCCGTCGACGGGCCGATCGAATTACGCCACTGTTGACACTAGGACGTGCGCGCTTTCAGAGGACCGGCCGATGGTCAAGCCGTCGGTGGCCACGAGTTGAGGCACGCCTAGACGCTGCAAAGCTTCTCTCCCTCCCCCTTCATCCCGTGCCGCGCGAAGGGACTGTGCCGCAGCGCTCCGCGCGAAAACTCACAGTGGTCGATCCCGGGCCTCCCGTCCATGGGTCATCCGGCCTATTGAAGAAATTCCGATCTGCCACGACAATTCGCACTCCCCAGAATTTTTTGGGACTGCGGACAAGGCGGGAGGGAAGATGGCGACTGCGGACACGCGCCGGGAGGCGCGCACATCGGGTGGCGAAATTCGCCCGGCTGCGGAGTGGCTGGGCTTGTCGGCCCGAGAAATCCGGCGCATCGTCCAGTTGGCGGAAACGACGCCGCGAGACGATGTCGGCCTTGTCTCGGCACTCTCCGATGCCCTCGTCGAGAGGTCGCTCGAGCACGGATGGAGCACGGAGCGCGTGCGCCGGCTGCTCGAGGAGGTCGGCCGGGTCTCTGGGTCGGAGCTCCATGCGCTTGCGCTCCAGGTTCATGCGCATGCGACTCGGAATCCGTCTCTCCTCGCCCTGTCCCCGCCGCTCGCGCTCGAGATGCAGGTTCGAATGCTGGCCGCGCTCGCGCCGCTCGAGGACGTCTCGCTCTGGTCGGACGGCAACGCCGACGGCCCGGTCTGCCTCGCGGCGAGCAGCCAGGAGAGCCCGAGCTGCCACGCGAGATTGGCGGCCCGCGACGTCCTCCGCGGGAGGCCGGCCGCCGCGGGGCTCATGCGCACCGTCCCAGTCGAACGCTGGCAGCGCGTCGAGGCGGTCCTCGTGTTCCGCACAGCTCCCGCAGACGAGGGCTCTGCGCTCGCCGCAGCGGCCGAGGCCGCGCTCGCTCTGACGCCGATTCTGGAGCGGGAAGCGCTCCTCGCTCGCAACGCTGCACGCGAGCGGGCGCTCGTGTCGAGCGGCGAGCGGCTTTTGACGCGCATCGGCTTCGACCTCCACGACGGCCCGATCCAGGACGTGGCGGTGCTCGCGGGCGACGTGCGGTTGCTCAGGGAACGCGTCGAGGCGCACACGGAGACGGTTCCGGAGGACATCCTGACCGGCTTCCTCGACGACGTTCAGACCCGTATCGCGGCCATCGACCACGGGCTTCGCGACATCGTTCATTCCCTCGAATCGCCTGCGGTGGCTCGGTGTCCGCTGGACGAGTCGGTCACGCGCGAGGTGGAGGCCTTCAGGCTGCAGACAGACATCGCCGTCGATCTCACGCTGAAGGGAGCATTCGATTCCCTGACGGACTCCCAGCGGATCGCCCTCGTACGGATCGTGCAAGAGTCGCTCTCGAACGCCCGCGACCACAGTGGCGCCGGTTCTGTGGCGATCACCATCGAGGCCACGGCATCCCGCACGGAGCTGCAGGTCGCCGACGACGGGCGCGGCTTCGACGTCGCGCGCACGCTCGTTCGCGCGGCGCGACGCGGGCGTCTCGGCCTCCTCGGCATGAGTGAGCGCGTGCGGCTGCTCGGCGGCCGGTTCGATGTTCAGAGCAGCCCCGGCGGTCCGACGATCATCTCGGTGGTCCTGCCGGTCTGGCAGCCCGTCGTCCCGCCCGCGGAACAGCACTCGCCGCTCTTGGCAGACCAAGCGCCGCTGGCCTGACGGCTCGGAGCCGCGGCACGCCGTTGCCGCGCGCCGGGCGACTGTGGTAGGAGAGACCCGTGCCTGCCGCACCCCTGCCGCCTGAGCTCGCGGCCTTCCTGGCCGGCCCGCGCCGCGCGGTCGTGGGAACCGTCCGGGACGACGGCACGCCCGTGACCACCGCCTGCTGGTACGGCCTCCAGGACGACGGGCGCATTCTCCTGTCGATGGACCGCGACAGCCACCGCCTCCGGCACCTGCGCGCCGAGCCGCGCGTGGCGCTGACAGTGCTCGGGGACGACTGGTACAACCAGCTCTCGCTGCTCGGCCGGGCGGTCGAGACCCGCGAGGACTCCGGCCTCGCCGACATCGACGCCCTCTCGCACCGCTACCTGGGCGAGCCCTACGAGGATCGTTCCTATTCCGGGGTCAGCGTCCTGTTCGAGGTCGAGCGCTGGCACACGTGGGGCGACCCGGCCGGCGAGGCAGCCTGACGTACTACCGGGAGGACCTCGCGCTCGTGCACCACCTCGGCTTCGGCTTCCACGCCGACGCCTGCGCGCCGGGGATCCTCGCGCTCCTGAAGCCCGTGCGCGGCGGCCTCGTGCTCGAGCTCGGCTGCGGGAGCGGCCTCCTGACGCGCTCTCTCGTCGAGGCAGGGCACCGCGTCGTCGCCACCGATGCCTCACCGGCGATGCTTGGACTCGCGCGCGAGACCGCGCCTGGCGCCGACGTTCGGCAACTCGTCCTTCCTGACGACCCGCTCCCCGAGTGCGATGCGGTCGTATCCGTCGGCCACGTCCTCAGCTACCTCCCGGACGAGGCGGCGATCGAGCGCGCGCTCGTTGCGATCGCGGGCGCCCTAGCGCCCGGCGGGGTTCTCGCCCTCGACCTCTGCGACCTGCGCTACGGGGAGCTGCGGCGCGACGAGGCCGACTCGAGCCGGATCGCCGACGACTGGGCGGTTGTGACCAGCTTTGCGCTGCCGCGTCCGAACCTCTTCGTGCGGGAGATCGCGTCGTTCCTCAGAAACGACGACGGCACGTGGCGGCGAGACGACGAGCGCCACGAGAACGTCCTCGTCGACACTGCAACCGTGCCGGAACTTCTCGCAGAGCGCGGGGTCGAGGCCCGGGTGGCCGATTCGTTCGGCCAAGAAGAGCTTCCCGCCGGCCTCGTCGCGATCGTGGGCCGCAAGGCGGTCGCCTGATGGGCGCCGCGTTCGGCTGGGGCCTCCTGGCTGCCTCGTCCCTGGTGATCGGCGCGATCGTGGCGCTGCTCGTCCCCATCCGGCTGCCGACGATCGGGCTCATCATGGGCTTCGGCGCCGGCGTGCTCATCAGCGCGGTTGCCTTCGACCTCGTCCAGGAGGCCGTCGAACTCGAGGCTGCAAAGTGGGCGCCCGCTCTGGGAATCTTCGCCGGCTGTGGGCTCTTCTTCGGCGGCGACGTCCTCATCGACCGGATGGGCGGCGGCGACCGGAAGGACGCGAAGGGGGCCCAGGAGAGCGGCTCCCCGCTCGCGATCGTCCTCGGCACCGTGCTCGACGGAATCCCGGAGTCCACGGTCATCGGCCTGACGATCTTCCAGGGTGGCGCAGTAGGCGCCGCCTACCTCACCGCCGTCTTCGTCTCGAACCTGCCGGAGGCGATCTCCTCCACCGCCGGACTGGCCACGAGCGGCTGGCGGAAAGCGAGGATCCTCTGGATGTGGGCCGGGATCGCGATCGTCTCCGCGGTCGCGTCACTCGCCGGCTACAGCATTTTTCAGGACGCGTCACCCGAGGTCGTCTCCTTCGTCCTCACCTTCGCTGCGGGCGCGATTCTCACCATGCTCGCGGACACGATGATTCCCGAGGCCTACGAGCACGGAGGCAAGCTCACAGGCGTCGTGACGACGCTCGGCTTCGTCGTCGCCTTCGCAATCCACCAGGCGAGCTGAGCGCGGCGGGCGAAAAGGCGCGGACCGGATTCGAACCGGTGTACGAGGCTTTGCAGGCCTCTGCCTAACCTCTCGGCCACCGCGCCGCCGCCCTTGCCATCGTACCGGCCGCAAAGTCGTACTTGGCAGGAAAAGGGTTTCATGCGCAGAATGGACGCACGCCGCATCTTGCGAACCTTGTCCCGGGGTTGATGGCGCACGGTGCGGCTGGAGCCCCGGCCCCCTACCGGGGCTCCCCTATGGGTACGAACGGAAGGCGTATCCGGATTACGCCGCGCCCGGAGCGAGCCGGCGTCCCGCGCGGAGGAGGGCAGTCGCCCGCGTGCGACGCTCGGCCCGGCGGCCCGCGGCGATGTCGGCCGCAAGCTCTCCGCTCCGGGCACGGCGCAGGAGATCGAGATGGCGTTCGCGGTCGTACGCGCGATGGCTCTCGGGATTCACGCCCACTGGACGGGCGAGAGGAGCGTAATCTTCCCGCATGGAAGCGTCTCTTTCCGACGCGGCACTCGTCGCCCGCTGCCGAACCGGGGACGAAAACGCGTGGGCGGAGCTCGTCAACCGTTTCTCCCGCTACGTCTTCGCGATCGCGACGCAGGGCTTCGGTCTGCGCGCGGACGACGCCGAGGACGTCTTCCAGGAGGTGTTCGCCCGCACGTATCAGCATCTCGACCGCCTGCGGGACGACGCGGCGATCCGACCCTGGATTGCACAGCTCACGCGGCGGCTGTCCATCGACAAGATCCGTGCGGGCTCACGGGAGCAGCTGAGCGACGAGGACATCGAGCCGGGCGGGCTGGACGATACCGTCGATCGGCTCGACGACGCGCTCGCGGTGCGCGAGGCGATGGGCGACCTCTCGGAGAGCTGCCAGGAGATCCTCGACCGCTTCTTCGCGCGGGACGAGAGCTACCAGACAATCGGCGAGGCGCTCGAGATCCCGTCCGGGACGATCGCCAGCCGCATCTCGCGCTGCCTCGCGAAGCTCCGTGAGATCTTCGAGGGAAGAAATCCGGCGGCTGAGCCGTCCTGAGACTGATGACGACGACCGGACCATACGACGAAGAGCGCCTCGCGGAGCTGCTGCGCGCGCTTCCGCCTGCCCCCGAGGGCTGGGTGCGGGCCGCACAAGAGCTGCCCCGGAGTCGCCGCGAGCTCGACGACATCGTCGCCCGGGCGGTTGCCGACCAGGAGTTCCGCCAAGCCCTGATCGACGATCTCGAGCGGGCGCTTCGCGACGTCGGCTACGAGCCCCAGTTGCTTCCGCTCGAAGAGCTCAAGCGCCGCCTCGACTCCGACGGGTAGACCTGCCTCTCATCTTTGGATGGGGCCGGAATCCCCCGACCGGGTAGCGGAGGAATCGCTTTCGGGAGCGAGAATCAGCCTTCACTCCCCGAAAGGAAGGCAGACATGACGGTCGTCTGGATCATCATTGCGGTGCTCGCCCTTCTGGCGCTCTTCTGGGTCTTCTCCCGGCGCCGCAGCCGCGCCTAGATCTCCGCTCTTCTCATCCGCCGAGTGCCCTGCGAGAATCCGATGATCTCTCGGAGGGCCTGATGGACGTCGGCGAGCAGCGCAGCTGGACGAACGAGGAGCTGGCCGCTCTCTACGACCGCTTCTTCGCGCCGCTCTACGACGTCTCCATTCGGGTTCTGGGCTCCGAGGACACGGCGGCCCTCGCGGTCGGCCGCGCCTTTTCGCGCGCCTTCGCCGAGCTCCGGCGCCGTCCGGTCGACGAGCTGCGACCATGGCTCTACGGGCTGCTCGCCCCCGAGCTGCCTCGCCGGCCCACCCCGGCCTCGGATCGAAGCTTCTCGGAAGTCGACGCCGATCGCCTGGCCAACCCCCAGCGGCTCGCGAGCGACGGTCGGATCGCGGCTTCCATCTGGGCCGCCGCGTGCGCGCTCGGCACGGAGGACTACCTCCTGCTCGACCTCCAGCTTCGCCACGGGCTCCGCGATCCCGAGCTCGGACGCGCCCTGAGACTCGATCTGCGGGTGGTCGACCGGCGGCTCGAGCGCCTGCGCGACCAGCTCGAGAGCGCGGTCGAGTCGCCCGTCTCGCCCGTCGCGGTCTTCGCCGCCCTCCGCCCCGTCGCGCCACCTACGGGGCTGAAGGAGCGCGTCTGGGCGTCGCTCACGCAGGCGCCGGAGCCAGCAACGAAGCGCGAGCGGACGCGCATTGCCCTTCCGCGCAAGCCGATCGTTCTGGCGGCCGTCATCGCAATCTTCGCTGCAGCCGCCACAGCCGGCACCTTCTACGCCGCGCGCGGCAAGGGCGTCCATGATCCGACCTCGGTGCGCAGCACATCGCACGACGTCGAGCAAGGCTCGGCGAACCCGGACGTCGAGATCACGTGGAGCCCGAGCCCTGACGCGAGCGGCTATTCGGTCTCCTGGAGCGCGGAGCCCGAGTCGCCCGACAAGGCAGTCGACCTGCCCGGCGCAGCGACCGGCACGACCGGTCACCTGAGGCCGGGGACGAGCTGGTTCAACCTCCGCACGCTGGGCAAGAACGGCCGCTGGACGAGCACGCTGCATCTGGGCCCGTTCCTGATCCTGCCGGACACCCTGGTGCCCGAGACCTCAATCATCGCCGGCCCGAAAAGAGTCGGGACCGCGATCGCGACTTTCGAGTTCCAGTCGAACGAGAAGAGCGCCACGCTGGAGTGCAGCCTCGACCGCGCGTCCTTCGAGACCTGCGCCTCACCGAAGACGTACTCGGGACTCACCAAGGGAAAGCATTCGTTCCGCGTCCGTTCGGTCGACGGCGGCGGAAACACCGACCCGACGCCTGCGCTGCGCACGTGGCAGGTCGACACGAGGGCGCCCGCGACGCGGGTGACAGAGGCGCCGGACGAGTTCTCTCGCGATTCCCGGTTCGAGTTCACCTCGAGCGAGAGGCATTCGACCTTCGAATGCAAGCTCGACGGCGGCGACTACGCCAAGTGCTCTTCCCCGAAGACCTATCTCGGGCTCGACGACGGCGCCCACCGCTTCCGCGTGCGGGCGGTCGACCAGGCGGGAAACGCCGACGCCTCGCCGGCGAGCAGGAAGTGGACCGTGGACACGTCACCGCCCGAGACGAGCATCGACTCGGGCCCGCCGCATGTCTCGCACAAGGGCGGCGGGACGTTCGCGATCTCGAGCGAGGCGGGAGCGTCGTTCGAGTGCCGCCTCGACAAGCATCCCTGGGGCGAGTGCGGGCAGGTCTCCGGCCTCTCCGACGGGAAGCACGTGATGCGCGCCCGGGCAATGGACCGCGCGGGCAACGTCGACCCGTCCCCGGCGAGCTGGACGTGGCGCGTCGACCTACCGCCGGAGACGAGCATCACGGCGGGGCCGACCGGTCCCACGTCCTCGACGGCGGCGACCTTCAGGTTCTCGTCACCCGACACCGAGGCGACCTTCCAGTGCAAGCTCGACGGCAGGGACTGGGCCACGTGCGCCTCCGGGAAGACGTACACCGGGCTGCCGCAGGGCTCGCACACGTTCAAGGTGCGCGCGAAGGATCCCGGAGGCACTCCCGACCCGTCGCCCTCGCAACGCACGTGGAAAGTCGACACCGTCGCACCCAACACCACGATCACGTCCGGCCCGAAGGCTTCGACGGGTGCGAAGTCGGCGACCTTCTCCTTCTCCTCATCCGAGAGCGGAGCGGGCTACGAGTGCCGACTCGACGGCGGCGCCTGGCAGGCGTGCTCCTCGCCGAAGTCCTACAGCGGCCTCAAGAAGGGCGCGCACGTCTTCCGCGTCCGATCCGTCGACGAGGCCGGAAACGCCGACAAGACCCCGGACATGTGGAGCTGGTCCGTCCACTGATGGAGAACGGTTAGAAAGCGGTTACGTGCTCGTTCCTCGCGCGCGAGAGGATGCGGCGCATGAACCGAGTGCACGCCGTGATCGCCGCCGGAGTCCTTGCCCTCTTCGGGCTCGCGCTCGGGTGCACCGGTAAGTCGTCTTCCCCGGCCGAGACGGTCACCGACACGGTGACGGTCACCGGGCCCGCGTCCACGGAGCCCGCAGGCACGGTGACGATCACGGTTCCGCCCAAGGTCACCGCCGCGAAGATCGGCCCCGGCGCGCCCAAGAGGCAGGTCCAGTTCGGGCACATCGCATCGCTCAAGCGACGAGATGGTGGCTACCTCCTCCGGTTTGATCCCGCGCAGTACCTGACCGGCCTGACGGCGAGCGACGCGTCGCTGGAGGACACGGGCTCGCGCGACGTCCCGAACGACAGCTACGTGGTCGACGAGAGCCACAGGCTCTTCAGCTACCGAGTGCCGAACGACGCACGAGTGACCGTGCTCGCCGAGGGCGTCGAGGCGTCCCCCATCACGGTTGCCCAACTCGCGAAGCTCGTGAAGGGCGGCGATCCGCTCGGCCACCCGCTCTTCGAGCCGCTCGAGACCGGCGTCTGGATCCTCGTCGAGACGGACACCGTCCGTTCGATCGACCAGCAGTACGTTCCGTAACTTCTGGTTCGGCGTCTGCGCCCCTCGGGTAGCACCGTTGTACGCACCCGATCGAAGGGGGAGAAATGACGCAGATTCGTGACGTGATGACCTCGAATCCGAAGACCTGCAGCTCGAACGCGTCGATCACCGAGGCCGCCAAGGCAATGTCGAAACAGGACGTCGGCCCGATTCCAGTCGTGGACGGGGATCGCCTCGTCGGCCTCCTGACCGACCGCGACATCGTCGTGCGCGTCGTCGCGGAGGGGCGCGACCCGCAGTCGACGACCGTCGGCGAGGTGGCTTCCACGGACCTCGCGACCGTGTCGCCGGACGAGAACCTCGACCGAGCCCTTCAGCTCCTGGCCGAGCGGCAGGTCCGCCGGCTTCCCGTCGTCGAGGGCGAGAAGCTCGTCGGCATCGTCGCCCAGGCGGACGTCGCCCGCCACGGTGAGGACGCGCAGACAGGGCAGGTCGTCGAGCAGATCTCGAAAGACTCGTAGCCCGTTCGGAGAACCGCCTCGCGCATCCGCGTCGCGTGCGCCTCGGACTCAAACAGGTGCGCATGGCCCGGAGCGTGGTTCGCCATCTGTTCGTTATCGCTTGCCCGGACGCCGAGCTTGGGTCGGGTGCGTCCGGGCCGGACTACGGCACGGTGATAACGCCGCCTTCGCCGCCCCCGCTCGTTGACCAGCCAACGAAGAAGAGAAGCACAAATAGCACCTGCACGGCGATCCACCCTGCGGCTATCCAAGCCCACGTCCTCAACTGCCTTCGCTTTCGCTCGTTTCGCTGCCCTCCCATGACCAGGAGCGACACGATGAGGGAGATCAGCGGAAAGAAGAAGATGGCGAGGCCCGCTCCAATCTCCGTGCTGGTGGAGTAGCCCTCCTGCCGAGCAGGCTCGTCCGTCGAGACGCTCATCGATGCGCTCGCCGGCGGTTGCGGAACAGAACGAAGAAGGCGAAGGCGAAAACGAGCAGGAACGGCACCATCCACCATCGGAAGCTCAGGTAGAGGGCGATGCCGACCCAAACAATCGCCAGGGAAATGAACGAACGCCAAAGCCAAACGATCAGATGCTTGATGGGGTTCGGCTTCCGACGGGGATAGCCAGTCCAGTCGGTTCCGGTTTCATCCGGTGGCGCAGCCAATGTGACGACCCTAGCGCACCGTGCCGACGCTTCAACCCGTCCGTCCCGGGCTAGTTCTCCACCCTTAGTCGAACAGCAGGAGGCATGGAGCGCCTCCGCGCTTCCCGGTTCGAGAGCAGAACGACCCATCGGTCGCCGCGGGGCCGCTCTAGGAAGCGAAAACCCCGCCGAGAGCGGGGCTTTCGATGGAGCGGATGATGGGACTCGAACCCACGACCTTCTGCATGGCAAGCAGACGCTCTAGCCAACTGAGCTACATCCGCGAGTCCGCCGATTATAGCCGCTTGGCGTCCCGGTCCAGGGCGTCGTTGACGAGGCGGTCGGCAAGCTCGTTGTGCTCCCGCCGGACGGCCGTATATCGAACCGAGCCGATCTCGCGCTCGTAGCGCTTGGCCTCGAGTGAGAGGTCGACAAGAGCCGCGTTCTTGATCTTGTACTCGCCACGCATCTGCTTGACGAGCAGCTCCGAGTCGGACACGACCTCGAGCTCGTCCAGGCCGAGCTCGGCTGCCTTCGCCAGCCCCGCGACGAGCGCGCGATATTCGGCCACGTTGTTCGTCGCCACGCCGATGGCTTCTCCGCGAGCGTCGAGAATGGTGCCGTCTTCGGCTTCGAGCACATAGGCGGCGGCCGCCGGCCCGGGATTTCCGCGGGCCCCTCCGTCGGTGAAAAGGCGGGCTCTCACAGAAGCGGATAGACGTCGAAGGCAGGCTCTTCGTAGGGATGGCTTCCGCGCAGCGCGGCGACCACGTCGTCGTGGCGCTCCTCAGGGAAGACGGTCTCGAGGCGGAGCTCGGCGACTCGCTCCTCCCTCCCGCTCTCGCCGACTGCAGGGCTCGTGCTCTCCCCGCCCTTGAACGTGCCGGTGCCGGCCGTGTACCAGGAGCAGCGCTCGTAGTCGCCGATGCGTCCGGCTCCTGCCGCAAAGAGCGCGTCTCGAACCGTGTCGAGCGCCTCGCGCGGCACGAAAACGACGAGCTTACGGTTCAGGTTTCTCTCCCCGCTGCCGCGCGTCGCCTTTCGGCTCGACCAGCTCGACGCGGCCGAGGACACCGGCGAGGAGCTCGTGCTCCGGTTCGACGAGCGCGACGGGATCGCCAGACTCGCACGACGCTCGGACAGCGGCTTGGACGTCGAGCTCTTCCACATCCTCACCTTTACACAGGCGTCGCAAGAGGGGCCGTGCTTCGCGCGAAAGCGCGACACACGCGTGCGTCCCCGTTGGGTACGCTCGAAAGCGGGTGGAGGCGCGGGGTGGCCCCGTGAGGGCTACGGCGCTGGATCCTCGAACTGGTCGATCTGCGCGCGCTGCAGCTTGCCCGAGTAGTCGACGTAGATCGACTTCCACTCCGTGTAGAAGTCGAGCGCGGCCTGCCCGGCCTCGCGATGCCCGTTCCCGGTCGCCTTCGTGCCGCCGAACGGAAGATGCACCTCCGCCCCGGTCGTGCCCGCGTTGATGTACGTGATCCCCGTGTTCAGGTCGCGCATCGCGCGGAACGCCTTGTTCACGTCACGGGTGAAGATCGACGACGAGAGCCCGTACTCGACCGAGTTCGCCGCCCGGATCGCCTCGTCGATGTCGGTCGCGCGGATGAGCGCGGTCGTCGGGCCGAAGATCTCCTCCTGGGCGATCCGCATCTGGGGGTCGACGTCGCCGAACACCGTCGGCCGGTAGAAGAAGCCCTTGTCGAGGCCGTTCTCCGTCGCGATCTCGCCGCCCGTGAGGAGCTTCGCGCCTTCGTCCTGGCCGATCTCGGTGTACGAGTGGATCTTGTCGAGCGCCGAGCGGTTGATCACCGGGCCGATGTCGACGTCCTCCTCGAGCCCGTAGCCGAGCTTGAGCGACTCCGTCCGCTCGACGAGCTTCGACTGGAGCGGCTCGTAGACCTTCGAGCCGACGATGACGCGGCTCGCCGCGGTACACCGTTGGCCCGACGTGCCGAAGGCCGACCAGAGGATGCCGTCCACGGCGAGATCGACGTCGGCGTCGTCCATGACGATGATTGCGTTCTTGCCGCCGAGCTCGAGGTGGATGTGCTTGAGGAAGGGCGCGCCGTTCTCCGCCGTCTTGATCCCGACCTCGCGCGAGCCTGTCAGGGAGATGAGCGGCACGTCGGGGTGCTTGACGAGCCGCTCCCCAACGGTGCCCCCGCCCCCGTGCACGATGTTGAGCACGCCCGCAGGAAGGCCGGCCTCTTCGACGATCTCGACGAAGCGCTCGGCGAGCGCGGGCGTGTCCGTCGCCGGCTTGAAGACGACGGTGTCGCCGCAGACGAGCGCAGGCGCGATCTTCCAGCTCGGGATCGCGATCGGAAAGTTCCAGGGCGTGATCGCGCCGACCACGCCGACCGGCAGGCGCACGCTCATCTGGAACTTGTCCGGCATCTCTGAGGGCGTCGTCTGGCCGAACATGCGCCGGCCCTCGCCGGCCATGTAGTACGTCATGTCGATCGCTTCCTGGACGTCTCCCCCCGCCTCGGCCCGGACCTTGCCCATCTCCTGCACCATGAGCTCGGTCAGCTCGTCCTTGTGCTCGACAAACGCCTGCGCGACGCGGAAGAGGATCTCGGCGCGCTTCGGTGCGGGCACGAGGCGCCAGCTCTCGTACGCGGCCTTGGCGGCGTCGACCGCCCGGTCCGTGTCCTCCACGGACGACTTCGGGAAGACCCCGATCAGCTCGCCCGTCGCCGGGTTGGTCGACTCGAAGGTCTCGCCGCTCGTGGCATCGACCCACTCGCCGCCGATGTAGTTCCTGTACGTCTTTGCGCCCGTCGTCGCCATCTCTCCCCTTTATCCGTTTCGGGGAGCGATTCTAATGACGGCTAGTCGCCCGAGACGTCGGTGGAGGGGAACGTCCCCGGGATCCGCCCCCGCCGGCGATCGCGCGTCTGCCTGCGTTCCTTGATCTCGGCGCTCGGCGTGCCCTGACGCCGGTCCGGGCCCGAGCGACGGTCGACGATCACCTCGACGTTCGGGTTGTCCTTGTAGTACTCGACGAGCTTCTCGTAGAGCTCGTCCTTGAGCTCGGGCGGGATGACGCAGTAGATCATCTCGGCCGGAGTGTAGTGGCGGTTTCGGCCTTGCTCTAGAGGCGGGGAATATCCGGCGTCAGGCGGCCGTCGTGGCCCAGGCTGCCGTTCCAGTCCTTGAAGCGGTCGTCGAGCTCGTCGAGCTCGTAGCCCCGCTCGGCCAGGCGCACGGGCTGGCCGGACTCGAAGACGACGCGGTACTGGTACCAGGAGATGTCCCAGCCGACGGTGACGACGACCTCCCGGTTCACGCCGGAAAACGGCAGGAAGCTCACGCGTGCCTCGCCGAGGCTCTTCGCGATGCCGGCGATCGTGCGCCGGTACGCGCTGTCGTTGAAGAGCTCGGCGGCCTCGACCATCGCCTGCTCCGTCGCCGAGAGGCGCCTCAGCACCGGCTCCGGCATCACGGGCTCCGGTTCCACCTTGCGGTGCTGCTCGATGAGCCCGAGCCCGGGGAAGCGCCTGCGCCGCCGCGCCGTATCGGGGACGAGCGGCGTGGTCGGGCTCCCCTCCTTGATCCAACCGTGCTCGTCGGCCTGCTCGGTGCAGAGCGCGCAGACGTCGACCCAGTCCTCGCCTCCGGGCGTGAAGCGCGTCGAGCGCTCGCCCATCAGAAGCGTGCGGTGGCACACGGCGCACTGGCGGTACACGTCTTGCCTGCGAACGATCAAGATGCCTTCGCCTCCTCGCGCTCTTTCTGAGCGGTTTCGACGATCTTCTGCGCGATGTGCGTCGGCACTTCCTCGTAGCGCAGGAAGCTGAGCGCGTAATCGCCTCGGCCGCCCGTAAGCGACGTGAGCGACTGCGAGTACGTGAGCACCTCCGCCATCGGAACCTCGGCCTTGATCGTCGTCATGCCGCCGCGCGGCTCCATCCCGTGCAGGCGCCCACGGCGCGAGTTCAGGTCGCCGTTGACCGCTCCCACCGCGTCGTCGGGCACGGTTGCCTCGAGCGACATGATCGGCTCGAGGAGGACGGGATCCGCCTTCTCGTAGGCCGATTTGAAGGCCATCGAGCCTGCGATCTTGAACGCCATCTCCGAGGAATCCACGTTGTGGTACGAGCCGTCCACGAGCACGACGCGAACACCCTGCACGGGCGCGCCGGCCAGCTCCCCGCGCGCCATCGCCTCCTGAATGCCCTTGTCCACGGCCGGCCGGAACCCCTGCGGGATGACGCCGCCGACGATCTTGTCCACGAACTCGTAACCCTCGTGGCCGGGGAGCGGCTCCAGGACGATGTGACAGTCGCCGAATTGGCCGCGGCCGCCGGTCTGTTTCTTGTAGCGGCCCTGCGCGCGGGACTCCTTGCGAATCGTCTCTAGATACGGGACGCGCGGCTGATGCAGGTCGACGTCCACGCCGAAGCGGCGGTGCAGGCGGTCGACCGCGACCTCGACGTGCATCTGCGAGAGCCCGGCGAGGAGCTGCTCGCCGGTCTGATCGTCGCGCCGGAGGACGAGGGTGGGATCCTCCTCGGCGAGGCGCCGAAGCGCGGTCGCCATCTTCTCCTCGTCGCCCTTGGCCTTGGGCGTGATCGCGAAGCTCATGACGGGCTGCGGGAACTCGAGCTGCGGGGCCTCGCTGCCGTCGTCCTTCTCGAGCAGGAGGTCGCCGGTCATGACGTCCTTCAGCTTCGCGACGGCGCCGATGTCGCCCGCGGCGAGGCCGTCGGCCGGCGCGTGCTCCTTGCCCTGCAGGAGCAGCACCTGGCCGAACCGCTCCTTCCCCTTCGTGCGCGGGTTGACGAGGTTCGAGTCGGAGCCCACCTGACCCGAGATGACGCGAAAGACGTTGATGCGGCCGGCGAAAGCGTCCGCGACGGTCTTGAAGACGAACGCGGCGGCGCCGTTGGCCTCGACGCCGAGGTCGAGCGGCTTCTTCGCGGGCGAGGGCACGCCTTCCACCAGCAGGTCGAGGAGCCCGGTCGTGCCGAGGTTCTTCGTCGCCGAGCCGCAGAGAACCGGGAAAAGGTCGTCGTTCGAGACGGCGTTCTTCAGCGCCGCCGCGAGCTCCTCACCCGAGACCTCGCCCTCGTCCAGGTAGCGCTCCATGAGCGCCTCGTCGGTTTCGACGACGGCGTCCACGAGCTGCTCGCGGTACGACTCCGCCTGCGCCGCGATCTCCTCCGGGATGTCGACCGGGTCGCCCTCACGGCCGCCTTCGGGCGACATGTACGCGCGCATGTGGAAGAGGTCCACGATGCCCTTGAGCTCGTGCTCGTGCCCGATGGGGAGCTGCACCGCCACGCACTTCTTCGAGAACTGCTCCCGCAACTGCTCGAGCACGGCGAAGAAGTCGGCACGCTCGCGGTCGAGCATGTTGACGAAGAGGACGCGGGAGAGCCCGAGCTGCTCGGCGCGGTCCCAGAGCCGCGTCGTCTGCACCTCGACGCCGTTCACGCCGTTCAGGACGAAGAGGGCGCCTTCCACCACGCGAAGAGCGGCGATCGAGTCGGCCTGGAAGCCCGGATCCCCGGGCGCGTCGATGAGATTCAGCTTGCGATCCTGCCATTCCGCGTGGCAGACGGCGGCGGAAAGCGACATCTGCCGCTTCTGCTCGTCCTCGTCCCAGTCGGCGACGGTCGTCCCCTGCTCGACGGCGCCGAGCCGGTTGGTCGCGCCGGACTGAAAGAGCATGGCCTCGACCAGGGACGTCTTGCCCGTCCCCCGATGCCCGACCACGGCGACGTTACGGATCTTCCCCGGTTCCGAAGCAGCCACGGACGGTCGAGTCTACCGGCTTCAAGCCGCGGGATTCAGGATCTACGCGTCGAATCACCAGCCCGTGCGGAGAATCATGGTGCCTGCGTTCGCGGTCCTGGCGGCCGCGCTCCTCCTGCCTGCCGCCGCCCGTGCGGATCTCACTGACGAGCAGGCGCTCGCCGACCGCTTCGCGCCTGTTGTACGCCTTGTCGCGCAGGACGAGGAGTGCGGTCCCGGGGAGCCATACGAGCCGATCGACGTCGATCTCCTCTTCGGCGAGAACACCGTGGCGCTTCGCGGCCCCTGGAACACCACCGACCTCGTACAGATCGGCCCGGAGGCCGCGGATCTCGTGGACCGCTACGAGTACCACCTGGACTACCCCGGAAGCGCGCTCAGCCCGGGCTGTGACTACGAGCGCTGGAACCGACGCCTGACGGAGGGAAGCCCGCCCACGGTCTACGCGCACGTCATCGGCGACCCAGGGCATCCCGGGCAGCTCTCGCTCCAGTACTGGCTCTTCTACGTCTTCAACCAGTTCAACAACCTCCACGAAGGCGACTGGGAGATGATCCAGCTCGACTTCGACGCCGCTGATGCCGCTGATGCCTTGACGAAGACACCGGTGGCCGTCGGCTACAGCTCGCACGAAGGCGCCGAGCGCGCCGACTGGGGCGACGAGAAGCTCGAGATCGTCGACGGCACGCACCCGGTCGTGTATCCCGCTGCCGGCTCCCACGCCAACAAATTCGGAGATGCGCTCTACCTGGGGAGCTCGGCGGAAGCGGGAGTCGGCTGCGACAACACGGAGGGTCCCCATCGCGAGATCCGCCCGGTCGTCAAGACGATTCCGAGCGACGCCGACGCCGCCGCACGAGCTTTCCCGTGGATCACGTTCGAGGGCCGGTGGGGAGAGCTTCAAGCGGCATTCTTCAACGGACCGACCGGGCCAAACCTGAAGACGCAGTGGACCGAGCCGGTCGAGTGGTCGGACGACTGGCGGGACCGAAGCTACGCCGTGCCCGCGGGCGGCCTGTTCGGGACGCATGCGACCGACTTCTTCTGCGTCGCCGTCGAGCAGGGCTCGCGCGGGCTCGTCCAGCTCCTCCGCAGCCCGGTCGCCTTCCTGATCTTCCTCGCCGCGCTGCTGGCCCTCGCCATCTTCGTCATCACGCGAACCACCTGGAGCCCTGTCGCTCCCCTTCGCCTCGCCCGTAGGCGAAGCTCCGGACAGATCCTCCGGGCCTCGGCACGCATGTACGTGCGCCGCGCACCGCTCTTCCTCGGGCTCGGGATCCTGTTCATCCCACTCGGCATGGTCATCTCGCTCGTACAGGCGGCTGTGCTGGGCGGGTTCGGGCTCGTCGGGGTGGACGCCTCGGGCGAGTCGGCCGGGGCCATCGTCCTCCTCATCACCGCTCTCGGCATCTCGCTCGCCCTCTTCGGCCTCGCGTTGCTCCAGGGCGCGACGAGCTGCGCCCTGGTGCGCGCCGACGCAGGCCGACCGATCGGTCCGTTCGGGGCCTACCGGCTGACCCTGGCCAAAGGCCGCGAGCTCTTCGGGTCGGTTTCGATGGCCGTCGTCTCAGCGCTCATTCTCGTGGCGACCGGATTTCTCATACCGCTCGCCGCCTGGCTCGCGGTCCGGTGGTCGTTCCTCGCCCAGACGATCGTGCTCGAGGACACCCCCGCGGTCGCATCGCTCAGGAGGAGCGGGCGGCTCGTGCGCGGCCATTGGCTTCGCGTTGCCGCGCTGGTCGGCATCGGCGCCGTGCTCGCGCTCCTCGCCGGTCCCTTCATCGGTGCGCTCCTCATTCTCGTCACGGACGCGCCGTTGGCGCTCATGAACGTCCTCGCCGGGATCGTCTACGCGCTCGCGATGCCCTTCGTGGCCCTCGTGACGACGTACCTCTACTTCGATGCCCGTGTACGGCAGGAGCTGCCGCCGGAGCGCGACCCCGACGAGCTGCCTGCCGAGATCGCTATCTAGCTGACATGCGGTTTTCGCTCAGGACGGCGACCCCGGACGACGCGCCCGCGCTCGCGGACATCCACGTGCGCGCACGGCGTGAGTGCATGTCCTACCTGCCCGATGTCCATACCCCCGAGGACGTGCTCGCGTGGGTCCGCGAGATCCTTCCCCAGCACGACGAGGTCTGGGTCGCCGAGCAGGATGGCCGCATCGTCGGCTTCTTCATGCTGAGCGACAGCTTCCTGTACCACCTCTACGTCTATCCCGAGCTCCACGGCCAGGGCGCCGGCAGCCTGCTCTTCGACCGGGTGAAGGAACTCTCGCCGGAGGGTTTTCGACTCTGGGTCTTCCAGCGGAACACGCAGGCCCGTGCGTTCTACGAGCATCGCGGCATGCGCGTGGTCGAGCTGACGGACGGGTCGCGGAACGAGGAGCGCGAGCCCGACGCGCTCTACGAGTGGCTGCCTAGTCCTGAACCTGTCGAGCCATCGAAGACGAGAGCCGCGCCTTGAGACGCAGGATCGCCTTCGTGTGCAGCTGCGAGACACGCGACTCCGTGACACCGAGAACCTCGCCGATCTCCCGCAGCGTCAGCTCCTCGTAGTAGTAGAGCGTGACGACGAGCTTCTCGCGCTCGGGAAGGCGTGAGATCGCCTCGCCGAGGGCTTCCCGCACCTCGGTGTGCGCCATCGCCGACTGGGGCTCGGCCGCGGTCGGATCCTCGATGGTGTCGATGAGCGCCACCGCGTCGCCGCTCGAGCCCGGACTCGCCCAGAGCTCGTCCAGCGCGGCGATCGAGGAACGCGAGATCTCGAGCAGCGAGTCCTGGAACTCCTCCTCGGTGATGCCGAGCTTCGCGGCGATCTCCTCGTCGGTGGGCGCGCGCGTGAGGCGAGACTCGAGGTCGGCGATGGCCCGCTCGATGTCTCGCGCACGGGCCCGCACCGAACGGGGCACCCAGTCCATCGAGCGCAGCTCGTCGATGATCGAGCCCTTGATCCGCGCGATCGCGTAGGTCTCGAACTTGATGTCCCGGTCCGGATCGAACCGCTCGATCGCCCCGATGAGGCCGAGGAGCCCGTACGAGACGAGGTCGCCCTCCTCCACGTGCGCGGGCAGGCCGCTTCCGAGCCGTCCGGCGACGTACTTGACGAGCGGCGCGTACGTGAGGATCAGCCGGTCGCGCAGCGCGCGGTCGTTCGTGCGCTTGAACTCCTGCCAGAGAACGCGGGTATCGGTCGCCTGGTCGGCCATGGCCAGCGAAAGAATACGGTGCCTAGCGGAACGCCCTGTAGGCAAGCTCGCCCATCCACACGGCGAGCGCGGCGGCGGCTACTGCGATCACCCATGCTCCTCCGCCTGCGGTGGCGGCGAAAATCGCGATCGCGGCAAAGCCGACCGCGAGGGCGAGGAAGAGGACGGCGAGGGGTTTCCGTCGCACCTTTCTATGATGACCCTCCCCTGGGGAGGGGGATTACCACAGGAGGCAGGCAAATGTCCGAGCCGTCCATCTTCATCGGCACTCATCCGATCGCGGATGGGAAGCTCGATGAGTTCAAGCGGGACGCCCGCGAGCTCGTCTCGGTTGTCGAGAGAGAGGAGACCCGGTTACTCGCGTTCAACTTCTACTTCAACCAGGACGAGTCGGAAGTGACCGTCGTGCAAGTCCACCCCGGTGCAGATTCGATGCTCTTTCACATGCAGGTTGCGCGCGAGCACATCACAGCGTCCACCGAAGACCAGCTCGTGACGAAAGAGAGGCGCACAGGCACCCCGCTATCATGCGCTTCGCCGAGGGCCGTAGCTCAACTGGCAGAGCACCGGTCTCCAAAACCGGGGGTTGAAGGTTCGAGTCCTTC
>Ga0207674_10003277_pt1 | contig 19914 bp, 18 predicted proteins | sample KBSCornC72_FD_184303 | JGI IMG/M metagenome (GOLD analysis project Ga0207674, IMG submission 184303) | Corn rhizosphere microbial communities from Kellogg Biological Station, Michigan, USA - KBS Corn C7-2 (SPAdes) (version 2) | ecosystem: Host-associated > Plants > Roots > Rhizosphere > Soil ... | reverse complement strand
TTCACGACCGTTGTCCCTACGCGTGGGATCGCTGCGCGACGGAGCATCCGCCGCTCTATCAGATCGGAAGCGGTCACGTCTCGCGCTGCCATCTCGCCGACGAGCCGCAGCGTCGCGCCGAGAAACACGAGCCACTCGTCGTCGCGGCGACCGGCGAGGGCAACCCCGGCCGCGGGACACGCGCTTCATGAGTGCCGCCATGACCATCCCGCATGCGTCGACGTCGCCACTCCTCAGCGTTCACGGGCTGGTCAAGCACTTTCCGATCAAGAAGGGCTTGTTCGGCAAACCGGCCGGCGCCGTCCGCGCGGTGGATGGCGTCTCGTTCGACGTGATGCCCGGCGAGACCCTCGGCCTCGTCGGAGAGTCCGGCTGCGGCAAATCCACGACCGGGCGGATGATCCTGCGTCTCATCGAGCCCACCGCGGGGTCGATCGAGTTCGACGGGATCGACCTCGTGAAGCTCGACAACAAGCAGATGCGGAGGCTGCGCCGAAAGATCCAGGTCATCTTCCAGGATCCTTTCTCGTCGCTCAACCCGCGCATGACCGTCGGCTCGATCATTCGCGAGGGCCTCACGATCCACCACATCGCGGAAGGAAGCGCCGCGGACTCGCGCGTACGACAGCTCCTCGACGAAGTCGGCCTGCGCGCCGAATACATGTCGCGCTACCCGCACGAGTTCTCCGGCGGACAACGGCAGCGCATCGGCATCGCGCGGGCGCTCGCCGTCGAGCCGACGTTCATTGTTTGCGACGAGCCCGTCTCGGCGCTCGACGTCTCGGTCCAGGCCCAGGTCATCAACCTGATGCAGGACCTCCAGCGCGACCGCGGTCTTGCATACTTGTTCATCGCGCACGATCTCTCGGTCGTCGAACACATCGCCGACCGCGTCGCCGTGATGTACCTCGGCAAGATCGTCGAGCTCGCGTCATCGGACGATCTGTATCGTGAGCCGCTGATGCCGTACACGCAGGCGCTTCTCTCCGCCGTCCCGATCGCGGACCCGGCGGTGAAGAAGAATCGCGTCATGCTGCGCGGCGACGTTCCGTCGCCCGCGAATCCGCCGTCGGGCTGCGTTTTCCACCCGCGCTGCCAGCACCCGGCGAAGGACGCCGCGTGCGCCGTGCTAGTTCCGCCGCTCGAGGAAAAAGCGCCGGGTCACTGGGTCGCCTGCATCAAACAGCCGCCAACCGGGGTAGACTGGTCGATTCAAAAGGCCGCCGGTGGCACGAATCCTCCCGCTCGCTATCTGCCGGTCATCACCCCAAACGGCACCCCAAATGGGGTCTGACCCTATTTCGAGTTTTCTAAATGGGGTCTGACCCTATTTCGAGTTTTCTAAATGGGGTCTGACCCTATTTCGGACCCATTTGACCTCTAACCGAGTCCTCATGACCCCGCAGACAGGATCCGTACTCGATCAGCCCGACGCCGCGGCGCTCACCGCCGACGTGCCGCCTGAGGTGGTAGCCGTAACGTCGGATCGCCGCTTCTTCGGCCATCCGCGCGGCCTCTCCACACTCTTCTTCACCGAGATGTGGGAGCGGTTCTCGTTCTACGGCATCCGGCCGATGCTGATCGCGTTCATGATCGTCGCGCTGTCCGACGGCGGCGTGTTCGGCTTCGATCGCGAGACCGCCGGTTCGATCCTCGGCATCTACGCGGCGTCGGTTTATCTGACGTCGCTTCCTGGCGGATGGATCGCCGACCGATGGCTCGGTCTGCGCAGCGCCATCTGGTACGGCGGCCTGTTCATCGCGCTCGGGCATCTCTCGATCGCCTTCTCCGGTATTCTCGGAAGGCCGGTGTTCTTCCTCGGCCTCGTGTTCATCGTCATGGGCACCGGCTTGCTCAAGCCGAACATCTCAGCGTGTGTCGGCGATCTCTATCCGGACAAGGGCGCGCGGCGCGATGCCGGCTTCTCGATCTTCTACATGGGCATCAACCTCGGCGCGACGGCTGGTCCGCTCGTCACCGGGTTCCTGCGCGGCCACGCCGGCTATCACTACGGCTTCGGCGCGGCGGGCGTCGGGATGCTCGCCGGTGTCGTCACGTACCGTTTGCGCGCCAAGGGAACGCTTGGCCCGATCGGCGTGAAATCCAGCGGATCGCCGGCGCAAAAGCGAACGGTGAAGGTGTTCGTCGCGGCCTTCTGCATCGCGGTGATCGCGGTCATCGCACTCGCCTCGTCAGGGATCATCACGATCAACGCCAAGGCAGTGGCGCACAGCATGGTGTACCTCGAGGTTGGCGCGGCAGCATTGTACTTCGTCTACCTGTTCCTGTTCGCCAGCCTGAATACCGATGAGAAGAAGCGCGTCGCGGTGATCATGGTTCTCTTCGTCTTCGCGGCGATTTTCTGGTCGGGCTTCGAGCAAGCGCCGTCGTCGCTCAACCTGTTCGCCAAGGACTTCACCAACCGTAACCTGTTCGGCTTTGAAGTACCGTTCGAGTGGCTGCAAGTAGTAAACTCCTTCTTCGTCGTCGCGCTCGCGCCAGTCTTCGCGTGGGTTTGGACCTCGCTCGCCGCGAGGAACATCACTCCTTCGAGCCCCGCCAAGTTCTCGGCCGGTCTTTTCTTCGCCGGACTGGGATTCCTCATCATGATCGCGCCCGTACGTTCGGTCGTCGCGGCCGGCGGCGCGCTGAAAGTTTCGATGCTCTGGCTTTGCGTCAGCTACGTTCTTCAGACGATCGGTGAGCTCTCGCTCAGCCCGGTCGGCCTCAGCTCGATGACGAAGCTCGCGCCGGAGAAATTCGGCGGTCAAATGATGGGCGTCTGGTTCCTCGCCGCGTCGCTCGGCAATCTCATCGCCGGCATCGTCGGCGGCGACGTCGACCCCGAGAAGCTCGAGGTCATGACGCCACTCTTCGTCCGCACGACCGGTTCTCTCTTCATCGCAGCTGTCGCATGCGCGCTGCTCGTCGTTCCAATTCGCAAAATGATGCGAGAGTCGACGGCGCGAGCGTGAACGCGGCACCGCGCAGATGCCAATGCGAAAAGGGGATGCTCGAGCATCCCCTTTTCGTTTGCTGCAGTTCACCCAGCAACGCGTCTCCGTGCCGATCAGCGCAAATCCGTGCTGTATTCCGTGTCAATGCTGTTTAGACCTCCATTTCTTGGGGCCGAACTCGCCACTACCAAGGTCAGGATGCAAAGGTTTGGCACGGATGAACTGCACGGATGCTCGCTGATCGGCACGGAGACGGCGTTTCAAGTGAAACGCGGCGAGAGAAACAACCCAGCTCTACTTCGGCCAGCGGAAAACGCTCGACGGCAAGCTTCGCTCTCTCGTGTCGGCGATGTCATTCGGGTCGGGCAAAAAGAACCCGGTCTTGTTCTGGTTCGAGAACCGCAGCTCCAGGCGACCCTTTCCGGGGTCGGGCGCGAACGCGTAGGCCAAGTCAATCCGCCAGAGGCGCGCCGACGCGACCGGGATCGCCGCGAGAGCGCTCACACCGATCGATGGCTTGATGGGCGTCGTCACGCCGTACGGGATGTCGCCGGCCCACAGCTGACCGGCGTCGGAGAACACGGCAACACCAAAGTCGCCGAATCCACCGGGCTGTCCAAGCAGTACCCGATGCTCCAACCGTTCGACGAGGCGCCGCGCGCCCGGCGTGTTCGATGACGCATACCCACGCACTCCGCCGATCGGATCGCTGAGCGTCAGGTTGAACGGCACACGCTGCCGCCAACCGCCGCTGAACTCGACGGACGCGAGCGTCGTGTTGCGTGAATCGAACTTCCAGTATTGCAGTGCATGCGCGACGCCGAGCAGCCCGTCCCAGAAGCCCGTTCCGTTGTCGCGGCGACCTTCCCATGCGGCCTGCACCCGCAGCGCATTGTTCACTCCGACCGCGCCCAGGTACATGTCGCTCGCCACAAGGATGTCGTCGTCACGCGCTCCCAAAACGGTCAGGCTGCGCCCGAACATAGTGCCGAGCTGGAATCCAACCGGCATGTCCTGGGTCGCCGTCAGCGCGTCGAACCCGCGCATCTGCGCGAAGCCGATGTCGCGCACGCCCCAGAGCGCGTTGATCCGCGCGGTGCGGTGATCCTCGAACCGGTTCAAGAGCAGACTGCCACTGTCCGGCGCGAATCCGGTATTCGTGATCAACACGGGCGTCGCGCCGAGCCGCTCGTCATCCCCCGACAGCGCCGCGCCGAACAGACTCAGTCGCCCGGGAGTCCCGACCCGCACGATTCCGCCAATGTCGAAGTAGTTCCGCACGAGCCGCAGGGCGTGGCTCGAGTTGAGGTCGTTCGGAAACTGGACGTAGTCGTCGCGCGCCCCGACACGCGCCTGCCAGGCGATGCGCTGAATGTCCGTGTAGAACGGGTGTTCCGACGCGACCTCCCAGAAATCGCCGAGCGGACTTTGAAGCGCCTGCGCCGAGAACGTGTAGGGTCTGCCAAGAAATTGATTGTCCGTGAACGCCCCGCCGTAGCCGTTTCGATACGGCGCCCCCGACCGCCATTCGCCGCCGAGAAACAGCCCCTGTCCGCTGACGTTGAGGTTGCCGAGTCGCAGCAGCCGCAAGAACGGGCTACCCGTTCCAATCGCCGCGCCGCCCACGATCGCCACTTCGTCCTTCGTCGTCGCGACGATGTCCACACCGCCATCCTGGGTTCCGAACGCTTCCACTGTCGCGTCGGCGATGAACGGCTGCGCGCGCAGAATGCGCTCCGATTCGGTGCGGCGAAGCTCGTTGCAGCGATCGCCCGGTTTCAGCAGAACGAAGCGCGCGATGATGTTCTCGTGCGTCGTCACGTGCACGGCGGCCGCGAGCTTCTCGATCACGGGCAGCCGACGCAGCATCGCCGCGGTCGGCGCGGACGCCCGCACGATCACGTGCCGAACCGGTTGCCCGATGCATGGGATGGACAGGATCTGTTGCTGCCCCCACGCGACTGTCGGCACGGCGACGCACGCGAGCGATGCCGCCGTCAATGCTCCCGCGACGCGAATGATTATTTCCCCATTCGCCGTTTCAGCTCTTCGAGCCGGCGGTCGGCCTCCGCGTCGCGATCCTGCCTCGCGCGGGCCCGGCCGAGTGAGTCGATCTCGTCGCGCAACGTTGGATCTTCGGCCAGCCCGAGATCGGCGTCGGTTGGGGGCGGAACGTTAGGCATCGGCGCGCCGGTGATGACTTGGCGCAACTCGGCTGACATGGAGCCGACCTCACGTTCGGCCAACGCCAGCTCCGCTTCCTGCGCTTCCACCTTGCGACGCATCACTTCGACGCGCTCGGCATGCATCTGTTCGTATTTCACGGCGAGATCGACCGTTTCCTTGTCGCTGATCCCCTCCGCGAGCTGTTTCCGCCGTCGTATAGTCTGCAGCTCACGCTCTTCGAGCGTGAGCTGCTTCCTGGCTCTGTCCAGGGCCGACCGCATGTCGTCGAGCCCCAAGCGCGCCTGAATGAGCGTGTCCTTCATGCGCGCGGCGATGGCGCGCCGCTCCTCGGGTTTGGTCGCGCGGCTGATCAATTCATCGAACGACCGCCGCAAGTTGTCGAAGACCATGGTCCTGTTGGCCAGTAAGGAGCGTGTGGTGTACGATACAGACCGTGTCACGAGACTCGCAACCGCGCCGCGCCGTGCCCCGCGTCCTCGTCACCGCGACAACGGAAGTCGTTCGCGGCCGGCCGCGCGTACGCGTGAACGAAGCCTACACCGACGCACTCGTCGCCGCGGGGATGACGCCACTCGTTCTTCCGCCCATTGAGCCGCACGCCGCTCTCCAAGCGCTCGACGGCGTCGACGCGTTGCTCCTCACGGGCGGCGAAGACATTGCCCCCAGGCACTACGATCAACCGTCGCACGACAAGACCGGCCAGCCGCACGCCGGGCGCGACGCGTGCGAGCTCGCCCTCGCCCAGGGCGCCCGCGAACGCCGCACGCCGACGTTTGCCATCTGTCGAGGCGCACAGCTGATCAACGTCGCGCTCGGAGGTACCCTCGTTCAGGACATCGGTTCGCAACGCATCACGGACATCGAACATGACCAGTCCTCACGCCGAACCGAGCGCGTTCACGCCGTGGCGGTCGACGAGGGATCTCTGCTGTCGCAAATCGTCGGCGCGGCAGAGATCGGCGTGAATTCGTCGCATCACCAGTCGCTGGACGAAGTGGCGCCGGGTCTTCGCGTCACCGCTACCGCGAGCGATGGAATCATCGAAGCCGTTGAATCGGTGGACCCGGCATGGTGGATGGTCGCGGTGCAGTGGCATCCCGAGGAGCTGGTGACCACGCCGGAAGACTGGGACCGTCGCCTGTTCGAGGCGTTCGCCAAAGCCATTCCGATTCGCTGATAGCTTTAGCTATCAGCTGTTAGCTGACAGCTCTGCTCAAGCTCTGCTTAGCTCGACCGCCGCCAGCGAGCTTCGTCTCGCACCTGTCGCATGAGGCGCTCCGGCGTCTGCACACCCGGGAAGAACAACGCGTCACTCACGTTGTTGAGCGCCGACCGCAGGATCCCGAAACGCTCCGCCGCTGTCGCGTACAACGTCGCCAACCCGTGCTCGTCGGCAAGCCGGTGGTCGGCCGCTAACTGAAATCCTTTACGACCCATCTCCTCGTAGTACTCGAGATCGGGCCCGCCGCGGCGCCAGCGGCGCTGCTCGATGTGGTCCGGAAAGATCCCGCTCAGCCACAGAGCGTAGTTGCCGAGATGCGTACGCACGAAGAAACTGCGCCGTCCGTCGGGGTCGTTCAGGTCGTCGGACAGCTGCCAGATGGCGTCGTACACCTGGTCGTCCGACTCCGCGATCCGGTTCGCGCGATCGCGAAGGCCGAAGTGGAGCACGATGGCACTCACGTAATCGGCCAATCCACGATCGCTTTCGCCCGCCTGGCGCAGCGCGTGGCGGATCATGACGTAGGCGAACAGGGTGAACGACGCGTGCGCGCCCTGTGGGTGGCGCAGCAACGCGCCCGGTAACGCGGGGTCGTCGAGAATGGCGTCGATGCCCTCGTCGGAGAGTCGCCCCTCGACCATGGACATGTCCTGACCCGATTCGCGCGCAACGAGGCGCGCCGCCAATTGCGCGTCGTCACGCGTCAGCCGATGACGTGTATCAGCGAGAATCACTGCAACCTCCTGTCGGCGCACGACTCTGTTCCGTGTCGGCACAGTTCGTCGCGCATAGCCTTCCCTCTACGATGCTCGCAAGGCAGCAATTGTTCCGGCCGGCCGGCCGAACGTCCGGCCGAGCCCGTATTATTCTGACGGTGGAATCGGGCCCGGGGTTACGGGCGGTGGGCGGCGGGCGGCGGGCGGCGGGGCGGCGGGGCGGCGGGGCGTCGGGCGGTGGGCCGGGGGCGATAGGCGGTTGGGCCGGCACAGCAGCGCTTTTCTCCCCATCGTCCGTCGGCCATCCTCCATCGCCAGTCGCCAGTCGCCAGTCGCCCATCGCCCACCGCCCATCGCCCGAAACGTCCCCCCAGAACCAGTGTATTGAACCCGGGGTCACGGCGTCCCTAGCTTTCGCTCGGCGCGCTCCCCCCGCTGGCCGCTCCCGCCCTTTGAGGTTCCTGGTGCTGTACATCTGCATCCCCGCGTACAACGAAGCCGAAACCATTGGCGTCCTTCTCTGGCGCATCCGCAAGGTGTTCCAGGAGTACTCCCGCGAGTACGAGATTCTCGTATACGATGACGGGAGCTCCGACGCGACCGTCGAGACGCTGCAGCCGTATGGCGAGGTTCTACCGCTCACCGTCCTGAGCGGGAATCAGCATCGGGGCTACGCGGCTGCGCTCGACCAGCTCTGTCGTGCCGTGTCGGCGCGCACGCGCTACCCACGCCGCGACGCGATGATCACCATGCAGGCGGATTTCACCGATCAGCCGGAGCATCTGCCCGAGCTGATCAAGCGCTTCGAGGGCGGCGCCGACCTGGTCGTCGCCGAGCGAACGATCTCACCCTCGACGCCGGCGCCGGTGCGCCGACTCCGCTGGCTCGGCTCCATGGCGACGCGTGTCATCGGCGCGGTTCCAGGCGTCACCGATCCTTTCGCCTCGATGCGGCTGTACCGGATTTCGCTGATTCGCGATCTGCTCAAGGAATCCGGCGACCGTCCGGTTGCCGAAGGCGAAGGCTGGGCGGCGAACCTGTCGTTGCTGCGCCGGGCGTCGGCCCAGGCGCGTCGCATGGAGACCGTCCCGCTCGATCCGCGTTACGACGTGCGGGCTCGAGAAACGCGCGTCCGTCCGTGGTCGGATGGCATTTCGCTGCTCCGGGCGCCGCGTACGCGGCCGCGTCCGTCCTCCCCCAATCCGGTAGCCCCGCGAAACGGGCAATCATGAAACGCTGGACGCGGTTGGCGGCGAGCGCCCTTTTTCTGGCGCTGCCTGTGAGCGCGCAGGACTCCACGCGCGTCACGCCTGCGGCGCCTATGCGCGTTCCGTTCGGAGTGGGTGAGACGCTCGAGTATGACGTCCGCTTCAAGGGCGGGCTGATTCCAAAAGAGATTCACGTCGGCAACGGCACGATGGAAGTGCTGCCGATGGACACCGTTCGGGGACACGACGCCTGGCACACGGTGTTCCGCATCAGCGGCGGCGTTCCGATGTACCGGGTGAACGACCGGTACGAGGATTGGCTCGACGTGTTCTCGCTCGCGTCACTCCGCTACTGGCAGGATATCGACGAAGGGAGCTACGAACCCAAGCGTCGTTACGAAATCTTCCCCGAACGACTGGAGTACGTCGAGAACGACAAGGCACCCCGCCCGAGCGTGGCTAATCCGCTCGCCGACGTCTCGTTCATTTACCTGCTTCGAACGATTCCGCTTCGCGTGGGGCTGGACACGTCGTTCAACAACTACTTCATGGCGGACCGGAATCCCGTTCGCCTCAAAGTGCTGCGCCGCGATACGATCGAGATCCGTGGCGACCATTACGCGACGATCGTGGTCCAGCCGATCTTCGTCTCGAAGGGACTTTTCGCCGAAGGCGGTCATGCCGAGATCTGGCTTTCCGACGATGAGAACCACATCCTCCTGCAGATGAAGTCGAAGGTGAAGTTCGGATCGCTCAATCTCTACATCAAATCGTACCGGCCATCCCCGACGACCAATCTGTCTCTGCCGCGGGTAACGAAACCCGACCGCTAGCGAATCGCGAAGCGGATCTCACGGCGATTCGCACGGTCCCCGTCTCTCGCCGCCCCAACAAAGTGAGCGCGGCCGAGTTCGCGCATCCGCCCGGCGAAGACCGTTCGTTTCGCGCGTTTCTCGATTCGCTCCCCGACGTTCTCGTCGCGCGCGACTTCCGCGCCGTCATCGACGCGCTTGCCACCGCCGCTCAACGGAAACGCGGCGTCGTCGTCATGCTCGGCGGACACGTCGTGAAGACGGGTCTCGCGCCGCTCCTGATCGATTTGATGCGGCGCGGCGTCATCACGCACTTGGCGATGAACGGGTCAGCGGCGATCCACGACTACGAGGTCGCCCGCTTCGGCGCGACTTCGGAGGACGTCGCCGCCGGCCTCCGCGACGGCACCTTCGGCATGGCCGACGAAACCGGCCGCGAGATGAACCAGGCGTTCGTGAACGGAATGCGAAACAGTCAAGGTATGGGCGAGTCGCTCGGCCGCGCGCTCGATGCACAGCCCAAGCTCTCGAACCCTGAGCTGTCGCTGCTCCTCAACGCCTTTCGCCTCGGGGTACCGGCGACCGTCCACGCCGCACTCGGCGCCGAGATCATTCACCAGCATCCCGAGGCCAATGGCGCCGCGATCGGTGACACGAGCCACCGCGACTTCCGTCGCCTCGCCGCGTCGCTCTCGCAGATTGACGACGGTGGTGTCGTGCTCAACCTCGGCAGCGCGGTGATCATGCCCGAGGTCTTTCTCAAGGCGCTCACGATCGCGCGGAATCTCGACGCCGGAAAACCTCGGAATTTCGTCACGGTCGATCTCGACATGCAGCGCCACTATCGCCCGCGCATGAACGTCGTCCAGCGTCCCACGCTGGAGGGCGGCAAGGGATACGAGATCACGGGGCACCATGAGGTGATGGTGCCACTGTTGGTCTGGGGCTTGCTCGACCGGCTTTAGCCGCCACGACATAGGGTCAGACCCTATTTAGAGTTCTAGAAATAGGGTCTGACCCTATTTGGGAACCTAGAAATAGGGTCTGACCCTATTTGGGAACCCTATTTGGGAACCCATTTCGGGGCGGCGGAAATAGCAAAAGGGCGCCTGTCGGCGCCCGTCCTTATTTGCATTTGCTCCTAGCGAGCGAAGCAAGCGTGCACCCAAGCTGCGCCAGCGGCCGCGCTCCCAGCGCGGCGTCAGCCGCGCGTGCACTCAGCCAGCGTCACCGAGCCTGGGTCAGGCCGTGCCCGACCACTTCTCGCGGAGTCGTCTCGCCGTGTCGGGGCTGACAATGCGAATGATGAAGTAGAGCACCAGGCCGACGATCGCGATCTTCACTGCGACGACAAGCAGCCACATGAAGATGCCGACCGCGAAGCCGAAAATGCCGAAAATGAACTTGAGGGCGATCAGACCGAGAATGGCGAACAGTCCAATCGAGAAAATGGTGCGCAGCATACGTGGTCCCCAAAATCGAAGGTTCTCGCTAGTCGACCTTACGCCGGGCGGGGGAAGCTAGTTTCAAGCCCATCGAGCCTTTCGCGCCCCCCCGATTCCTCCGCCTACGACAAACCCCAACCCCGCCCTTCCAGCAGCCCACGAATGACGCCCGACGCGGTGGTAATCGGCGACGGAGTGGTCGGTCTGTCAACAGCGCTGCAGCTCGCCCGCTCCGGGCTTCGCTGCCACGTTCTCGGCGCGCGCCAACCGGGCGCCGCCTCGTCCGCTGCCGCCGGACTTCTCGCACCCAACATCGGTAACCTCGCACCAAACGTTCGCGCCCTTTTTCGCGCCAGCCTCGCCCTCTACCCCCAGTACCTCGCGCCGCTGACCGAGATCGACGCCGGTCTCCGCCTGCTGTCGGGATTGATCGAGGTTCTCGACGAACATGGCCCACTCGACGAGCACCATCTGCGCCTGGAACAACAGACCCTCGACGCCTTACAACCGGGCGTGATGGCCCCGTACGGCGCGGTCCTCCACGAGGCGGACGCTGCGATCGACAACGTTCGATTGCTGGCGGCCCTGCGCCGAGCCGTCGAGCTCGAGACCCGACTCACCTACGTCGACGACGCCGCTGTCGGGATCTCAGCTCGACCGGACGGCGTCAGGATCACCACCAAATCCGGCGCTTCCCTGAATTGTTCACGCCTCGTCGTCGCGGCTGGCGCGTGGACGCCTCGACTCACCGGGTTGCCTCGGCGCTTGCCCGTTCGGCCGCTCAAAGGACAGATGCTGGCCTTAGCCGGGGCGCCGCTGACCCGTCCCGTTATGGCGGGTCACGTCTACCTCGTTCCGCGCGGCGACGAGACTGTCGTCGGTGCGACCTCCGAGGACGCCGGCTTCGATATCTCGGTCGATCCCGACACGATCGGCGCGCTCCATCGCGGCGCCGCGGCACTGGTTCCCGCCCTGCTGTCGGCGGCCGTGGTGCGAACCTGGGCGGGAATCCGGCCGGCGACGCCGGACATGCTGCCGATCATCGACCGTGACGCGGTACAACCCTCGGTGGTGTACTCGGTCGGTCACTCCCGCAACGGGATCCTTCTCGCCCCGTTGACCGCTATTGCCGTGGCGGAAATCGTTCTCGACAAGGTCCCGTCTTTCGATTTAGGGCCTTTTTCAATCGGTCGTTTCCCGCCCGACACGACCACATAACCTACAAAAATACGGACAAAGGTTACCGTCCTACCAGGCCTATCCCGGGGCTGGTACATTACGCCAGATCAACGGTTTCCGGCCCGCTCTGGCCGGTTGCGGCCCGATTTAGGCGCCCAAGCCGAAGAACTCCCGACGTCAGACAAATGGGCGACACGCTTTATCAGATCAGCGGGCGCCACCGCGTGGCTCCGTTGCCGGATAGAAAGCCGTCCTGGCTCAAGGTGCGCGCGCCAGGCGGTCAAAATTATATCCACCTGAAGCACCTCATGCGGGAGCTCAATCTTCACACTGTCTGTGAGGAAGCTCACTGCCCAAACGTGGGTGAGTGCTGGGAGCACGGCACCGCCACCTTCATGGTCCTGGGCGACGTCTGTACCCGCAACTGCGCCTACTGCGCTGTCGCCCATGGACGCCCGCCCAAATACGACATCGAGGAGCCGGCCCGCGTCGCCACGGCGATCGGCGAGATGAACCTCCGGCACGCCGTCATTACGTCCGTCGACCGCGATGACTTGCCTGACTTCGGCGCCTACATCTTCGCCGAGACTATCCGCCAAATAAAGCAGCGCCTGCCCGACTGCTCGGTCGAAGTGCTCGTTCCGGACTTCCAGGGCAACGAAGACTCGATCCGTGTCGTCCTCGAGGCGGGTCCAGACATCTACAATCACAACACTGAAACAGTCCCGCGCCTCTACAAGCGCTGTCGTCCCGGCGGCCGCTACGAGCGCGTGATGAACATCTTCCGGACGGCCAAGCGTATTGCGCCCCACGTCCCTACGAAGACCGGGATGATTCTCGGCATGGGCGAGACGCTCGAAGAAGTCGAGCTCGTGATGCGCGACCTGCGGGCAGTCGACGTCGACATTCTGACGCTCGGCCAGTACTTACGCCCCTCCGAGTCGCACATCCCGATCGATCGGTACGTCACGCCCGAGGAATTCCGGCGCATGTACGAGATCGGAATGGCGATGGGGTTCAAGCACGTCGAGTCCGGTCCCCTTGTCCGATCGAGCTATCACGCCTGGGAGCAGGTCCAGGCGGCGGGCGTTTAGCTGTCATCCTGAGGAGCGCAGCGACGAAGGACCTGCTTTCCCGAATTAGAGCGTAAATACGGACGAGGCCCTTGGCTCGCTCCGCGGCGAGCCAAGAATGCAAACCGACCCTATGGCGAAAAAGAAGAACGAGACAGTGGCTACCAAGGAATCTTCAGACGCAGCCCTCAATCAGGAACTGCTGCGCTCTATGCTGCTACAGCGTCGCTTCGAGGAGCGCTGCGCCGAGGCGTACGCGCTGGGCAAGATCGGCGGCTTTTGCCATCTGTACATCGGACAGGAGGCGGTGAGCACGGGCGTTCTGTCGCTGCTCCGCCCCGACGACTACATCATCACGACCTACCGCGACCACGGTCAGGCGCTTGCACGCGGCATGACACCGCGCGCCGTGATGTCCGAGCTCTTCGGCCGCATCGACGGCTGTGCTCGCGGTAAGGGCGGCTCGATGCACATGTTCGACAAGAGCCTGAACTTCCTCGGCGGCCACGGCATCGTCGGCGCGAACGTTCCGCTCGGCACCGGCGTTGCCTTCGCCATCAAGTATCGGGGCGGCGACCAGGTGTGCATCTGCTTCATGGGCGAGTCTGTCGTCAACACGGGCGCGTTCCACGAAGCGCTCAACATGGCCGGCCTCTGGAAGCTGCCGATCGTGTACGTGATCGAGAACAATCGCTACGGCATGGGCACGGCGCTGGAGCGCGCTTCGGCGATCCACGACATTTATGAGCGCGGCGCTTCGTACAACATCCCGCGCGCGATGTGCGACGGGCAGGACGTCTTCGCGGTGCGCGACGCCGCCGAGGAGGCCATCGACCGTGCCCGTCGCGAATCGCTTCCGACACTGCTCGAAGTCCGCACCTACCGCTTCATGGGCCACTCGATGTCCGACGCCGTGAGCGGCACGTACCGCACGAAGGCGGAGCTCGACGAATACATGAAGCGTGATCCGATCGTGCTCCTGCGAATGAACATGCAGGAGCAGGGCGAGCTCGACGACGAAGCGCTCCATAAACTCGACGACGAGATCAAGGCCATCGTTCAGGATTCGTGGGATTTCGCCGACAAGAGCCCCGAGCCGCCGCTCGAGGCGCTGTATGAGGACGTGTTGGTCGATACGACAAGTGATGCTGTCGCGGAGCCGGAATTGTCGTCCACTGCGCGATAGAAGCTGTCATCCTCCGCGTAGCGGAGGATCTACTTTCACGAGTTAGTAACCAGACAGGGACAATAGATCCTACGGCCGCGAAGCGGCCGCAGGATGACTACAAAAAATGCCGGTAATCACCTACAGAGACGCCCTGAACCAAGCCCTGCGCGAAGAGATGCAGCGCGACGACCGCGTCTTCCTCATGGGCGAGGAAGTCGCCGTGTACCAGGGCGCATACAAAGTTTCGAAGGGCCTGCTCCAGGAGTTCGGCGAGATGCGTGTCGTCGACACGCCGATCACGGAGCTTGGCTTCGCCGGCGTCGGCGTCGGCGCGGCGATGGTGGGCTTGAGGCCGATCATCGAGTTCATGACCTGGAACTTCGGCGTGCTCGCTCTCGACCAGGTGCTCAACTCGGCGGCGAAGATGCTGTACATGTCGGGCGGACAGTACAACGTCCCGATCGTCTTCCGCGGGCCGAACGGGGCGGCGTTGCAGCTCTCCGCGCAGCACTCGCAGGCCTTCGAGTCCTGGCTCGCTTACATCCCCGGCCTCAAGGTAGTAACGCCGGGCACTCCCTACGATGCCAAGGGTCTCCTCAAGGCCGCGATCCGCGACGACAATCCGGTCTGCTTCCTCGAGGGCGAGATGCTCTACAACACCAAGGGCGAAGTGCCCGAGGAAGAGTACGTGATTCCGCTCGGAAAGGCCGACCTCAAGCGCGAGGGCGACCACTGCTCGATCATCACCAACGGCAAGATGGCGCTCGTCGCGATGCAGGCCGCCGATCAGCTCGCGAAGGACGGCATCAACGTCGACGTCGTCGATCTTCGCACCGTGAGGCCGATGGATGTCGAGGCGATCCGTGCCTCGGTCGAAAAGACCAACCGCGCCGTCGTGCTCGAAGAAGGATGGGAGATCTGCGGAATCGGTACCCAGGTCGTGGACTATATCCAGCGCGATTGCTTCGACTCGCTGGATGCCCCGGTGATCCGCGTGCACCAGGCCGACGTGCCGATGCCGTATGCGAAGAACTTGGAGCGCGCCGCAAAGCCGGATGTACCGAAGACGATTGCTGCCGTTCGGAAAGTCATGTATTTGGATTGACTGTCATCCTCCGGCCGCGTAGCGGCCGGAGGATCTATCATCCCTGTCTGGTTACTAACTCGTGAAAGTAGATCCTCCGCTTCGCGGAGGATGACAACAAGCCTCCGCTGCGCGGAGGATGACAACGACTATGGCTACTAAAGTCTTCATGGAAGCGCTCTCGCCCACGATGGAAGAAGGGCGCTTGGTCAAATGGTTGAAGAACGAGGGCGACGCCGTGAAAAGCGGCGAGCCGCTGGCCGAGGTCGAGACCGACAAGGCGATCATGGAGCTCGTCGCGCGCGGCGACGGTGTGTTGCGCAAGCGCCTCGTCGCCGAGAATGAATCGAGACCGGTCGGACAACTCGTCGCCGTGATCGCAGCGCCCGACGAAAACATCGACGCGCTCATCGCCGAGGCCGGCGCCGCCGCGGGCGGAGCGAAGCCCGCCGAGCAAGTCGTCGCGACGACGCAGGAATCCGCCGGGGCCCCGTCGGCGCCGCGCGCTCCCGTCGAGGCGCGGGCCGAAGCCTCCGCGCCGCCTCAGCAGAAGGCACCGACAACGCCCGCTCCGCCTCCCGCTGCTTCGCAAGCGCCGTCCGCCAATGGCGGCCAGGTACGCTCGTCGCCTCTCGCCCGCCGCCTCGCGTCCGAGCGCGGATTGGATCTGTCGCGCCTCCAGGGCTCCGGACCCGGCGGTCGAATCATCAAACGTGACATCGAGTCTGCGGCGTCCGTCGCCGCATCCGCCCCGGCCGCGCGACCCACGATGCGTGCGCCGAGCGGCGCCGACTACGAAGACGTCGCGCTCACGCAAATTCGTAAAACGATCGCCAAGCGTCTCGCGGAGTCGATCGGTCCGATCCCGACCTTCTACCTCACCGCCGAATACGACCTCACGCGGGTCACCGAGATGCGCGCGGCGATGGCCGAGCTGGGCGACGAGTTCAAGGTCTCGGTGAACGACATCCTGCTCAAAGCCGTCGCGACCGCGCTGTCGCAGCACCCGGAAGTGAACGCCCACTGGCTCGGCGATCGGATTCGCTACTACAATCGCGTCCACCTTGGCATGGCCGTCGCCACCAACGATGGGCTCATCGTTCCGGTGATCTTCGACGCCGACCAGAAGCGCATGCGCGACATCTCCGCCGAGGCGAAAGAGCTCGCGAAGCGCGCCCGTGAGCGGAAGCTCAAGCCCGAGGAATACACGGGATCGACGTTCTCGATCTCGAACCTCGGGATGTTCGGGATCGACCAGTTCACGGCGATCATCAATCCGCCGGAGGTCGGGATCCTGGCGATCGGGACGGCGACCGACGTCGTGGTGCCTGGCGGGGACGGTTTCACGGTGCAGAAGCGGCTCCGTGTCACGATGAGCTGTGATCACCGGGCCGTGGACGGGGCAGTCGGGGCGGAGTTCTTGAGGACGCTCCGTCGCTTGATTGAGAATCCGTTGATGTTGGTTTACTAGCCTCGGCGGAGACTACTCTCTATCGGGACGCGTGCTTGACTACTTGACGCAGAGGCGCAGAGGGGTCCCGTGTGGAGGCTCCGGCTCCTCGCGCCAAGAGCCTGGTTTTTTTGGAGAAGCCCCTCAGGAAGCCACGTAGAGCATTCCGAGCGGCTGGTCCAAAGAAAAGTTCGTCCGGGCTCGTTGCGCGGAAAGGGCTGACCCGCCTGCGGCGCTCCTCTGCGCCTCTGCGCCCTCTGCGCCTCTGCGTCGAGTAGTTAGCAGAGCATCCCGATAGAGGGCCCAGCCGGGAGCGACCGACTCTACGCAGAAGGCGGCGGCTTCTTCCCGGGATCCCGCGTCCATATCACGATGACCCCGCAGACCCCACGCCCAATCTTATCAAACTCCGGCGGGATCTCGGAAACTCCCACGTAGACTTCCAAAGCCTCGATGTCATCCGCGATGAAGTCGTCGAGCATCCCCGAGTACGGCATCCCGTGCACGAACATCGTCGGGATGCACGCGCGCGCACCGGAACCGCGATTCATGATCACCTGATAGCCCGCTCCGCCACGTAACGGTGCGAGCCGGACCCCGGGGACCGTGCGTACGATGTCCGTTCCCGTGCGCGCGCCGCGCTTCTCGATCTCGGCGCGTGTGATGAACGTGCCGCGATTCGTGGTCTTGCGCCGCGAGAATTGGTCGAGCCAATGAGTCTTCGACGCGGTGTCGGAAACCGCGACCGTCGGCAGGTTCTGCGCGTTCGCAGTCATCGGGAAGGCGGCGCGATGCGTCTTGCCCGGCTTGAGCACGGCGGTGAAGCTCGCTGACTCGAATCCGATCCGTCGCACATTGAACACGATCGTGCCCGGCGGGAGGCCTGTGATCCGGAACTCGCCACTGTCACCGGTGATCGCCTGAACCCTATCGGACTTGGTTCGCGTGATCTCGGCGTTGGGAATGCCGATACCGCCGCTGTCGACGACACGCCCGATGAGAATCGCCGGTGTGGAGTCGCGCCGCGTCGAATCCGGCGCGCCGGCTTGGGTGGGCTGCTGGGCGCGCGAAATCGCTGCACTGATGCAGAGGGCGACGAGCTGCGTCCCAAACACCGCTCTCGAGAGCGCCATGGCGCTTCCACCTTATGCCGGAGAACCAGATCCGGCAAGCTTTGAGGCGCGACATCCGTAGCGCCCTGGTTCAAGACCCCGGTATCTTTGGGCGGCGTCACAGAACTCGACGCCGCACTCGCCACTATTACATCTTCTGAACAATCAAGAGTTTATGGCTTCGTACGACGTGATCTTCATCGGCGGAGGTCCGGCAGGATATGTCGGCGCGATCCGCTGTGCGCAACTCGGATTCAACACGGCTGTCATCGAGCGCGAGGGATTGGGCGGCACGTGCGTCCTGTGGGGATGCATACCGGCCAAGGCCCTCCTCGAGTCGTCGTACATCGCCAACCGCGTCCGCCATGCGGCCGACTTCGGCATCAACGTCGGCGAGGTGAAAACGGACTACAACGTCGCCATGAAGCGCTCACGCGCCGTGAGCACACAGAATTCGAAAGGCGTCGAGTTCCTCTTCAAGAAGAACAAGATCACCTGGATCAAGGGTACGGCGACGCTCGCCGGAAAAAACGTCGTCAGTGTCAAGACGGCCGACGGTAAGGACGAGCGCCATGATGCTAAGAAAGCCATCGTCATCGCCACCGGTTCCCGCGTCCGCGGCTTGCCGCAAGCCGGCCTGGAGCTGAACAAGACGACGATCATCTCGTCCGACGAAGCGCTCATCCTCGAGAAAGCACCCAAGTCGATCGTCATCGTGGGGGCCGGCGCCGTGGGCTGCGAGTTCGCCGACGTCTTCAACGCCTTCGGCTCCCAGGTCACGCTGATCGATGTCATGCCGGCCATCCTGCCGCTCGAGGACGCTGACGCCTCCAAGGAAGTCGAGCGCGCCTTCAAGAAGCGCGGGATCACGGTTCTCACCGGAGCCAAGATCTCGAACGTGAAGGCGGCCAAGGACTCTGTCTCGATGTCCGTCGAGGCCGGTGGTGAGAAGAAAGATATTAAAGCAGACGTTGTACTCGTGGCCACGGGACGCGCGCCGGTCGTCGAGAACGTCGGCCTCAAGGAAGCCGGCGTTCAGCTCACCGAGCGCGGCTTCATCAAGATCAACGAGCACATGGAGACGACCGCCAAAGGCATTTACGCCATCGGCGACGTCGCCGGTCCGCCGATGCTGGCGCACAAGGGCGAGCGCGAGGGCATCGTCCTCGCCGAGTACCTCGCCGGCAAGGGCACGCACGGGATGGATTACGGCAACATCCCCAACGCGACGTACTGCCACCCGGAAGTCGCCTCGATCGGCCTCACCGAGCAGCAGTGCAAGGACAAGAAGCTCGACTACAAGGTCGGGAAGTTCCCGTTCATGGCGAGCGGCCGCGCGCGCACGTCGGGCGAGACCGAAGGCTTCGTGAAGATCATTCGCGACGCGAAGTACGGCGAGATCCTCGGCGCGCACATCGTGGGATCGCACGCCACGGAGCTGATCCACGAGCTGGTGGTCGCGCGGACGAACGAGTACACCGTCGAGGAAGTCGAGCTGGCGATTCACGCGCACCCGACGCTGGCCGAAGCAGTGTCCGAGGCGGCGCTTGATTCGCTCGGCAGGGCAATTCAGGCCTGAGCGCGGGATAGGACGAGACAGATGCGGGAGCTTTGGGTCGAGCGGCTTGGTTTGCTCGAGTACGGGAAGGCACTGGAGTACCAGCGCGCGGTCGCCCGTGCGCGGATCGCCGGCGAGATTCCGGAAGACGTGCTCCTTCTCGTCGAGCATCCGCCGGTCGTCACCTTGGGCCGCTCGGCGAAGGACCGTCATCTGCTCGCCTCGCCGGAGCTTCTCGCTGCGCGCGGGGTCGAGCTATTCGAGGTCGAGCGCGGCGGTGACGTGACCTTTCACGGTCCGGGTCAGCTGGTCGGCTATCCGATCATCGATCTCAAGCGCCATCGCCAGGACCTGCACTGGTATCTGCGGCAGGTCGAGGAGGCGCTCATTCGCGCGCTGGATACGTTTGGAATTCCAGGTGAGCGGCAGGCGGGTTACACGGGCGTCTGGACGCAAAATCGGAAGATTGCCTCGATTGGCGTCCACGCGCGCGACTGGGTGACTTGGCACGGTTTCGCGCTCAACGTTTCAACCGACCTGGGGTATTTTGACCTCATCGTTCCGTGCGGTATTCCCGCGGTGACGATGACGTCTGTCGTTCGCGAGGCAGACGCGGGGACGACGATGGCTGATGTCGAACGGGCGGTCATCGGCGCATTCGGGGAAGTCTTCGAGCTCGCCCCGGCCGACGTCGGCCAGCTGATTACGGCGCCTTCCGCCGCATCGGCTTGATCGTCAAGGAG
>Ga0207674_10003276_pt1 | contig 19914 bp, 21 predicted proteins | sample KBSCornC72_FD_184303 | JGI IMG/M metagenome (GOLD analysis project Ga0207674, IMG submission 184303) | Corn rhizosphere microbial communities from Kellogg Biological Station, Michigan, USA - KBS Corn C7-2 (SPAdes) (version 2) | ecosystem: Host-associated > Plants > Roots > Rhizosphere > Soil ... | reverse complement strand
GCGACACCACGGTTTTCAGCCGTGTGCTCTACCAACTGAGCTACCTCGCCGCGCCCGCAGTGTAGCCAGCTCTCTCCCTCGGAAACATCGCGCCGCTTCGCCGCACGCATTCTCTTGCGCGTTCAACCTGAGCCGCGCGACCACTCGTCACTCGGGAGTTCAGCCGCTGACGCGGCTTTCACTTTCTTGCGCGCTATGCGCGCAAAAAAGGACGTCGGGGCCGGTGTCTCCGTGCCGCCGACGTCCTAGTGGCTCAAAAGACTACGCCGCCGTGACTTTGCGTGCAGACAGGGCCGTCCCGTTTCCCGCTGCAAAGTCCGCAAATTCCGCGAAACCCTGCTCGCTCAGCCGCGCGCGGAGCACGTCCGGCGGGACGTAGATCGGCGTCTCGGGGCCGGCCGAGAACGAGAAGACGACCGCCCCGCCGGGCGCCGTGACCCGTGCCAGCTCCTCGAAGAACGGGATCATGTTCGCCAGCGTCACGAGCTCGAACGACCCGTCCGGATACGAGAGCCGCCCCGCGTCGGCCCGCTCGAAGCGCACACGATCGGCCAGCTCGGACGGGGTCAGCTTTCTCGCCTCCGCGAGCATGTCCTCGGCCAGGTCGACGCCGACGACGTGCGCCTCGGGATAGCGCTGCGCAACCAGGAAGGCCGCGCGACCCGTGCCGGTGCCGAGATCGAGGGCGCGCGTCGGGCTCAACTCGAGCGCGTCCAATGCGGACTCGAGCGACGCGAACGCTTCCGGCGTGCGTCGCTGGTCCCAGGCCGGAGCGATCCGGTTGAACTGCACGCGCGTCAACCACCGGAACAACGGCCAGAGCCGCGGCCGTCGCACGACCTGGTCGGTCGTGAACCGCGCGAACTTGCGTCCCAGCTGCTCCAGCATCAGTCGGCGACGCGAATCCGGACCTCGACGCCGGGCTCCGCCGAGTAGAACGTGCCTGCGGCGCTCCCCCCGCTGATCGCGATCGCGATGTTCTCGTACGCGTCCTCGTAGAGGATGATCTCGCCGTCCCGTGCATCGCCGAATGTGCGAGCGGTCACCGCGAAGTAGCGCTCCGATGCAATCTCGAGCTCGACGCGCGTGCCGGGCTCCGGCGCGAGGACGTCGAGATCCTTGCGAGTCAGGTTCAGCTCCATGTTCCCGAAGCGGTCGACGTAGAGGCACGAGGCGCGGATCCGCCGGTGCGTGACGTCGGGCTGCGGAACCTCGAGCCGGACGAGTGAGTCGGGCTCGATCCGCGGACCGAGGTCTTCCAGCGCGACTCCGTCCACGAGATGTGCAGCCACCGGCGAGAACACGTCGCGTCCGTGGAACGTCGCGGAGACGTGGTCGAGCACGTACTTCCCGTTCGTGATCTCGTGCGCAGCGTCGATTCCGCCGAGCTTCTCGGCGGCGGGGACGAGCAGCCCGTTGTCGGGCCCGACGAAGAGACGGCCGTCGCCGGATCGGAGCACGAGCGAGCGCCGCCCGCCGCCGACCCCCGGGTCGACGACGGCGAGATGCACGCCCTTCGGCACGTACGGGAGCGTGTTCGCGAGCACGATCGCCCCCTGCAAGACGCCGTGCCGCTGGATCCCGTGCGTGATGTCGAGGATCTCGGCCTCGGGCGCGATCGTCTTCATCACGCCGTGGCAGGTACCGACGAAATCGTCCTCGAGGCCGAAGTCGCTGAGAAACGTGATCAACACGTCAGGGCGACGCTAACGAACCGACGGCTGCGACGAGGCCGTCGAGATCGTGCGTCTTCGCCTCGGCGACGACCCTGAGACCGAGCGACTCGGCAACCTCGGTCGTCTGCGGGCCGATCGAGACGACCGGGACGTCGACCCCGAGCGCGGCGAACGACCTCGCTGCGGACCCCGAGGCAAGCAGGACGAGGTCGCCATCGGGAGGCTCGTCCGGCCGCACGAGCCGCGTCGTGTAGAGCGGGACGAAGTCGGCGCCGAGCTCGTCGACCGGCGCCCGCCGCGCTCCCTCTGCCGCCGCGAACAGCACGCGGCCCGCGGGGCGCGGGAGCTCCGCGAGGAGGCCGTCCTGCGACGAGACGCTCGGGACGAGCGCCGGCTCGACCCCCAGCTCGCGCAGAGTCTCCGCCGTGCCCGGGCCGACGGCCGCGATCCGAGGCAGGGTCCCGGTCGCACGTCTCACGAGCTCGGACGCCCCGTTCGGGCTCGTCACGACCACCCAGTCGTAGCCGTCGACGACGACCGGGTCGTCGGTGGCCTCGATCTCGATCAGCGGACACTCGACGACCTCGTGGCCTTCGGCCTGCAGCCGAGCGGCGAGCGGGCCTGACTGCGCCCTCGGACGCGTGACCACGACCTTCACGCGGCGAGCGCCGCCAGCTCCGAGGCGAGCGCGACCGGATCGCTTCCGGTGCGACGCTCGACCCATTGGCCATCCGGGTCCGCGATGAGGGCCGTCAGCGTACGACCGTCGTGATGTGCCGCAATCGGAGCGAGGCAGCCGCCGCCGATCGCCGCCACGCACGCCCGCTCGAGCTCGACCCTGCGCGCGGTCTCGGCGTCGCTCGCGACGGCCACGAGGTGCTCCTCGCCGCGCCGCACCTGGAGCGCGAGCGCTCCCTGGCCCGCCTCCGGAAGGATCTCGTCCGGCTCGAAGCGGTGCCCGATCTCGGTTCCGAGCCCGAGCCGATCGAGGCCGCACGCCGCGAGCACGACCGCGTCGAGCCCGCGTTCTCCACGCTTGCGCAGCCTCGTGTCGATGTTCCCGCGCAGCGGCTCGATCGAGAGTGACGGCTCCAGCGCGAGCAGCTGCGCGCGGCGACGAACAGACGCGGTTCCGATCCGCATCCCCGGCTTGATCCCGCTCGCACCGCACAGCGCATCCCGAGCGTCCTCGCGCGCCAAGTATGCGCCGACGGTGAGACCGGCCACATCCGTCGAGGTCATGTCCTTCGCGGAGTGGACGGCGACGTCGATGCGTCCGTCGAGCAGCGCCTCCTCGAGCTCCTTGACGAAGACGCCGCGCTCGCCGATCTCGCCGAACGGCTTCGTCCGGTCGCGGTCGCCCGCCGTCGTGATCGGAACGAGCGCGATCTCGATCCCGGGCCCGCGGATCGCGTTCGCGGCGAGCTCGGCCTGCGTCAGCGCGAGCCTACTGCCGCGGCTTCCGACCCTGACCAGCATCGTCCTCGGGCAAGCCGAACAGGTCCCGCGCGACCTCGACGTAGCCTGTGCCCTCGGTCGCAGCCGCCTGCTTGAGCCGGACGATCGGCACGTGCAGCAGCTTGTTCACGATCTGCGTCGTCAGCGACTCGACCGTGCGCCGCTCGCTTTCCGAGAGGCCTTCGAGGCGTGCTTCCGCCTTGGCGAGCTCGCCCGAGCGAATGCTCTCGGCGCGCTCCCGCAAGGATGCGATCGCCGGCACGACGGTGAGGCTCGCCTGCCAGTCGTGGAAGCGCTCGGCCTCGCGCTCGACGATCGCCTCGGCGCGCTCCGCCTCGCGCCTGCGGCCGCTGAGGCTCTCACGGACGACCGCCTCGAGGTCGTCGATGTCGTACAGGTAGCAGTCCTCCAGCCGGGCGACCGCGGGGTCGACGTCGCGCGGCACGGCGAGGTCGATCACGAACAACGGCCGTCCTTTGCGATCCGGGATCTGATCCGGAGCCAGGATCGGTTCGGGCGCGCTCGTCGATGACACGACCACATCGGCCTGCTCGAGCTCGGCGGCACGGTCCTTGAACGGAACCACTCGCGCGCCGAATGCGCCCGCGAGTCTCCGCGCGTTCGCCTCGGTCCGGCTCGTGACGGCCGAGATCGTCGCGCCACGCGCAGCGAGCGCCCGGGCGGCGAGCTCGCTCACCTCGCCGGCGCCGACGAGCAGCACGCGGCATCCGGTCAGATCGCCGAACACCTGCTGGGCGAGCGCTCCGGCCGCGGAGGAGACCGAAGCGGGGCTCTCGTTGATCGCCGTCTCGGTCCGCACCTTCTTCCCGACGCGCAGCGCCTCGCGGAACAGCCGGTCGAGCACCGGCCCGTGCGAGCCCGCCTCGTAGGCGTCGCGCACCTGGCCGAGGATCTCGCCCTCGCCGGGAACCAGCGAGTCGAGCCCGGCCGCGACCCGGAACAGGTGCAGCGCCGCCGCCTCGTCGGTCATGCGGTACAGCTCGACCTCGCTACCGAGCAGCGCCTCCGATGCACGTCTTTCGGCTGCATCGGGATTCGGGTCGACGAGGTAGAGCTCGGTGCGGTTGCAGGTCGAAAGGCACACCGCCTCGCCCTCGCCGGCCATGCTCCGCGCGAGCTCCGATGCGCCCGCGAGATCGAACGCGACGCGCTCACGCACCTCGACGGGCGACAGACGGTGCGAGGTGCCGACGAGTACGAGGCTCACGCGAAGTGCCCCATGTGCAGGCTGAGCTGCATCGCGACCACGAGCGCAAACCCGGCCAGCGTCGTGTACGCCGCGCGCCGGCCGTGCCAGCCCGCTCCGTACCGCAGGACGAGGAAGGCGCCGTACACCGCCCAGGTGAGCACCGTGAGGACGATCAGCGGGTCGAGCTGCGAGTCGTGGCGCAGGCGCGCGAAGCCGACGGCCATTCCCAGGGTCAGCACCGGCAGCGAGTAGGCGATCGTGCGGCCGAACAACGACTCGAGGGTGACGAGCGACGGCGCACGGAACCGCAACACCGTCGAGCTGCGCCGTTTCAGCTCTCGCTCCTGCCAGAGATAGAGCGCCGCCAGCGCCGCGGCCAGCGTCAGACCGGCGAAGCCGGCCAGCACGAGCCCCACGTGCGCGACGAGGAAGAGGGACGAGTAGCCGCTCTCGCCGGAACCATCCACGCCGCCGGCGAGGTACGAGATCGCCAGGAGCAGCGCCGCCAGCGGCATCACGACGAGCCCGAGCAGCCGGAACCGCGGCTTGCAGCCCCAGATCAGGTACGCACCGACGACGAGCCAGACGAAGAGGTTGAGCGACCCGGCCCAGGTATCCCACGGAAATGCGTCCGCCCCAGCCGCCTGCGCGACGAGCAGCGCCGTCTGCACGAGCCAGCCGACGCGCACGCCCCAGGTCGCGAGCCGCCCCATCGATCCGGGCCGCCGCGCATCGCCCGCATACGCGAACGCAGCCTCGCCGTACGCGAGGAACGCCGGCCAGAAGAGCAGCTCAGCCACCGAGCTTCTCCCGCGCAGCCTGCGTCAGGTCGGCGAGCTCCTGCTCGAGCCGCGAGACCTTGAGGGCGATGATCAACAGATAGACGAGAAGCGTTCCGAGCAGGACGAGGTACGCGCCCGTCACGTACTTCTCCGACGTCGTCATGCGAGCAGCTCCCGTAGCTCCTTCAGGCTCACGCTCGCGCGCTTCCCGGCCAGCTCGACCCGGTAGAGCGTCGCCGCGAGCGCCAGCATCCCGCCGAGGCAGACGAGGAAGCAGACGAGCATCTGCCACGGCAGGTTCGCGCCTTCATGCGTGAAGACCGTCGGGTGCAGGATCGTTCCCGCGATGCGCACGGCGAGAAAGCTCACCGGGATCAAGACGACCCCGAACAACGCGTACACGGCCGAGTTCCGTTCCCGCCGCGGGCCCGGGTCGGTCGAGTAGCGGAGCATGAAGTACGACGAGTAGAAGAGGAACAGGATCAGGAAGAGAACGAGCTGCCGCTCGCCCCAGGTCCACCACTCGCCCCACGAGATCTTGGCCCAGATCGAGCCGGTGACGAGCGTGAGCAGCCCGAAGATGATGCCCATGTGCACCGCGGTGTAGCTCTCGAGGTCGTAGCGGCGGTCGCCCGTCCAGAGCAGGCGCAGCGCCTTCCATGCGCCCCAGCCGAAGGAGGCGTACGCGGTCAACGCGATCGGGACGTGGAGGTAGAAGATCTTCTGGCTGAACCCCTGGTCCGCGTCCTCGGGCGCCCAGTAGAACGCAAGCGCGTAGCCGACGATCAACAGCGTCGCGGCCGCAAGCGCAACAGCTCTATTCAGTAATGACGTACTCAAAGCTGGCCCACGAGAGGATCGCAAAAACGCCGTCGTACAGGCCGAGAAAGGCGAGGAACGTGCCTGGATTGGCGGCGATGCTCGCGCCGACGCCGCCGATCACGACCGGGATCGCGAGCGGCAGGAACATGAGCGGCAGCATGAGCTCGCGCGCACGGCTCGCGGCCGCGATCGCGGCGAGCAGGGTCCCGATGGCCGCAATGCCGATGTCGGCCAGGGCCACGGCCGCCACGAGCTCCCAGGACAGCGAGTGGAAGAACAGGGCGAAGGCAGGCAGCGCCACGATCTCCGCCAGCACGAGGAACAGCGTCACGCCGATCGTCTTGCCGAGCCAGATCGCGCTCCGATCGCACGGCGCGAGGACGAGGCCGTCGAGGAGCCCCTGCTCGCGCTCGGCCGCAAATGCGCGCGTGAGGCCGAGGAGCGCCGTGAAGACGATCGCGATCCAGAGCAGCCCGGTTTCCGCACGCTCCGACGATCCGCTCGGGAGCGCGAAGTGAAAGATCGTGAGGGCCGAGACGACAAAGAGCAGCATCGCGGGCAGCGTGTCCCGCGAGCGCAGCTCGAGCAGCAGGTCCTTGCGCGCGAGCGCGGCGACGTCTCCGGCGTAGGCGCTCATGTGATCGCGAGCCGGGCGCTGGCACGGCCGGACAACGCCTCCGGATCGTGGGTCGCGACGAGCGCGGTGACGCCGGTCCGCTCCGCAAGCTCGGTCTGGAGCAGGTCCGCGCCCTCGGCGTCGAGCCCCTCGAACGGCTCGTCGAGGAGCAGGAGGTCGGGGTCGTGCAGGAACGTGCGGCAGAGCGCGAGCCGCTGGAGCATGCCCCGCGAGAACGTTCCCGCTCGCTCGTTCCGGGCGCGCCAGAGCCCGAAGCGCTCGAGCATCGCGCCGGCACGCTCGCGCCGCTCGGGCAGGCGGTAGAGCCGGCCGTAGAGGTCGAGGTTCTCGAGCGGCGTCAGCTCCCGGTAGACGAGCGGCTCATGAGCGAGAAAGCCGATCGCGCCACGCGGGACGTCGACCTCGAGCTCGCCCCCGGTCGGCGCGAAGAGCCCCGCGCAGAGCCGCAGCAGAGTCGTCTTTCCGGACCCGTTCGGTCCCGTGACGAGCACGAACCCGCCGCGTGGCACCTCGAGATCGAGCCCCTCGAGGACACGCTTGTCGCCGAACCGCTTGGAGAGCTTCCGGGCCCGAATCACGGCCCGAGTGTAGTCCCGACACGCCGTAGGGCTTGGGGCCACCGCTGACCACCCGCCGACTTCATCGTATTGACCAAGGAGCGACGGGTGGGGAACGCAACCGTGCCGAATGTGTGACTTCTAGAAGAGCGAGTCCAGCAGCACGAACGCGAAGAACGTGACGCTGATGATCCCGTTCATCAGGAAGAACGCAGTGTCGAGCCGCCGCAGGTCACCGGGGCGCACGAGCGCGTGCTCGTAGATCAGGAGCGCCGCGACCGCGACCACCCCGAGCCAGTAGAAGACGCCGACGTCGAGCAGGATCCCGACCCAGATCAGCAACCCAACGGTTGCCACGTGCAGGACGCGTGCCGCCCAGAACGCGCCTTTCTCGCCGAACCCGGTCGCCACCGACTTCAACCCCTCGCGCCGGTCGAAGTCGGCGTCGAGGAGCGCGTAGAAGCAGTCGAACCCGGCCACCCAGCAGGCAACCGCGGCTCCGAGCAGCCAGGCCGCGAGGGGCAGATGGCCCGTGATCGCAATCCAGGCCCCCATCGGCGCCAGGCCGTCGATCGCGCCGAGCCACAGATGCGAGAGCCAGGTGAACCGCTTCAGGTACGGGTAGATCACGAACCCCGCGACCGGAATCGGCCACAGCCAGCGCACGATCGGGTCGAGCTGCCAGACCGCGAGCAGGAACACGCCGAGCGAAACGAGACAGAAGAGCGCGACCTGCGGCTCGGTCAGCTGGCCCGATGGAAGCTCGCGAGTCGAGGTCCGCGGGTTCCGCGCGTCGATGCTCGCGTCGATCAGCCGGTTGAGCCCCATCGCGAGCGACCGGGCCCCGATCATCGCGACCGTGATCCAGAGCAGATCGTGCGCCGAGGGCACGCCGTCGACGGCCAGAAACGCGCCGACGTACGCAAACGGAAGCGCGAAGATCGTGTGCTCGAACTTGACGAGCGAGATGAACCGTCCCGGCCTCACGTCTGGCGGTGGGCGGTCTCCTCGCCCGCGAGCAGCTCCAGCGCGTGCCGAAGCGCCGGTTGGAGGATCGCGAACCCGTCGCGGCAGCCTCCGGTCGAGCCCGGCAAGTTGACGACGAGCGTCGTCCCGCGCACTCCTGCGATTCCCCGCGAAAGCAATGCATGCGGAGTCTTTCGGATCGAGTCGGCGCGCATCGCCTCTGCGATCCCCGGCACGATCCGCTCGAGGACGCTCGCGGTCGCCTCGGGAGTCACGTCGCGCGGGCCGACACCCGTTCCGCCGGTCGTCAGGACGAGCCTCGCCTCGTCCGCCAGCTCCTCGATCGCCGCTGCGATCGCGCTGCGCTCGTCCGGCACGACGCGCCGCACGACCTCGAACTCCTCGCCGTCGAGCAACTGCTCGAGCAGGTCGCCGCTCGCGTCCTCACGGGTGCCCATGTCGACGCCGTCGGAGACGGTCAGCACCGCAGCCTTCATGCGGGCGCCTTCGTCTTCTCGACCAACCGCACCTCCGACAGCTCCATCCCCGAGTCCACGGCCTTCGCCATGTCGTACACCGTCAGCGCCGCGACGGTCGCCGCGACGAGGGCCTCCATCTCGACCCCGGTCTGCGCGGTCGTCTCCGCAGAGGCGCTGATCTCGACCGCAGCCTCGGCGACCGACAGCTCGACGTCGACGTGCGTCAGCGGGAGCGGATGGCAGAGCGGAATCAACTCGCTCGTCCGCTTCGCCGCCATGATCCCGGCCAGCTGCGCCGCCGCGAGCGCGTCGCCCTTCGGCAGCTCGCGCAACCGTGCAGCCGTCTCGGGCGCCATGCGCAGGCTCGCCCGCGCAACGGCCCGCCGCCGCGACACCTCCTTCCCGCCCACGTCGACCATGTGCACGCGGCCGGAGTCGTCCACGTGCGACAGATCGCTCACCGAGCCGCCTTCTCCGACCAGCGATCGAGATCCTCGAGCTGCATCTCCAGCCAGGCCCCCACGTCATGCGTGCGGACGTGCTCCCGGATCGCCTCCAGCCGCGCGTGCCGCTCGCGCCGGCCCATCTGCAGCGCCGTATGAAGCGCCTGCGCCTGCTCCTCGAGGTCGAACGGGTTCACGGACAGAGCCCACGCGCCGAGCTCCTCGTGCGCGCCGGCGTTCTCGGACAGGATCAGCACCCCGTCGCGCTCGTTGACGAGCGGCGCTTCCTTCGCGACGAGGTTCAACCCGTCGTAGATCGCGTTCACGAGCAGGACGTCGAACTGCTTGTACGCGGCAACCGAGAGCGGAAAGTTGTCCTCGATTCGGAGATCGACCGGAACCCACCCTTCGCGCTGGAACCGGTCGTTCACCATCCGCGCCGCGCGCTGAATCGCTCCCAGGTACTCGGCGTACTCCGGGATGTCCTGACGCGACGGATCGAGGAGCGCCAGCATCCCGACGCGCTCGTGCATCTCCGGATGAGCTTCCAGGTAGAGCTCGAACGCGCGAAAGCCGCGAACGACGTTCTTCGAGGGGTCGGTCCGGTCGACGCGGAGGATCAGGAACTCCGGCCGGCGCGCTTCGAGCTCCGCCTCCAACCGCAGGACCGGCTCGCTCTCCGCGAGCTCCTCGAACTCGGACGCGTCGACCGAGATCGGCCGCGCCGCGACGAAGGTCCGGCCCCCGCGGAACGAGCAGATGCTCGCGTCGAAGTCGCAGTCGAGATCGAGCAGGTCGCGGCTCGAGCGCAGGAAGCTCCAGCGCCACCGGTTCGCATGGAAGCCGACGACGTCGTTCGCGAGCAGCCCGTCGTGAATCGCGCGCCTGATCTGCTCCGGCAGCACGCGCCAGAGGTTCGGCTCCGGCCACGGGATGTGCACGAAGTGGGAGAGGGAGGCGTCGGGCCGTGAGTCGCGCACGTACCGGGGCGCGAGGTAGAGGTGGTAGTCGTGGAAGAAGACCGACGCGTCGGGCTGCGCGTCGAGCTCGGCGAGCACCGCCTCGGCGAACGCCTGGTTGACGGGGACATAACCGTCGTCCCACGCGTGGTGCAGCCCGGGATCGATGTTCGGCGCGTAGGCGAGAGCCCACAGGTAGTGCTGGAGAAACCAGAGCGTCGGGTTCGCGACGACGTTGTAGAACCAGTCGTACGCAGCCGGGTCGTGCGAGACGAGCCGCAGCCGGTACGGCGAGCTGTCGCGCGCGACCTCCTCGATCGCCTCGTCGCCGGCTTCGACCGCAACCGCTCGGTCCTCGTCCGTCATCGCGCTCGCGATCCAGGTCACGTCGTGGTGAGCGACAAGGCTCCGCAGCGCGGTCACCAGCCCACCGCCTCCACGGCGCGCGACACGGTTCCCGTCGCCGTCCCGGGCGAACGTGACCGGGCCGCGGTTCGAGACGACGATCAGCTTCCGGCGGGCCGCCATCGGCCGGGAGCCTACGTCAAGCAGCCGCCACGGTTTCGAGCGCGGTCTCGCCCAGATCGTTCCCGGCCAGCTGGTTGAAGAGCGCGAGCCAGTCCCGCAGCAGGCGTGGCATGAGGAACCGTACGCGTACGTCCTCCTTCCCCCGCCGGCCGCGAGCTGTCGAGCCGACCGGGTCGTCCAGGATCTCGCGGCACGCGTCGGCGCACTCCTCGGCGGAGTCGACGAGCCAGCCTGTCTCCCCGTCCTTGATCTGCGCGACGATCCCCCCTGCGCGTCCGCCGATCGTTGGCTTCGCCTTCCAGATCGCCTCAGTCACAGTCAAGCCGAAGCCCTCGCGGATCGACTTCTGGATCAGCGCCGCCGAGTGCACCTGGAACGCGTTCACCTCGACGGAGCCGATGTTGTTCAGGTTGCTGAGGATGAAGATGTCCGGGTCGCCGCCGGCGTAGTCGACCGTCCGGTTGTAGAACTCCCAGCCTTCCGGATCGTCGTGCGCCATCGAGCCGACGAGCGCCAGCTGCACGTCCGGATGCGTCTGGCGCACCATGCGATACGCGTCGATCACGCCGAGCGGGTCCTTCCACGGGTCGAAGCGGGAGATCTGGGTGAGCAGCGGGCGCTCGAGATGGATCCCGAACTGGTCGACGACATACGACGCGTCCTCGGCCGAGAGCGCCATGTTCTTCGGGGTCAGCGGATCGATCGCCGGCGGCCAGATGACCGCCTGCTTGAGAGGGACGTGGCGCGGCACGTACTCCGGCATGTGGAAGATCGCGGCCTCGTAGCGTTCGAGTGAAGGCGCGAGGAATCCGAGCACGTTCTGGTTCGGCTCCGAGAGGTCGATGTGGCAGCGCCAGATCCAGTGCGCGTCCGAGTCCGGGAAGTGGCCGACCATGGCCGCCGGCTGCGGGTCGTGGACGATGACGTAGTCGTACTCGTCCTCGAACTGCTCCGCGTTCATCGCGTTGTAGCGGCTGAAGGTCGCCTCCTGCTCCTTCGTCAGCCCGCGCGGGTCGCCCTGGAGCGCGTTGTGGATCGTCTTCGTGACGCCGAAGAACTCGTCGTCGCCCTGGATGATCCGCCACTCGACGTCCAGGCCCACGTCCGCCATCAAAGGCACGAGCGCGTAGTTGATCTCTGCCACGCCGCCGCCGAACGCCGTCGCAGAGAGGTGCACGATGCGCTTCCCCTGAAGGGGCTCCGCGAGCCGGCGGATCTCCGTCATCAGGCCACGCGACGCGAGCGACGCGTAGTCCGCCAGAGACTTATGTCCGACGTTGACGAGCTGGAGCATCGAGTGTTCCTGACGGGTTCAGCACGATACCCGGCGCATCCTGCACGACGAACCGGTCTGCGGCTACTGCTCCAGCAATTTCACGAAGCGGAGACGCGATCCGCTGCCGTCCGCCTGCTTGCCCGCCTCGAACTCGTCCGACACCGCCTTGATGATCGCGATCCCGAGCCCGCCCTCCGCCAAGCCGTTCCCTGCGGGCCGGTCGCCGGCGGTGTCGAAGCCGGGGCCGTCGTCGGCAACCTCGACCACGAGGCGGTCGGGTTGGAGCTCGTACACGACCTCGACCGTCCCCTCACCCTCGTTGTAACCGTGCCGCACCGAGTTCGTGCAGGCCTCCGTCACGGCCAGCTTCATGTCACCGAGTGCCTCCTCGCCCAGCGAACGGAAGCCGGAGAGCCCGCTCAGGGCCAGACGCGCGAGGGTGATGTACTCCGCCTTCGCGGGGATCGTGAGTCGAACGGTCGGATTGCCGAGCGCCGCGGCGGGTTGACCTTGGACAGACATCAGGTACCTGGTTCGTACCCCGAGGAGGTCTTCCTTAACGTCATCGGCTCAGGGGTTGGTGTCCGCATCCGGTCGGGCGCCGAGTTTCGCACTCAGCGTCTTCCGTGTGTCTCCTCGAACGACCGTCAACCTGATCGTCTCACCCGGAAGCCGTGAGGTGACGTCGCGCACGACCTGGTCGGCGCTGCGCACCGGCTGTCCGTTCACGGCGACGATCACGTCCCCGCCGGTCGTGACGTCCAGCCCGTTGAAGCTCGCCTCGCCGTCGCCGCCTTTGAGGCCGGCGTGGTCGGCCGGGCTGCCGCCTCGCACCTCGCCGACCATCGCGCCGCGGCTGACCGTGTAGCCGAGGTGCCGCGCGAGCGTCGGCGTCAGATCCTCGGTCGTCACGCCCAGGAAGGCGTACACGACCTGGCCGGTCGCGATCAGCTGTCCCATCGACCGCTTCGCCGCGTTGATCGGAACCGCGAAGCCGACTCCTTCGGCACCACCGGACTCGCTCCGGATCTGCGCGTTGATCCCGACCACGCGCCCGCGCGCGTCGAACAGCGGGCCGCCGGAGTTCCCGTGGGTGATCGGAGCATCGGTCTGGATTGCGTCGACGACCTTGTACGAGGAGGTGAGCGAGTTGATCGAGCGGTGGATGGCCGAGACGACGCCCACCGTGATCGAGTCCTCGTTGCCGAACGGGCTGCCGAGCGCGGCGACCGGATCGCCCGGGCGAACGCGCGACGAGTCTCCGAGCGGAACGGTCACGAGAGGATGCGCGGCGGGATCGACCTTGAGCAGCGCCACGTCGTCGTATCCGTCCCAGCCGACGATCTTGGCCTGCACGCGATCGCCCTCCTTGAACGCGATGAAGACCTTCTGCGCCTCGCTCGGATGGGTCGACTCGACGACGTCCGTGACCACGTGCGCGCTGGTCAGGATGTATCCGCTGCGCGTGACGATGAAGCCGGAGCCCTGGGCCTGCTGCTCGGCCGCCTTGTCGAAGATCGCGAACACGGTGACCACACCGGGCGAGCGGGCGGTGTAGATGCGCGCCGGGTCGAAGCCTTTGCCGCTGAGGGGCGTCGCGCGGACGATCGGCTCGTTGCTCGAGCCGAGCGAGGTCGTGGGCACGTAGACCGTGCTCGTCTTCCCGTCCGTGAGGCCTGTGGCGGCACCCACGAGCAGTGCCGCGACGCCTCCCAGCACCGCGGCTGCGAGCGCGACGACGGCGATCGTCCGGTCTCGGCGCACGGGCCGAACTGTAGCCACGCTGGCGCCGTCCGCTCCGTTGGCTATCCTGACAACCTACTCGAACGTGGGAGAGGAGGTGCCGGATGCAGCGGGTAGCCAGAAGGTGAACACCGTACGGCCGGGCTCGGAGGCGAGCTCGATCTCGCCCTGCATCGCGACCGCGAGCTCGCGTGCGATTGCGAGACCGAGACCGCTCCCGGACGCGCGGCCACCCGTGTCTCCGCGATAGAAGCGCTCGAACACCTGGACCGCTGCGGCCTCGGAGATCCCGGGCCCATCGTCCTGGACGCGCAGCGCGACGCGCTCGCCGTTTCGGCTCGCGCTCACGACCACGTGCGTGCCGGCCGGAGTGTGCCGCAACGCGTTCTCGACCAGCGCCCGGCCCACCTGGAGGATGCGCTGCTGGTCGCCGAGACCGGTCGCGCTTCCGTTGACGCCGTCCCTCGAGAGCTCGTGGCCCGTCCCCTGGGCGTACGCGTCGAACTCCTCGAGCAGGAGCTCGCTGATCTGGGCGAGATCGACCGGGTCCCGGTCGACCCGCAGGCGGCCGGCGTCGAGGCGCGAGAGGTCGAGGAGCTCGCCGGCCAGCTTCGTGAGCCGGTCGACCTGCTCACGCATCCGCGAGAGGAACTCCCGTCTCGTTGCTTCGTCGAGATCCTCGTCGACGAGCAGCTCGAGGTGCCCCCCGAGCGAGAAGAGCGGCGTCCGTAGCTCGTGCGAGGCGTTGGCGATGAACTCGCGCCGCGCATGCTCGAGCCCTGCGAGCCGTTGGCGCATGCGCTCGAATGCGCGGGCGAGCTCCCCGAGCTCGTCGGGGCTCGTGTCGACGATCGGCTCGTCGAACTTCCCGTTCGCGATGCGCTCGGCGGCCCGCTCGAGGCGACGAATCCGCCGGGCGAAGAGGCGCGCGCCCGCGTAACCGAGCAACAGCGCGGCGACCAGTGCGACGAGCGCCGAGATGAGGAGCCGGTGCTTGACGAGAGCGACGCTGCCGAGGGAGTCCTCGATCGAGCTCGAGACGAGGAAGACGTACTTGCCGTCCGACGAGGGCTCGGCAGCCTCTGCGAACCGCTGGTCGCCGGACTTCACGACTCCGCGTGCTGAGTCGAGGTTGGTCGCGGCCCTCTTGGCCACGGGATCGTTGTCCGATGCGACCCCGTTTTTCGTGTCCGCCTGCAGGTTGAGCGAAAGAGGCGGCCGGTCGACGCTGAAGATCCTGACCCGCGTGTTCGTGGCTGCGGCGTAGCGCGTGGCGAGGTCGGCCGCGGTGAGCGAGGCCGGCAAGGGCCACTGCGCCTCGATTTCCCGCGCGATGCTCGCGACCTGGTCCTGGCGAGAGCCGATGAGCCGATCCTCGAGCGACGGCGTGACGATCAGGTACACGAACGCGAGCACTGCCGCGACCACGACCAGAAGCGCGAGGGCGAGCCGGGCGCCGACTGTCCGGAAGTGCTTCACGCCTCACGCAGCCGGTAGCCGGCGCCGCGCACGGTCAGGATCAGCTCGGGCTCGCTGGGATCCTCTTCGACCTTCTCGCGCAGGTGGCGCACGTGGACGTCGATCGTCCGCGGTTCGCGATAGGCGGAATCGCCCCAGATCGCCTGCAGGAGCGCCCGGCGGCTGAAGACCTTGCCCGGCTGGGCCACGAGCGTGCGCAGCAACTCGAATTCGACGTACGTCAACTCGAGCGACCGCCCGTTGACCCGCGCCTCGCGGCGATCGAGGTCGAGATGGAGCGCCCCCGAGTGCAGCGGCTCCGCCTCGGGTGCGTCGCGCCGCGACGCACCCGCCCGTCGAAGCAGGGCGCGCACACGGCTCCGGAACTCGCGGATCGAGAACGGCTTCGTGATGTAGTCGTCCGCGCCGAGCTCGAGCCCGAGCACGGTGTCGAACTCGTCGTCGCGGGCGGTGAGCATGATGATCGGGACCGAGCTCTCGGCGCGCAGCCGCTTACAGACCTCCAGGCCGTCGAGCTTGGGCAGCATGATGTCGAGCACGACCAGGTCGACCGTCTCCTCGGCGAAGCGCGTCAGTGCCTCTTCTCCGTCCCGCGCCGAGACAACGCGGAACCCGTCTCGCTCGAGCGGGTACGTCAGAAGCTTCTGCACAGAATCCTCGTCGTCGACGAGGAGGATGGTCGAAGAGTCCGGCATCCGGCCTAATTGTGCCGAGGTCGTCCCTACTATTGCCACGCATGGCCGCCCATCCGCCCTTCAGGGAGCGGCGCCGACCTCGCCCCGGCTCACTCGACCGCCCGGTCAACAGCCGCATGTACCGCGGAACGTGGCTCCTCCTCGGGATGCCGCTCCTGATCGCAGCGTTCACCGTCTTTCACCCGCGACCGCTGCCGGCGCCGACGCTCCAGCCCGATTTCGACGGCGCGACCGCGCGGTTGACCGCCGAGCAGTTCGCCAACAACAACCCGGATCGCGTCCCGGGCACGCCAGGCGCGCGGAGAGCGGCGAACTGGGTCGCTCAACGGCTCGACCAGTACGGCCTCGAGCTCGGGCGCGAGCGTTTTCACGCGAAAATCCCCGGCCGCGGCAACGTCGAGCTCGAAAACGTGATCGCGACGCGCCAGGGCCGCTCGGACCAGCTGATCGTCGTCGTCGCGCACCGCGACAACACCGGCGCCAGTCCCGGTGCGAACGACAACGGTTCGGGAACGGCGGCGCTCCTGGAGCTGGCGCGTTCGTTCGCGACCCTGCAGGCCCCGCCGAAGCCTCCGGAGCCGAATCACACGATCCTCTTTCTCTCCAGCGACGCGGGTGCGTTCGGCGGCCTGGGCGCCGAGCATTTCATCGAGCACTACCGCTACCGCGACCGGGTAGTCGCGGTGGTCGACCTCGATTCGATCGCGGGCAACGGACGGCCGCACGTCGTCTTCTCCGGAGACACGCCCAAGTTCGCCTCACCCATCCTGGTTCGCACTGCTGCAGCGAGGCTCGCCGACCAGACCGGGGTCGAGCCGACCTGGCCGGGATCGCTGTCGCAGCTGCTCGACCTGGCGTTCCCGCTCAGCCTGTACGAGCAGGCTCCCTTCGTCGCCCACGGCATTGCCGCCGTAGCGCTCACGTCCGGCAAGGATCGACCTCCGCCAGCCCTCGGCGACACGCCCGACCGCCTCAACGGCGCACGGTTGACCCGCATCGGCCGTTCGGGCCAAGCGCTTCTGGAGTCGCTCGACGACGACGTCGAGCTCGCCGAGGGCACGTCGAGCTACATCTATCTCGGCGGCCGCGCCGTGCGCGGCTGGGCGATCGTCCTGATCCTCTTCGCCGCGATGCTGCCGGCGCTGGCGGTCATCGTCGACCTGTTCGCGCGACTGCGGCGCCGGCATATTCCGCTCGCGCCGGCGCTGCGGAGCTATCGCACGCGCCTGGTCTTCTGGCTCCTGGCGGTGCTGCTGTTCGAGCTCTTCGCACTGGTCGGCGTCTGGACGACCGGGGCTGCTCGCCCTCTCGCACCGGAGCTGTCTCCGGGGACCGAGTGGCCGGTCGTCGCGCTCGTCGTCTACGGCTGCCTGGTCGCGCTCGGGTGGCTTTTCAGCCGAGACCGCCTGATCCCGCGGCGGCCCGTAGCGGACGGCGAGGAGCTCTCGGGCCAGGTTGCCGCGCTGCTCGTGCTCGCGGTCCTTTCACTCCTGATCGTCGCGATGAACCCGTACGCCGTGATCTTCGTGCTTCCCTCGCTCCACGCGTGGATCTGGCTGCCCCAGGTGCGGAACAAGCCTGCGCCGATCCAGCTGATCGCTCTCCTCGGCGGCTTTCTCGGGCCACTCCTTCTCGTCGGTTCGATCGCGACGAGGCTCGGGCTCGGGCTCGACGCTCCGTGGTACCTCGCGCAACTTGCAGCCGTCGGCTACGTGAAGCTCCCGACGCTGCTCGTCGGAGGCGCATGGGTCGCGGTCGCCGCGCAGCTGACGGCAATCACCGCGAGGCGCTATTCGCCGTATCCGACCGCGGCGGAGCGACCTCGACTGGGACCCGCGAGACGGCTGTTGCGGAAAGCGGTCCTCAGCTCGCGAGGCCGCAAACGGCCCGACGAGGAGCAGCGGGCCGCGGGCCCTTAGATACGCAGGAACTCGACCGGCTCGCCCATACTCAGATCGCCGTTTCCACGTGGAATCAGGATGAGCGCGTCCGCGGCGGCGGCCCGCGCGATCATGTGTGACTCGCGGCCGGCGAGCGGCTCCACGATGGGGCCTTCGCTTTTCCCTTGTATGCGAGCGCGCACGAGCTCGTCCCGGGCTGGATTCCGCGCCAGCTGCGAGCCCAGAACGCCGCGCTCGTACCGCGGGCCCGGATTCGCCGTTCCCTGAAGAGCCAACAGAGCGGGCCGGACGAAGAGCTCGAAGCCGACGAGCACCGACACCGGGTTTCCCGGCAGGCCGAAGACGAGTCGGTTTGCCGCAACACCGAACGAGATCGGCTTCCCGGGCTTGACCGCGACACCCCAGAAGACCTCCTCGACGCCGAGCTCCGCCAGGATCGCCCGCACGAGATCGTGCGGCCCGACCGAAACGCCGCCCGAGGTCACGAGGACATCTGCCTCGAGCCCACGGGCCAGGGCCTCACGATGCGCGGATTCCTCGTCCACAACCGCGCTCGCTCGCTCGACCTCGGCCCCCGCGGAGATCAGCTGCGCCTCGAGCAGGATTCCGTTCGCCTCATAGATCTGACCTGGCGCCAGCGGCTCGCCCGGCCGGCGCAGCTCGCTGCCGGTTACGACGACGGCGGCCCGCGGCCTGCGAGCGACGCGGACCACGGGGATGCCCGACGCCGCAAGGGCGGCGAGCTGGCGGGCGCCGAGGCGTGCACCTGCTCCGGCGATCGTTTCGCCGGCCGCGACGTCTCCTCCCGCCGGGCGAACGTTCGCTCCGGGCGGAACAGCCACGCCAACCTCGATTGTGTTGTCATATTCGGCAACATACTCGAAGGGGATGACGGCATCGGCACCCTCTGGCACGACGCCGCCCGTGGCGATCCCCATCGCCTCTCCGACCTCGAGCGGCCGCGGCGCCGGAGTGCCCGCGGGTATCCGGTGACCGACCGGCAGCCGTCCGGGCGTCTCGGCCGAGCGCAGCGCAAAACCGTCCATCGCGGAGCTGTCGAATGGCGGCAGGTCGACGGACGACTTCGCATCTTCGACCAGCACTCGTCCGAGCGCTCCCTCGAGGTCGACGGTCTCCGCGGGCAAGCGTTCGACCCGCTCGAGCACCAGCCGGAGCGCCTCGTCGATCGAGATCAGATTTCGAGTCGCGGCCACGCGCGTCATAAGCTACTCCCGCATGAGCGAGACGTTCGCCGGCCGCTATCGGCTGGAGCAGCAGCTGGGCGCCGGGGCGATGGCCGAGGTCTGGCTCGCCGACGACACCCAGCTCGGCCGCCCGGTTGCGCTCAAGTTCCTCCGCGCGAACGCCGACCCGGCGCGCTTCGAGCGGGAGGCGCGCGCCGTCGCGTCGCTGTCGCATCCGAACATTTGCCGCCTCTACGACTACGGAAGCGAAAGCGGCCGGCCGTTCATGGTCTTCGAGCACCTGCCCGGCGGAACGCTCGAGGAGCGCCTCGGGGAGGGCGCGCTATTGCCTGACGCCGAGCTCGGCACGATCGCAGCCGAAGTCGCAGCGGGCCTCGCCTACGCACACGAGCGCGGGCTCATCCACCGCGATCTGAAGCCGGCGAACATCCTCTTCGACGAAGAAGGCCGGGCCAAGATCTCGGACTTCGGCATCGCCCGGGTGGCCGGCGTCGACACGCTGACCGAGGCGGGAACGCTGATCGGCACGGCGGCATACATGTCTCCGGAGCAGGCTTCGGGCGAATCGGCCACGCCCGCGAGCGACGTCTACTCGTTCGGAGTGATCCTGTACCGAATGCTCACCGGGCGGCTCCCGTTCGAGACGCAAAGCCCAGTCGACCTGCTCCGCCGCCAGCTGTACGAGACGCCGCCTGCGATCCACGCGCTCCGGCCCGATGCACCCACGACGCTGAGCGCGGTGGCCGAGGAGTCGATGGCCAAGTCGCCCGCTGACCGGCCCCCGGACGGGAGCACTCTGGTCCGCCTGCTCTCCGGTGCGATCGTGCCGATGGCCGAGGGCACGGCCACACAGGTCATCCCGCCACCTCGATCGAGCCGGCGGCCGTGGTTGCTCGCCCTGCTGATCGGCGTGCCGCTCCTCATCCTCGCCGGCGCGGCTCTCGCCCTCGTGGCGACCAACAACGACTCCAACCCGCCTGCTCCGGCCTCGACACCCGGCACGACGATTCCGACGACGACTGCCGCGCCGCCACCACCACCTCCGCCACCTCCGCCACCTCCGCCACCGCCACCACCACCGCCACCGCCGGCACCGCC